>OFTX01000075.1_pt1 | contig 60231 bp, 56 predicted proteins | sample 1775051 | NCBI WGS metagenome assembly OFTX01 (sample SAMN08195772, study PRJEB24354) | sludge metagenome | isolation source: sludge from phenol fed wastewater aerobic bioreactor A | place: India: Nagpur | collected 2016-09-15 | reverse complement strand
GCGGCCAATGTCTGACTACGCGTCGTAGATGGGCGCGGCGCGGGCGCACCGCACGAGGCGGGGCAGGGATTTCAGAAAGTTGGTAATGCGAAGCGCGTCATGCGCAGTCAAAGTGGGGCCAGCGACTTAGCGTTGCCATTCCTTTATGGGAGGCATGTCCATGACGTGCCTGAACAAATGGATGATAGGCGCTTGCGTTGCCACGCTGAGCAGCGTGGCGATCGCTGATGGCGCCACCCCGGGGTCATCCGAACAGATGATGCTGGCCAATCTTGGCCCGGCGCCCCTGCCGATCCACGTCCCCGCCCCACCCGCGCCGGTCTCCGTCGCCGTGGTGCCGCCCGTGCCCGTCACGGTCTATCCGTTCGGGCGCGCCGGCGAAGACATCGCCGCCCGTGGCGAGCGTGTCGACGCGACCCGCTTCGCCGACGACAGCGCGCTGCTCTACACGCGCATCGAAGCGGTCAACGGTGTCATCGCGGCCCACGACAACCACCTCGCCGACTGGATCGGCTCGCCGAACGAAACCTCGGCCACGCAAACGGCGCAGCATTATCTTTTCATCGGCCCATCCTCGTCGCCAACACTGTCGTTCGTGCAATGGAACAACGCCGACGACAAGCTGGGGTCCGACCCGAAGCGGGGCCTGGCACTCAAAACCGACGCCTGGACTGTCTCCGCGACCGCGCGCATACCGCTGCTCGGCCAACGCGCCATCGGCGCCACCGTGTACGTCAAACGACGGTTCTGAACACCGGCCCGCGCGCAGCGTGTGACACACAACGCATTACGCATTACGCACCATGTATTACGACCGGGCTCAGGCCGTCGGCTTCACAGCCGTCACATCGATCTCGACGAGCCATTCCGGCCGCGCCAGCGCCTGCACGACGATGCCCGTCGACACCGGGAAAACGCCCTTGAGCCAGCGCCCCATGACGTTGTAGACCGCCTCGCGATAGCGCGGGTCCACGATATAGACCGTGACCTTGCAGATGTCGGCGAGCCGGCTGCCGCACTCGTCGAGCAGCATGGCGACGTTCGCCATTGCCTTTTCCGTTTGCGCGGTGACATCGCCGATGCCGACCGACTCGCGGGTATCGAGGTCCTGGCCGATCTGTCCGCGCAGATAGATCGTGTTGCCGGCGATCACGGCCTGGCAAAGGTCGTTGTCGAGGTTTTGCTCGGGATAGGTGTCACGGGTATTGAACTTGCGAATTCGGGTGTGCGTCATGGTGTCTCGTCAGGTTATCGGTTGAACGTCATATGTCGCGCGCTGCGATTCAGTGCGCGAGAATCCTGGAAAGGAAACGTTTGGCGGCGGGACTCGCCGCGTCGTTGAAGAAGCTGTCGGTCGGACTGTCTTCGACGATGGCGCCGTCCTCCATGAACACGACCCGATTCGCCACGCGGCGGGCAAAGCCCATCTCGTGCGTGACGACCATCATCGTCATGCCCTCGCGGGCGAGTTCCACCATCACGTCCAGCACTTCGTTGACCATCTCCGGGTCGAGCGCCGAGGTCGGTTCGTCGAAGAGCATCGCCATCGGATCCATCGACAGCGCCCGCGCAATCGCCACGCGTTGCTGCTGGCCCCCCGAGAGCTGCCCCGGATACTTGTGGGCATGTGCCGACAGGCCGACGCGGTCGAGCAGCGCCCGCGCCTTGTCGCGGGCGGTTGCGGCCTCCCTGCCGAGCACGATCTGCTGGGCCAGCGTGAGATTGCGCGTGATGTCCAGGTGCGGGAACAACTCGAAATGCTGAAAGACCATGCCCACCTTGCTGCGCAGCTTCGGCAGATTCGTGGACGCTGCCATGAGCGACGTGCCCGCCACGACGATGTCGCCCTTCTGGATCGGCTCCAGCGCATTGACGGTCTTGATCAGCGTCGACTTGCCCGACCCGGACGGCCCGCACACCACGACGATCTCGCCTTTCGCGACCTGCGTGGAACACTGCTTGAGCACGTGATGCGAGCCGTACCACTTGTCGACGTCGCGTATCTCGATGATGGGTTGCGCGGTACTCATTTGTCGAAGTGTCCCGCGCGAATCGATGCACCGATGAGATTGAGAATCAATCGACCGGCGGTGATGCAGGAGATCTGGTTCGCATCGTCCTTGGCAGGCTGAATCTCCACGATATCCATCCCCACGACCCGCCCCTTGCGCACGAGCCCGTGAATCAGCTTGCGCGCCTGCACGAACGTCACGCCGCCCGGCGCGGGGCCGGCCACGGCGGGCATGGTCGACGGATCGAGACCGTCGGCGTCGATGGTGAGGTAGTAATTGCCGCCGTCGGGAATGCGCGCCAGCACGGCGTCCATGCCAATGTCGTGCAACTCGTACGCGGTTACGATCTGCGCACCGTAAGCGCGCGCCGCCACCAGCTCCTCTGGACGCCCGCTGCCCTGGGCGCGCAGACCGATCTGCACGATACCTTCGACGTGCGCCATCTCCGAGGCGCGCCGGATCGGGCTCGACAATCCCTCCCGCACACCATTGACTTCGTCGCGCCAGTCCAGGTGCGCGTCGATGTGCACGAGCGTGATCGGTCCCTTCTGATCGAGCCCTCGCAGCACGGGCGTGGTGATGCCGTGATCGCCGCCCAGCACGATCGGCATGGCGCCGCCGGCCGCGATCCGGCGCACCGCCGCCTCGGCGCGCGCGTAGTGCTCGCCCGGCTGCGTCAGATCGGGAATGATGTCACCGCAGTCCACGAACCGGATGTCGGTGCGCCCCTGCAGCAGCGGGCCGTCGATGTCGAAGTCGTAGTGCCCCGGCCGACGCACCACGCGATCGGTCGCCTGGCGGATGGCCGACGGCGCGTTGGTCTGATCGTTGCTGAAGTCCGACGCGGCGTAGGGCGCGCCGTAAGGCATGCCCAGCACGGCGATGTCGGCCCTGAGGTTGTCGATGTCCAGATCGAGCTCCGAGTACAGCAGCGTCGGATGGCCGGTTCGGGGTGCCACGGTATAAGTCGTCATGTCAGTGTCCTTTGGTGAAATTCCGGGCAGGCGTCATACGTGCCGGGTACGTCGCCCGACCACGTTCTCGAGACGCCGCCCCACGCCGGCCAGCAAGACACTGCTGGCCCAGTAGATCAACGCCGTCGTGCCGAGCACTTCGACGTAGGCGAACGTGTTTGCGGTAAGCAGATTGCTCTGGTAGGTCATCTCCGGCAGGCTCATCACCGAGAAGATCGCCGAGTCCTTGAACATCATGATCACCAGGCTGGTCGTCGGCGGAATGAGAAAGCCGAACAACTGCGGCGCGACGATATGCCGCTGCGTCTGCCAATAGGTCATGCCGAGCGAGAGCGCCGCGTGCGTCTGTCCTCGCGCGACGCTTCTCAACGCGGCCCGGAGGATTTCGCAGAAATATCCGCCGGTGTAGAAGGCCGTGCAGCCCACCGCCACGGCCATGGCCGACGCGCTCACGCCCAGTTTCGGCAGACCGAAGAACGACAGGTAGACGAGGATCAGGTACGGGATATTGCGCACGAGTTCGACGTAGCCCAGCGCGATGGGACGCAGGATCGTGCGCGACTGCGCCGAATACGCGGCAACGATGCCGATCAGAATCCCCAGCGGAATGCCGATGACGCTCACGAGCGCCGTCACGCGCAGTCCTTCGAGCAGCACCGGGACCGCTTCCCTCACGATGGAAAAATCAATGGCCATGGGGCAGCATCCTCGAGACTCGGCGCTCGCATGCGCGCGAGGCGGCCGATATGCAGAACAGCGCAATGAAATACACCGCGGCGGTAATCGCGAACACCTGTAGCGGCATGTCGGTCTGCAAGGTGGCGTTGCGGGCCACGGTTGCCAGCTCGGGCACGGCGATGATCGACATCAGCGACGACGCCTTGAGCAGGATCGTGAACTCGCTGGTGAGCGGCGGAATGGCACGGTAGATGACCTGCGGCAGCAGCACGTGGCGCCAGACCTGCGTGGCGCGCATGCCCATCGCGTACGCCGCCGCACGCTGCCCGTGCGAGAGCGTGCCGAGCGCGCCGCGCAGGATCTCGACGATGTATGCGCTCGTGTTGCACGCGAGCGCCGCAATGCCGGCCGTGATCGGCGAGATCGAGATATCGAACAGCGCCGGCACCATGTAGTAGGCGATCAGCATGTGAATCAGCGCCGGCGTGCCGCGGATCAGACTCACCCACAGCACCACCACGGCACGCAGCGCGGCGATGGACGAGATGCGCATGAGCAGCAGCACGATCCCGAGCGCCAGGCCGATCGCGAATGCCGCGGCTGACGCCGCGAGCGTGATCGCCGTGCCCGATACGACGCCTTCCAGGAACGGCGCCATCACGCCTGCCATGCTGCCCATGCCGAGCCCCTCGAGCAGCGCCGCCGCTGTCAAATCGCCCCCTGCGGCAGATAGTTGTCGTGCGGCGTCTCCATCGGTGCACCGAACCACTTCGTCTGCAGTGCAGCGAGTTTGCCGCTCGCACGGAATTCGTCGAGCGAATCGTTGATGAACTTGCGGATCTCGAGATCGTTCGGATTGGCGACCCACGCAAGCAGCTTGGGCTGCCCGATCGTTCCCGCGATGCGAAAGACTTTGGGCTGCCGACGCATCTGGACGGCCGCGATGTTCGAGGGCATGAGCGCGACATCGATGGTCTTGTTCGCCAACGCGTTCGACACGTCCGGATAGGCCTGGAACAGGCGCGTACCAGCATAGCCCTTGCCCGTCTTCGCCTTGAGTTCCTTCTCGAATTCATCGGCCACCGGCTGCGACGACGAGCCCATCTGCGTGCCGATGGTCTTGCCCGCGATGTCCATGTCCTGCTTGATGGCCGCGTCGTCCGCCCGCACCATCAGCACCGAGCGCACCACGCCGACCGGCTGGCTGAACGCAAAACGCTTGGCGCGCTCGGGGGTGATACCCACACTCGTGGCCACGAAGTCGAACTTGTGGGACATGAGGCCCGGCAGCAACCCCTGGAACGGGAGGTTCATCTGTTCGAGCCGAACGCCGAGTTTGGCGGCCATCAGCTCGAGCACGTCATGTCCGTAACCCACCACCTGCCCGTTTTCCACGAATTCGAACGGCTCGTAGGCCGCCTCGGTTCCCACGACGAGCTTGCCGCGCTTCTTGATGTCGGCGAGCGTGCCGCCTTCGGCGAACGCCAGCGAGGAAACGGCCGGGAGGGCCAGTGCGGCGCCCGATACGAGCGTCGCCTTTACAAAGGATCGTCTGGAGCAGGTCTTCATCGCTTGCCTCGCGTGGAGTGGGTTTCGAGTCGTTCGGGCGCATCGGCGCGATGGGCCTCGTGAACCCAATGTATGCGGGCAAAAAGAGCATGAAAAATGATTTTTTTATTGGTATGGTTTCAAAAAACGAAACCTTTTGCGCATGCGCCGTCCGGCCGGTCCCCGGCGCCTGCCGGCCGGAGAGCGGATCGTGGCGAATCGGGAATTCAGTGAGCGCGACCTGCGCTCGTTGCGCATCTTCTGCGCCGTGGCGCAAGCGAGCGGATTCGCCGCGGCGGAAAAGCAGCTGAACATGTCCAAGGCGTCGATCAGTCGTCACATCCGGGACGTCGAGGAGACCCTGGGCGCACGTTTGTGCGAGCGAGGGCCCTCGGGATTCGTGCTCACGCATGCGGGCAAGGTCGCGCTGGAACTGGCACGCGACGCACTGAAGTCGCTGGAGCGGATTCGGCCCGAGATCGACGCCGTGCGCGGCGTGCTCTCAGGCACGCTGTCCATCGGCATGGTCGAGCACATCGTGTCGGATGTCGGCTGCCACATCCCGGAAGCGCTCGCGGAACTCAAGGCGCAGGCGCCGGACGTGAAAGTGGAACTGACCGTCATGACGTTCAACGAACTGGATCTCGCGCTGCGCGAGCGCCGCGTGCAGATCGCCATTCGTGGCATGTACCGGCGCGAGGCCGGATTTCGTTACCAGCCGCTGTTCATCGAACGTCACCAGTTGTATGTAGCGCGGCACCGCCTGAAGGAGGCCGCCCGGCTGCCGCTCGTTTATCGAACGCAGCCGTTCGTACACGAAGCGCTCAACTCGCTCGGCCTCGCACGCGGCCCCACGGCCTCGGGACTCGAAGCGGTGGCGATGCTGGTGCTGTCCGGCCATTACGTCGGTCTGTTGCCGCAGTACTACGCCGCGTCGTTCGCAAAGCGCCATGCGCTCATGCGCGTGCCCGGAGGACTGGAGTACGAAAACGCCATCAGCGCGATCACCGAAGCGTCGCGCCCGAGAACGCGAGCGCTGGATCTCTTTCTCGAGCTTCTGGCCCAGTGCCATCGACCGGTATAAATCGGCACCCCTTGTCGTGCACCCTCAGGCTCTTAGAATGGTGCATCGTCCTATCGCCCCCCCGGGAGTCGTCATGCCTTACCGTATTGCCTGCCTCGTTTCGTTCTCGCCGCTTCGCATGGGAGGCCGGGCATGACCCGGCTCCCCGCGCCCGTGCTCGATCATGTCGTCGTCAACGTCAAGGGCGACCTGGACGGCGCGCTCGACCTCTACCGCCGCCTGGGTTTCTCGCTCACCCCCCGCGGACACCACTCGCTGGGCAGCAGCAACCACCTCGCCGTTTTCGGCGAGAACTACCTCGAACTGCTCGGTTACGAAGCCGGCAAGTCGACGGCCCGCCCCGATGTGATGCAGGCACCGCTCGGCCTCACAGGGCTGTGCTTCAAGACGGACGATGTACGGCGAGTGTTCGAAACGTTACAGGCACGCGGCATGGCCATGGAGCCGCCGTTGACGTTCTTTCGTCCCGTTGCGTTGCCCGACGGCACGACCGACGATGCCCGTTTTCGCACCGTGCGCCTGGGCATCGATCTCGTGCGCAACGGACGCGCGTTCTTCTGCCATCACCTCACGCCGGAACATGTCTGGCACGACGCGTGGCGCGAGCATCCGAATGGCGTCACCGACATCGCCGGGTACGTGTTCACGTCGCCGAATCCCGCCGTCACGGCCGCGCTTTACGATCGCGTCTTCGGTCCCGGCGTACTCGAAGCCGCCGGCACGCTCGGCTATTCGATGCGAGCCGGCCGTGCCCGCGTGCACTTCTACACCCCGGCCGAAGCCGCCGAGCGCTTCGGGAAGCTCGAGGTCACGGACGACGGCAGCGAGCGCGGTGTCGCACTGATCCTTCGCACGCGCTCTCTGGCACGCACCCGGACGACGCTGAGCGAGCGTGGCGTGCCCCACACAACACGCGATGACGGCTCGGTGCTGGTGGCCGCCGCCGACGGCTTTCATGTCGCGCTTCAGTTCGTGGAGGAACAACACGGCAGCTGAATCGGCAGGCACATGCGGTCAAAAATATTTTTGTGTTTTCCGCTTTCCGGTCGCGCTCACCGAAACAGACGCCGTGCTCGGGCGAACGCCCGCCCGGCGGGCGTCATCACCATGCTGCAACGCAACAATCCAGACGATTGTTTCTATATTCACAATAATCGACACACGTTGCGGGCATTGTCTGCCCCCGTTCCGAACCGCTATAGTGGCCCCGCCCCCGCGACGCGTCGGCGCCTGCCTCCTTCATATATGAAATGTATATATGGGCTGGATGCGGCGAACCGCCGGTGCGTCATGTTGCAAACGCAGTAATTAACGCGATGCCCCATCGCCAGTAGAAATGAGAGACACAGCGACAACCCCCGCCGGAATCGACACGCCGCCCACCCCCGAAGAAGTTCGCAAACGCGTTTTCGCGATCGTTGCGGCATCGTCCGGGAACCTGGTCGAGTGGTTCGACTTTTACATCTATGCGTTCTGCGCGATCTACTTCGCCCCCGCATTCTTCCCGAGCGCCGATCCCACGGCGCAATTGCTCAACACCGCCGGGGTGTTCGCCGCCGGCTTCCTGATGCGCCCCATCGGCGGCTGGCTCTTCGGCCGTATCGCGGATCGCAACGGCCGCAAGAACTCGATGGTCATCTCCGTGATGATGATGTGCTTCGGCTCGCTGCTGATCGCGGCATTGCCGACGTACGCCAGCATCGGCACCTGGGCGCCCGCGCTGCTGCTGCTCGCACGCTTGCTGCAAGGCTTGTCGGTGGGCGGCGAGTACGGCACCACGGCCACGTACATGAGCGAAGTGGCGCTCAAGGGACGCCGCGGCTTCTTCTCCTCGTTCCAGTACGTGACGCTCATCGGCGGACAGTTGCTCGCCGTGCTCGTGGTCGTGATTCTTCAGCAATTGCTGTCCGACGCCGAGCTCAGGGCCTGGGGCTGGCGCATTCCGTTCGTGGTCGGCGCGGTCACGGCCGTCGTGGCGCTGATGCTGCGTCGCACGCTGCATGAGACGTCAACGAATGCGAGCCGCAGCAACAGCGAGGCGGGCACGCTCGCGGGTCTGTTCCGTCATCACAAGGCGGCGTTCTTCACGGTGCTCGGCTACACCGCAGGCGGTTCGCTGATCTTCTACACGTTCACGACCTACATGCAGAAGTATCTGGTGAACACGGCCGGCATGCCGATCAAGACGGCCAGCTACGTGATGACCGGCTGCCTGTTCGTCTACATGTGCATGCAGCCGATTTTCGGCATGCTCTCGGACAGGATCGGTCGCCGCAACAACATGCTGTTGTTCGGCGCGCTCGGCGCCATCGCCACGGTACCGATCCTGACCGCGCTCAAGACAGTGCAAAGCCCGACCGCCGCATTCCTGTTGATCTGCCTGGCGCTGGCGATCGTGAGTTTCTACACGTCGATCAGCGGTATCGTGAAGGCCGAGATGTTCCCGATCGAAGTGCGCGCGCTCGGTGTGGGCCTGGCCTACGCGGTCGCCAATGCCATCTTCGGCGGCTCGGCGGAATACGTGGCCCTCGGCCTCAAGAAGGCCGGGATGGAGCCGACGTTCTACTGGTACGTCACCGGCATGATGATCGTGGCGTTCCTCGTGAGCCTGCGCCTGCCGCGTCAGGCGAAGTACCTTCACCACGAGCACTGATCGTATCGGCCGGTGCGAGCACTCGCCGCACCGGCCTTGCGCTCGCAGGCTCGCTGGTCGTGTCAGGCATCGTCGCCTGACGCCTGTCGCGCGCTCTGCCAGATGGCGTCGAGCACGTTGTGCGGCTGGTGAGCGCGGCGGTAAAGCGCGATGTCGAACCCGATCTGCCAATCCTTGCCGCCGACGATGGCCAGTGTGCCACGTGCGACATCGTCGGCCACCAGACGCTGAGGCAACCACGCAATGCCGGTGCCCCGACGTGCCATTGCCAGAATCGCCTCGTAGGAATCCGCCTGGTACACGGGCTTGAGCATCGGGCGGTTCGGCATCTCCGCGAGGTGGCGGGCCAGTACGGCGCGCAGCGTGAGCGTGCGCGTGAACGCCAGCCACGGAATCGGCGCCGGGCCACCCGTCAGACGGTATCTGGCGCGCCCTTTGGCGTCCAGGGCGCTGACCGGCACCAGCACTTCACGCGCCACGCTGAGCCAGTCGAACCGCTCCTGATCGATGAGCAGTCGCGTGTGCGCACTCGAATACACGATCAGCAGATCCACTTCTCCCGCCGCCAGTCGAAGAATCGCCTCTTCCGCCCCGCTCGTGGACAGCGTGGCGCTGAAGAAGCCGACGCGCGCGACCATCTGGTCGTACCAATCGGGGAAGAATGTCGCGGCGAGCGTGCGCCCGGTGGCGATTTTCAGGTTGTTTTCCAGCGTGGGCGCGGCGTCCTGCAACTGGGTGCGAGCGCTGTGAAGAATATCGAGCGCGTTGGTCGCGGCGTCGAGAAATACGGTGCCCGCCGCCGTGAGTTCCAGCGGCTTGCTGCGCTCGACCAGCCGGGTGCCCACCCATTCTTCCAGCGCGCGGATGCGACGCCCGAAAGCCGGGTGAGTGACGAAGCGGTTCTCCGCCGCACGCGTGAAGCTGCGCGTGCGCGCGAGTTCGACGAAGTCTTCCAGCCATCGCAGTTGCATGCCGTGTCCTCACGCGATCGTCATGGCGTCGTCTTTCCCTCGCCCCGACCGAGCCTCATGCCTTGGAGAGCGACTTGAGTGCGTGCTTGATGCCCTCCGACACGCCCGTGCCTTCAGGCACGGACTTGACGGCGGCAAGCGCTTCCTTGTCGGAATAGCCCAGTGCGAGCAACGCGTTGACGACATCGCTCTTGTGATCGTGCGGCGTTGCGACGCCGGCCACGGTGCCCAACTGCGCCCCGAGCTTTCCCTTGAGTTCGAGAAGCAGCCGTTCGGCCGTTTTCTTGCCGATGCCGGGGATCTTGGTCAAACGCCCCGATTCCTGCAGCGTCACGGCCTGTGCGATGTCCGCAACGCTCATGCCCGAGAGGATCGCCAGCGCGGTGCGCGCGCCGACGCCCGAGATCTTGAGCAGCTCGCGAAACGTGTTGCGCTCGTCGGGCGAGCCGAAGCCGAACAGCAGTTGGGCGTCCTCGCGCACGATGAACTGGGTGAGCAGCGTGACGCGCTCGCCAACGTTCGGCAAATTGAAGAAGGTGCTCATCGGCACCGATATTTCGTAGCCCACGCCCTGGCAATCGACCAGGATGTGCGGCGGATTCTTTTCCAGCAGCGTGCCGGAGATGCGGCCAATCATTGACGCCCCGAGAGAGTGACTTCGACAGGCGGCAAGTGTAGCAAACGGCCGCCCCCGAACCCACGCGAACGCGGGACTACCTCGGCTCCGTGACGCCGATCACCGCGTCGCCGGTCGAACGCGTGGCGGCACTGCGCAAACACTCGAGGGCGGCCGCCACGGCCGCGCGGTTGGCGCCGTCGTCGCGCCAGTACATCGAGATCGCCCCGAATCCCGCCAGTCGCAGCGGCACGATCCGCAGCGCGCCGAGCGCCTGCAAGCGGCTGGCCGTGCGGTGCGACGCCAGCCCGATCATGTCGCTGTTGTTAAGCAGCGTCAGGTTGAGAATCGTGGAGTTCGACTCCACCGTGTCGTTCGGCAGCGGATACCCGGCTTCGGCGAGCGCCGCCTCGAGCGCATTGCGTATCGGCGTGCCGCGAGGCCATACGACCCAGCGGTAGCGCTGAATGTCCTCCCATTGGACCTGCGCGAGCGAAAAAACCGGATGCCGGGCTCGGGCGACGAAGTGCAGCGGCTCCAGATAGAGCGCTTCGGCGCGCACGTTGCGGTCCTGCAATTCGGGGGCCGAGCGCCCGACCACGATATCGATCTCGCTGTGCGCGAGCTGATTCATCAACCGGTCCATCGTGTTCTCGATCACGCGCGCCTGCACACGCGGCATGCGCTGCAGAAGCAGCAGCACGGCGAGCGGCACCGTGTCGGCCGACGACGCGCCCGATGTGCCGATCGCCACCAGACCGCTGCCGCCCTCGCGCATGGCGTCGAGATCGTCGCGCGCGGTATCGAGTTGCGCCTCGATGCGGCGCGCATGTTCGATCAGGGATTCCCCGTACACCGTCGGGCGCAATCCCCGCGCCTGACGCTCGAACAATGGCAGCCCGATATCGTCCTCGAGATCCTTGAGCCACTTCGACAATCCGGGCTGCGTCGTGTTGAGCAGCGTGGCGGACTGGCTCATGTTGCCGGTCTCCGCGAGGGTCAGGAGCATCTGCAGGTTGCGCAGACGCAGGCGATGGGTCCAATCCATGCGCAGTCTCCGGGCACCCCCGGGGGCGCCCCAAAATCGTCTCGACCCATACGATTTTTCGTATGGATCCGATGATTATTTCATTTCAAAGAATATGTCTCGCCGAGTATAACGCTATCCATAGACCCGAAAGCCCGCCGCGCGCGCCCTGCACGACACCGAGAGGACGCGAATGCGGCGCCCGCCGACCGGGCCCCCTGCCAACCCGGAGACAAGCATGTCCGAACGCGCACCCAGCGCCGCGCGCGCCGCCTATTACGAGCACATCGGCCGCAATCACATGGCCCCGCTGTGGGAATCGCTGCACAGCCTCGTGCCCCCGCAACCGCGCCCGCGCGTGGTGCCCGCCATCTGGAAATACAACGAAGTGCGTCCGCTGGTAATGGAAGCCGGGCGTGTCATCAGCGCCGAGGAAGCGGTGCGGCGCGTGCTGATTCTGCAGAACCCGGGCACCCCGGGCTCGTCGAGCATTACCGGCTCGCTCTACGCCGGGCTGCAACTGATTCTGCCGGGCGAGATCGCGCCGAGTCATCGTCATACGCAGTCGGCGCTGCGCTTCATCGTCGAAGGTCGCGGGGCCTGGACCGCCGTGAACGGCGAGCGCACCACCATGCACCCGGGCGACTTCATCATCACGCCGTCGTGGACGTGGCACGACCACGGCAACCCCGCGGACGGCGAACCGGTGGTGTGGCTCGACGGTCTCGACATTCCGCTCGTGCAGTATTTCGATGCCGGCTTCGCGGAGAACTACCCCGAATCGCAGCAGCCCGTGCAGCGGCCCGAGGGCGACAGCTTTGCGCGATACGGGTTCAACATGTTGCCGGTGCACCACAAGGTGAGCGATCCCACCTCGCCGATCTTCAGCTATCCGTACGAGCGCTCGCGCGAGGCGCTCGACACGCTGTACCGCAACGGCGAGCTCGATGCGTGGGACGGCATCAAGCTACGCTACGTGAATCCGGCCACCGGCGGCTGGCCGATGCCGACGATGGCGACCTTCATGCAGTACCTCCCGGCAGGCTTCCAGGGCAAGACCTATCGCAGCACCGACGCCACCGTCTTCTCGGTCGTGGAAGGTCGCGGTACGGTGCGCATCGGCGACGAGACGTTCCAGTTCGAGCCGCGCGACCACTTCGTCGTACCGTCGTGGGCCCCGGTGCAACTCGCCGCGCTCGAAGACGCCGTGCTGTTCAGCTACTCCGACCGCCCGGTACTCGCCGCGCTGAATCTGCTGCGCGAGTCGCGCACCTGAGTCAGCGCGCACACACGACACATCGGCCCCGCGGACATCGCACACGAAACACGCGCAACGCGGCGCCCCGCTTTCCTCTTTATTCGTCGAGTCAAAACCTATGTCCTTCGTCTTCGCTCCGCCCGCCACCGTCGCCATTCCCGTTGTTGGCAGCAACGATCAGTTCGCCGTGCGCCGCGTGTACTGCGTTGGCCGCAACTATGCCGCGCACGCCCGCGAAATGGGCTTCGATCCGGACCGTGAACCGCCGTTCTTTTTCTGCAAGCCGGCCGACGCCGTGATTCCGGTGGCCTACGGCGAGACGCTCGAACTGAAGTACCCGGCGCAAACGAGCAACTATCACTACGAAGCCGAGCTGGTTGCCGTGATCGGCAAGGCCGGTTCGGACATCCCCCTCGAGCAGGCGCTCGAGCATGTGTGGGGCTACGCCGTGGGTCTGGACATGACGCGTCGCGACCTGCAAATGAAAATGCGCGAGATGGGCCGTCCGTGGGAAATCGGCAAAGCCTTCGACGCCTCGGCGCCGATCGGCCCGATCCACCCCGCCTCGAGCGTCGGCCATATCGAAAAGGCCGCGATTTCGCTGACGGTCGACGGGGTGCAGAAGCAGAAGAGCGACATCACGCACCTGATCTGGTCGGTGGCCGAAACGGTCTCGTATCTTTCGCAGTTCTTCCGCCTGGAACCGGGCGACCTGATCTACACCGGCACGCCGGAAGGCGTGGGTCCGGTCAAGGCGGGCGAGACCATGGTTACGGCCGTCGAAGGCCTCGGCGAGATCACCGTGCGCGTGGTCTGAGGCAAGGTCATGCAGCTCTACAGCTTCTTCAACAGCTCGACGTCGTATCGCGTGCGCATCGCGCTCGCGCTCAAGGGGCTGTCGTTCGACACCGTGCCGGTGAATATCCGCGTGGGTGAGCATCGCGCCGAAGCCTACGTGGACGAGGTCAATCCGTCGGCGACGGTGCCGGCGCTGGTCGACGGCGATCTGTCGCTCGGCCAGTCGCTCGCGATTCTCGACTACCTCGACGCCAAGTATCCGGGCACGCCGCTGATCCCGAGCGACATCGAGACCCGCGCACGCGTGCTGGAACTCTCGATGCTCATCAGCTGCGACATCCATCCGGTGAACAACCTGCGCATCCTGAAGTACCTGCAGGGCCCGATGGGTCTGTCGGTGCAGCAGAAGGACACGTGGTACGCCCATTGGATCGCCGAAGGCATGGCGGGCGTGGAGCGGTTGCTGGCCAGGCACGGCCACGGCAAGTGGTGTTTCGGCGACGCGCCGACACTCGCCGACGTGTGCCTGGTGCCGCAGATCGCCAACGCACAGCGCATGGGCTGCGATATGTCGGCGTATCCGCGCGCGATGGCGGTATACGCCGTGGCCCAAACGCACCCGGCGTTCCTCGCAGCCGCCCCCAACCGCCAGCCGGATTATTCGGCCTGATCGACGTCCGCAACGGCTGGAAGGGCCGCAGGAGACAATCATGAATCAAACCCATCAACCCAAGGCCCTCGTCGTTGGCGGGGGGATCGGTGGCCTGGCCGCCGCCCTCGCGCTCGCCAATCAGGGCGTGCGCATCGAACTCCTGGAGCAGGCCGAGACCATTGGCGAGATCGGCGCGGGCATTCAGCTCGCGGCCAATGCGTTCGCCGCGCTCGACGCCCTCGGCGTCGGCGAAGCCGCACGCGGGCGGTCGGTCTTCACCGATCACATCACGCTGCGCGACGCCATCGATCGCAGCGTGATCGCGCAAGTCGACGTCGGCGCGCCGTACCGCGAACGGTTCGGTAACCCGTATGCCGTGATTCACCGGGCCGACATCCATCTGTCGATTCTCGAAGCGGTGCAACGCAACCCGCTGATCCAGTTCCGCACGGCCACGCGCGTGGTCGCGCTGGAACAGGATGCGCACGGCGTGACGGTGATCGACCAGCATGGCGAGCGCCACACGGCCGACGCCGTGATCGGCTGCGACGGGGTGAAGTCCGCCGTGCGCGCCGTGCTGATCGGCGACGAGCCGCGCGTGACCGGTCACGTGGTGTATCGCGCCGTCGTCGACGTCGAGAACATGCCGAAGGACCTGCAGGTCAATGCGCCGGTCGTGTGGGCCGGACCGAACTGCCACCTGGTGCACTACCCGCTGCGCGGCGGCAAGCAATACAACCTGGTGGTCACGTTCCACAGCCGCGAGCAGGAAGTCTGGGGCGTGCGCGACGGCAGCAAGGAAGAAGTGCTGTCGTACTTCCAGGGAATCGATCCCCTGCCGCACCAGATGCTCGACCGCCCGACGTCGTGGCGACGCTGGGCCACCGCCGATCGCGATCCGGTGGAGCAGTGGAGCTTCGGGCGCGCCACGATGCTTGGCGACGCCGCGCACCCGATGACGCAATACATCGCACAAGGCGCCTGCCAGGCGCTGGAAGACGCGGTCACGCTGGGCGCGGCGTATGCGGCCGCGAACGGCGATTTCGTCGACGCGTTCCGCCGCTACGAACATGCGCGCATTCCGCGCACGGCTCGCGTGCTTTACGGCGCGCGCGACATGGGCCGCGTGTACCACGCGAAGGGCGTCGATCGCTGGGTGCGCAACTCGCTGTGGAAAGGTCGTACGCAAACGCAGTATTACGACGCGCTGCAGTGGCTGCACGGCTGGCGCGCCGAGAACTGCCTGTCGCAAACGCCCTGGCTCAATGACGCCTGAGACGCACGGCGCGGGCTGAATCACCCAAATCACCCTGTAGTCACGTAGTGCCCTGGCGCGACGTCCCCAACGACGTCGCGCCAACGTCCGCCGCGCCGCAGCCCGCGACGCGTTGGCATGCCGTACCCATAACAACAAACACTGCAATGCATTCGGCAATGTCGGCCTGTCGGCCGACAACGCCTCTGGCACCTTCGAGGAGACAACCATGCCAGCCACCCCCATCAACGTGACGGCATTCATCGACCGGCATCGCATTTCGCCGTTCCAGATGATGATCGTCGTTCTGTGCTTCCTGATCGTGGCCATCGACGGCTTCGACACGGCAGCCATCGGCTTCATCGCCCCCGCCATTCGTGCGGAGTGGTCGCTCTCGCCCGCCCTGCTCGCCCCGCTCTTCGGCGCCGGGCTGGCCGGCCTGATGGCGGGCGCGTTCATCTTCGGACCGCTCGCCGACAAGTTCGGCCGCAAGACCATCCTGATCTTTTCCGTGATGTTCTTCGGCGTGGCCAGCCTCGCGTCGGCCTGGTCGACGGACCTGTGGCACCTCGTGGCCCTGCGCTTTCTTACGGGGCTGGGCCTCGGCGGCGCCATGCCCAACGCAATCACGCTCACCTCGGAATACTGTCCCGATTCGCGCCGCTCGTTCCTTGTGACGACGATGTTCTGTGGCTTCACGCTCGGCTCGGCGCTGGGCGGCCTGGCGTCGGCCGGTCTGATCGAGACGTTCGGCTGGCGCTCGGTACTCATCGCCGGTGGCGTCATGCCGATCGTGCTCGGCGTGGTGCTGATGCGCGCGCTTCCCGAATCGGTACGCTTTCTGGTCATGGCCGGCAAGTCTCCCGAGCGCGTGGCGGCCTCGCTCCAGCGCATCGCCCCGCAGGAAGACCTGCGTGGCGCGACGTTCAACCTCGCGACCCGGCCATCGACCACTTCGCCGGTGGGACACCTGTTCAAGCCCGAACTGCTGCGCGGCACGCTGCTCTTCTGGGCCACGTTCTTCATGAGCCTGCTCGTGATCTACCTGCTGTCGAGCTGGTTGCCAACGCTGCTGCGCACGAACGGCCTGACGCTTCGCAACGCAGCCATCGTGACTGCCATGTTCCAGGTGGGCGGCACGCTCGGCGCCATCGTGCTCGGCTGGCTGATGGACCGCATCAATCCGCACTATGTGCTGGCAACGGCTTACGTGCTGGCGGGTGTCTGCATCGCGGCAGTCGGACCGCTGGCCGGTTCGCCGCTGCTCGCGTCGGTCGCAGTGTTCTGGGCCGGGTTCTGCGTATCGGGCGGCCAGGTCGGCGCCAACGCACTGTCCGCCGGTTTCTATCCGACGGACTGCCGCGCCACGGGCGTAAGCTGGGCCAACGGCGTCGGCCGCCTGGGGTCGGTGGTGGGCTCGGTGGGTGGTGCCTCGATGCTGGCCATGGGCTGGTCGATGCCGGCGCTGTTCGCGGCCATCGGCGTGCCCGCCGTGCTCGCCGGTCTGACGATGCTCACGCTCGGTCGCCTGCGCCACCGTCAGGCTACGCTTGCCGTGGGCGCCACGGTCTGACGAGGCGACCGCTTAAACGTCCGCACGCGCCCCGGTCAGCGTAGAACGCGCCAAGTCGTTTCGACACACGCAACCACGACGCTTTCTCCCCGGCGGACGCCAGTCGCCATCCGCGCTGGCGTTCGCCTGTTTTTTCATGGCGTCGTCGGCGTCGGCCCCGCAAGCGGGGCGCGTGGCGACGTGCCGCGCAAATCGTTCGGGATCCGGCTAGAGTGTTGAATGACGGCGCCGTAGCGATGTCGCGACAGACGGCATCGCGCGCCGCGCAACCCCATGCCCTCTGACGGAGATTGAAGGTGTCGCTGCCCCCCTTGCTGGTCGTCATCCCGATGCACCCCGAGCAGTTGTCCGAACTGCAGACCCATTTCGATGTGATCTACCGCCCGAGCCACCATCCCGAGCCGCAAGGCTGGGGAGCGGAAGGCGCGCGCGCACGCTTCGTCCTCACCAACGGCGCACGTGGCCTGAGCGCGGCCGAGCTGGCGCATTTGCCAAAGGTCGAATTCGTGAGCGCACTGGGTGCCGGATACGAGAACCTGGACGTGGCCGCCATGCACGCGCGCCGGATCACGGCGGTCAACGGTGCCGGGGCCAACGCCCCCACCGTTGCCGACCAGGGCTTTGCGCTGCTGCTCGCCGCCGTGCGCCGCATTCCGGAATACGACGCCGCCTGCCGCAAGGGCGTGTGGCGCGACGCGCTGCCGATGCAGCCCGGCGTGTCGGGCAAGAAGCTGGGAATCGTGGGTCTTGGCGCCGTCGGACGCCAGTTCGCCCGGCGCGGCGAAGGCTTCGACATGCAGATCGGCTATCGCAATCGCAACCCTCGCGACGGCGTGCCGGCCCATTACCGATACTTCGACAGCGTGCTGGCGCTGGCCGAATGGGCGGACTATCTCGTCGTGACCGCGCCCGGCGGCGCGCAGTCGCACCACCTCGTGAACGCGCAAGTCCTGAAGGCCCTGGGCAAAGACGGCTTTCTGGTCAATCTGGGGCGCGGCAGCATCGTCGACACTGCCGCGCTGGCCGAGGCGTTGCGCAACGGCACCATCGCCGGCGCCGGACTCGACGTCTATGAGGGCGAGCCCTCCCCTCCGGCGGCGCTCATCGATTTGCGGAACGTGGTGCTCAGCCCGCACGTGGCCGGGCGCTCACCGGAAGCCGAGGCGGCCACGCTCGCGATGTTCCTCGAAAACGCGCGACGCTACCTTGCCGGTGAGCCGGTGATGACGCCGCTGTAAGTGCGCGCGCGTCAGTGATTGTCCAACCCGTCGATGCTGCGCTCCGGCGACGCGGAAAGCGTGACGCCGTCATTGACGGGTTCGAACTCGATGCTGCTCCGGGCGCTGCCCGTCGTGAAGACCGTTTCGCACGTCGGGCATTTCACTTCGGCATCCGAATGAAGATAATCGCTCAGCGCCTTGACGGTGGGCTCGCTCGCCGCCACGGGAAAACGGGCCTTGCAGGTCGGGCAGACAACGAAACCGGTGTGGATCGATCGCATGGCGGTTCTCCTGTCGACGACGTGATCGATTCTACAACCAGTCCGTGCGGCGGGGGCGGCCGTGGCCAGGATCGGAAGCTTCCGGATCGTCGGGCTGGCCGGGCCAGTCTGGCAGTTCGGGCCGTCGATCCCGCGTCGCCCCACCAGTCTCGCCATGGGGCGACGCAGGCGCCTTCGTCGGCAAATCGTTCGCCGCCACGCCGACGGTCGGCTCGGCATGGCCCTCCGGCGCCGGGGCGCGATGCACGCGCTCGCGCGGATCGAAGTCTCGCCACTCGCCGTTCTCCCAAACACCGTCGGCCTGTTCGATCTCGGCCGCCCCGGCATCTCGCAGCACGGCAATCGCGGTGTCGGCCGTGGCCTCGCTCACGTGCGTGGCAAGCATCACGCCGGCGTCGCGCAACCCCGCCTGACGGGCCGACACACGCTCGCGGCCGCGCATGCGCCGCAACGCGCCAAAAAACGCGCCGAGGTAGGCGCCGCCCATCATGCCGACGACCGGCACCAACCAGAAACGCCAGACCAACGCAAAGAGTAGCGCCCCCACGGCCAATCCGAATGCGCCGCCCGCGATCACGCCCTGGGCCGCGCCGCGGCCCGCGGGACGCGCGGCGGCATCCGCATCGACATCGCCGCCGATGGGAAACCGGGCGTGCTGTCCCGTGGGATTGAGAAAGAAGACCGAGACATCGGCCGGCCGGAACGCCCGGTCGTACAGCCGACTTGCCACCAGATTCGCCTGATCGAACGTCGTGAACCGTCCTGCCACGATCATCGCCATCGTCAACCTCCCTTGTCTGATTTGCCTACTGTCCCAGTGGTCGCAGTGGTCGCAGTGGTCTTTGTGGGATAGACGTCCATCGGCTTTGTTTCATCAAGGAATCCTTATGGCCGGCGACGACGCATTGAGAAAATCAATACCCGGGAACCCGCAGGACGGAGCGTCGATCGCACCTTCATGCCTCCTATACTGGCAAGGTAATGGCAAGGTAACGCCCGCGGGCACCTGTCAATCCAGTCATGTGAATTCCGCCGATTGGATGATTCACCCGCGCCAACCCTCGGAACGCCGCTTTGGGAGCACATATGGCTCGCGCAATCTGGAAGGGTGCTATCAGCTTCGGACTCGTCAACGTGCCGGTCACGTTGTTTCCCGCCTCCACCACGCACACGCTCGATCTCGACTGGCTCGACAAGCGCACCATGTCGCCGGTCGGCTACAAGCGCGTCAACAAGGAGAACGGCAAGGAGGTGCCGCGCGACCAGATCGTGCACGGCTACGAGTTCGAAAAGGGCAACTATGTCGTGCTCAGCGACGATGAGATCCGCGCCGCGAACCCGGCAGCCACGCAAACCGTCGACATATTGGCGTTCGTCGACGCCAGCGACGTCTCGTTCATGTACCTGGACACGCCGTACTATCTCGTGCCCGAACGCGGCGGCGCCAAGGCGTACGCCCTGTTGCACGCGGCGCTTGTCAAGGCCGGCAAGCTGGGTATCGCCCGCGTGGTGATGCACACGCGCGCACACCTGGCGGTGCTCGCGCCGGCGGGCGATGCGCTGGTGCTCGACACCCTGCGCTGGCAGGACGAAATGCGCGACCCGGCCGAGGTCGGCCTGACCCGCGAGAAGCTCGGCAAACTCGCCGCGCCGGGCGAGCGCGAACTGGACATGGCCGTACGGCTGATCGACGAGATGTCCGGGCCGTGGCGCCCACAGGACTTTCGCGACACGTTCCAGGACGACCTGAAGGCGCTCATCGACCGCAAGATCGCTTCGGGCCAGACACGCGAGGTCGCCCAGATCGAAGCCAGCGCGCCGAAGCTGCCAGGCGCGGGCGGTACTGCCGACCTCATGGCCCTGCTCAGGCAGAGTCTCGGCACTCGCGGCAAGCGCGAGGCCGCAGCCGTGCAGGACGTCGAACCGAAGACCGCGGCCGCGGACAAGGCTGCCAAAGCTGCCAAAGCTGCCAAGGCGTCCACGCGCCAACCGCGGAAGCCCGCTGCGACGAAGGCGACGAAGGCGACGAAAGCGGGGAAAACCACGAAGGCGGCGAAGGTGTCAAAGCAGCCCACGGCAAAACGTACGAAAGCCGACTGAGGTCACGCATGACAAGACGCGACGCGAGTCCGAAACGTCCAAAGCGCCCGAAGCACCCGAAGCGCTCGCAGCGCCCTTCGTCGTCGCGCGACGCGCCCGATGCTTTGGCCGCCTACGATGCCAGGCGAAATTTCGCGGCGACGCCAGAACCGCGCGGCGAGCGCGCCGCGCAAGGACGCGCGATGCGGTATGTCATCCAGCGCCATGACGCCAGTCATCTGCACTACGACTTCCGGCTCGAACTCGACGGCACGCTGAAGTCGTGGGCGCTGCCGAAGCAGCCCGGCCCCGACGTCAGCCGCCCGCGACTGGCCGTTCAGGTGGAGGATCATCCGTTGGCATACGCGGATTTTTCGGGCGACATTCCACCGGGAAACTACGGTGCCGGGCACGTCGACATCTGGGACAGCGGCACGTGGGAGCCGCACGGCGACGCGCGGCGCGACTATGAGGACGGCAAGCTGTCGTTCACCTTGCACGGCGAGCGTCTCGACGGAGACTGGACGCTCGTTCGCACCACGAAGCCGGCGCGTCAACCGCAATGGCTGCTGATCCACCGGCGCGATGGCACACGCCACGCCACCACGCTTCAGGCGTCGACACCCGCCGCCACGCAAACGCGGTCCGCTGCTGCGAGAACCGAAGCAAAAACCACAACCCGAACGCGAACGCGCAAGACGTCTCGTCAATCGCCCCAAAGCCCGCCGACGACACTCAGCCCGATGCTCGCCACCCTCGTCGACGCAGCGCCGCCGTCCGCTGGCTGGCATGCCGAGATCAAGCTCGACGGTTACCGCGTGCTGATCCGCATCGACGGCGACGACGTGCGCGTATTCACGCGCTCGGGGCAGGACTGGACGCATCGTTTTCGTCCCGCGTGCGACGCGCTGCGCAAATGCGCCCTGCCCAACGCGTGGCTCGATGGCGAAGCCGTGGTCGTCGGCGCGCACGGTCTACCCGATTTCCAGGCGTTGCAACGCGCCTTCGATGCGAACGCGCAGGACGCCATCCTGATCTACGTCTTCGATATGCCGTGGTGCAATGGCGACGACATGCGCGACATGCCGTTGCGCGAACGACAGGCCGCGCTCGCGGCGATATTCGAAGGTGGGGAAACCGACGCCGTGCGCGTGCTGCAACCGGTGAGCGGCGAACTCGAATCGCTGTGGCATAGCGCGTGCGAGGCCGGACTGGAAGGCATCATGGTCAAGCGCGACGATTCGCCTTACGTGGCGGGACGCAGCGATGCGTGGCGCAAGCTCAAGTGCTCGCAGCGTCAGGAGTTCGTCGTGCTCGGTTTCACCGAACCGTCCGGCACGCGGCAAGGATTCGGTGCGTTGTTGCTGGGGTATTACGATGACGACGGCAAGACGCTGCGCTACGCGGGCAAGGTCGGCACGGGCTTCGACACCGATGCCTTGCTGCGCCTGCGCAAGCGATTCGATGCCGTGCGATCGCCGCGCGCGCCGTTGTCGCCCGCGCCGAAGCCTGCCGGCGCCGCACGCGTGCGCTGGCTCGAACCCACGCTCGTGGCCGAGGTGCGCTTCGCCGAGTGGACCCGCGACGGCAACGTGCGCCAGGCGTCGTTCGTGGCGATGCGCGACGACAAGCCCGCGAAGGACATTCGCCGCGAGGCGCGCATGCGCGGAACCGTCAACGCGCTCGCGCCATCCCGCCAACGTGGTCGCCCCGACAAGGAGACATCGCCAATGCCGCGCAGTGCGAAATCGAACGCAGAACCCCCTTCGTTGCCCGTGAAGATCACCCACGGCGATCGGGTGATGGATACCCACTCCGAGGTCACCAAGGCGGAACTTGCCGCGTACTACCACGCCGTGGCCCCCTGGATGCTTGCGCATCTGGCCGGGCGCCCGGTGGCGGTACTGCGTGCACCGGAGGGTATCGGCGGCGAGATGTTCTTCCAGAAGCACGCGGCAAAGACGATGCCCGGCGTGCACACGCTCGATCCCTCGCTCGATCCCGATCATGCGGCGCTCATGCAGATCGACGACGTGCGGGGCCTTGTCGGCGCGGTGCAGATGGGCGCCGTCGAGTTTCACACATGGAATGCACGCAGCGATCTGATCGAGCGTCCCGATCGCGTCATCTTCGACCTGGACCCCGGCAAAGGCCTGGATTTCGCGGCCGTCGTCGAAGGCGCACGGCTGATTCGCGGATTGCTCGACGAGTTGGGCCTGACCGCCTTCGTGAAAACCAGCGGGGGACGCGGTCTTCACATCGTGACACCGCTGGCACGCCGTCATGAGTGGGACGTCGCCAAGGCCTTCGCAGAGGCAGTGGCCCGGCACATGGCGCGCATATTTCCGGATCGCTTCACGGCAACGATGGGGCCGAAGCATCGCGTGGGGAAATGCTTCATCGACTATCTGCGCAATTACCGCGGCGCGACGACCGTGTGCGCCTATTCGTCGCGGGCGCGCGAAGGCATGGCGGTATCGATGCCGGTTCGCTGGGAGGATCTGACCGCATTGCCCGGCGCCGATGCATGGAATGTGCGCAACGCCGTGGAACACGTCTCCTCCCTGAGGCAAGACCCCTGGGAGGGCTATGACAAGGCCGCGCAGCAGCGGTTGACCAAGGAAATATTGACCCGGCTGACGCGGGCGACGGCGCGCTAGTACAGTCATACCAACGCAGCACCGCATAATTCATCCCATCCCGTGCACACCCTCTCCCCCAACGATTCGTGCAATGGGCAGCCAATTCAACGGAGCGACGCAATGCGACAACGCAAACTCGGCAACACCGGCCTCTTCGTCTCGGAACTGTGCCTCGGCACGATGACCTTCGGCGGGCAGGGCGAACTCTGGAGCAAGATCGGGCACCTGCAGCAAAACGACGTCGACGCGCTCGTGGGTCGCGCGCTCGATGCGGGTATCAACTTCATCGACACCGCCGACGTGTATTCGGAAGGCCAGTCGGAGGTGCTCACCGGCCAGGCGCTGCGCAACCTCAAGGTGCCGCGTGACAGCGTCGTGGTCGCCACCAAGGTCTTCGGCGCGACGGGAGCGCAAGGCCCCAACTCGAGAGGCCTGTCGCGCTACCACATCATGGACGGCATCAAGGCCAGCCTCAAGCGCATGCAGCTCGATCACATCGACCTGTACCAGGTGCACGGATTCGATCCGGCCACGCCGATCGAGGAGACACTCGGTGCGCTGGACACCCTGGTACGCCACGGGCACGTCCGCTACATCGGGGTGTCCAACTGGGCCGCCTGGCAAATCGCGAAGGCGTTGGGCATCTCCGCTCGCCTGAACCTCGCGAGCTTTGCATCGCTGCAGGCGTACTACACGGTCGCCGGGCGCGACCTCGAGCGCGAAATCGTGCCGATGCTGCGCAGCGAGAACGTTGGCCTGATGGTGTGGAGTCCGCTCGCGGGCGGCCTGCTCTCCGGCAAGTACACGCGTGACGGCCAGAGCGAGTCCGGCAGCCGCCGTCAGGCCTTCGACTTCCCCCCGGTCGACGTGGAACGCGCCTACGACGTGATCGACGCCATGCGCGGCATCGCCGCCGAGAAGGGCGTCTCGGTCGCGCGGATCGCGCTTGCCTGGCTGCTCGCCCAGCCGGTGGTCTCCTCCGTCATCATCGGCGCGAAGCGCGTCGATCAGCTCGACGACAATATCGCGGCCACACGGGTGACCCTGAACGAGCGCGAGTTGTCCGCCATCGACGCGGCCAGCGCGCTGCCGAGCGAGTACCCGGGCTGGATGCTCTCGCGCCAGGGCGATCCGCGTCGCGCCCAGCTGGCGGAAGCCGGTCTGCTGTAACGCGAGCGTGGCGCACGGCGCCTCGGCGCGAAACGCCCCACGGCGCACCGTGCAAACGGTGCGCCGTGGCCTTTTGCGTCACGGCATCAGAACGTGTGACGCATGCCGATGTTCACGCCCAGTTGATTGCTGCCCGCCACCGGTGCGCCGCCCGGCCCGCCCGAGCTGACCGAGTAGGCGGCATGCTCGCTGTTGCCCAGCCAGGCGACCTGCGTGTAGAGCGCGGTACGCTTCGAGAGGAAGTAAGTGCCGCGCAGCGTGGCCATCGTGGCGCGCGTGTTCTGACGCGAGTTGAGCATGCGGAACACTTCGCCGTCCACCGCGAACGCCGGGGTGAACTGATACAGCGCACCGACGTAGAACATGTCGGAATTCACATCGGCGACCGCCGCCGACGCCGTTTGCACGCGACGCCCCAGCCACCCCGCACCCGCCTTCCAGTTGCCGCCCTTCACATAGCCGTTCAATTGCCAGCGCGTGTCCTTGTCGGACGAGCTGGTGAGCGGCACGGCGGCCGCGCCGTTGAAGAAGCTCGCCGCCGCGCCGGCGCCGCCACGCTGCTCGTCCCACGCACCGGCCACGCCGAACCACGAGGTGTCGTACTTGAGCATCGCCGACACCTGACGGCACGCGGTCATCTGGCCGGGGACCTGCGCACACGTGCCCTGTCCCGGCGAGTTGCCCGTACCGCCGCTGTCGCGACCGAACGAGTAGGTGGCTCCGAGCGTCAGGCCGTGGAAAACGCCCTTGTAAGCGATCGTGTTGTCGCTGCGCGCATTCGGGATGTAACTGTCGAGCGAGCCGCTGCCGTAGAGGTCGGGGCCGAGAATGTCGGCGTCGCCCATGACCCAGAACGTCATCGAATACTGACGGCCGAAAGACAGCGTGCCGTAAGGATTCGACAATCCCACCCACGCCTGGCGGCCGAACATCCGGCCGCCCTGGTTCAGGTCGCCTGCGCGAACGTTGAAGCCGCTCTCGAGCGCGAATACGGTGTGCAGGCCACCACCGAGATCCTCATCGCCGCGCAGGCCCCAGCGCGATGGCAGCGAGCCGGTGTTCGAAGGCATGCGCACGAGCGAGCTGTTGTTCGTGCCGGCATGCGAGAGGTACTCGACGCCGGTGTCCAGAATGCCGTACAGCGTCACGGTTTGTGCCGAGGCGGATGTGCCGGCCAGCGCCAGACCGGCGGCCAGCGCGAGCGCGGGCAGTCCCTTGTGGGTCACGGTGTGTCTCCATTGAATCATGTGGTGGTCCGGCCTGTGTCGGCCGGTGAACGACGAGAAGCGCCGCCGCGCCGCCCGTCGGGGGACGATGGCGTGGCGGATGCTGCGAGGGCGAACGCGTTGCATTCGCCCCGTAACCGACGAAAGGGTTCAGACGGCGCCTGCCGCGGACTTGGCCGCCGGCGTCCGCGCGCTCGCCCAGCTCACGCGACGACGCATCACCAGCATGAGTGCCGCCGCGAGGAACGCCGGGATGGCGACGATCTGGAACGCCTGCGCGATGCTCGACGACGATGCGATCAGCACGCCGCCCAGGCTCGACCCGAGAATCGAGCCGAGACGTCCCACGCCAAGCGCCCATGCGACGCCGGTCGCGCGCGACGCCGTAGGGTAATACGCCGCCGTCAACGCGTTGGCACCGGTTTGCGAGCCGGCCACGCCGAAGCCGGCGAGGAACACCACGAGCATGAGCCACCCTGCCTGATGCGTCACCGTGCCAAGCACGCACAGCGCCACGCCGGCCATCACGTACGATGCCGCCAGCACGCGGTACGGGCTCGTACGATCCATGGCGAAGCCGATCAGCACCGCACCGACCGTGCCGCCGAGCGGCAGCATTGCGCCGATGCGCGCCGCCTCGGCGAGCGAATAGCCCGAATCCTTGACGACGAGCGGCAACCAGCTCGTCAACAGGTAGAACGCGCAGAGCGTGCAGAAGTACGTCGCCCAGAGCAGCATCGTGCCGACCACATAACGACGGGCGAACAGTCCGCCCACCGCCGAATCCGAAGCCCCGGCCGGGGCGACCTCCGGGTCGATGCGCGTGACCTGCGGGTCGATTTGACGCGCGATGCCCAGCAACTGCTCGGCGCGATCGCCGCGCGCGGCGAGGTAACGCATCGACTCCGGCAACCAGCGCATGAGCACCGGCACGACCGCGAGCGGCACCACGCCGCCGGCGATCAGCACGCCGCGCCAACCGATGTGCGGCAGCGTCTGCGCGACGATCTCGCCACCGATGGCAAAGCCCAGCGTGAAGCCGCAGAACGTGGCCGTCACCAGCAGCGAGCGCATGCGCTCGGCACAGTACTCCGAGCTCAGCGTGATGGCGTTGGGCATGGCGCCGCCCAGCCCGATGCCGGTCAGGAAGCGCATGACGGCGAGCTCGCTGGGACTATGGACGAAGGCCGAGGCGATGCTGCCCACCGAGAACAGGATCACGGAGAGAATCAGCACACGCTTTCGGCCGATACGGTCGGCCAACGGACCGAAGATGAAGCAGCCGAGCATCAGGCCGCCCAGACCTGCGCCGAACACGGTGCCAAGGCTCGTTGTCGCCATCGCCCATTCCGTGCGAATGGCCGGCGCGAGATAGCCGATGGCGGCCGTGTCGAAGCCGTCGAGCGTGACGATCAGAAAGCACAGGGCGATCACGCGCCATTGAAACGGCGTGATGCCCCTGCGATTCATCAAAGCGGATATTTCCATGTCTGTCTCCTGTGCGGTCGTGACCGCGGGCAAGGCGGCGGGCGGTGGCGTCTGTTGTCGACGCTCTGTGAATGCCGCGCCGCCGGTTGGGGGCGATTACCTGAAACAACTGCGCATGACGCGATTTCGCTGCGTGTTACGCCGCGCGCCGCGGCGTCACCGGATAGGGGGCAATTCGGGGTCGCCCGCCGAAAGGTATTCCCACATGCGCTCGATGATGCGGCCCGAGCGTGTGGCGCGAGCGCTGCACGCCTCCGCGTCGAGCACCGCGGCGGAAAACGACGCGGGCTGCGCGGCTTCGAGTGCAAGCACCTCCAGGTCGACGCGTGCGGCGTCTTCGAGATACCAGGTGAGTGCGACCATCGCCTCGAGCGTGTCCGCCGCGACGACCGCGCCGTTGCCGCGCATGACGACGGCGGCGTTGCCGCCCATCGTCGCGATGACCGCTTCAGCCTGCGCATCGGTGCGAATCAGTTGCGGGTCGTCCCAGAGCGGCACGCCGGGCGCGAAGTAGGTGCCGGGCCCGTGCAACGCGCGTGGGGTGCGACGCAGCGTCGAGAGCGACATCGTCCGGGGCGGCATGGTGCGGGCGACTGCGCCGATGTCGGGCCGCGTGCGATAGATCTGCTGATGCAGACGGACCTCGCCGAGCACGCCGTCCGGCAGCGGTCCGTCGACGGGCACGACAGTGCCCGCCTCGCCCACGCCGATCAGCCCCATCGGGCGGGCAGCGCAAACGACGAAGGATTCGGCGTCCAAACGCGCGCTGCAATGGCCATAGGCGTGAGCCAGACCAGCGCGGGCGAGCGTGCGGGCCGCCACGCGCACGGCGCGATCGAGGTCGGCGACGCCGTCGAGTGTGTGTGGTGTCATGGGCAAACGCGGCGCTTGTCGTCGCCGGAGAAATCGACGCGATGCGTCAGGCCGAAAACTCGGGAATCTCGGGCTTGGCGCCCCACATGCAAAAGCCGGTCGGATCGAACGGGAACTGGCGTGGCACGTACGTCGCTTCGTCTTCCGGGGCAATCGTTCGCACCCCGGTGGAGTATTCGTAGACCATGCCGTCGGGACCCGCGAAGTACAGGAACATGGCGTGCGACGTCGGATGGCGGCCGGGGCCGAAGCGGATCGGCACGCCTTGCTCGCGCAGGAAATACCAGGAGCGCATGAGGTCGTCGATACCGTTGACCTGGAAGTTCACGTGCTGGATGCCCGCGCGGCTCGCAGGGAACAACGCGATCTTGTGATGCACCTCGTCGATGCGCAGCAGCGGGGCTTCGCCGATGCGATCCGACACCCGCGCGTTGCACACGCTGGTCCAGAACGCTTCGTCGCGTCGTGCGTCGGTCGTGCACAACCCGACGTGACTGAACGAGTCGATGCCCGCGTCGCGCTCGCCGTGATAACCGCGTCCGGTCTGCGCCGCGCGCAGCACCAGCTCGATCTGGTTACCCGTGGGATCTCGGAAGGAGAGAAAGTCCGCCACGCGGCGCAGGTGCGCCTCGTCGCGCGTGCCCCGGCGAAAATCGATGCGCATCGCCTCGAGCTGGGCCGCGGCCGCGTCGAAGTGAGCGTCGCTCGCGATGTCGAACGCGACCGTATGGTCGGTCGGATCCCCCTCGAAATAGCACACGGAATGGTCGCGGCTGTCGCTGCGAAGGAATACGCAACCGGCCTCGCGGCGCACTTCCTGCAAACCGAGAATGGTGCGCGCGTAGCGCGTAGCCCCTTCGAGGTCGCGCGTGCCCAGCCGCACGTAACGGATGTCGTGCAGATTGATCACCGCCTGTCTCCTGCGGATAAAGTTTGTGTCCCGGACTGGCGCCCGGTTTATGTCGTGAGGGATACGATAAGGAGCGGCGCCGCATGACGCCAACAAATTGCGTAAATGCGCGGTATTTACGTCGTGAATTGGGGGTGCAGCATGGACGCGGCGCGGCCTGGGGCGATGGCGGACGCGCGCCGGACTCGCTTGACCGGTGGAAGGAGGGAGAGGAGGGAGAGGAGGAAGCGGAGGAAGCGGCCGGCCGGGATCAGTCTTCGCCGTGGAAAAGCCGGAAGATGGTGCTGCGCAACCAGCGATGGCCGGCGTCCGCATGAAAGCGTTCGTGCCAGAGTTGCGAGATGTCGAACTCGGGACCGTTGAACGGCAATGCGTGCGTACGCAGATCGGCGGCGGCCTGGAGCGCGCGTCCGAGCCGCGTGGGCACGCACACCACGAGGTCGCTCGCGGCAATCAGCGCCGAGAGGCCCATCGAATGCGCCATGCGCAACGCCACGTGCCGCTGGCGCCCCGACTGTGCGAACCACTGCTCGACGGCCGTCTCGAAGAGGTCGTGATTACCGGCAGTGGGACGATAAACCGCGTGCGCGGCGCCGAGGCTCGCCTCCCCCGTAAGCCGCTCCCGAATCGTGCGCTGTCCCTCGCGCACCAGGGCGACATAGTGCTCGCGAAACAGGCGTTGCTGATGGAATCCCGACGAAAATCGGGTGAACAGACCCAGCGTGAGGTCGATCTCACCCATCGCCATGGCGTTCTGCGCCTCGCGCGGCGTGGTGTCGACGGTCACGATGCGCACGCCGGGGGCCTCGGTCGCGAGCGTGGCCATGAGCTTCGGCATGAAGATCAGCTGACCGATGTCGCTCAGGTACAGGCGGAAGGTGCGTTGTGCGTTGGCGGGCTCGAAGTCCTGCGGCGCCTCGAGCGCGCTGCGGATGAGGGCAAGGCCTTCGGTGACGGGCGGCGCGAGCGAGTTGGCGAGATCGGTCGGCAGCATGCCCTGTGGTGTCTTCACGAAGAGCGGATCGCCGAACGCGAGGCGCAGGCGCTTGAGGGCGTTGCTCACGGCCGATTGCGTGAGGTTCAGTTCCTCGGCCGTCACCGTCGTGCTGCGCGTGCGCAGCAGCGACTCGAACACGAGCAACAAATTCAGATCGAGCGAGCGTAAGTTCATCCCCAGCCGTACCGTCCTGCAAGAAGCTGCCGCATTTTAGGCAACGTTCGGGCGCGTGCGCAGTGCGGTAAACCCCGCCCGCGCGCACGGCGACGTTCGTGGTATCACGTGCGCGCGCCCGCTCGCACCGCCGCGTGCAAACGCGCGATGACTTCCAGCACCTCGGGGCGCTTCTCACGTTTGGCGGTCACGATGTGGTACTGCAACGGACACTCGACTTCCACATCGGACACGCGCACGAGCCGGCTGCGCGCGAGCCAGCCGTCGGCCAGCGGCGCTCGGGCGAGCGCAATGCCCAAACCGGCTTCGGCGGCCGCCAGCACCACGGTGTAATCCTCGAAGCGACGATCGCGCGCTCGCGGGCGCAGGCTCGCGCCCTGCGCGCCGCACCACGCGCGCCAGCCGGTGAGATCGGAGTCGTGCAGCAGCGGCATGGCCAGCATTTGCGCCGCATCCGCGCCCGCGAGGCGCGCCGCGACCTCCGGCGAGGCGACCGGATACAACGTTTCGGACATCAAGGGTTCCGCGTCGATGCTTGTCCAGCCGCCACGGCCGTAGCGCAGCGCGATGTCAACCTCGCCCGCACCGACATCGGCATTGCGGTGTTCCGTCGTCACCTGAATGTCGATGAACGGCTCGCCGGCTTCGAGCGATCTCAGGCGTTCGAGCAGCCAGAGCTTGGCGAACGACGGCACCACGCTCAGGCGCACGGCCGGTGTCTTGCGTGCCTGATGCCACTGGTCGGCGGCCGCGTCGATGACGTCGAACGCGTGCTCGACGCGGCCGAGGAAACGCTGGCCGTCGCACGTCAGGCTCACGCCGCGCCCGTGCCGCTCGAACAGCGGACACCCGAGCCAGTTCTCCACGGCGCCGACACGGCGGCTGATCGCCCCGTGCGTCAGGCCGCTCGCCTCGGCCGCGGCGGTGAACGAACCGTGACGCGCCACGAGGCAGACGGTTTCCAGATTGGCCAGCGGCGGGCGCGAGCGACGTTGTGAATTCATGGGGCGGAGGCCGGAATACCCGAGGGGAGCTAAAGGGCTCAATAGGGCTAAATAGGGCGCGATGGAGCGCAACGTAGCGCTTGTCGACGACCCGATTGGCTGTGAATATTTCTCACAGCTGATCGGCGATTTGTGTCGTAGCTTATCACCGCGGCAGTACGGCAAGATAGGCCTGTGCGGGCGAGGAAATCGGGCGCCGAGGTCCGGCAGCCATGCCGAGCGTCGCGCGTCGCCCGCCATTCACTATTTCAGGAGCCCAACGTGCCTGCCGCAGCCCCCGCCCCGTTCACGCTATACGTGGACGCGCAATTCACCAGCCCCTATGCCCTCTCCGTTTTCGTCACGCTGCGCGAGAAAGGGCTGCCCTTCGAGCTGCGCACCGTCGATCTGCTGCAAGGCGCGCATTGCGAGTCGCGCTTCGCGGACATGTCGCTTACGCGCCGCGTGCCGACGCTCGTGCACGGCGATTTCACGTTGTCGGAATCGTCGGCGATCAGCGAATACATCGAGACGATCGCGCCGGAGGTGCCGGTCTATCCCGCGCAGGCGCGCGAGCGTGCCCGCGCACGTCAGGTGCAGGCATGGCTGCGCAGCGATCTGGGGGCGTTGCGGGCCGAGCGCTCGACGGAAGTGATTTTCTACGCGCCAACGGCCGATCCGTTGTCCGACGCCGGCTACACGGCCGCGAGCAAGCTGATCGCCGTCGCGCAAAGCCTGCTGCCCGACGGCCGTGAGTCGCTGTTCGATGCGTGGTGCATCGCCGACGTCGATCTCGCATTGATGCTCAATCGTCTGATCTATAACGACGACGTGGTTCCGGCGCCGCTCGTCGCGTATGCACGCCGTCAGTTCGCCCGACCGGCCGTGCAGGAGTGGATGGCCATGGCGCGCCCGCCGCGTCCGGGAGACGCCGTCGGCCAGGGGCCAGGAAAAGCGGTCGCGTAAGCGCTTGCCGCGGCGGACTGGCAGGCTCGATGGGATCGACAGGCGCCGACCGGCGCAGACGGCCGCCGCAGCCAGCGGTTGACGGTGAATGAAGATGTGAAACAGGACGAGCCAGCGATGAGGGCAGTCGTCGCGCAATGCGACCTTTCGCCCCTCGCCGTCCACGCTGGCGTGGCGGCTCGAGAGCGCCGCCTGATAGGCTGCACCGGCCAGCGAGCGGGCTGCGAGCATGAGCAGCAGCAGCGAGCCCGCCATCGCGATACGAAAATCCGCCGAGGTGAAGACGGACTCCGGCACGTCGAACACCAGCATGGCGATCACCACGCAGGCGTCGATACACACGGCCCCGAGCGAAGCCACGAGCAGATAGGCACGCAACATCCGAATCGTCGTCGATTTCATTCGGCTTCTCCCCCCTTTCCCTTTGCCGCCCGCCTGGCGAAACGCCTGCGGCGTCCACCCTATCACTCAGGGCACCGTATCCGCTGGCGTTGCCGCCATCATCCGCCTCCGATCTTAAATGTCCAGCGCGCACGCCTCGTGACCGGAAATGTTTTTTTACACACTGTTACCCCCGCTCGCCCCGTTCCTGGCCAGCACCCGCCACCTATCGGCGAAATTTTCGCGATATTCCTGCAAAAAACGGCCAAATTCCGAGATTTTCCGGCGTTCCGGGCCCGCGTGCCCCGACGTGACGGGATTCGCGGTGAATTCAGTCGACAGCCGGGCCCCGAAAGGAGGAAAATATTGGCACCTTGCCGTTTACGTTAACGGCACTGACGACTCAAGCCACCTCTGCCGAGACATTGAAGAAACATGAGCGCTGATAATCCTTTGCGTTTTGTCGTGGAGCCGCACGCCAACCCCACCCCCGCCGACCAGATCGCCGCCAAGCTGGCTAACCCGGTGTTCGGCCGCGTATTCACCGATCACATGGTCACGATCCGCTGGACCGAGGGCACCGGCTGGCACGACGCGAAGGTGGAAGCGCGCCGCCCGTTCCAGATCGACCCGGCATGCGCCGTGCTGCATTACGCGCAGGAAATCTTCGAGGGCATGAAGGCCTACCGCGGCGAAGACGGCAAGATCTCCCTGTTCCGCCCGCAAGCGAACGCCAGGCGCTTTCGCGAATCGGCCCAGCGCATGTCGATGGCCGATCTGCCGGAAGCCGTGTTCCTCGAAGCCGTGGAAAAGCTGGTCGACATCGATCGGGCATGGATCCCGAGCGCGGAAGGCAGCAGCCTGTACATCCGCCCGTTCATGTTCGCCTCGGAAAGCTTCCTCGGCGTGCGTGCGGCGCATGAGTACATCTTCTGCGTGATCGCCTGTCCGGTCGGCCCCTACTTCAAGCCCGGCAAGTCGGCCGTGACCGTGTGGGTCTCGGACCAGTACACGCGTGCGGCGCCCGGCGGCACTGGCGCGGCGAAGTGCGGCGGCAATTACGCGGCCAGCCTGATCGCGCAGACCGAAGCGAGCGCCAAGGGCTGTGATCAGGTCGTGTTTCTCGACGCCGCGCAGCACCGCTGGATCGAAGAACTCGGCGGCATGAACGTCTTCTTCGTCATGGACGATGGTTCGCTCCAGACGCCCCCGCTGTCGGGCACGATCCTGCCGGGCATCACGCGCGCATCGATCATCGAATTCGCCAAGCGCGAAGGCCTGACGGTCAATGAAACGCCGTACGAATTCGCGCAATGGCAGGCAGATGCCGCCAGCGGCCGCGTGAAGGAAACGTTTGCCTGCGGCACGGCGGCAGTGGTGACGGCGATCGGCCAGGTGCGCCACGCGAACGGCGAATTCGCCATCGGCGACGGCGGCGAAGGCCCGGTCACCAAGCGCATTCGCGACCAACTCACCGGCATTCAACGTGGCAAGGTCGCCGATCCGTTCGGCTGGGTCCACCACGTGGCGTAATTTCACGCAATCGCCTGCCGTATCGCCATAACAAGCTGTGAAGCTGCGCGTCGCCCGAGACAGCGACGCGGGAAATCTTGGACGGCGCGTCACGACATAAGGAGAGTCGGGCGCGCCGTCTCGTTGTACTTGACTTGCAGATCATGAAACACGATTCGGGCGCCGCATCCGGCGTCATTGCGGCAGCCGACACAATCGGCGTTCCGCACTCCGTGTTCGAAGACATCTATGCGATGGTCATCGGCATGGCATTTGTGGTGGTCGGTCTGGTGCTGCTCAAGGCTGCCGGGTTGGTCACCGGCGGCGTGGCCGGCATTGCGCTGCTCGCTTCCTACGTCTTTCCCCTACCGGTGGGCACCATCTTCACGTTGGTGAACATTCCGTTCTTCCTGTTCGCCTACTTCACGATGGGCCCGCGTTTCGCGCTCAAGTCCACCGTCGCGAGCTTCGGCATCACCTTCGCACTGGCGGCCATGCCGAAGACGTTCAACGTCGCCTTCGTCAATCCGCTGTTCGCGGCATTCGTCGGCGGCACGCTGTGCGGCATGGGTATCCTGGCGCTCGCCCGTCACGGTGCCGGCGTGGGCGGAACCGGCATCGTTACCCTGTGGCTCCAACGCAAGCGCGGCATCAATGCGGGCATCTCGCAGGTCTGCATTGACAGCACGATCCTGCTCGCCTCGCTCGCCACGATCCCGGCGGGACGCGTCGCCTGGTCGGCACTGTCGGCCGTCGCCATGAGCGGCATGGTGGTGGCGTGGCACCGACCGGGACGCTACACCGGTTGCTGAACCGACGCCGCTCGTCGGAATTCTTGCTTCCAGCGGTTCCAGCGCTTACCGTGCGTCCTGCCGGCCCGACGGCCGGTAGGCGCTCGCCTGCCCAAGCAGCCACTCGCGAAACACACTGAGCGGCTGCCCGTGCGTGAGCTCGGTCGGATAGACGAGGTAATAGGCCGACCCCGCCACGCTCTTCACGTCGAACGGAATCGTGAGGCCAAGCGTGCGCAATTGCCCCTCGACGAAGAACTTCGGCACGAGCGCTATTCCCAATCCCGCCGCGGCCCCCGCGATCAGCATCGTATGCAACTCGTAGCGCACGCCCTGCAACGTACGGTTGTCCTCGATGCGTTGCTCGGCGAACCATTGCGTCCACGCGCTCGGCCGTGTCGTCGAGTGCAGCAACGGGTAGTCCAGCAGATCGGCCGCCGTACGCACCGGCCCTCGCAGCAACGACGCCCGACATACCGGTACCACCTCCTCGCCGAACAGATAATCCGACGACGTCCCCGGCCACGTGGGTTGACCGAAGTGAATGGCCGCCTCGAAGTGCGTCTCGTCGAACGTGAAGAGGTCGGTGTGCACGCCCATGTTCACGCGCACGTCCGGATGCCGGTCGTCGAAGTCCTTCATTCTGGGAATCAACCACTCCGACGCGAAAGTCGGCAGCACCGCAAGCTCCAGGTAGCCGCCGCCACTGCCGTGCGCCATGATCGAGAGGGTGTCGCGATCGAGTTGCTCGAGCGTGCGCCGCACCTGGGTACTGTATAGACGTCCGGCCCGCGTGAGCACCACGCGCTGCTTGGCGCGCACGAACAGGCGTACGCCCAGTTGTGCCTCGAGGGTGGCGATCTGACGCGACACGGCGCTCTCCGTCAGAAACAGTTCGCGCGCCGCATGGGTAAAGCTCTCGTGCCGGGCCGCCGCCTCGAAGGCGAGTAGCGCCGCGGTGCCGGGCGTCTTGAATTTGCGCATGTTGATTCCCAAAAGGCATCAAGTGGCAATTTTATCTCGCTTTACGGGCGTCGCGTCCGTTCCAATAATGCTGTCACTGCAAGAAGGTATGGGGAAATGCATCCCATGCCCGCCCCGACCCCCTGCGACGCCGCCCGAGACGGCGTCTGCCCGGCGAGACATCACGATGCGCAATGCGAATGTGCAATCCTTGCTGGTTTCCCTGATCGGGCAGGCGCGTACCGACGCGCTGTTCGCCACGCTCAATTCGCCGTCGATTCTGTCGGACGGCGAGCCCGGCCTCGTGACCCGCGCCGAACTGGCGCAGGCGATGAACATGGCGCTGTTCGAAGACTTGCTGGCACGCTCGCCGAACGGTCGCACCTACACCGAGGAAGCGATTGCCGCAGGCGGCAGCGTCTATCTCGACCACGGCGCGCTACGCACCGTGCGCTGGGCCGACAATGGCGCCCTGCCACCGGGCGAGGCGGCCTTCACGCGCATTCTGCGCCCGCTGGGCTTTCGCCCGAATGGTCGCTATCCGCTCGATCGTCTGGGCATGACCGGGCGCGCCTACGCTCACGAAGACGCCCCGGAAGAGATCTCCCAGTTCTTCGTGAGCGAGCTGCATCCGGAGCGCTTCTCCGAGACCTTCCAGCAAGCCGTGTCGCGCGTGGTGGGAACTTCGAAGGACCCGCTCACGCCGGCAGCCGTCGCGCAGCTTTGGGAACTGGAGCGCGACGGTACGCTGCCGCTCGATATCGCTCAGGCGCTCCTGCCGGTGATCGTGGGTGCGTTCGCGCGTCAGCACGACGTGCCGAGCGAGGCCGATTACGAACTGCTGCTGGCAGAATCCGCCGAGATGGCCTGGATCGCGACCGAAGGCAACGCGTTCAACCATGCGACCGATCGCGTGGACGATGTCTTCGCCCTGTCGGACGCCGAGAAGGCCAAGGGTCGCCCGATGAAGCCCGAGGTCGAGCGCTCGCGCTCGGGCCGCGTATTCCAGACGGCTTATCGCGCCGACACGGTGCGTCGCGAATTCCGTGGCAAGGATGGCGAAATCGTGGCGCGCGAAGTGCCCGGCTCCTTCTACGAGTTCATCACGCGCCATCGCGAGTACGACACCGTCAACCGTCGCTGGAAGATCGATCTTCGCTTCGATGCCGGCAACGCGCAGGGCATCTTCAAGATGACGGCCAACGCCAAGTAGCCCAGTCAAGCGAGGCATGGCGGCCTCGGCGCACAATACCCATGTGCCCGTGCCGCCACCTCACCTGCCGACACCGGTGAGCGGCACCGGCGGCCAACACTGAATTCCATAGGGGTATCCACGTGAACGCAACTTCCATCCTCAACGAACTGGGCATTGCCAAGCTGGCCGAAGCGGGCGACATCGCCGTGCATTCGCCGATCAACGGCGAACTGATCGGACGCGTGGCCAGCGCTTCTGTCGCCGACGCCCAGGCCGCCCTTGCGCGCGCGCAAACCGCATTCACCGCCTGGCGCAACGTGCCCGCGCCGCGCCGCGGCGAACTGGTGCGTCTGCTCGGCGAAAAGCTGCGCGAGCGCAAGCAGGCGCTCGGTGCGCTCGTCACGCTCGAAGCCGGCAAGATCCTTCAGGAAGGCCTGGGCGAAGTCCAGGAAATGATCGACATCTGCGACTTCGCCGTGGGCCTGTCGCGCCAGCTCTACGGCCTGACGATCGCTTCGGAGCGTCCCGGCCACCGCATGGCGGAAACGTGGCATCCGATGGGTGTTTGTACGGTGATCTCCGCCTTCAACTTCCCGGTGGCCGTCTGGTCGTGGAACGCCGCGCTCGCACTCGTGTGCGGCAATGCCGTGGTGTGGAAGCCGTCGGAGAAGACGCCGCTCACCGCCCTGGCAGTGAACAAGCTGATGGAAGAGGTGATTGCCGAATTCGGCGATGCCCCCGAGGGCCTGACCGCCCTCGTCATCGGCGGTCGCGACGTGGGCGAGGCGCTCGTCGCCGATCCGCGCTCGGCAATCGTGAGCGCGACCGGCAGCACCGAAATGGGCCGCAAGGTCGGCGTGGAAGTCGCACGCCGCTTCGGCCGTTCGATTCTCGAACTCGGCGGCAACAACGCCGGCATCGTGACCGACAGCGCCAACATGGAACTTGCGCTGCGCGGCATCCTGTTCTCGGCCGTGGGCACCGCCGGTCAGCGTTGCACCACGCTGCGCCGCCTGTTCGTGCACGAGAGCGTGTACGAACAAACCGTCGAACGCCTGAAGACGCTGTACGGCAAAGTCGCCATCGGCAATCCGCTGGAGCGTGGCACGCTCATGGGCCCGCTGATCGACGAAGGCGCCTTCGCGCGCATGCAGGCCGCACTCGATCAGGCACGCGCGCAGGGGGGCAAGGTCACCGGCGGCGAACGCCACGCCGTGGCAGGCCTGGAGAATGGCTTCTACGTGAAGCCGGCCATCGTCGAGATGCCGTCGCAGACGGAAGTCGTGCTCACGGAAACGTTCGCGCCGATTCTCTACGTGCTCAAGTACCGCGACTTCTCCGAAGCCATCGACGCCAACAACGCGTCGTCGCACGGCCTGTCGTCGTGCGTGTTCACCAACGACCTGCGCGAAGCCGAGCGCTTCACCTCGTCGGCCGGCAGCGACTGCGGTATCGCCAACGTCAACATCGGACCGAGCGGCGCCGAGATCGGTGGGGCGTTTGGTGGCGAGAAGGAAACCGGCGGTGGCCGCGAGTCGGGCTCCGACGCGTGGAAGGGCTACATGCGCCGCGCCACGAACACCGTCAACTACTCTTCCGCCCTGCCGCTCGCGCAAGGCATCGACTTCTCGATCGAGTGAAGTCGCAATAGCGGACGCGCGGGACGACGTGCGCCATGCATGACGTCCCGCTGCTCGTCGCTGCTCGTCGCCGCTCGTCGTCGCTCGTCGTCGAAGTTGTTTGGGGCGCCGGCGCCCCGGCTTGCCGCCCCCCCTTCGGAACCACGCCCCGATTCGTCACGCTTTCGCCAGCGAGGCCCACATGTACGCCTTCACCTCCCCGTTTGCCAACCCGACCGGTTCGCCGATTCGCGAATTGTTCAAGTACCTGTCCGAGCCGGGCATGATCTCGTTCGCGGGCGGGTACCCGGCGAGCGAGCTTTTCGACGTCGAAGGTCTTGCCGCCGCGCAGGCGCGCGCCTTCGCGCAACCGACGCGTTGCCTGCAATACGGGCCGACCGACGGGCTCGCCGAACTCAAGACCCAGCTCATGACGCTCATGGCGTCGCGCGGCGCGCCGTGCGCCCCCGAATCGCTCGTCGTGACGACCGGCTCTCAGCAAGGGCTCGATCTGCTGCTGCGCGTGATGGTCACCCCGGGCGATGTCGTCGTGACCGAGCAGCCGGCGTATCCCGCGACACTGCAGGCCTTGCGCCTTGCACAGGCGACGATCGTGACGATGCCCGTCGACGCCGATGGCCTGAATGTCGAGCATCTGGATGCCTGGCTGCGCGAGGACAGGATGCCCGTGCCGAAGTTGCTCTATACGGTACCGACGTTTGCCAATCCGACCGGTGCCACGCTTTCGCGCGAGCGGCGCCTCGCGCTGCTGAGGCTCGCCGTGCAGTACCGCTTCGTGATCGTCGAGGACGATCCGTACGGGGATCTGCGATTCGCGGGGGAGACGGTGCCGACGATGCTCGCGCTCACCGCCGAGGTCCCCGGCTCGCGTGACTGGGTGGTGCACTTCTCGAGCCTGTCGAAGATCGCGGCGCCGGGGCTGCGCGTGGGCTGGACCGTCGCGCCGCCCGAGATCGCGCGGCGTTGCGTGGTCGCCAAGCAAACCGTCGATCTGTGCAGCGTGCCGTGGACGCAGGCAATTGCCGCCGAGTACCTGGCGGATGGCGCGCTCGCTCGACACTTGCCGACGATCACCGAGGCTTATCGGCGCAAGTGCGACGCGATGTGCGGCGCGCTGCGCACGCGACTGGGCGACGCGATCCAGTTCCACGCGCCGCAGGGCGGCATGTTCGTGTGGGCGCGCCTCTCGTCGGTGCAAACCAGTGCACTGCTGCCGCATGCCATCGCCGAGAAGGTGTTGTTCGTGCCCGGCACCGCGTTCTTCGCCGAGACACCTGACGAGGCATCGCTGCGGCTGTCGTTCGCCGCGCCCGACGTGCCGGCCATCGAGGAAGGTGTAGCGCGCCTGGCGCGGGCGGTTCAGGCTACGAACCCGTAAAGCGGCAACGCGCCGATCGACATCCGGATCGACACACCGATCCGGCGGCAAGGGCCTCGCCAGCCGTCCCCGAGGGGGCGGTGAGCGAGGCCCTTGTGTCGACCCGCCCGCGAATCAGCCCGGGGCGGGCGCCAGCGTCGTAGCGGATTCGTGTCGAATCACAGCTTGATGCAGACGTTGCGCAATTCCGTATAGAACTCGAGCGAGTGAACGCCGCCTTCACGGCCGATGCCCGATTGCTTGGCGCCGCCGAACGCGGTTCTCAGGTCGCGCAGGAACCAGGCGTTGATCCAGCACACGCCCACTTCGAGCGCGGCGCCCATGCGATGTGCCCGGCCGACATCGCTGGTCCACACCGTGGCGGCCAAACCGTACGGCGTCGCGTTCGCCATGGCGATGACTTCCTCCTCGGTGTCGAACGGCGCGATGTGACAGCACGGCCCGAAGATTTCCTCGCGGATGACCGAAGCCGTCTCCGGCAGGCCGGTCCAGATCGTCGGCTGCACCCAGGCGCCATCCTTCATCGATGCCGGCATGTCCGGCACGCCGCCACCGGTCACGACCGTCGCCCCTTCTTCACGCGCCTTGGCGTAATACGAAAGCACCTTCTCGCGATGCACCTGCGAGACGAGCGGACCGAAGTTGGTGCCCTCGGCGTACGGGTCGCCAAGCCTGAGCGACTCCGCGCGTTCCTTGAGCGCGGCGACGAAGCGCTCGAAGATCGGCCGCTGCACGTAGACACGCTCCGTGCCCAGGCACACCTGACCGCTGTTGTCGAACGCCGAGCGCATGATGCCCGCTACCGCCTTGTCGAAATCCGCATCGGCAAACACGATGCCCGGATTCTTGCCGCCGAGCTCAAACGACACCGGACGCACGCCGTTGGCCGCGGCCTTCATGATCGCTTCCCCCGTGCGGGTCTCACCGGTAAACGTGATGCCGTTCACGCCGGGATGCTCCGTCAGGAATGCGCCCGCCGACTCTGGGCCGAAACCGTGCACCACGTTGTAGACGCCCGCCGGCACGCCGACTTCGTTCATCACTTCGCCCAGCAACGTGGCGGTGGCCGGCGTTTCCTCCGACGGCTTCACCACGACCGTGTTGCCGAACGCGAGCGCCGGGCCGACCTTCCACGTCATCAGCAACAGGGGCAGGTTCCACGGACACACGACAGCGATCACGCCGCGGGGCGTGCGAACGCCGTAGTTCACCGCGTTGCCGCCGTCGGGCGTGGTCATCGCAAAGGACTCGGTGGGCACGTTCTTGATCATGTCCGCGAACACCTTGAAATTCGCGGCGCCGCGCGGAATGTCCAGATGGCTCGCGAGACTGTGCGGCTTGCCCGTGTCGGCAATCTCGGCGGCCAGGAAGTCGTCGAAGCGTCGATGGATGCCGTCGGCGACCGCGTGCAGCAGGTCGACGCGCGCGGCCACCGTCATCGTGCCCCACGGCCCGGCCAGCGCGGCGCGCGCGGCACGCACGGCGGCGTCCACCTCAGCGCGCCCGGCTTCGTGCACGTGTCCGATCAGGCGGTTGTCGACCGGGTTGCGGTTCTCGAAGGTGCGTGCGCTAGACACCCACTCACCGTTGATGAAGTTGCGGAAATCCTTCATGGCTCACTCTCGTTCTGTTGGTTGGTTCGCGACGGCCTGCCATGCCCGGGCACGTCGGGCGTCCCGATGGCGGCATGCGGCAAACGATACGGCGACGCCATGGGTTTCGTCAATATTTTCTCGAGAATTTTTATTTATCTCGATTTTATGATGATTTTGCGACAATCGAGCGGAAGCTGCTTATAATCTCGGCACGCCACCCTTGCGGCGGTCCTCCCAACGCTTCCGACTCCCATTCGCATGCACAGCCCAACTCCGTCGTCGGCCCCGAGCGCCGATGCCACACTCGCGCAGAGCGCCTACCTGCGGCTTCGCAGCGACATCGTCGAGGGGCATCTCGCGCCCGGGGAGAAGTTGCGCGTGGAGCATCTGAAGGATCGATACGACGTTGGCGCGGGTACGCTGCGCGAAGCACTGGCGTTGCTGGTGGCCGACGCGCTCGTCGTCCAGCATGGGCACAGGGGATTTCGCGTCACGCCGATCTCGCTGGCCGATTTCATCGACATCACCGAAACGCGCGTGCAGTTGGAGACGGAGGCATTGCGCCAGTCCATCGCGCTGGGGGACGACGTCTGGGAAGCCGACCTGACGAGCGCGTTTCACCTGCTCTCGCTCGCCGAGGAGCGGTTGGGCGACGGTATGGGGGACAACGGCGGTCAGTTCGCCCAATGGGAGACGCGCAATCGCGCCTTTCACGAGGTGCTGATTCGGGCGTGTCCGTCGCGCTGGCTGCACCACTTCCTCGCGATCCTCTATCGCCAGTCGGAGCGCTACCGGCGCTTGTCGATCACGCATCGGCCGGTGCCGCGCGACGTTCACGAAGAGCATCAGGCAATCTTCGATGCCTGCCTCGCGCGCGACGCCGACAAGGCGACGGCACTGCTCGCGACTCACATCCGCAAGACGCTCGAAGCGGTCCGGGAGTTGCCCGACGCCGTCATCAACGCCGGCACGGTGCCGCTCGCGCCGGTGCGCTGAGCGGTTTTCGCCGCATCGCGTGCCGCGCTCGGCGCCTGGCGTTTAGCTTTAGCGCGGCAGGCTGTCGCGCACGATCCGGGCGAAGTAGCGCGCACCGAGCGGCAGAATCGCGTCGTTGAAGTCGTAGCAGGCGTTGTGCAGGGGAATCGCCCCCGGCGCGTCGCCGCTGCCGTTGCCGATGAACATGAAGTTGCCCGGCACATGTTGCAGGAACACACCGAAGTCCTCCGACGCCATCATGGGCGCGACGTCCGCATCGACCGTTGCGGGTTCCGTCACCGACCGCGCTGCCTTCACCGCGAGCGCCGTGTTTTCGGCCCAGTTCACCGTCGGCGCGAACTCGTGCGTGTACTCGAACTCGCAGTGCGCGCCGTGCATCGCGCAGATGCCGATGCAGATCTCGCGCATGCGCGATTCGAGCAATTGCTGCACGTCGGGTGTGTAGCTGCGCGTGTCGCCCTTGATCACGACATGCGTCGGAATGGCGTTGCGAATGCCGTCGGTGACGAACTCCGTGCAGGACACGACCGCTGACTGGCCCGGATCGACGTTGCGCGACACCACGGTCTGAAGCGCGAGGACGATCTGCGCGCCAATGACCAGCGGATCGATCCCCATGTGCGGGCGCGCGGCATGCGTGCCTTTGCCCCGAATGCGAATGACGAAGTTGTCTTCGCTCGCCATGATGCCGCCGGCGCGGGTCGCGAAATGCCCTGCGGGAATGCCCGGCATGTTGTGCACGCCGTAGATCGCATCGATGGGAAAGCGCTCGAGCAGGCCGTCCGCGATCATGGCTTTCGCGCCTCGGCCGTGTTCCTCGGCCGGCTGGAAGATGAAACGCACCGTGCCGTTGAAGTCGCGCGACCCGGCGAGCAGTTTCGCGGCGCCGAGCACCATCGACATGTGCCCGTCGTGGCCGCACGCGTGCATCTTGCCGTGCACCTGCGACGCGTATGCGCGCCCCGGCGCCTGCTCGGCGATCATGAGCGCGTCCATGTCGGCGCGGATGCCGATCGCGCCGCCCCCCTCCCCAACCCGCAGGTTCGCCACGATGCCCGTACCGCCGATGCCGCGATGCACCTCGAGCCCCAGGCTCTCCAGGATCGTGGCCACGCGCTGCGACGTGCCGACCTCCTCGAAGCCGGTCTCCGGCTCGCGGTGGAACGCATGGCGCCAGCTTTTGAGCGCGTCGGCAAAGTAGGTGTCCTGAGTCATGCGAGCGTCTCCCTGAGTCGATGTCCGATGGCGCCGTTCAGCGCGCCATCCATGCCTGCTGACGTCCGGCGACCGACGCGGCCGTCTCGCCGACGAGTTCCGCGTAGACGGACGGCGCCGTCGCACCCTCGGTGCTGATGAGCAACACGCGCGATTGCGCCGTCAGGCCGATCGCGGACGCGATGGCAGGGACTGCCGCCGCCCGGATCAGTCCGGCCGGCCCCGCCGCACCCGACTCGCCTGCCACGAAAGGCACGTCGTGCTCGCTGCCGCGGGCCAGACGCCGCATGGCCTCGACCGCCTGCGCATCGGTCACGGTCATGAAGGCATCGACCGACGGCTGGAGGAATCGCCACGCAAGCGGCGACGTCTCACCGCAAGCCAATCCCGCCATGACCGAGTCGACCGAACCCGACGCAGACGCCGCGCGTCCCGAGATGGCACTCTGATACAGGCAGTCGGCCTGCTCGGGTTCCACCACCACGAAGGTCGGGCGCCATGCGCCCCAACGCTCCCAAAGATAACTCACGATGCCGGCCGCCAGTCCGCCTACGCCACCCTGCAGAAAGACGTGCGTGACCGGGCAGGCATCGTCCGCCGGCAAAGCCGTCGCGGTCAACGCCTCGACGACTTCCGCCACCACCGTTGCGTAGCCTTGCATGACATCGCGCGGGATCGCCTCGTAGCCCTCGTATGACGTATCCGATACGACATGCCAGCCGTGACGCGCGGCGAGCGCCGCCGCCGTCTCCACCGACGCATCGTAATTCCCGGCAATGCGCACGATCTCGGCGCCATGGGCCGCAATGGCCTGCTCGCGCTCGTCGCTCACGTGCGCATGCAGCACGATCACGCAACGGCAGCCGATGCTCTGCGCCGCCGCGGCCAGCGCGCGGCCGTGATTGCCATCCGTTGCGCTGACGACGGTGACGCCGGCGAGCGCCGCGCGGTGCTCGCCGGCGAGCAGGGAGCGTGCGGTGAAGTGGCTCCCGGCGAACTCGCGCAGCAACAGGCGCACGAGGGCAATCGGCGCACCGAGCGCCTTGAAGCTGCCCAGCGGCGAGCGCAGCGCTTCGTCCTTCACGAGCACGCTGCGCACGCCGAGCGAGGCCGCGAGATCGGGCAGTGCACGCAGCGGCGTGCTTCCGGGCGCGAGGCCCTGCCAGTGCGCAAGCCATTCGCGGCTTTGCTGCGCACGCGCGATGCTCATGATGTCCTGAAGATCCGCGGGATATGGCGCACGCGTGGCATGCGGGTTGACGTAGAACATGGGGGGCTCCGGAAAATTCGGTGTAGCGGCGCGGGCTTGGGTGGGCGGCGGATTACGTCGTCGCGCCAAGACGTTGTGCGACGACGTCGAGCAGGATTTGCGCGCCGCGCACGAGCTGATCGTCGTCGGTATGCTCGCGCGGGTTGTGGCTGATGCCGCCGCGGCTCGGCACGAAAATCATCGCCGCCGGTGCGATCCTCGCCATCATTTGCGCGTCGTGCCCCGCGCCCGAGGTCATGCGCCGATACGACAAGCCGCGACGCTTCGTGCACGCCTCGATGACGTCCGTCAGCCCTGCGTCGAAAACGACGGGCGAGAAGCGTGCGAGACGCTCCGTCGAAATGCGCACGCCCTCCTGCTCGGCGATCGTCGCGAGATACGCGGCGAAGCGGGCCTCGCCCGCAGCCAGGCGTTGCTCGTCCGGATCGCGCATGTCGACGGTGAAGACCGCCTTGCGCGGAATCACATTGACGACGCCCGGCTCCACCCTGAACGTGCCGACGGTGGCGAGCGTCGTGCCGGCGTCGATGGCGATGCGTCGCAGCTCGGCCACGGCGGCGGCGGCGACGTAACCGGCATCGTGGCGCAGGTGCGTCGGCGTCGTCCCCGCGTGATTCGCATTGCCGTGGACCGTCACCTGCTGCCATGAAATGCCCTGCAGGTTCTCCACCACGCCGATTTCCAACCCCTCCGCTTCGAGGATCGGGCCCTGCTCGATGTGCAGTTCGAGATACTCGTGCGGCACCAGCGTGCCCGGCGCCATTTCGCCCGCGTAGCCGATGCGCACGAGTTCGTCGCCCAGACGCGCGCCGTCGGTGCCGATGGCGTCGAGCGCTTCATCGAGAGGCAAGCCGCCCGCATGCACCAGCGACCCCATCATGTCGGGATGAAAGCGGGCACCCTCCTCGTTCGTGAATGCCGCCACCGTGATCGGACGCGACGGCACGATGCCGGCATCGCGAAACGCGCGCGCGACCGCGAGGCCACCCAGTACTCCGTAGCAGCCGTCGAGCGCACCGGCGTTGACCACGGTGTCGATGTGCGACCCCATCATGAGCGGGCGCACTGTCGGATTCGACGACGCCAGCGTGCCGAAGATGTTGCCGATACGGTCAATTTGCACGTCGAGATCAAGTTCGCGCATCCAGGCGACGACCTGATCGCGGCCCGCTTTTTCGTCGTCGGTCAGCGCCACGCGAGTGCGCCCGCCCGCCACGGGATCGGCGCCGATCTCCCCGAGCTCGCGAAGTTGCTGCAACAGGCGCGCGCCATTGAGTTCGAGCGTGTCGGAAGAATTCGTCTGGGGCATGGGAAAGTCTCGGGTGTCGCGCTCGTCGATGGGAGTGTCGACGCTGGCGGAGTATCATCGTCAAGCCTGAATAATATTCCGCGGCATGCGTACGATTTGCGCGTTTTGTCGCCTGTAATCGAATTTTTATTGCGCACCATGAGCCTCGACAGTTACGACATCGCCCTGCTCGCGGCGATTCAGCAGGACGCCACGACACCGCAGCACGCGCTCGGCGCGCGGGTGAACCTGTCGTCCGCGGCCGTCAACCGACGCCTGAAGAAACTCGCCGACGAAGGTGTGACGTGCGGCACCGTCTCGCGCATCGATCCGGCGAGCGTCGGCTATCCGCTCACCATCATCACCGAGGTGGAAGTCGAGAACGAGCGGCTCGACCTGCTCGATGCGATGAAGCGCAGTTTCCTCGCGTGCCCGCAGGTCCAGCAGTGCTACTACGTCGCGGGCGAGTGCGACTTCGTGGTGATCATGGTGGTCCGGAACATGGCGCAGTACACCGAACTCACCCGCTCGCTCTTTTTCGAGAGCAACAACGTCAAGCGTTTCAAGACGCTCGTCTCGATGAGCAACGTGAAGGTTGGCCTGGAAGTGCCGCTGGACGCGGTTGACGGGAAGTAGCCGCTTAGGCGGTGCTCATGCCTGCGGCGCAATTTCCTCGCGCAGCGCGTCGATGAAGGCGCGCATGGTGGCGACGCGTCGTTCGGCAATGGCCCGCGCGGCCGGTGTCACGAGGCCGTCGGCCAGTTGGAAGAGTTTCGTCTCGAAGTGATCGAGCGCATAGCGGCGGTCGTCGAGCGGGCGTTGCGCGGCGAACGGGTCCAGGGGTGCGTACAGGCGCGAGCCCATGCGGCCGGCCACGTAGAACGTGCGCGCAATGCCGATGGCGCCGATCGCATCGAGCCGGTCGGCATCGCGCAGCACCTGGGCTTCGAACGAGCGAGGCGTGATCCCGGCCGAAAAGCTGTGCGCCTCGATCACATGCGCCGTCGCGTCGATGCGCGCCGCCTCCCAACCCATCGCGTGCAGGATCGCGCTTGCCTTGTCGGCGGACAACCGCGACGCTAACGCGCGACGCGGATCGTGCTTCTCCACCGGCACGCAATCGTGCAAGAGCGTAGCCACGGCAAGCATCTCGAGATCGGCGGCCTGGGCGTTCGCCGCAATCTCCTTCACGAGCTTCCAGACGCGAATCAGGTGCGAGGCATCGTGGGAGCCATCAGGCGTGCCATCGGGCGAACCGTCGGCATGCGCATCCTGCGGGTTGATGCCCAGCGCGTCGAGGACGGCGGCAATGGTTGTCTCGAACGGGGCAAAGGCGTGCGCAAGCATGGCGGTGAAACGGCTGACGAGGGAATGCCCTCGATTCTACCGGTCATCGACTTCGCCATGCCGGCGGACACTGCGCGTCTTCGCGGTTCGAATATCAAGACACCACAAAGACGCGGACGACACCGTCGCAAGGCAGACGAACCGACCTTCGATGCGATCGCCAGGAACCAGGGGCGCAACTTCGCGCGTCAGTACCCGGACCCGGACGGTTGTTTTGACGTTTTGCTTGCGCCGGCTGTGTTCGCATGGGCTTCGGCAACCGACGCAATGATGTCGATGGCTTCTCGAATCTGCTTTCGCGAGATATTCAGGTAAGGAATGGCACGGACGCCGTCGGTACCGGACGGAAGGACATGAAGTCCGCGTTCGTAGAGCTTTTCGACGAACTCTCCCGCCGGGAGACTGTTGATGCCGAAGCGAACAATGTTCGTCTCCACGGTGGCGACATCCAATTCTATGCCCGGCAAATCCGCGATTCCATGAGCCAGCAGCTGCGCATGTTCGTGATCTTCCAGAAGGCGCTCCCGATGGTGCCGCAGCGCGAACAGCGCGCCGGCGGCAATGATTCCCGCCTGTCGAAACCCACCTCCGATCTGCTGCTTGAAGCGGCGCGCTCGGTCGATGAATTCCTTCGAGCCGGCGAGGGCAGAACCCACCGGGGCGCCCAGACCTTTGGAAAAGCAAACGCTCACGGAGTCAAAGTGTTTCGCGTACTCCGCCTCGGCGATGCCCGTCGACGCCGTTGCATGCCACAGGCGTGCACCGTCGAGATGCAGCGAGAGACCCCGTGATCTGGCCAGGTCGCAAACATCCTTCAACTGGGCGAGCGGCCAAACCTTGCCACCACCGATGTTATGCGTGTTTTCCAGGCACAGCAGCTTCACCGGCGCCGGGATGGTGGTCGGAAAGAATCGATGCGCTTCCCCCAACGCAGCGGATACGTTCTCCGGTGAGAATACGCCGCGATTACCGGGCAGGAGGCGGGGCAGAACGCCCGATAACGCAGCGGGAGCGCCTCCCTCCAGGAGATATACGTGAGCATTCTGGTCAAAGAGCACGGCATCCCCCGGCTCCGTGTGAGCCCGGATACCCACTTGATTGGTCATCGTCCCGGTGACCATGTAGACGGCGTCTTCCTTGCCCAACAAGGCTGCAACCTCTCGCTCGAGTTCCTTTACGGTCGGGTCGTCACCGTAAACATCATCGCCAACGATCGCGGAAGCCATGGCACTTCGCATTGCATGGGTGGGTTGACTGCAGGTGTCGCTGCGCAAATCGATCATTTCATGACTCCCCAAGGGAACATATGGCCCCACAGTGTGGGATGAAATGAAATGCGTCTTTTGGATAATCTTGCGGATATTATTGGCGCGCCGTCCCGGGTGGAACCCCGTAGAACTTGCAAAACTCCCGGCTCAGGTGGCTCTGATCGCAATATCCCACCTCGATAGCGACCTGGCGCAGCGGCATGCCTCTCAATAGAAGCCCTTTTGCCAACGCAACGCGCCGCTGAACGAGATAGGCATGAGGCGCAATGCCGATCACGCGCTTAAACTCGCGCAGTAGATGAAATGCGCTGATGCCGGCCACTTCCGTAAGCTGGTCAAGCGACGGGTTCGCCGTCACATGCGCGTCGATATAGTCACGCGCGCGCCGTACGGCGATCGGTATGGCCAGCGGATGTCGAACACCTTTTGCACCGACACAATGCCGGTCAATCAATTGAAAGACTGCAACGGTCAGCCGTGAGCTCTTCTCCAACTGGCTTGCGTCGGTCGACTGCGAGCATCGGTGAGCCGCGAGAAGCAACCGCATTGTCTCGACGTCGTCGATGACGACATCGGGAAAATGCAGCTCCCCTTTGAGGCCAGGATCATGCGCCCCGACCAGGCGAACGAAATCCTTGGTGGGAATGTATGCCATGCGATAGTCCCACCCGCCCTCGATCGCCGGTCTCCCCTCGTGAATGCTTCCCGGATTGATGACACAGATCGTGCCTTGCGGCATGATCGCGCGCCGCCCTCGACCGTCGAGATACGCCTGCGCGCCTCGCTCGATGACGCCGATCGCATATTCGTCATGCGCGTGCGGCGGAAATCGATGTGTCCGGTAACTCGCGACCATCAGTTCGGCGTTCGCGAAATCCGGCTCACGCCATAGTTTCACTCGATTGAGCGGCACAGTGCCGATCGTAGCCATATCAAGCTCCCGATCCACGTAGGATTCGTGCATGTCGCAACAAGCGGTCCCCGGCGGACGGCACGGCTTACGGACCGATTTTTTCCCGCCAAGGCACTGGACAGATCCTACACCTCGACAGCAATCGCGGTAGCCTCGCCTCCGCCAATGCACAACGCCGCGACACCGCGTCGAAGACGCCGACGACGCAGTGCGTGCAGCAGTGTGACAACCATACGTGCGCCTGTCGCACCGATCGGATGCCCCAAGGCGCATGCGCCCCCGTTGACATTCAACCGATCGCGAGGAATCGCCAACTCCTTTGCCGCCGCCATGGCAACTACGGCGAAGGCTTCGTTGATCTCGAACAAGTCCACATCGCCGATGTCCCACGCGGCCTTGTCGAGCAACTTCCGAATTGCGGGGATTGGCGCCGTCGTGTACCAGGCAGGATCATGGCTGAACGTCGCGTGCGCGCGGATTGTCGCAAGAACGGGCAGTCCCTCCCGCTCGGCGATCGAGCGTCGCGACAGGACCAGCGCCGCTGCGCCATCGCTATTGGAGGAAGCGCTCGCCGCGGTAATCGTGCCGTTCGGACGAAAGGCTGGCGGCAACGACCGGATTTTATCGGGCGACACCTTCAGGGGGTGTTCGTCGTGGGCAATCAGTCGCGGCACCCCCTTGTCGAGGACCGTGACCGGTGCGATTTCATCGGAAAATGCACCACTTTCGATGGCATTGCGAGCTCGCATCAATGTCTCCAAGGCGTACTCGTCCTGTTGCAAGCGATCGAACCCAAACCGCTCCGCCGCGGCCTCCCCGAAATCGCCCATCGATCGCCCTTTTTCGTAGGCGTCTTCCAGGCCATCCAGAAGCATGTGATCGACCACCTGGTTGTGCCCCATGCGATATCCGCCCCGCGCGCCCGGCAGCAAATACGGCGCGCTCGACATCGACTCCATCCCGCCGCTCAACACAAAGTTCGCCGAGCCGGCGAGCAGCAGGTCGTGTCCAATCATGATGGCCTTCATACCCGAGCCACAGACCTTGTTCACCGTGGTCGCCCCGGTCGCGTCCGATAGCCCCGCCGCGCGCAATGCCTGGCGAGCCGGGGCTTGTCCAATGCCGGCCGCGAGAACACATCCCATGAAACTCTCATCGATCTTCTCGCGATCGAGACCTGCGCGTTCCACGGCGGCGCGAATGGCGTGTGCGCCCAACTCGGGAGCACTGACCGCCGAGAAATTCCCCCCGAATCTCCCCAACGGAGTGCGCACTGCGGAAATAATGACAACCGGATCCAGTTGGTCCATGGAACTCTCCACTTTTCAATGACGAGGCGTGTTTCGTGAATTGAATCTATTTCTCAGCCGGTTCGAGCTGCGCGAGCGGCTTGAGTCGCTTCAAGGTCGATGCCGAAGGAAAGCGACCGGGAACAAACGCGTGCGCCTCCCGGCTGATGACCTTGCCCGTGTTGCGATCGATCATCACGGGATCGACGGCCTTTCCCGTCGAGCGATCGACAAAGTCGATGCCCCAGTTGTGACCTTTCACATGCTTGCGCCCCCACGCGAAAAGTGCGATCAGAACAGGCGACAGATCCCGCGCGCGCTCCGTAACGCGATATTCGTCCCGACCCGATGCGACAGACGCGCGATGCTTTTCCAGCAACCCGGAAGCGACCAGATCGGTCAAACGACGAGTCAGAATCGTGGGTGAAATGCCAAGGCTTTCGCGAAACTGCTCGAATCTGGTCGAACCCTGGAGTGCGTCCCGCAGAATCAGCAGGCTCCACCACTCCCCAACGTTTTCCAACGCCAACGCCACGGGACAATCCATGGAGGTAAAGTCTTTTCGTTTCACGCTCGATACCGTCTAAAGATGAAATTGGGGCCAAAGCCGTCGTGCGATGAAGTTTGAATATCGGGAGAGCCCATCGATATGTCCGCTAGCGCCGTCCAAGCAGAAGAAGACCTACGATCGCAGACGCTCCGGCGATCCAGAAGGCCTCGGCAAAAGCGCCGCCTTGCGACCCCAGGGTCATGACCAAAAGGCTTGTGCCGACGGTGGTGCCAAACTGACGGCTCATGTTGATGACTCCGCTGCCCGTCGACGCCAGCTCTGGTCCGAGTTTGACGACGCCGATGGCAAACAGATTGGGAAAGACGAGACCTACGCCCACTCCGGTGAGGGTCCAGGCAACGACAAACCAAGCAGGTCCCGCATCGCGGCCGACAATCAGGGCGAGCGCAAAGGACGAGCAAGCCAGTACCATCGAGCCCACCTTGACGCGTCGATACAATCCGCCCAATTCGGTGCGTTTCGTCAAGAAGGAAATCAGGCCGACAACACACGGTCCAGGCGCAATCATCATGCCAACGACCATCAAATCCTTGCTCACGACATCGTGCAAGTAAAGGGATGCGCCGAGCAGCAGTGCGCCGAATGATAGCGACATCACGAAGATTGCCGCCAGTGCAGACCTCATGTGCGGCTCGCTCAGCAATGCACGTGGCACGACGGGAGCGGGATGTCTCGCGACTCTGCGCCAAAGCAGCGACACCGCGAGCGTCGCTACCAGCCACGTAGTCAACGATGGTGCCGTCAGCCCCCAATGGCCGGCGTTGACCAACGCCAGGGCGATTGCACCGGACGCAAGGATCAGCAGCAAACTACCCAACAAGTCGAATCGCGCGTCGGACACCACTTTGGGTTGCGCGGGAATGATGTACGCGCCCAGGAGTATCGCGATCAGGCAAACCGGCACATTGATCAGAAATATCCATGGCCAGCCATACGCCGCAAGAATACCTCCGACGACCGGGCCGGCGGCTCCGGCCAGAGCACCGCTCGCGGCCCAGACACGAATCGCTCGACGCCTGACCTCAGCGGGGAACGCGGCGACCAGAAGCCCCATGCTCGCCGGCGTCAGCAGCGCGGCCCCGGCCGCCTGGATGCACCGGAAGACGACGAGCATCCCGACGCCGCCGCTTGCCGCACACCCGACACTCGCCACCATGAAGAGGGTCAGTCCTGCGATAAATGCCTCTTTCTTCCCAATCACGTCCGCCAATCCACCTGCTGGAACGAGCAACGCTCCGTAGAAGATCGTGTAGCCGTTCAGAACCCAGGCCAGGTCGCTTAGCGGTGCGGACATATCACGTCCAATCGCCCCCAGAGCAACGTTGACGACAAACATGTCCAGCGACGCGATGAAGACCGCGAGACTCAGTACGAATATCATCCAACGCTCTCTCGAGTACAGGTATGACGCGCTCAGTGGTTCGGTAGGCATGGTTTGTGGTGATCTGGCGACTTCGATTCAATCCGGCTTGCAAAGTACTTCCGCACCAAATACTATCATCATAGTAGTATTATCCGCGAGGGTAATTTTCACAGGGTTGCGTCGCTTTCATCGAGCATCCGAGTGTTGGCTGATGAATCGAGGCAAGACACGCACGGAATACCGATTCCGTGTGAAGGGCTGTCAAGTCCACTCATCAAGACGGAGAGTTGTATGAAAGTGCTAATACTTGGCGCCGGCGCCATTGGCGGGTATTACGGTGCCAGGCTCCTACAGGCCGGTACCGACGTAACGTTTCTGGTGCGGCCGAATCGCGCGACGGCGCTGCAGCGCGAGGGGCTGCGCGTGAAAAGTCCGCAGGCGAATTTCCACGGCCGCGTCCGCGCGATCGTCGCGGGTGATTCAGAGGAAGTGTTCGACGTCGTCGTTGTTGCGTGCAAGGCCTACGATCTGCGCGCAGCGATGGATGCAATCACGCCTCATGTCGGGGCTCATACGGTGATCGTCCCCCTCCTGAACGGACTCAAGCCCTACGATCAGCTCGACGCGCGATTTGGACGCGAGCGAATTGCGGGTGGCGTTGCGTACATCGCAACGATGCTCGACGAGTCCGGTGACATCGTTCATCTGAACGCCGCTGACAAACTGATCGTTGGCGCCCGGCACGCAAGCCAGCGCCATGCGATCGAAAGCCTTTACGCCGCGTTATCTCAAGGAGAAGGGCTGCGAGAGATATCCGACGATATCGAGCAGGAGCTCTGGGAGAAATGGGTCATGCTCGCGACGGGCGCCACCGCGACGTGCCTGATGCAGGCCTCCATTGGCGAGATTGTCGCGACGCGCGATGGCACGAGTCTTGTCCGGCAGATTCTCGAGGACTGCGTCGCCACTGCGGCCGCCCAGGGGAAAGCGCCGCGTGAGAATGCGCGTGCCTCCATCGAGCGTCTGCTGCTCGATCCGGCATCCGCCTGGAAGGCCTCCATGCGGCGGGATATCGAGCGCGGCGCCAGGCGAATCGAGGCTGACGCCATCGTGGGAGATATGTTGACACGCGCTCGGCAGGCCGGCGTGACGTCCCCATTGCTCACCGCCGCTTACTGCCTGTTGCAGACATACGAGGCTCATGCGGGAAGCGGTACGTCCCAGTGAAGTCCTGACCGGCAGCCTCACGCGGAATTGCATGCAAGCTGGCGAAGGCGCCCGATGGCGCCAAGTTAACGGACGCCTGACGCCCACATTACATTTCTGAAAGGTTCGTGCGGTGGACTCGCCAGGCGTCACACAACTGTCCAGGCAGCGCATACAATCCAGGCAGGCGGAAAAGGGGGGCGACGACAATGCGCGTACTCGTAATCGATGACGAACGCAAAACCGGTGCGTACGTCAAGAAGGGGCTGGAAGAGTCCGGCTTCGTCGTCGACGTTGCCAACGACGGTGCCGAAGGCCTGATTCTCGCCAGTGAAGCGACGTACGATGTGATCGTGCTCGACGTCATGCTGCCCCAGATGGACGGCTGGTCCGTCCTGAAAACCTTGCGAAAATCCCAAAGCACGCCGGTATTGTTCCTGACGGCTCGCGACGATATCAGCGATCGGGTCAAAGGGCTGGAGCTGGGCGGCGACGACTATCTGGTCAAGCCGTTCGCCTTTGTCGAATTGCTCGCGCGAGTGCGTACGCTGGCGCGTCGCGGCCCGCCTCGCGATAGCGACATTCTTACCCTCGGTGATCTTGAGATCGACGTGACACGCCGGCGCGTTCGTCGCGGCACGATGCGTATCGATCTGACACCGCGCGAGTTCTCCCTGCTGCAAATCCTCGTGCGTCGCCAGGGGGAAGTGCTCACCCGAACGCAAATCGCCTCCTACGTGTGGGACATGAACTTCGACAGCGACACGAACGTCGTGGAAGTCGCCATCCGACGTCTGCGAGCGAAAGTGGACGACGACTTCCCCGTCAAGATCATTCACACCGTGCGTGGCGTGGGCTATGTCGCCGAGATCAAATCGGTGGATTGATGGCTGCCCGACCGCTCTCCACAACCCTGGCAATCTCCTTCGCAGCCACAACGCTGGTCGTGTTCGCCCTGGTGGGCACGACGCTCTACGTTACGCTCGGACGTGAGATCCGTCAGCAGGACGATCTCGACATCGTGCTGAACGCCCGCCACACACGCCGCCTCGCCGAAGAACTGCGCAACAGCGACGACCTTCGCGAGCATGCCTTGCGCCTCACGAGTCAGGTGCTCGGAAATCCATCGTTCGCGATGGAAATACTTGGGCAAGGTGGGGTCAAGCTGATCGAACACAATTCGAATCGGGTCATGGGCACGTCGCTTGCGCCCGTGGCAACCGCATCAAGGCTCGATGCATCGCAACGCATCACGGAAGCCGACGTGTCGGAGTGGCGCGGCCCCAAGGGCTTACCTGTGCGCGGTCTGGCCACTGACGCCCGACTGGGTGACGGTTCACGGGTCACGGTCGTGATTGCCAGGGACATGACCGACCGGTGGCGCGTGCTCGATCATTATCGCGAACGGCTCTACGGGTATGGGCTTGCCGGCGTGCTGCTCGCTTTCCTGATCAGCTGGCTGCTGGCGCGTGCCGCACTGCAGCCTTTGCGCGATCTGGATTCGCAGGTTGGCGCTGTCACTATCGACAAACTCGATACGCGAATCGAGATCGAGGGCGCATCGAGCGAGGTCGAAATCGTCGCGAGGTCATTGAATTCGATGATACGGCGTCTGCACGATGGCTTCGAGCGCATATCGCAGTACACGGCCGACCTCGCTCACGACATGCGGACGCCGCTTGGCAATCTGCGCGGCGCCACCGAGGTCGCCCTGGCGCGACCACGAAGTGTTCCCGAGTACGAGGCGCTGCTCGAATCAAATCTGGAGGAATGTGCCCGCCTCTCGAAGATGATCGAAAACGTCATCTTTCTCTCGCGTGCGGAGCATCCGCAGTTCATGACGGCAATGGAGGAGTTCGATGTTGTCATCGCCCTCACCCAGATCGCCGATTACTTCGAAGGGCTGTCGGAGGAGGCTGGCGTCAACCTTCGCGTGACAGGCGAGGGTCGTGTACGTGCCGACAAGGAGTTGTTCCGTCGCGCAGTCAGCAACCTGCTCGCAAACGCCCTGCGCTATACGCCGCCAGGCGGTGAAATCACGCTGCGCGCCGAACCCACCGCAACCGCGGTCGCCATCAGCGTGCACAACCCCGGACCCCAAATCGACGCGGCTCTGCTCGAGCGGATTTTCGATCGGTTCTATCGTGCGGACGCTTCCCGCCACATTACGGCCCAGGCCAGCGGATCCGCCGGACTGGGACTCGCGATCGTGCGCACCATCATGACCCTGCACGGTGGAACGGCGCATGCCGAAAGCGATGCCACCGGCACGCGATTCGTCCTTTCCTTCCCGCGTCATTGAGTCGCAGCCCCCTCACCGGCGGGCGAAACACCGTCCTGCAATGCATCGCGGTCCCAGCCGCCGCCGAGCGCCTGAAGCAATCGGACGCTCGCGTCGAGTTGCCGCTGTCCGATCTGCTCGAGGGTGCGCTCGCTCTGCAAGGCGATGGATTGGGCTGCGACGACATCGAGGTAGCTCACCGCGCCCGCCTCATAGCGATGGTTCGTGAGCGAAAGCGCCAGTTCGGCAGCGGCCACCGCACGTTGCTGACTTCGCGCCTGCTCGGCCAGCGACCCCAGCTCGCTCAAGTCGTCTTCCGTCTGCTGGAAAGCCTCGAGCACTGTCTGACGATAGGCGGCGACTACCTCGTCGTACCGCGCGCTGGCCCCCTTTAAGGTTGCGTCTCGACGGCCGCCATCGAACACCACACCCGCAATTTGTGCACCAAGAGACCAGAAGAGACTCGGCGCCGACAACCACGGGGAGAAAAACGTGCTCTCCAGTCCAGTCGATGCCGAGAGGACAAGCGAAGGATAGTATGCAGCGCGCGCCTGCCCGATTTCAGCGTTGGCCGCGGCAACGCGTCGCTCTGCGGCCGCAATGTCCGGACGACGTTCAAGCAGCGCGGATGGGACGCCTGCAGGGATCGACGGCAACACGGCCGCGGGCCCCTCTCGCGGCAGGGAGAACGACGATGCCGGCGTGCCGATGAGGGTTGCGATGGCATGCAGGAGTTTCGCGCGCTGTGCCATGATTTCCTGCTTCGCCGTTTGCGCGCTCTCGAGCTGCGTTCGCGCCTCGGAGAGCACCGAGGCGTCGATCGCGCCATCGGCGAGCTGTTGCTCCTCGATGCGCAGGCCGGCCTCGCGGGTCGTCACCGTGCGATCGAGAAGCTGCCGCTGGCGATCCAGCGAGCGCAGACCCAAATACGCGGACGCGAGTTGGCTGGTGACCGAGAGGCGCACTGACTCCAGATCCGCCTGACTGACCTGGACGTTATCACGCGCCGCCGTAGCGGCGCTCCTCACCCTCCCGAACAGATCCGGCTCCCAACTCGCTCCGGCACCGACCGAGTAGTCCGGGATGGTCTTCCCGGCAAGCGCGCGATCCACGAGACTCCGGGACGTTCGAAAGCGCTGTGCCCCATCGCCAGCGCTAACGATCGGCGCCGACGCGCTTTGTTGATACGCGAGCGCGGCACGTGCCGCTTCCAGCCGCGCGACGGCCTGGCTCACCGTCTGATTGGAGACGTCGACGCGGGCCTCCAGGCGATTTAACGTTTCGTCATGGAAAACGCTCCACCATGGCCCTCTGGATTTGCCGTCCGCGGGTGCGGCGGCGGCCCAACCGGCGCCGGGATACGTGGCGCTTGCATACTGGGCAGGCACAGCAATATCGGGCACACGATAGGGAGGCACTGTCGAGCAGGCGCTCAACATCGTAGCTACGCAAACGAGCGCCCCGGCGCCCGCCTGGATGGATTTCATGGAGATCATGGCGAGCCTCCTCACGCCTTGCCGGAAGTCGCGGCAGGCCTGGATGGCATCGGTATGGCCTGACCGGACTCCACGGACTTCGTGCCGGTTTCATGGCTCGCGCCGGCCCGGCTCCCGGCATTCCACGAGGCGGGACTCGACCGTACGCGCTGGCCGTCGGAAATGGCGTCGCCGGGATTGGCAATCACGCGATCGCCTGGCGAGAGGCCCGCGGCAATCTCCACGTAGGCGCCGAAGTCCCGCCCGATGCTGACACGCCTGAGCGCCACCTTCTCGTTCGCGTCCACCGTCGCGATGCTCACGCCGTCGGGACGAAACAGCAGCGCGCTCGCGGGAAGTTCAAGGCCGGGCGCATTGGATTTCAGCGCCAGGTGCACCTGCGTGTAAGCGCCAGGCAACAAGGCGCCGTCACGGTTATCGACATCGATCTCCACGCGTAACGTGCGACTTACGGGGTCGAGCGCGTTGGCATCGCGGGCGATGGTGCCGGGGAAACGCCGGCCGGGGTATTGCTCCGTCGCGATCCACACTTGTGTGTCGCGCGTCACGCCATTGGCTTCGTCTTGAGGAACATCGACGTAGACGCGCAGACGATCGGTCTGCTCCAGGTGAAAGAGTTCGCCGGAGGCCGCCGGTAGTCCCGGCGCCCCACCCGCCGTGACCAGCGCGCCCACTTGTACGTTGCGTGCGCTCACCACCCCATCGAACGGGGCGGTCACACTTTGATACGACACCAGTTCGGAGAGTCGCGACACGTTGGCCTGTGCTGCCTGCAACGCGGCTAGCTTGGCTGCGGCGTCGCTGGCCTTGGCATCGGCATCCTGCTGGGAAACGGATCGGGTTTGCAGCATGGTCCGCCACCGTTGCGCCGTGCTGTTGGCGAAGCGGTAATTGGCCTGTGCCGTGGCCTCGTCAGCCCGGGCCTGGCGCAATTGCGCATCGAGCTCCGGGGTATCGAGCCGAGCCAGCACCTGAGCTGCCCTGACGTGCGAGCCAATGTCGGCGAACCACTGTTTGACATAGCCGCTGGTGCGCGCGTAGATCGCCACGTCGGCCCACGGCGCGACGGCGCCGGGAAGCATGAGATCGTGGGTCGCCGGGGCACGTGTCGGCGCAATCGTCGAGACTCGCAGCTCGCGCTGCGCCTCGACTTGCGCGGCCTGCGCCTGTCTCGCCACGACCCGCGGCACGATGCCCGCACACAGCAGCGACAGTGCCAAGACACCAAGGCCGAGCCCCCACAAGCGTCGCGCCCCTGAAGAACGCCGCATCGCGGCGGGTGTGGCCTGAGGTGGCAACGGGGCGAACTCCGGCTTTTCCGTGGCCGCGGAAGTCTCGACGCGGTCGTCGGGCGGGTTATGCATGCTCATTGGGAATCCTTGTTGACGTTGGAGGACGTGGCCGCTCGCGTATCGTTCGAGCGCCCCGGACGGCGAGTCGCGAGCCAGCCGTGTACCGAGGCAAACACGACCGGAACGAACACAAGCGTCGATATCGTGCCAAGCGCGAGTCCACCGATGACGGCCCGCCCGAGCGGCGCGTTTTGCTCTCCGCCATCACCGAGCCCGAGCGCCATCGGCAACATGCCGATCAGCATTGCGAGTGCGGTCATCACGACCGGGCGAAAGCGGTCGAAGCCGGCACCGAGCGCAGCGTCGATCGGCGCCACGCCGGCCGCGAGCGACTCGCGTGCTGCATTGATGACGAGGATGCTATTGGCGGTGGCAATGCCGATGCACAGGATCGTGCCGGTCAGCGCGGGCACGGACAGCGTTGTTTGCGTGACAAACAGCATCCACGCAATACCCGCCATCGACGCGGGAATACCGCAAATGATGACGAGCGGGTCGACCCACGATTGGAAATTCACGACCATCAGCAGGTAAACCAGCACAATCGCGAGGACAACGCCGAGTGCCAACCCGCTGAATGAGGCGTTCATCGATTGCACCTGCCCCCGGATGACAATCGACGATCCGGATGGCAAATGGGCGCGGGTCGCATCGACCAGACGGGCAACGTCCGATGCAACCCCGCCGAGATCGCGGCCTTGCGTAGACGCGAAGATGTCGAGCACAGGCTGCACGTTGTAGTGGGAGACGACAGCCTGTTGTTCGCTGCGCGTGAGCGTGCCCAGGGAACCGATCTGATTTTGCGGCGCAATG
>OFTX01000074.1_pt1 | contig 60283 bp, 61 predicted proteins | sample 1775051 | NCBI WGS metagenome assembly OFTX01 (sample SAMN08195772, study PRJEB24354) | sludge metagenome | isolation source: sludge from phenol fed wastewater aerobic bioreactor A | place: India: Nagpur | collected 2016-09-15 | reverse complement strand
TGATGTAGGGCACGCCGACCTGGCGGGCCAGCAGGATGTGCTCGCGGGTCTGGGGCATGGGGCCGTCGGCGGCCGAGCACACCAGGATGGCGCCGTCCATCTGAGCGGCGCCGGTGATCATGTTCTTGACGTAGTCGGCGTGGCCGGGGCAGTCGACGTGGGCGTAGTGGCGCGCCGCGGTCTCGTACTCGACGTGCGAGGTGTTGATGGTGATGCCGCGCGCCTTTTCTTCGGGGGCGTTGTCGATCTGGTCGTAGGCCTTGGCCTGGCCGCCAAATTTCTTGGCCAGCACGGTGGCGATGGCCGCCGTCAGGGTGGTCTTGCCGTGATCGACGTGACCAATGGTGCCCACGTTCACGTGCGGCTTGCTGCGCTCGAATTTCTCTTTTGCCATGTCCAAGACTCCGAAAAAATCAACTCAAACTACACACTGGAAGCGGCGACGCATGGCTGCATCACCGCTATGTCTGGTGCCCTTGGTGGGAATCGGACCCACGACCTCTCCCTTACCAAGGGAGTGCTCTACCACTGAGCCACAAGGGCGAATTTCGCTCGACGCACCACGCAAACCAACGGGACTGGAGCGGGAGACGGGAATCGAACCCGCGTCATTAGCTTGGAAGGCTAAGGTTCTACCATTGAACTACTCCCGCGAAGCCACAGCCTCGGCGAAAGCCGTTTCCTCGGCAAATGCCGCTTCCAAGCGCTCGCGTCCACAGGCCTTGTCGCGCTGCGTATTCCTTTCGCTGGTGGAGAGGGCTGGATTCGAACCAGCGTAGGTGTAAACCGGCAGATTTACAGTCTGCTGCCATTAACCACTCGGCCACCTCTCCGGCGAAGAACTCGCAATTATGCCACTGTTTTGAAGCGGCGGACAAGGCAGGGCCGCCCCGGGCGCCCGCGCCCGCCACACTTGCTTGCATTTTCCCGTACCATGCGCCTGTCCGGCCGCCGCTGGATCCCTCCCCCTGTGGCCACCACGGCGCCGGCAGCCCATTTCGATCTTCAGTCCGTCCATGCCCATGGTGTCCGCTCGCCTATTCCTGCGCGATAAAGCGGCGCCAAATCGGGCGGCCCGCGACGCTCCACACCGCGCCTCGCCGGCGGCGCCCCACTCATGAACGCCCCGTTTTCGCCCCGCCGCCGGCCGCTGTGGCTGGCCCTGGCGCTGCTGGTGCTGGCGTGCGCCGCCTGGCTGGGCACGGGCCGGACGGCGCGCTCGGCCAAGCCGGCCGAAACCACCCCCCCACCCGTGCAGGCGACCACCACGCAGGTGCGCCAGCAGGACGTGCCGATCATTCGCACCGGGGTGGGCACCGTCACGCCGCTGGCCACGGTCACCGTGCGCAGCCGCATCGACGGCCAGCTCGAACGCGTGGGCTTCGTCGAAGGCCAGGACGTGAAGGCCGGGCAGCTGCTGGCGCAGCTCGACGCCCGGGCGCTGCAGGTGCAGCTGGAGCAGGCCCAGGCCCAGAAGGCCAAGGATGCCGCCCTGCTGGGCAACGCCCGCATCGACCTGAGGCGCTATGAAACCCTGATCGCGCAGGACGCGGCCACGCGCCAGCAGCTGGACACCCAGCGCGCGCTGGTGGCCCAGCTGGAGGCGGCGCTGAAGATGGACCAGGCGCAGATCGACGCCGCCCAGGTGCAACTGAGCTACGCCACCATCACCGCCCCGATCGGCGGGCGCACCGGCGCGCGCCTGGTGGACCCGGGCAACATCGTGCACGCCACCGACCCCGGCGGGCTGGTGGTGATCAACCAGATCGACCCGATCGCCGTCGTCTTCAGCCTGCCCGAAGGCGCCTTCCAGGACGTCAACCGCGCGCTGCAGGGCAGCCAGGCGCCGCTGGCGGTGCAGGTCAGCCTGCCGGGCAGCGCTCAGGCGCTGGCCAGCGGGCGCCTCACCCTGCTGAACAACCAGATCGACAACACCACCGGCACGATCCGGCTCAAGGCGCAGTTCGGCAACCCGCAGCACGCCCTGTGGCCGGGCCAGTATGTCGATGCCCGGCTGGTGCTGGGCGTGCGCCGCGGCGCGCTCACGGTGCCGGCCGCCGCCGTGCAGCGCGGCCCGGAGGGCACCTACGTCTACACCGTGGGCGCGGACGGCAGTGCGCAGATCGCCCCGGTCGAGGTGGCGCAGATCCAGGACGGCCTGGCGGTGATCGACCAAGGTCTGGCGGCCGGCCAGCGCGTGGTGGTCGACGGCCAGTACAAGCTGCGGCCCGGGCTGAAGGTGGCCGAGGCACCGCGGGCCGCGGCCAGCGAGGGCGGCCGGTGAGCCTGTCGGCCACCTTCATCCGCCGGCCCATCGGCACCTCGCTGCTGGCGCTGGCGATCTTTCTGGTGGGTGCGGCGGTGTGGCCGCTGCTGCCCGTGGCCTCGCTGCCGCAGGTGGACTTTCCGACCATTCTGGTCAGCGCCAACCTGCCGGGCGGCAGCCCCGAGACCATGGCATCGACCGTGGCGCAACCGCTGGAGCGCCAGTTCTCGCAGATTCCGGGCCTGGCGCAGATGAGCTCGGAAAACACCCAGGGCCAGACGCAGATCACGCTGCAGTTCGAGCTGACCCGCGACATCGACGGCGCGGCGCTGGACGTGCAGACCGCCATCAACTCGGCCGCCGGGCAGCTGCCGGCCAACCTGCCCAGCCCGCCGCGCTTTCGCAAGTTCAACCCGGCCGACGTTTCCATCCTGCAGCTGGCGGTGCAGTCCGACACGCTGCCGCTGACCACCGTCAACGAATACGCCGACACCATCCTGGCGCAGCAGATGTCGCAGATCGAGGGCGTCGGCCAGGTCATCATCTTCGGGCCGCAAAAGCCGGCCGTGCGCCTGCAGCTGGACCCGGCCCGGCTGGCCGCGCTGGGCCTGAGCCTGGAGGCGGTGCGCGCCGTGGTGACCACGGCCACCGTGAGCCAGGCCAAGGGCTCGATCAACGGCGTGCACCAGAGCTTCACGGTGGACACCAACGACCAGATCCTGAGCGCCGAGCCCTGGAACGACGTGGTGCTGGCCTACAAAAACGGCGCGCCGATCCGCCTGCGCGACGTCGGCCAGGCGGTGGCCGGGCCGGAGGACGTCACCCAGGCAGCCTGGGCCTTTGCCGGCCCCGGCGCGCCGGCCGCGGGCACCCAGCCCATCGACGGCCGCGCCATCGTGCTGGGCGTGTTCAAGGTGCCGGGCGCCAACGTGGTCGACACGGTGGAGCGCATCCGCGCCGCGCTGCCGCGCTTCGAGGCGGCGCTGCCGCCGGCGGTGCGCGTCAGCGTGCTGGTGGACCGCACGCAGAACATCAGCGCCTCGGTGGAGGAGGTGGAATTCACGCTGCTGCTGACCATCGCGCTGGTGGTGATGGTGATCTTCATCTTCCTGCGCAACGTGCCGGCGACGCTGATCCCGGGCGTGGCCGTGCCGCTGGCCCTGCTGGGCACGGCGGCGGTGATGTACCTGGTGGGCTTCAGCCTGGACAACCTGTCGCTGATGGCGCTGACCATCTCGGTCGGCTTCGTGGTGGACGACGCCATCGTGATGCTGGAGAACATCTACCGCCACATCGAGGACGGCATGCCGCCGATGGAGGCGGCCATGCAGGGCGCGAGCGAGATCGGCTTCACCATCGTCTCGATCTCGGTGTCGCTGGTGGCGGTGTTCATCCCGCTGCTGCTGATGGGCGGCATCGTCGGGCGGCTGTTTCGCGAGTTCGCCGTCACCGTGACGCTGGCCATCGGCGTGTCGCTGCTGGTTTCGCTCACGCTCACGCCCATGCTGTGCTCGCGCTTCATCCGGCCGGTGCGGCCGGAGGAGCATGGGCGCGTGTTCCGCTTTTTCGAGCGCGGCTTCGACGCGCTGGCGCGCGGCTACCGGCGCGGGCTGCTGCTGGCGCTGCGGCACGAGGGCGTCACGCTGGGCATCTTCCTGGCCACCCTGGCGGCCACCGTGGCGCTGTTCGTCGTCATCCCCAAGGGCTTTTTCCCGCAGCAGGACACGGGTTACATCGTGGGCTTTGCCGAGTCGGCGCAGGACAGCTCGCCCACCGCCATGAACCGGCGCCTGCTGCAGCTGGCCGAGATCATCGGGCGCGATGCGGACGTGGCCGCCTACAGCGTGCGCAATGGCTCGACCTTCAACACCGGGCGCGTGGCGATCTCGCTGCGACCCAAGGCCGAGGGCCGCACGGACAGCGCCGACCAGGTGATCCGGCGCCTGCGCCAAGCCACCGCACACGTCGAGGGCGTGCGCCTACTCATGCAGGCCGGGCAGGACATCAACGTCGGCGGCCGTTATTCGCGCACTCAGTACCAGTACACGCTGACCGACACCGACCTGCAGGAGCTGGACAGCTGGGCGCCGCGCGTGCTGGCGCGCCTGCGCCAGCTGCCCGAGCTGGTCGACGTCGCCACCGACCAGCAGAACGACGCGCCCATGGCCACGGTGACGATGGACCGCGCGCGCGCCGCCGCCTTCGGCATTTCGCCGGCGCTGATCGACGCCACCATCAACGACGCCATCGGCCAGCGCCAGGTGGCGCAGTACTTCACGCAGACCAACAGCTATCACGTGATCCTGGAAGTCACGCCGGCGCTGCAGCAGGATGCGGCGCTGTTCGACCGGCTGTACCTCACCTCGCCCCTGAGCGGCCAGAACGTGCCGCTGTCGAGCATGGTGCGGGTGGACACCCACAAGACGGGTTTTCTGTCGATCAACCACCAGGGGCAGTTTCCGGCCGTGACGCTGTCGTTCAACCTGGCGCCGGGCGCGGCGCTGGGCGACGCGGTCCGGGCCATCCAGCAGGCGCAGGCCGAGATGGGCGTTCCCATCACGCTGCGCGGCTCGTTCCAGGGCACGGCGCAGGCCTTCCAGAGCTCGCTGGCCACGCAGCCCTACCTGATCGCCGCCGCCATCGTCGCGGTCTACATCGTGCTGGGCCTGCTGTACGAGAGCTACATCCACCCGCTGACCATCCTGTCCACCCTGCCCTCGGCGGGCGTGGGGGCGCTGCTGATCCTGATGGCCGGCGGCTACGACCTGTCGGTGATCGCGCTGATCGGCATCATCCTGCTGATCGGCATCGTCAAGAAGAACGGCATCATGATGGTGGACTTCGCCATCCACGCCGAGCGCCAGCAGGGCCTGGCGCCGCGCCAGGCCATCTACCAAGCCTGCCTGCTGCGCTTTCGGCCCATCATGATGACCACCATGTGCACGCTGTTCGCCGGCCTGCCGCTGATGCTGGGCAGCGGCGCCGGATCGGAATTGCGCCGCCCGCTGGGCTACGCCATGGTGGGCGGGCTGATCTTCTCGCAGGCCATGACGCTGTTCACCACGCCCGTCGTCTACATCTACCTGGACCGCGCGCACCAGTGGTATGTGCGCCGGCGCGTCGCGGCGAAAGCGCTCAGGGCGCCGCCCGCCCCAGCCAGTCCACCGGCGCCAGCTGCTGGGCCGTGAGCCAGGCATTGGCCTGGCTGAAGTGCCCGCAGCCGATGAAGGGCACGGGCGGGCGCTGCGCCGACAGCGGCGAGGGGTGGTTGGCGCGCAGCACGCAGCGCGGACCGGCGGCCGGCGCGGCGGCGGCCACCGCGTCCCAGCGTGCCTGCGCGTGCGCCCCCCACAGCAGCACGCACAGCGGGCGCGCGCTGGCCTGCAGCTGGGACAAGACCAGCTCGGTCAAGTGCTCCCAGCCGCGCCGCGCGTGACTGCCTGCCTGGCCATCTTCCACCGTCAGGCAGGCGTTGAGCAGCAGCACGCCCTGGCGCGCCCAGTCGGCCAGCAGGCCCGACTGCAGCGTGGGCGCGGGGCCGTACTCGCGCGCCAGCTCCTTGAAGATGTTGCGCAGGCTGGGCGGCGCCTTGCAGTCGGGGCGCACGTCGAAGGCCAGGCCGTGCGCCTGGCCGGGGCCGTGGTAAGGGTCTTGCCCCAGCACCAGCACGCGCACCCGATCGGGCGGTGTCAGGCGCAGGGCCTTGAGCGGCTCGGGCGGGTAGATGACGGCGCCGGCGGCCAGCCGTTCGCGCAGGAAGGCGTTCAGGCGCTCGCCCTCGGCGCTGCGCCCAAAGCGGCCCAGCACCGGCTGCCAGCCCGGCGCCACGGCGTCCAGCGCCGGCGGCCAGGCGCTCAGGTGAGCGGTGAGCGAACCCATGGCCGTTGTACAGCGCTCGCAACGCCGTAATCCAAAAGAGCCCAAGGGCCGCGGAGCAGGCCAGGCCAGCGATCGCCGTGGCCGGGGTCTCCCCGGTCACTGGCGATGCCCCCTCGAGGGGGGAGGCGCAACATCGCGCAGCGAGTGGAGCAACGGGGGTGGGTCATGTCATGCAAACAGCTCGGCCAAGGCCAGGCCGGGCTCGGGCGCGCGCATGAAGGTTTCGCCGACCAGAAAGGCATGCACGCCGGCCGCGCGCAGGCGCTGCACGTCGGCGCGGGTGGCGATGCCGCTTTCGGTCACCAGCAGGCGCTCGGGCGGCACGTCCGCCAGCAGGCCCAGCGTGGTGTCCAGCGAGGTCTCGAAGCTGCGCAGGTTGCGGTTGTTGATGCCCAGCAGCGGGGTCTTGAGCTTGAGCGCGCGCTGCAGCTCGGCGCCGTCGTGCACCTCCACCAGCACGGCCATGTCCAGCGCGTGCGCCACGGCCTCCAGCTCGGCCATCTGCGCATCGCTCAGACAAGCCGCAATCAGCAGGATGCAGTCGGCGCCGATGGCGCGCGCCTCGTACACCTGATAGGGGTCGATCATGAAGTCCTTGCGCAGCACCGGCAGCTCGCAGCTGGCGCGCGCCTGCTTGAGGTAGTCGATGCGGCCCTGGAAGAACTGCCGGTCGGTCAGCACCGACAGGCAGGCCGCCGACACCTGGCCGTCGCCCTCGGCGTAGCTTTGCGCGATGTCGGCCGGGATGAAGTCGGCGCGGATCACGCCCTTGCTGGGGCTGGCCTTCTTCACCTCGGCGATCACCGCCGCCTGGCCCTTGGCGATCTTGGCGCGCAAGGCGCCGACGAAGTCGCGCGTGAGCACGCGGCTTTCGGCGTCCTCGCGCATGGCGGCCAGCGGCACCTTCTTGATGGCCGCCGCCACTTCCTCGCGCTTGACGGCGACGATTTTTTCCAGGATGTCACTCATTTATTGATAGCTCCTTGCGCTTGTCCCGCAAGCGCCAGTGGCACTTTTCATTAAATTTTTGCTCAGGCCGCCGCGTGGGCTTTGCTGAAAGCCGCCACCTGCTCCAGCTTGGCCTGGGCCGCGCCGCTGTCGATGGCCGCGCGGGCGCGCGCGATGCCGGCCGCGATGTCGGCCGTCACCCCCGCCGCGTACAGGGCCACGCCGGCGTTCAGCAGCACGATGTCGCGCGCCGCGCCCGGCTCGCCGGCCAGCACGCCGCGCAGCATGGCCACCGATTCCTGCGGCGTGGCGACCTTGATGCTGCGGTTGCTCTGCATCGCCAGGCCGAAGTCCTCGGGATGGATCTCGTATTCGCGGATTTGCCCGTCCTTCAGCTCGCCCACCATCGTGGCGGCGCCCAGGCTGACCTCGTCCATGCCGTCGCGGCCGTAGACCACCAGCGCGTGCTCGGCGCCCAGGCGCTGCAGCGCGCGCACCTGGATGCCCACCAGGTCGGGGTGGAACACGCCCATCAGGATGTTGGGCGCGCCGGCCGGGTTGGTCAGCGGCCCCAGGATGTTGAAGAAGGTCTTGACGCCCATCTCGCGGCGCACCGGCGCCACGTTCTTCATCGCCGGGTGGTGGTTGGGCGCGAACATGAAGCCCACGCCCGTCTCGGCCACGCTGCGCGCGATCTGCTCGGGCGTGAGCTGGATGTTGACGCCCAGCGCCTCCATCACGTCGGCGCTGCCCGACTTGCTGGACACGCTGCGCCCGCCATGCTTGGCCACGCGCGCGCCGGCGGCGGCGGCGACGAACATGGCGCAGGTGCTGATGTTGAAGGTGTGCGAGCCGTCGCCGCCGGTGCCCACGATGTCCACCAGGTGCGTGGCGTCCTGCACCGGCACCTTGGTCGACAGCTCGCGCATCACCTGCGCGGCGGCGGTGATCTCGCCGATGGTTTCCTTCTTCACGCGCAGGCCGGTGGTGATGGCCGCCACCATCAGCGGCGTGATCTCGCCCTTCATGATCATGCGCATCAGATCGAGCATCTCGTCGTGAAAGATCTCGCGGTGCTCGATGGTGCGCTGCAGGGCTTCTTGCGGGGTGATGGACATGGTGTGCTCCGAAATGAGGTCAGGATTCAGAAGTCGGTGAGTCGCCGCCCTCTCAAGCGGCGGGCGCCTCGGTCAGCGCCAGCTTGACGCCGAAGGCGATGAACACGGCGCCGGCGACGCCGTCCATCCAGCGCGTGACGCGCGCCAGCGCCTGCGTGCGGCCGCCCAGCCAGGCGGCGGCCAGCGCCCAGCCGATGCTGACCAGCAGGCCATTGGCGGTGAAGATCAGGCCCAGCGCCAGAAACACCCCGCCGGTGTGCGCCGTGCCCGGCGTGATGAACTGCGGCACGAAGGCGAGAAAAAACAGCGCCACCTTGGGGTTGAGCACGTTGGTGAGAAAGCCGCGGCGCAACACCGTCGTCAAGGGCAGTTTTGAATCAAATGGGCTCCCAACGCCCATGGGTTGTGCGCGGGCAGCTCTCGTTTCAATAGCGCCTCGTCGCACCGCCGAGCGCAGCATCTGCACGCCCACCCAGCCCAGGTACAGCGCGCCCAGCCACTTGAGCACGCCGAACGCCGTGCTGCTGGCCGCCAGCAGGGCCGACACGCCCAGCGCCGCCGCGCCCACGTGCACCAGGCAGCCGGCCGCGATGCCCAGCGCCGCCACCACGCCCGCGCGCGCGCCGGCGCGCATGGCGTTGGCGCTGACGAACAGCACGTCCGGCCCCGGCGTCAGGTTGAGCAGCAGGCCGGCGGCGATGAAGAGCAACAGGGTGTGCAGGTCGGGCATGCTCGTTCAGCCTCGGTCGAGAAAGTTCTTCAGCATCGCGTGGCCGTGCTCGGTCAGGATGCTCTCGGGGTGAAACTGCACACCCTCCACGTCCAGCGTCTTGTGGCGCACGCCCTGGATCTCGCCGTCCTCGCTGGTCGCCGTCACCTGCAGGCAATCGGGTACGGCGGCGCGGTCGATCACCAGCGAGTGGTAGCGGTTGACGGTGAACTGCCGCGGCAACCCGGCAAACACGCCCTGCTGGTCGCAGGTGATGCGGCTGGTCTTGCCGTGCATCTGCGTCTGCGCGCGGACGATCGGCCCGCCGAAGGCCGCACCGATGGCCTGGTGGCCCAGGCACACGCCCAGGATGGGCAGCTTGCCGGCGAAGTGCTGGATCGCGGCGACCGACACGCCCGCCTCGGCCGGCGAGCAGGGGCCGGGGCTGATGCACAGGCGCTCGAATTCGCCGCGCTGGAACATGGCGTCGAGTTGCTCCAGGGTCACCTCGTCGTTGCGCAGGGTGGTCACCTCGGTGCCCAACTCGCCGAAGTACTGCACGATGTTGAAAGTGAAGCTGTCGTAGTTGTCGATCATCAGCAGCTTCATGCCAAGCCCCTTGAACAGCCGGACGCAGAGGACGCAAAGAAATCGCAAAGGACGCAAAAGAAAGACAAAAACAAAGTCATAGCTTGTTCACCAGTCTTTGAATGCCCTTGACGATCGGGAAGGTGTGGAAATTGATCAGCAGGCCCAGCTTGAGGCCGGACAGGCGCAAGTAAGTCAGCAGCTGCGCGCGGTGTGCATCGGTGAAGGCATCCAGCGCCTTCAACTCCACGATGATCGAATCCTCGACGATGAAGTCGGCGCGATAGGCCACGCCCACATCGTGGCCCTTGTAGCTGGCCGCGATCGGCACCTCGCGCTGGCAATGCAAGCCAAGATGATCAAACTCAATCGCCAGCGCGTTGGCATAAGCGCTTTCGAGCAGCCCCACCCCCAGCACGCGCTGCACCTCCACCGCCGCACCAATCACCTCGTGCGAACAGTCGTTCTCGATATTTGGCTGTTCCTTTTGCGTCCTCTGCGAACCTTTTGCGTCCTCTGCGTCCGGCTGTTCGGTATTCGAGCGCATCATTCCAGCCCCTCCTCCACCAGCTCGCTGGCACGCAGCAGGGCGCGCGCCTTGTGCTCGGTTTCGCGCCATTCCATCTCGGGCACGCTGTCGGCCACCACGCCGGCGGCCGCCTGCACGTGCAGCATCTGGTCCTTGACGATGGCGGTGCGGATGGCGATGGCGAGATCCATGTCGCCGGCATAGCTCCAGTAGCCGCAGGCGCCGCCGTAGATGCCGCGCTTGACGGGCTCCAGCTGGTCGATCAGCTCCATGGCATGCACCTTGGGCGCGCCGCTCAGGGTGCCGGCCGGGAAGGTGGCTTTCAGCACGTCCATCGCGCTCACGCCCTCGTTGAGAATGCCCTCGACGTTGCTGACGATGTGCATCACGTGGCTGTAACGCTCGACGGCAAAGGCCTCGGTCACCTTCACGCTGCCCGTCCGGGCGATGCGGCCGATGTCGTTGCGCGCCAGGTCGATCAGCATCACGTGTTCGGCGCGCTCCTTGGGGTCGCTCACCAGTTCCTGCTCGGTGGCCTTGTCGGCCTCGGGCGTGGCGCCGCGCGGGCGTGTGCCGGCCAAGGGACGGATGGTGATCTTGGTGCCTTCGTTGGTGTGCTCCTGGCGCACCAGGATTTCCGGCGACGCGCTGACCACGTGGAAGTCGCCGAAGTCGTAATAGATCATGTACGGCGAGGGGTTGAGCGAGCGCACGGCGCGGTACAGCGACAGGGGCGACTCGGTGTAGCGCTTGCTGATGCGCTGGCCCACCTGCACCTGCATGAAGTCGCCGGCGGCGATCAGGCCCTTGGCGCGCTCGACCGCGGCCAGGTAGTCGGCCTTGGCGAACGGCCGCTCGGCCGGGTAGGCCGGCGTGGGCTTGAGCTGCGGCGCGCTGACCGAGTAGCGCAGTTGCTCGCGCAGGTGCTTCAGGCGCCGCTTGGCGCGCGAATAGGCCTCGGACTGGGCGGGGTCGGCGTAGACGATGAGGTACAGCTTGCCCGACAGGTTGTCGATGACGGCCACTTCCTCGCAGTGCATCAGCAGGATGTCGGGCGTGCCCAGGGTGTCGGGCGGGCAGCTCGCCTCCAGCTTCTTCTCGATGTAGCGCACCGCGTCGTAGCCGAAGTAGCCCGCCAGCCCGCCGCAAAAGCGCGGCAGCCCCGGGCGCAGCGCCACCTTGAAGCGCCGGTGGTAGGCGTCGACGAAGTCCAGCGGGTTGCCGGCGTGGGTCTCCACCACCTGGCCGTCGGTGATGACCTCGGTGCGCGCCGCGTCGCCGAAGCCGCTGGCCCGCACGATGGTGCGCGCCGGCAGGCCGATGAAGCTGTAGCGCCCGAAGCGCTCGCCGCCGATGACCGATTCGAGCAAAAAGCTGTACTTGCCGCCGCCCGGCCCGCCGGCCAGCTTGAGGTACAGCGAGAGCGGGGTTTCGAGGTCCGCCAGCGCCTCGCTCATCAACGGAATGCGGTTGTAGCCCTGGCCGGCCAGGCTCTTGAATTCGAGTTCAGTGATCACGGGTGTCGGGCCTCCGTTGCCCGTGGCAGCGTGCTCTGCCGTTCGTTCTTCCCATTCAGGCACCCGTCGCTGGGGGCCACGCGTGCGCCCCTTGCGGGCGCGAATCTGGCAATGTCAGCAGACTGGCTTGCGCCAAGGCCACGCCCCCTGGGCGGCAAAGCCCAGCAGCGGGTTGACAGTGCGGAGAGCGAACATGAGCCGCAGTGTAGCAAACCCGGCTCAGGCCGCCGGCGCATCAAACTCGGCCAAGTAGAACCACTCCTGGTCCACCTGCGACTCGGGAAACGGAAACAGCACGCAGCCCGCGCGCTCGGCCCGCACGGGGCGGCCGTCGGCGCGCGTGCCCAGCAGCTCGCCGGCGGCCACGGGGTCGAAGCTGCGCCAGTCGCGCGCCAGGGTGTCGCCCGGCGCCTCGCGCAACACCACCTCGCGCAGGCGCGCCACGCGGCCGCCGTGCGGCGCGGGCGCGGGCACCGCGGCCAAGCCCAGGTGGGCCAGCGCGCCCCGGATGGCCTGCGCGGCCACCTCGATCGCCTGCGGGTCGTCGTGAAAACCGCACTCCAGCGTGACGGCGTAGCCGCCCTGGCTGCGCATGTACTCGTTGGTGCCGATGCCGTCGTCGCCCGGCTGCTCGCCACGCGCGCGGGCCGCGCGGTCGTACACCTCCAGCCAGCCCTGCACCACCTGCGGCGCCCCGACGGCGCGCGCCAGCGCCAGCTCTTCGGCGGCGCGGGCAAAGGGCTCGCGCGGGCCGGGGTTGTCCAGCGGCCCCACCATGGCGAAGGGCGCGCCGGCGGTGTGGAACGAATGCAGGTCCAGCAGCGCGTCGTGCGCGGCCAGCAGCGGCGCCAACTGGCGCGTGACGCGATCCTCGTAGTCCCGCGGATCGGCGCGCGGCACGAAGTGGCGGTTCAGGTTGCGCTCGCCGCCGCGCGTGCCTTGCCGGAAGGCCAGCGGGTTGGCCACCGGCACCAGGGTCAGGCGCCCGCGCGCCAGCCGCAGACGGCCGGCGTGCAGGTCGGCGATGGTGCGCGCGATGGCGTGCGCGCCGCAGACCTCGTTGCCGTGCACCGCGCCCAGCACGATCAGCGCCGGGCCTGGGGCCAGCGCGGCCCAGCTTTGCCAGTGCAGCTGCTCGGGGTCGGCCGCGGCGCGGCGCAACAGTTCGGGCATGGGGGACGTCATGCGGGTCTCCCCTCGGTCACGCCGGCACCCGCGCCAGCGCCGCCGCCAGCTCGGGCAGGCTGTCGAAGCAGCCGTCGGCGTCCACCTCGCCCACCGGCTGGCCGTGGTTGTAGCCGTAACTGAGCAGCGCCACCGGGCAGCCCGCCGCGCGGGCGGCGGCGGCGTCGTTGCTGGAGTCGCCGATCATCAGCGTGACGGCCGGCGGCGTGCCCAGCGCGCGGCAGGTCTGCAGCAGGGGCAGCGGGTCGGGCTTCTTGCGCGCGAAGCTGTCGCCGCCGAAGACCTGGCTGAAATACCCGTCCAGGCGCTTGGCCGCCAGCAGCGCCTGCGCGTGAATGCGCGGCTTGTTGGTCAGCACCGCCAGCGCCAGGCCGCGCGCGCGCAGCGCCCGCAGGCCGTCGACCACGCCCGGATAAACGCGGCTGTGCCGGCCGTTGATGGGCCCGTAGGCATCCTGGTACAGCTGCCAGGCGCGGTCGAACAGGGCCGGGTCGGCATCGCCCGCCTGCGCCGGCTGCGTGGCCTGCAGCGCCGCCTCGACCAAGTGCTCGGAACCCTTGCCCACCATGCAGGCGATGGCCGCGCGCGGCAGCGCATCGCGCCCCAGCTGGCGCAGCATGGCCGCCAGCGCCAGCTCGAAGTCGCCCAGCGTATCGACCAGCGTGCCGTCCAGGTCCAGCACGCAGGCGCGCGGTGGATGTGTTAACTTGAAGCTTTGCATCGCAGAGGCATCGGAGAGTCGAACCATGGGCATTCAATTTCGCAAGCTGGCCGCGCGCCGCAACATCCTGGCCGCGGCCCTGGCCACGGCGGGCGCCACGGCCTGGGCGCAGGACAAGAAAAGCGGCGGCGACAAGGTGGTGTACCACATCGACGACGCCGTCCACCAGGCGACCAAGGGTTTGCGCAACATCCGCAACCACCTGGACGTGGCGCCCAGCACCCGGATCATCGTGGTGACGCACGCCGACGGCGTCGACTTCCTGATGGAAGGCGCCAAGGATGCCAAGAACCCCAACATCGACTACGCCTCGCTGGTCAGCGCCCTGAAGGCGCGCGGCGTGCGCTTCGAGGTGTGCGAGATCACGCTGCGCAACCGCAACCTCAAGAAAGACCAGTTCATCATGGACGCCGACTTCACGCCCTCGGGCGTGGTGCGCATCGGCCAGCTGCAGAACCACGAGCAGTTCGCGTACCTCAAGCCCTGAGGCGCTGCGTACGCCGTCGGCCGGGATGTGCGCCCGGCGGCGCACCTTCTTTTCTTTGCGTCGCCAAAGAAAAGAAGGCAAAAGAAAGGCGACCCCACTGGCCGTGTCCCTGCGCTTCGCTGCGGGCAGCCTGCGATGCTCGCGTCTGGGGCGGTGCTGCGGAACTCGCTTCGTTCACTGCGTTCTCTTCGCTCAAACAACCGCAGCAAGTCAGAACACATTGCATGGGCATGCTGCGCTGCCCATGCCCGCCCCAGCCACTGCGCTTCTCGGCACGGCCAGAGGGGACATCAAAGCCGGGGCCGAGCGCAGCGATGGCCTGTATCGAAACCCCTGTGGCTGCGCCTGCGGCGCGGCGCTTGCGGGGTAGCGCGTGCACCGCAGGATGCACGCGCTTCGTGCTCTGACTCGCCGCGGCTGTTTGAACGGAGCGCGCAGCGCGCAGTGAGTTCCGCGGCGCACCCCGCAAGCGCCGTGACGCAGGTTTGCCCCGTAGCGCAGCGCAGGGGTCGCAGACTTGGGGGCGCTTTCTTTTGCCTCCTTTTCTTGTGCGTACAAGAAAAGGAGGTGCGCCGCCGGGCGCACCTCCCGGCCAGCCGGTGCTTGCAGAGTCAGCAAAACATCGAACAACAGCCGACCCATCCAACGCCAGAAAGCCCCTCACCCCAGCCCTCTCCCCAGAGGGGCGAGGGAGCCGGGCCGCGCCCCCAGTCAGCCCCGCAGCGCCCGCCGCATCTCGCCGATCACGGCGGCGTAGTCGGGCTGGCCGAAAATGGCGCTGCCGGCCACGAAGGTGTCGGCCCCGGCGTCGGCCACCCGGCGGATGTTGGCCGGCTTGATGCCGCCGTCCACCTCCAGGCGAATGTCGCGTCCTGAAGATGAAATACGCTTGCGAGCCGCTTCCACCTTGCGCAAGGCGCTATCGATAAAGGACTGACCGCCAAAGCCGGGGTTGACGCTCATGATGAGGATGAGGTCGATCTCGTCGATCAGCCAGTCCAGCACATCCAGCGGCGCCGCCGGGTTGAACACCAGGCCGGCCTGGCAGCCCGCGGCCCGGATGGCCTGCACGCTGCGGTGCGGGTGCGCCGTGGCGTCGGGGTGAAAGCTGATCAGGCTGGCGCCGGTCTGCGCGAAGGCCTGGGCCAGCGCGTCGACCGGCTGCACCATCATGTGCACGTCCAGCGGCACCGGCGCGCCGGCGGGCGTGCGGGCGTGGGCCTTGAGCGCCTGCAGCACCATGGGCCCGAAGGTCAGGTTGGGCACGTAGTGGTTGTCCATCACGTCGAAGTGGATCCAGTCGGCGCCGGCGGCGATGACGTTCTTGACTTCCTCGCCCAGGCGGGCGAAGTCGGCCGACAGGATGGACGGGGCGATGCGGAAGGTGGGGCTCATGGCGGGCGATTGTCGCGCAGGTACCATGACGCCATCATGGCCAAGTACCAGTTCAGCGTCGAAGCCGCGCCCAGCTTCCTGCCCGACCAATCCGACCCCGAGGCCGGGCTGTACGGCTTTGCCTACACCATCACGGTGCGCAACACGGGCGAGGTGGCGGCGCAGCTCGTCTCGCGCCACTGGATCATCCAGGACGGGCGCGGCCACACCGAGGAGGTCAAGGGCCTGGGCGTGGTGGGACAGCAACCGCTCTTGCAGCCGGGCGAGGCCTTTCAGTACACCAGCGGCTGCCGCCTGCGCACGGCCAGCGGCACCATGCACGGCAGCTATTTCTGCGTGGCCGAGGACGGCGCGCGCTTCGAGGCGCCGATCCCGCTGTTCGTGCTCGATGCCAACCACGATGCCGGCGAGCGGCCGCGCGTGCTGCACTGAGAGCGGCGCCGGATGAAGACCCGCGCGCCCGACCTGAGCGAGTTGCTGCGCACGCTCGACCCGCACGCGCCGCTGGCCGAGCGCCACCTGTGGCTGATGGGCATGCTGGACTGGGTGCGCGGCAAGCGCGCCGATCCCGAGGCCGCCGCGGCGCGCGTGCGCGAGCTGCTGGACGCCGCCGAGGCCGACCCGCAATGGCTGGTGCTGTGGCGCGAGTGGTGGACCGAGTTCTTGACCGAGGTGGACGCCACCTCGCTGCTGGCCGACCTGGGCTTCGCGCCGCGCAACGCCTTCCTGGCCGAGCTGGCCGACCGGCTGCGGCGCAAGCTGATCCTGCCCACGCCCGAGACCACCGACCTGCGCGAGCTGTTTCCGCTGCTGTTTCCCTACGAGTTCGACGCCCGCTGGCTGCGCGCGCTGGACGCGCCCACGCTGCAGCGCCTGCGCCGCGTGCTGCTGGGCCCCGAGACGCCCGACAGCGCCCACAACTACGCGCTGCGCACGCTGCTGAACGCGCTGGCGCACGCGCTCAGCCAGATCAGCGCGGCCGGCCAGTCGGCCGAGGTGCGCACGCGCATGGCGCCGCAGGTGCAGCGCGAGCGGCCCTTCGCCAGCCTGCCCATATCCTTCGAGGCGCTGCGCCAGGCGGTGCTGACGCACGGGCGCACCAGCGCGCCGGCGCTGGTGGCGCTGGGCACGCTGCGCGAGCAGCTGGACGCCTGCCGCGCCGCGGCCTCCACCGTGTACGAGCACCTGAAGGAGCACGGCATCTCGGTGCACATCGAGTTCCAGCTGCGCCAGCTGCGCCAGCGCATCATCCGCGTCAAGGCGCTGCTGCTGTGCCTGGAAACCGATTCGCCCGCCCAGGCCACGGCGCAGCTGCTGTCGCACCTGGTCCGCGTCAACCGCGACAGCAGCAGCGTCGGCGAGCTGGTGCGCGACAGCACGCAGCTGCTGGCCGCCAAGGTGACCGAGCGCAACGCCGAGACGGGCGAGCACTACATCACCCACGACAAGGGCGAATACCTGCACATGATGGGCGCGGCGGCCGGCGGCGGGGCCGTGATGGCGCTGACCACGCTGAGCAAGCTGGTGATCGTGGGCCTGGGCCTGTCGGCCTTCTGGGGCGGCGTGGCGGCGGGGCTGAACTACGCCGTCTCCTTCGTCGTCATCATGCTGCTGCACTGGACGGTGGCCACCAAGCAGCCGGCCATGACCGCGCCCAGCATGGCCGCCAAGCTGAAGGACCTCAAGTCGCCGCAGGCCTACGAGGACTTCGTCACCGAGGTGGTGCACCTGCTGCGCTCGCAGTTCGTCGCCATCGTCGGCAACGTGGTGATGGTGCTGGTGGTGGCCTACGCGCTGTCCGCCGGCATCCAGGCGCTGGGCTGGGGCGCGCTGGTGGACGACGCGCATGCGCAGCACATCCTCGACGAGCACCACATGCTGGGGCGCACCATTCCGTACGCCATCGTCACCGGCGCGCTGCTGTTCGCCTCCAGCCTCATCGCCGGCTGGGTGGAGAACTGGTTCGTGCTGCACCGGCTGGACTCGGTCATCGCCTATCACCCGCGCTTCACGCGGCGGCTGGGCGCCGAGCGCGCGCGCCGCTGGGGCCGCTACTGGGGCGAGAACATCTCCAGCTGGACGGCCAACGTCTCGCTGGGCCTGCTGCTGGGGCTGGTGCCGCCCATCGTCGGCTTCTTCGGCATTCCGGTGGAGGTGCGCCACGTCACCCTGGTGTCGGGCCAGATCGCGGTGGCGGCGCAGCACCTGGGCCCCGGCGTGTGGCAGCAGCCCGCGCTGTGGTGGGCCGCCGGCGGCATCGTCGTCACCGGTTTTCTCGACGTCGCGGTCAGCTTTTACCTGGCGTTTCGATTGGCGCTGACGGCGCAAAACGTCACCGGCGTCGACCGGCGCCGCCTGTACGCCGCCATGGGCCGGCGCGCGCTGCACCAGCCGCTGTCCTTCATCCTGCCGATCAACGCGCCGGCCGACGCCAGCCCCGCGCCCCCGATTCCCGAGACCCGCGAATCGGGTTAGGATCAAGCGAGACTTTCGACTCCATCTCGTGCGCCCTCACCCCGAGTGCAGCCCGCGCCGAGCCCGCCACCCTTGACCGGCGCCCACGCAGCGCGTGCGCCGGCCCGACGAGGACACCGGCCTTTGACCGACCCCTGGATCGCCCCCTGGAACACCGCCGCGGCCTTCGCCCCCGCGTTCAACACCTTCGAATGGGCCGTGCTGGTGGCCGTGGCGGCCCTGGCCGGCCACGTGGTGCAGCGCCTGGCCGGCCTGCCCAAGGTGCTGGGCTATGCGGTGGTGGGCGCGCTGGCCGGGGTGGCCGGGCTGGCCGGCGCCACCTGGCCGCTGCGCGGCGTGGGCCTGTTCCTGCTGGAGCTGGGCATCGCCGTGGTGCTGTTCGAGGCCGGCTCGCGCCTGCCGCTGCGCTGGTTTCGCCACAACCCCATGGTGCTGCTGCAAAGCGTGGCCGAGTCGCTGCTGACCTTTGCCGCCGCCTACGGCGTGCTGCGCGCGCTGGGGCTGGACGCGCCGGTGGTGCGGGCGCTGGCCATCATTGCGGTGGCGGCCTCGCCGGCGGTGCTGATGCGCGTGGTGGCCGATTTGCGCGCCGGCGGGCCGGTGACCGACCGCGCCATCGCCCTGGCCACGCTCAATACCCTGTACGCGCTGACGCTGGGCACCGCCATGCTGCGCACCATCGACCGCGGCGAGGGCACGCTGGCGGCCTCGCTGACCTTCTCGCTCACCGTGCTGGGCATCTCGGCGCTGGTCGGCGCGGTGCTGGCCGCGGTGCTGACGGGGGCGCTGCGCCTGGTGCGGCCGACCAGCCAGGACACCGCCATCGTCATCCTGGCGCTGGTGGCCGCGGCCGTGGCCGCCGCCACGCCACTGGGCGGCTCGGCCCCGCTGGCGGCGCTGCTGGCCGGCCTGGCGCTCAAGCAGGTGCACCCGCGCCCCTGGGTGTGGCCGCGCCAGCTGGGCACGGCCGCCAGCATGCTCAGCATCGTGATGTTCGTGCTGGTGTCGGCCATGGCGGTGCGCGGCGACTGGGGCGCCGCCAGCTTCGGCGCCGCGCTGGCGCTGATCGCCGTGCGCGCCGGCGCCAAGGTGGCCAGCCTGCTGCTGACCGGCTTCGGCACCGGCATGGCGCCGCGGCAGACGCTGTGGGTGGGCGCCGCCATGGTGCCGATGTCGGCGGTGGCGCTGCTGCTGACCTCGCAGTTCGTCAGCGCCTCGCACGGCGTGGGCCAGCAGGTGGCCGCCATCGCGCTGCCGGTGATCCTGATCACCGAGCTGGTGGGCGCCGTGATGGTCAGCGTGGCGCTGGTGCGCTCGGGCGAGGCCGCGCCCCCCGAGCGTCGGCGCGAACCACCTGCAGAAAGCGGCGAGGAGGAGGGATCATGAGTTTGCAGCCCTTCGCCCAATCCGAGGCGCTCACGCTCGGCGTCGAGCTGGAGCTGCAGCTGGTCAACACGGTGGACTACGACCTGGCGCACTACGCCAGCGACATGCTGCGCCTGATGGCCAGGCACAAGCTGCCCGGCGCGGTGGTGCCCGAGATGACCGAGGGCATGATCGAGATCTCGACCGACGTGTGCCACAGCTGGAGCGAGGCACACGAGCAGCTGGGTCAGATCCGCGACGCGCTGGTCAAGAGCGCCGACAAGCTCAACATCGCCGTGGTGGGCGGTGGCACGCACCCGTTCCAGCAGTGGCACCAGCAGCGCATCTACGACAAGCCGCGCTTTCACCAGCTGTCGCAGCTGTACGGCTACCTCAGCAAGCAGTTCACCATCTTCGGCCAGCACGTGCACGTGGGCTGCCCCGACGCCGACACCGCGCTCTACACCCTGCACGGGCTGTCGCGCTACATCCCGCACTTCATCGCGCTGGCGGCGTCCAGCCCCTTCGTGCAGGGGCAGGACACGGCCTTCGACTCGGCGCGGCTGAACTCGGTGTTTGCCTTTCCGCTGTCGGGGCGCGCGCCCTGCGTGCTCACCTGGGGCGAGTTCGAGCAGTATTTCGACAAGATGACGCGCACCGGCGTGGTGCAGAGCATGAAGGACTTCTACTGGGACATCCGGCCCAAGCCCGAGTTCGGCACCATCGAGGTGCGCGTGTTCGACACCCCGCTCACCGTGCAGCACGCCGCCGCCCTGGCCGGCTACGTGCAAAGCCTGGCCGCCTGGCTGCAGACCCAGCGCCCCATCTCGCCCTGCGAGGACGACTACCTGGTCTACAGCTACAACCGCTTCCAGGCCTGCCGCTTCGGGCTGGACGCGGTCTATGTCGACCCGGCCAGCGGCACCCACCTGCCGCTGCGCGAGCACCTGCTGGCCAGCTTCGAGCAGCTGGCGCCCTTTGCCACGCAATGCGGGGCCAGCGGCGCGCTGGAGCGGCTGCACGCCGAGGCGCAGGCCGGCCGCAACCACGCCCGCTGGCTGCGCGAGTGCCAGCAGCGCGAGGATCTGCTGGCCGAGGTGATCCGCCAGGCCAGCGGGCGCTTTCGCAACGAATGAAATGGCCGGTTTGCGGAACATCCGCACGCCGGCGGGGTCGCACGCCGCTTCTGTCCGTGGAACAATCGCACCCATCATGACCCTGCGCATCGGCATCTCGGCCCGTCTGCTGCACCAGCCCCCCGCCGGCTCCGGCCTGCCGCGCAAGCGGCTGCAGTTTCTCGAAAGCAACATGGCGCAATGGATCATGTCGCACGGCGTGGTGGCGCTGATGATCCCGTTCGTCGACCACAGCATGGTCAAGACGCGCCGGCGCCTGCCCATCCTCGACCTGGTCGAGCAGCTGGACGGCCTGGTGCTGCAGGGCGGCGCCGACATCAGCCCGCGCTTTTACGGCGCCAAGCCCTGGACCGAGCACTGCGACTGCGACCCGATCCGCGACGAGTACGAGCTGGAGCTGATGCGCGGCTTCGTCGAGGCCGGCAAGCCGGTGCTGGGCATCTGCCGCGGCGCGCAGATGCTCAACGTCTACTGCGGCGGCACCCTGGTGCAGGACATTCCCAGCCAGTGGCCGGGCGCCATCCCGCACCTCGACCTGAACCGCTACGAAACCCTCACGCACGAGGTGCACTTCGTGCCCGGCTCGCGCCTGTCGGACATCTACGGCTACGCGCCGCAGCGCGTCAACAGCATTCACCACCAGTGCGTGGGCGAGCTGGGCAAGGGCCTGGTGATCGAGGCGCGCAGCCCCATCGACCGCGTGCCCGAGGCCATCCGCCACACCGGCCACGCCTTCGTCATGGGCGTGCAGTGGCACCCCGAGTTCCAGTTCCAGGGCAGCGGCGCGCCCAGCGAGGTGCTGGACAGCGGCCCGCTGATGATGGCCTTCCTGAAGGCCGCGCTGCGCCGCGCCGGCCGCGTGCGCCGCCTGACCGACAGCATGAGCCGGGTGCGCGAGCGCGCGCTCGAATTCGGCGGTGGTTTCTGACATGACCCTCCCCCGTTGCTCCACTCGCTGCGCGATGTTTCGCCTCCCCCCTCAAGGGGGCATCGCCAGTGGCCGGGGCAACCCCGGCCACGGCGATCGCTGGCGTGGCCTGCTTCGCGGCCATTCGGCCCTTGGGGCTCGGTTCGGCGCGGCTGGCGCGCCATGCCATGCTTAGCCAAGAAGCGATTGCCCATGAGCGAGTTCGACCTGATCGAGCGCTTTTTCAGGCAAAAATGGGCTGCAGCGCCCACCCAGCAAGCGCAAGCAGCTACTGATTCGATAGTCCTCGGCATCGGCGACGACTGCGCCCTGCTGCAGCCCGCGCCCGGCCAGCAGCTGGCCGTCAGCTGCGACATGCTGGTCGAGGGCCGCCACTTCTTTGCCGACGTCGACGCGGCCGCGCTGGGCCACAAGGCGCTGGCCGTCAATCTGAGCGACCTGGCCGCCATGGGCGCCGAGCCGCTGGGCTTCACCCTGGCGCTGGCGCTGCCGCCCGCGCGCGCGCAGGACGCGCCCTGGCTGGACGCCCTGAGCGACGGCCTGCTGGCGCTGGCGGCGCAGCATGCCTGCCCGCTGGTCGGCGGCGACACCACGGCCGGCCCGCTCAACCTGTGCATCACCGTGTTCGGCCAGCTGCCCGCCGGCCAGGCGCTGCGCCGGGACGGCGCCCGGGCGGGCGACGAGCTGTGGGTCAGCGGCACGCTGGGCGACGCGCGCCTTGCCTTGCAGGCGCTGCGCGGCGACATCGCCCTGCCGCCCGCCGCGCTGGCCACCGCCCGCGCGCGGCTGGAGCGCCCCACGCCGCGCTTGGCGCTGGGCCGGGCGCTGCGCGGCATCGCCAGCAGCGCCATCGACCTCAGCGACGGCCTGGCCGGCGACCTCGGCCACATCCTGGCCGCCTCGCGCGTCGGCGCCTGCGTCGACCTCGACGCCGCATCCAATTTGATAGCTGTCCGCGCTTGTCTGGCGGGCGCCAGCGGCCCATTCGGCCAAGATTTCTGGCGCCGCACCGTGCTGGCCGGGGGCGACGACTACGAGCTGGCCTTCACCGCTCCCGCCGCCGCCCACGCCGCCGTGCGCGCCGCCGCGCAGGCCGCCGCCACGCCCGTCACCCGCATCGGCCGCATCGAGGCCGCGCCCGGCCTGCGGCCGACCGATGGCGCGGGCCAGCCGCTCGTTCTCACGGCGCAGTCCTTCGATCACTTCGGCTGAAACCATCGCCGCGCCCGCAGCGACCGCCCCGGCCACCGGCCAACCCAGCGAAAGGAAGCTCCATGACCACCCCCCTCACCCTCTACACCCACCCCTGGTCGCGCGGCCGCGTGGCGCGCTGGATGCTGGAAGAAACCGGCCTGCCCTACGCCACCGAGGTGCTGCAGTACGGCACCACCATGAAGGCCCCCGCCTACCGCGCCATCAATCCCATGGGCAAGGTGCCCGCGCTCAAGCACGGCGACACCGTGGTGACCGAGAACGCCGCCATCCTGATGTACCTGGCCGACCTGGTGCCGGGCAAGCAGTTGGCCCCTGCGCCCGGCACGCCCGCGCGCGGGCCGTACTACCGCTGGATCGCCTTCATGGCGCCGCTGGAGGCCCTGCTCACCGCCAAGTCCGCCGGCGCGCTGGCCAAGCCCGAGCAGGCCGGCTACGGCAGCGAGGCCGACGTGCTGGACACGCTGGAAGGCGCGCTGCGCGGGCGCGACCATCTGGCGGGCGACGCCTTCAGCGCCGCCGACCTGTTCGTTGCCGCCTCGCTGGGCTTTTACCTGCAGTTCAAGACCATCGAGCCGCGCGCCGAGTTCGTGCGCTTTGCGCAGCTGCACGCGCAGCGCCCGGCTGCGCTGCGCGCGGGCGCCATCGACGACGAACTGGCCGCCCAGCTGCAGAAGACCGCCAGCTGACGTGGCGTGCGCCGGCGCGCCGCGTCGGGACGCTGGACGTTTTCTTCAAATTTCATAGCTGCTTGCGCTTGCTGGACAAGCGCGAACGGCTATTTTCATTTGGATGCCAAGCGGCATCGTGGATGGGGCCCGGGCTGCTAGCATTGGCAGCCACCCTGCACCGGATCGCCCATGCCTTTGCACGCTCCCTCCCGCCTGTTGGCGATTGCAAGCTTCGGCTTGACCGCCTTGGCACCCGCGCACGCCCAAAGCGCCGCGCCGCGCGCCGACGGCGCCTCGCACATCAGCGCCGTCAGGCTCTACCCCGGCAGCGCCACGGTCGAGCGCGTGCTGCGCGTGGCGCCGGGCGCGCGCCAGGCCACGTTCGACTGCCTGCCGGCCGGCCTGGACGCCGCCGGCCTGCAGGTCAGCGCCGCCGGTGGCATCCGCGTGGGCGAGCTGGCGCTGCGCCAGCAGCCGCGCGAGCTTCGCGGCGGCGCCTGCGCCAGCCCGCTGGACGCGCGCATTGGCGCGCTGCAAGACCAGATCGCCGGCCTGCAGGCCGAACGCGCCGGCATCGACCTGGCCACCGGCTACTACAAGAGCTTTGGCCAGCCCGGCGACGGCCCGCGTGCCGGCGCCGCCACGCCGGCGCAGATCGCCGCCACCGCGCAGGCGCTGCGCCAGGGCGGCCAGGGCGCGCTGGCCCGTCAGCACGAACTGGCGCGCCAGCAGGAGCAGCTGGAGCGCGAGCTGAAGCCCCTGCTGGCCGAGCGCGAGCGCAGCACCAGTGCGCACGCGCGCGTCAGCACGGTGCAGGTCACGCTGGCCGCGCCGCAGGGCGGCGAGCTGCGCCTGAGCTACGCCGTGCGCGGCCCCGGCTGGCAGCCCGCGTACCGCGCCACGCTGGACAGCGCCAGCAAGAAGCTGCGCCTGGAACGCCTGGCCCAGGTGGCGCAAAGCACGGGCGAGGACTGGGACGGCGTGGCCATCACCCTGTCCACCGGCCAGCCCGGCGCGGCCACGCAGGGGCCGCTGCCCCGGCCGTGGCGCGTGGGCATCCAGCCGCCCCGCGCGGAGGCCATGGAAGCCCGCCCGATGGCCGCGCCCGCGGCAGCGCCGATGCTGCGCGCCGCCCCCGCCGCCAAGGCCGGCGCGGCCGATGCCGACGAGCCGAGCTTCGACGTCAGCGTGTTCCAGGGCAGCTTCGCCACCGAATTCGCCGTGCCGCAGCGCGTGACGGTGCCTTCGAGTGGCGAGCGCATCACGCTGGCTCTGGGCGAGCAAACGCTGGACACCGAGCTGCTGGTGCGCGCCACGCCGGCGCTGGAAGCGCACGCCTACCTGATCGCCCGCTTCGCCACCCCGCCGGGCGTGTGGCCGGCCGGCGCGCTGCAGCTGTACCGCGACGGCGCCTTCGTCGGCAGCGGGCGCTTCGACGCCGAGCGCAGCACGCGCGACGGCCTGGCCTTCGGCCGCGACGAGCTGGTGAGCGTGCGCAGCGAGCGCCCCGAGCGGCAGCAGGGCACGGGCGGCTTCATCGGCACGCGCAACCAGCGCACCGACGAGCGCCGCTACACCGTGCAAAACCGCCACGCCACGCCCATCCAGCTGCAGCTGCTGGACGCCGCGCCGGTGCCCGAGCACGAGGACGTGAAAGTCGAGTCGAAGTACGAGCCCGCGCCCCAGACCGAGCGCTGGCACGACGAACCCGGCACCGTGGCCTGGGAGCTGCCGCTGGCCGCCGGCGCCACGCAAGCCTTCAGCGCCACGCACCGCATCAGCTGGCCCAAGGACGAACGGCTGCAGGACCGGCGATGACGAAAGCCCTGCCATGAGCCTGTCCGACCGCCCGCGCGACGACGTCAGCGACGTCACCGCCCGCCCGCTGCCGCCGCACCCCGCCGCGCCCGACGCCGCCGCGCCGCCACCGGCTGCATCGCCGACGCCGCCGCGCATCGAGGCGCCGCTGCCGCGGCGCCCCGGCGTGCGCTTCTTGCGCGCGCACCCGGCGCACTGGATCGGGCTGGGCTTCGGCTCGGGCCTGTCGCCGCTGGCGCCGGGCACGGTGGGCACGCTGTGGGCCTGGCTGGCCTGGGTGGTGCTGGGCCTGTGGCTGACGCCCGCGCAGTTGGGCTGGCTGCTGGCCGTGTCGCTGCCGCTGGCCTGGTGGGCCTGCACCGTCAGCGCCGACCATCTGAACGTGGCCGACCCCAGCGCCGTGGTGGCCGACGAGATCGTCGCCTTCTGGCTGATCCTGTGGCTGCTGCTGCCGGCGGGCTTCTGGGCGCAGCTGGCGGCGTTCGCGCTGTTTCGCTTTTTCGACGCCGTCAAGCCCGGCCCGGTGGGCTGGGCCGACCGGCTGTTTCATGACGCGCGCGGCTGGCGCGGCGGCTTCGGCATCATGCTGGACGACTTGGTGGCGGCCGGCTGCGCCCTGCTGGTGATCGCGCTGGTGCGTGTGCTATGACCGAATCACTATCAAATCAAGAGCTGCTCGCGCAGGATGGACGCCGGCCAACGGCCAAAATCGTTCAAGAACTGGCCCGGGCCCTGACGCAGCGCGGCTGGCTGCTGGCCACCGCCGAAAGCTGCACCGGCGGCCTGATCGCCGGCGCCTGCACCGACCTGGCGGGCTCCAGCGATTGGTTCGAGCGCGGCTTCGTCAGCTACAGCAACGCGGCCAAGACCGAGCTGTTGGGCGTGCCGGCCCCCGTCATCCGCCAGCACGGCGCGGTCAGCGAGCCGGTGGCACGCGCCATGGCGCGCGGCGCCATCGCGCACGCCCGCGCGCACGTGGCGGTGGCCGTCACCGGCGTGGCCGGGCCCGGCGGCGGCAGCGCCGACAAGCCGGTGGGCACGGTGTGGTTCGGCTGGCACCTGCCCGGCTTCACCGAGACCGAATGCCGGCACTTCGACGGCGACCGCGCCGCCGTGCGCGCGCAGACCGTGGCGCACGCGCTGGCGGGGCTGCTGCAGCGCATCACGGCAGCTTGACGTCAGCCGCCTGCGCCCGATAGCGCGCCGGCGACATGCCGAACCAGCGCTGGCAGGCGCGGTGCAGGCTGCCCGTCTCGCCGAAGCCGAGGGCGAACGCCAGCTCCTTCAGCGTGAGCTGCGACTGCCGCAGATGCTGCTGCGCCAGCTGCCGGCGCGTGTCGTCCAGCAGCTGCTTGAACGAGCGCCCCTCGCGCGCCAGCTGGCGCTGCAGGCTGCGCGGCGCCAGCGCCAGCGCCTGGGCGGCCTCGTCCAGCGTGGGCGGGCGTCCGCGCAGGTGCCGCTCGATGAACTGCTGCACGCGCACGCTCACCGGGTGGCCGCGCAAAGACTCCAGCCGCTGCTCCGCCAGCGCCAGATGCACCTGCTCCAGCGCCGGCGAGACGCGGTGCAGCGGCGCGTCCAGCCCGTCGGACGCCAGCAGCAAAGACATCACGGGCCGGTCGAAACGCAGCGTGGCGCCGGGCAACAGGCGCCGGTAGGCGCTCAGATCGGCCGGCGCGGGATGCGGAAAGTCGGCCTGCAGCACCGGCAGCCCGAGCCCGCCCGACAAAAAGCAGCACAGGCCCAGCAGCGAGGCCAGGCCGGCCTCGTTCATCAAGGCCGGCATGGCCGCGGCGGAGGTATCGAAGCTCAGGCGCTCGTGCGCGCCCTCGGGGCGCAGCGTCAGCACCGCGCTCTCGTCCAGCAGCGGCATCAGGCGCACGGCGCGCTCCAGCGCCTGGCGCAAGCTGGCGCTGCTCATCATCACGAAACCGACCAGCTGAAACACGCCGGGATTCACCTGGTCGAAGGCGCGCAGCCCGAAGGCCGGCGACGGGGCCAGCCGCGCGGCGGCGTCGAGCAGGCGCAGCAGGGCCGAACGCGGCAGGCGCGCGTCGGGGTCGGCCAGCGCGGCGGCGTCCAGGCCCGCGGCCGCGCACAGCGCCTTGGCGTGGGGCGCGTCCTGGTGCGCCACCAGGTCGAGCACCAGGCCTGCCAGGCTGCTGGCGACCGTGGGCTCGGGCGCCGGCGCGGTGGGTGCCGGCAACGCTTCGAGCGGCGGGTTTACGGATGATTGCAAATCGGTCATGCGTGTCCAACGGCTGCGGGCCCGGGGGCGAAACCGTTTGCCTGCGCGGCGTGGCGCGCGACGCCACCCGAATGTCGCCCCCGGCCACTGACGCCGGGGGCGCCGCCCGGCACGATGCTTTGGTTTCAACCCGAAGGAGCCATCATGCAGGAAAACGTCGTCGTCCTCACCTTTGCCGAATCCAGCAAGGCCTATCAGGCGCTGAGCGAGCTCAAGCAGGCCGCCACGCAAGGCCGCGTCGAGCTGCGCAATGCGGTGGTCGTCGCGCGCGACGCCGCCGGCGCCTTCAGCGTGCGCGACGGTGCCAGCGATGGCGGCACCGCCACGCCGGCTCTCGTCGGCACCCTGCTGGGCTCGCTGATCGGCGTGCTGGGCGGGCCGCTGGGCGTGCTGTTCGGCGGCGCCTCGGGCGCGCTGCTGGGCTCGGCGGTGTCGTGGGACAGCGCCGACATGCGCCTGAGCCTGATCGACCAGATGGTGCAGGCGGTGCCGCCGGGCTCCACCGCCGTCGTCGCCACGGTGGGCGAGGTCGCCAACGAGGTGCTCGACGGCCTGGCCGGCGGCCTGCAGGGCATGGTGCTGCGCCGCCCCGCCGGCGCCGTGCTGGCCGAGGTCGAGGCCGTGCGCGATGCGCAGAGCGCCGCCGCCAAGGAGGCGCGCCGCGTGCTGCGCGACAAGCAAAAGGACGAGTGGAAGGGCAAGTTCGACAACTGGAAGGACGAGATGGGCGACAAGTGGGAGGCCTTCACCCAGCGCCTGAAGAGCGGCGCCAAGTCCTGACGGGCCACGGGTGACCGGCGGGGTCGCCCGGATTCGAGCCGGCCGGGCGCTCGCCGCGCTTGGGTAAGATGGCCCGCAGCGGTCGCGCGGCGGCCGCCATCTTCCGGAGCAGCCCCATGGCCCAGCGCGCGTTCCTGGCTCAGCACATCCGCTACACCACCTGGGTGCTGTGCGCCCTGTTCACCGTGCTCAGCGCCATCGCGCTGCTGCGCTGGGGCCGCGGCTGGTGGGCGCCGCTGGGGGTGTTCGGCGCGCTCACGCTGCTGGGCTGGCGCGACTACGCGCAAACACGCCACGCGGTGCTGCGCAACTACCCGGTGCTGGGGCACATGCGCTTTCTGCTGGAGTTCATCCGCCCCGAGATTCGACAGTATTTCGTCGAGGGCGACCACGACGCCGGCGAGCCCTTCACGCGCGCGCAGCGCACCGTGGTGTACCAGCGCGCCAAGGGCGTGCCCGACGTGCGGCCCTTCGGCACCAAGCTGGACGTGGGCGCCAAGGGCTACGAGTGGATCAACCACTCGCTGCAGACGACCAAGATCGAATCGCACGACTTTCGCATCTGGATCGGCGGCAGCCCCGACGCGCCGGCAGTCGGCGTTTCGCCCTGCACCCAGCCCTACAACGCCAGCGTGTTCAACATCTCGGCCATGAGCTTCGGCGCGCTGTCGGCCAACGCCATCCGGGCGCTCAACCAGGGCGCCAAGATCGGCGGCTTCGCGCACGACACCGGCGAGGGCGGCATCAGCCGCTATCACCGCGAGCACGGTGGCGACATCGTCTGGGAGATCGGCTCGGGCTATTTCGGCTGCCGCAACGCGGACGGCAGCTTCAACCCAGAGCGCTTTGCCGAGCAGGCGCGCGAGCCGCAGGTCAAGATGGTCGAGATCAAGATCAGCCAGGGCGCCAAGCCCGGCCACGGCGGCGTGCTGCCCGGCGCCAAGGTGACGCCCGAAATCGCCGCGGCGCGCGGCGTGCCGGTGGGGGTGGACTGCGTCTCGCCCTCGGCGCACAGCGCGTTTTCCAATCCGGTCGAGCTGATGCAGTTCGTCGCCCACCTGCGCGAGCTGTCGGGCGGCAAGCCGGTGGGCTTCAAGCTGTGCATCGGCCACATCTGGGAGTGGTTCGGCATCGTCAAGGCCATGCTGGAGACCGACATCACGCCCGACTACATCGTGGTCGACGGCGCCGAGGGCGGCACCGGCGCCGCCCCCATCGAGTTTGCCGACCACATGGGCGCGCCGGTGCAGGAGGGCCTGCACCTGGTGCACAACACGCTGATCGGCGCGGGGCTGCGCGAGCGCGTCAAGATCGGCGCGGCCGGCAAGGTGATCACCTCGTTCGACCTGGCGCGCATGTTCGCGCTGGGCGCCGACTGGTGCAACTCGGGGCGCGGCTTCATGATGGCGCTGGGCTGCATCCAGGCGCAGGTGTGCCACAGCGGCTTTTGCCCCACCGGCATCACCACGCAGGACCTGAAGCGCGAGCGCGCCCTGGTGGTGACCGACAAGGCCCCGCGCGTGGCGCAATACCACGCCAACACCCTGCACGCCCTGAAGGAGCTGCTGCAGGCCGCCGGCCTGATGCACCCCGACCAGCTCAGCACCCACCACATCGTGCGGCGCATCGACAGCGAGCGCATCCGCCTGCTGTCGGCCATCATGCCCACCCTCAAGCCGGGCGCGATCCTCAGCGACCTGGAGCACCAGCACAACGTCTACCGCCTGTACTGGCCGCTGGCCGACGCGCACAGCTTCAACCCGCGCATCCCCGACACCGCCGTGCCGGACGCCGCGCCCGACATCCTTCGCCCCACCGTCGCCGGCCGCCCGGCGTCGGCCGCGCAGATCGCCGAGGCGCTGACGCACCGCCGCGCGCCGCACCCCACGGCCGTCACCCACCTGGTGCCCGAGCAGTCCAGCGCGCACCGCGCCGTGCCCACGTCCACCACACCGACGCACGTGCCCAAGGAGTGGACGGCGTCGGGCGACGCGCCGGCGGCACCGGCGGCGCCGATCGAGCCCGAGCATCTGGACGCCTGAGCGGCCGGTTCAGCCCCTCGGGCGCGCGCTCACCACACCCCGCGCGCCAGCACCGGCTCCACGGCTTCGACCCGCCCATCCACCAAGCCGCCGCGCACGGCGATCAGCTGGTTGTGCAGGTTGACGGTGGGGTCGCAGTGGCCGGGAATCAGCCATACCGTGTCGCCCAGCGCCGGCAGGCGGCCGCCGGCCATCGCCACGGGACGCAGGATGCTCGCCTCGTCGCCGCCGTTGTGCGCCTCCAGCGAGGGCTGGCCGGGCAAGGCGTGCACGGTGGGCCCGCCGCTGTCGATGGCGTGGCTCTTGTGGCCGGCGTCGCAAACGGCGTGGTCCGCGGCCACGCTGATGACCTGCGACTTGATGAACAGCGCGGGCTCGAACGCGGGCTGGGCCGGGTCGCGCTCGTTGCGGGCATAGTCGGCGTCCATGAACAGGAAGCTGCCGGGCTGGATCTCGCCCCACAGGCCGCTGGCGGCCTCGCAGGCGAAGGTGCCGGTGCCGGCGCCGGTGATCAGCGGCGGCGCCAGCTCGGCCGCGTCCAGCAACGCGGCCGTGCGGCGCAGCAGTTCGGCACTTTGGCCGATGGCCGCGCGGCGCTCGGCTGGCGTGCGCAGATGCTGGGCGCCGCCGTGGTAGGCGTGCAGGCCGGCGTAGCGCAAGGCGGGCGCCTGCGCCGTCAGCGTGCGCACCAGGTCGAGCACCGGCTGGCCGGGCGCCACGCCGCAGCGGCCCTGGCCGATGTCGACCTCGACGAACACGTCGATCGCGGCGATGCTGTCCTGCATGGCCCGCGCCAGGCGTGCGATACCGCCCTCGCTGTCGACCGCGATGGCCAGGCGGCCGCCGCGCGCGTGCAGGTGCTGCGCCAGCGCGGCCACGCGCTGCAGCTTGGCGGGTGCCACCACCTGGTTGCTGATGAACAGGTCGTCGATGCCGGCCGCGGCCAGCGCCTCGGCCTCGGCCACGGTCTGGGTGCACAGGCCGACGGCGCCGGCCTGCAGCTGCAGGTGGGCAAAGGCGGCGCTCTTGTGCATCTTGGCGTGCGGGCGCAGGCGCAGCCGGTGGCGCGCGGCGAACTCGGCCATGCGCTGCAGGTTGCGGCCGGCGGCGTCCAGGTCGACCACCAGCGCGGGCGTGTCGATGGCGTCCACGCCCTGGCCGATCAGCGCCTGCAAAGTGGCGGGCAAGCTCTCAAGCGAAGCGTTCATCGCGGGTGTCGTCCAGGTGCGAGCGGTCGGCCCAGCCGACCAGGGTGAGGCCACCGTCGGGCGTCCACAGCAGGCGGTTGACGGCCGCGTTGTCGAGCTGCCAGGTGCGCGCGTCCTGCAGGCCCAGGCCGGTGGCGGCGCGGTACAGCACGTCGAGCACGCCGCCGTGCGTGAACATGGCCACGTGTTTTCCGATGTTTTCGGCCGCCAGCGCGCATACCGCTTGCGTGGCACGCTCTTGAAATTGAAGCAAGGATTCGCCGCCACCGGGCGGCACCCACTGCGGGTCGCGTCGGCGCCAGCGTTCGGCGTCCTGCGGCAGCTCGGCGGCGATGTCGGCAAAGCGGCGGCCCTCGAAGGCGCCGAAGCGCCGCTCGCGCAGCGCGGGCGCGAGCCGCAGCGGCGCGCCGGTGGCGTCGGCCACGGCCTGGGCGGTCTCCCGCGCGCGCGCCAGGTCGCTGCTGTAGATGAGCTCGATCGCCTCGCCCTCGTCCCTGAGCCTGGCCGCCAGCCGCTGCGCCTGCGTGCGGCCGACGGCGTTGAGCGCGATGTCCAGGTGCCCCTGCACGCGGCCATCCGCGTTCCAGGCGGTTTCGCCGTGGCGCACCAGCAAAAGGCGGGTCCATTCCATGCCGGGATGATGCCACCGTCCCGCAGGCGACCGGGCCGGGCGCGGGCGGGCGGTTACGCTCGCCCGTCGGCCGCTTGCTGCACACTGTCGGCCGTCCGCATGACACCTGCCCCATGACCGCCGCCTCATCCCCCGCACAGACCACCCAGACCGCGCCCACGGGCGGCAGCTGGGCCGCGCTGCTGCTGCTGACCACCGGCTTTGCCATGAGCCAGGCGTTTCGCACCATCGCCGCGATCATGGCCGAGCCGCTGCAGGCCGAGCTGCACCTGTCGCCGCAGCAGCTGGGCGTGTTCGCCGCGGCCTATCACTTCGCCTTTGGCGCGCTGCAGCTGTTCATGGGCATCGGCATCGACATGCACGGGGTGCGGCGCACCATCCTGGCGGCCGCGCCGCTGATGGTGGCGGGCGCGGTGATGTCGGCGCTGGCGAGCAACTTCAGCTGGCTGGTGATCGGCCAGATTTTGATCGGCATCGGCTGCGCGCCGGCCTTTCTGGTGTGCACGGTGTACATCGCGCGGCACTTTCCGCCGGCGCGCTACACCATGGTGTCCAGCATCATCCTGGCGGTGGGCGGCGTGGGCATGCTGGCCACCGGCACGCCGCTGGCGTGGCTGATCGAGGTCAGCTCCTGGCGCATGGGCTTCTGGGTGCTGGCGGGTTGCGCGGCGCTGTCCTGGGGCGCCATCGCGCTGTGGATGCGCGAGCCGCCGCCGCCCGCCGGCGCGCCGCGCGAATCGCTGCGCGAGGCGGTGCGCACCTTCGGCGCGCTGTTTCGGCTGCCGCACACCCTGGGCATCATGGCGCTGGCGCTGGTGACCTACGCCTCGTTCGTGGCTCTGCGCGGGCTGTGGCTGGGCCCGCTGATGATGCAGCGCCACGGCTGGAGCCTGGTGGCCACCGGCAACCTGGCGGTGGTGCTGACGGTGGTGGCACTGGTCAGCCTGCCGCTGTTCGGCCGGCTCGACCCGGGGCCGCGCCGACGCCGCTCCTGGATGCTGGTGGGCACCGTGGTGTCGGCGGCGCTGTTCGCCCTGCTGGCGCTGGGCGCGAGCGCGCCGATGGACGTGGTGGCGATGCTGCTGGTGTGCGCCGTCTCGGGCTATGCCACGCTGCAATACCCGGACGTCAAGGACGCCTACGAGCCGGCGGTGATCGGCCGCGCGATGGCGCTGTTCACCATGGCCCTGTTCATGGGCGTGGCGCTGGTGCAGTGGCTGACGGGCGCCATCGCTTCCATTGCGCAGGCGCACGGCATCGACCCCTTCGGCCCGGTGTTCGGCTGCATCGCCCTGCTGCTGGCGCTGGGCGCGCTGGCGTTTCGCGAGCTGCCGCAGCCGGCGCGCACGCAGGAGCGAGCGTAGGGGTTTAGCGCGGCGCGGACGCCGGCACGGCGGCCGGCGCGGCCACCGGCAGCATCGGCACGTCCACGCGCTGCGGGCCCGGCGGCGGGTTGGGGTAGCCCTGCAGCGCGGCGGCAAACAGCGCCGCCAGCACGGCGCCGGTGTTGCTCCAGGTGCCGTCGTGGCGGGCCCGGGTGTCGTACACGATCTGGCCGCTGCGCACGTCGCGCATCACCAGGCTGACCTCGCTGATGTAGATCGGCACCGAGTCGTCCCAGCCCAGCGGGCCGCCCCAGCCAAAACCCACGCCGCCGCCGCGCCAGCCGGTGCCGAAGCCCAGGGCGATGCGCGTGTTGCTGGGCTCGGCCCAGGCGCTGGTCCAGCCCGCGTACACGCTGGCGCTGGCCTGCACGCCGACCTGCGCCTGGGCGTCGTCGCGCACCGCGCCCACGCGCGCCAGCGCGTCCTGCGCCAGCGCCTCGACCTGTGCCGGCGCGGGCTGGCCGGCCACCGCGGGCGACGGGTCGAAACGGTAGCGCACCGCCTGCAGCAGCGCCGCGCCCGGCCCCTGGGCGGCGTTGGCACGCACCTCGGCCGTCACGGTGCGCGGCCCGCTGGCGCAGCCGGCCAAGCCGGCGACCAGAACCCCGATGACAAGCCCGCGTGCGATGCCCATGGTTGACCTCTCCCGTCAGACCGGAACCGGCGGCGGCGCGATCGGTTCCTCGTCGAAGGCCTTGTCGCCGTCCGCGTCGAACACGCCGCCGGCCTGCAGGTGCCGGAAGTCGTGCAGGCGCGCGTCCATCAAATGCGAAGGCACCACGTTTTGCAGCGCGGTGAACAGGCTCTCGATGCGGCCGGGGTGCTGGCGCTGCCACTGGCGCAGCATCTCGCCCACCTGCTTGCGCTGCAGGTTCTCCTGGCTGCCGCACAGGTTGCAGGGGATGATGGGGAAGGCGCGGTGTTCGGCCCAGGCCACCAAATCACGCTCGTCGACGTAGGCCAGCGGGCGGATGACGATGAACTCGCCGTTGTCGCTGGCGAGCTTGGGCGGCATGCCCTTGAGCTTGCCGCCGAAGAACATGTTCAGGAAGAAGGTTTGCAGCATGTCGTCGCGGTGGTGGCCCAGCGCGATCTTGTTGCAGCGCAGCTCGCGCGCCACGCGATACAAAATGCCGCGGCGCAGGCGCGAGCACAGGCTGCAGGTGGTCTTGCCCTCGGGGATCTTGGCCTTGACGATGCTGTAGGTGTCCTGCGACTCGATGTGGTGCTCGATGCCCAGGGCCTGCAAGTAGTTCGGCAGCACCTCGGCCGGAAAGCCGGGCTGCTTCTGGTCCAGGTTGACGGCCACCAGCTCGAAGCGGATCGGCGCGCGCGCCTGCAGCTTCAGCAGGATGTCGAGCAGACCATAGCTGTCCTTGCCGCCCGACAGGCACACCATCACCCGGTCGCCGGCCTCGATCATGTTGAAGTCGACGATGGCCTGGCCGACCTGGCGGGCGAGGCGCTTTTCCAGCTTCAGGGTTTCGCGCTCGGCGCGCGTGCGAGCCGCGGGGCCGGTGGCCGCGCCGTCCTCGACCGCGCTGGGCGCCGGCTCGCGCGCGTGCAATTCGATGTCCGAAAAAGTCATGGCGCGGATTGTCCCGCAATCGCCGCCCGCCGGCTTTGCGGCATGATCGCGCCATGCCCTTGCCGCCGCTCAGCCTGTCCCTGCAGATCGCCCGCTTCGACGGCGCCGACGCGCACCGCGCCGCCCTGCCGCGCCACCATGTGGCGCGCTGGCTGCGGCACGCCCTGGGCGACAACGTGCAGGCCGCCGAGATCACGGTGCGCGTGGTCGACGCCGACGAAGGCCGCGCCCTCAACCGCGACTATCGGCACAAGGACTACGCCACCAACGTGCTGACTTTCGACTACAGCGGCGCGCCCGTGGTGGCGGCCGACCTGGTGCTGTGCGCCCCGGTGGTGGCGCGCGAGGCGGCCGAGCTGCGCAAGCCGCTGGCCGCGCACTACGCCCACCTGCTGGTGCACGGCGCGCTGCACGCGCAGGGCTGGGACCACGAAACCAGCGAGCAGGACGCCGTGGCGATGGAAGCGCGCGAGAGCGCCATCCTGGCCACGCTGGGTTTTGCCGACCCCTACGCCCGGCCGGCCCGCAAGCGCTGACACCTGGGAGCGCCGGCATCCTGCCGGCCTGTGCGACCCAGCGCCGCCGGCCCCCTCCCCTGCCCTCCCCCAGCGGGGGAGGGAGAAAAACCGGATGATGCGCGCATCCAGCATGCGCGGGGCGCTATCAAAATAGCCTTTTTTTTGCGCCCTTTGCGATTCCTTTGCGCCCTCTGCGTTCGGCTGTTCAGTCTCTGGGCGCAACCGGCATGACGCGCAGCGGAATCGTCACCGGCCCGTCATTGATCAGCGCCACCTGCATGTCGGCACCGAATTCGCCCGTCGCCACCACCGGGTGGGCCACCCGGGCCGCCGCGACGAAGTAATCGTAAAGACGTCGCCCTTCGTCCGGCGGCGCGGCTTGGGTGAAGCTGGGCCGGTTGCCGCCCGAGGTGTCGGCCGCGAGGGTGAACTGACTGACGACGAGCAGGCCGCCGGCCACGTCCTGCACGCTGCGGTTCATCTTGCCCGCGTCGTCGCCGAAGATGCGCAGCTTGAGCAGCTTGGCCAGCAGCCGGTCGGCCACCACCTCATCGTCGCCACGCTCGGCGCACAGCAGCACCAGCAGGCCACGTTGAATGGCGCCGGTCTCGCGCCCGGCCACGGTGACGCGGGCCTGCGCCACGCGCTGGATCAGGGCGTGCATGCGTCCTCCTCAGCGACGGCGGGCACGCCCGCGGGCTCGGTGTCCAGCGGCAGCAACTGGACGCTGACGTGCAGTTGCGGCAGGGCGGCCAGCAGGGCGCGCTCCAGCTCGCCCCCCAGGGCGGCGGCGCGGCGCAGGCTCCAGTCGGCCGGCAGGTGCAGGTGCACGCTCAGAAACAGGCGCTGGCCGGCGCGCCGGCTCATCGCGTGATCCACGCGCAGGCCGGGCGTGGCGGCCTGCGCCTGCACGAAGCGGCCGACCACGGCGTCGACCTGGGCCTGCACCTCGGGCTCGACGGCGGCGTCCATCAGGCCCTGGGTGGAGCGCCAGATCAGCTGCCCGCCCTCGTACAGGATGTTCAGCGCCATCACGATCGCCACCGCCGGGTCCACCCAGTGCCAGCCCGTCGCCATCACCAGCAGCAGGCCCAGCACCACGCCGGCCGAGGTCCACACGTCGGTGATCAGGTGGCGCGCGTCACCCTCCAGCGCCATCGAGCGGTGCCGGCGCGAGGCGCGCAGCATGATCCAGCCGAGCGCGCCGTTGAGCACCGCGCTCAGCACCGACAGCGCCAGGCCCGGGCCCAGCTGCTGCAGCGGCTGCGGGTGCCAAAAGCGCGGCAGCGCCGCCCAGACGATGGCCAGCGCCGCCACGATGATGAGGATGCCCTCGAAGCCGGACGAGAAATACTCGGCCTTGTCGTGCCCGAAGGGATGGTCCTCGTCGGCCGGGCGCGCGGCCACCGTCACCATCCACAGGCCGAAGGTGGCGCCGGCCACGTTGACCAGCGACTCCAGCGCGTCCGACAGCAGGCCGACCGAGCCGGTCAGCCACCAGGCCAGGGTCTTGAAGCCCAGCGTCAGCACGGCGACGGCGATCGAGGTCGCCATCAGGCGATGCGGCGTCAGCCAGGCGCTGTCGGGGCGTGTCGCCATGCGGTGATGCGCGGCCGGCCTTTCAGGCCAGCGTCACGCGTGCGAACTTGCGCTTGCCGACCTGCACCACGTAGGTGCCGGCGGCCAGTTTCAGGCCCTTGTCGCTCACCACGCTGGAGTCGACCCGCACGCCGTGGCCGTCGATCAGGCGGTTGGCCTCGCTGGTGGAGGGCGCCAGGCCCGCCTGCTTGAGCACCAGGCCGATGCCCAGCGGCGCGCCGGCCAGCTGCACGGCGGGGATCTCGTCGGGCACGCCGCCCCGGCTGCGGTTGGCGAAGTCCTGCTCGGCCGCAGCGGCCGCCGCCGCGCCGTGAAAGCGCGTGGTGATCTCGCGCGCCAGCAGCACCTTGGCGTCCTTGGGGTTGCGTCCGCCGGCCACCTCGGCCTTCAGCGCCTCGATCTCGGCCAGCGAGCGAAACGACAGCAGGGTGTACCAGCGCCACATCAGCTCGTCGCTGATGGACAGCACCTTGGCGAACATGGTGTTGGCCGGCTCGGAGATGCCGATGTAGTTGCCCTTGCTCTTGGACATCTTCTCGACGCCGTCCAGCCCCTCCAGCAGCGGCATGGTCAGGATGCACTGCGGCTCCTGGCCGTATTCCTGCTGCAGGTGGCGGCCCACCAGCAGGTTGAACTTCTGGTCGGTGCCGCCCAGCTCCAAGTCGCTCTTGAGCGCCACCGAGTCGTAGCCCTGCATCAGCGGATACAGGAACTCGTGCACGCTGATCGACTGCCCGGCCTTGAAGCGCTTGTGGAAGTCGTCGCGCTCCATCATGCGCGCCACGGTGTACTTGGCCGCCAGCTCGATCATGCCGCGCGCGCCCAGCGGGTCGCTCCACTCGCTGTTGTAGCGGATCTCGGTCTTGGACTCGTCCAGCACCAGCTTGGCCTGGGCGAAGTAGGTCTCGGCGTTGGCGCGAATCTGCTCGGCCGTGAGCGGCGGGCGCGTGCTGTTGCGCCCCGACGGGTCGCCGATCAGGCTGGTGAAGTCGCCGATCAGGAAAATCACCTGGTGCCCCAGGTCCTGCAGCTGGCGCATCTTGTTGAGCACCACCGTGTGGCCCAGGTGGATGTCGGGCGCCGTCGGGTCCAGCCCCAGCTTGATGCGCAGCGGCTGGCCGCTGTGCTCGGCGCGCTGCAGCTTGGCCTGCCAGTCGGCCTGCGGCAGCAGCTCGTCCACGCCGCGCAGGCTGATGGCCATGGCCTCGCGCACGGCATCCGAAATGGGTGCACTGGTTACTTTTGTATCAATATTCATCAGAAATCGCTTGTGGGCCGGCGGGTACGTCGATATACTCGGGCGCTGAGCCTGATTTTAGGGGCCCGCTCAGTTCTTGAGCGCCATCGCCAGAATGCCGGTCGGATTCTGGCACCCCCCACTCCCGGAATTTGCTGCGCGTGAAGCAAGAATTGATCTCCTCTGGTTTGGCGATGGCCGACTTCATCCATCGTCATCCCAGGCGCATCGTGGCGGCCCTGGCCGCCCTCTTGCTGTCCACCGGCGGTGGCGCCTACGCCGTCGCCTCGCTGGGCGCCAACGCAGCCCCCACCGACCCGCTGCGCCTGGTGACCGAGTCGGTCAGCCCCGAGGCCGTGGCGGCCCAGTTCGAACAGCTCGACAACTTCAGTTTCACCCTGTACCGCAGCGAGACCACGCGCGCCGCCGACACGCCCGAGGCCCTGCTCAAGCGCCTGGGCATCGCCGACCCGAGCGCCGCCGCCTTCCTGCGCCGCAACGAAACCGCCTGGAAGGCCGTGTTCGGCCGCGGCACCGCCGGCCGCACGGTCACCGCCGAGGCCGACGACCGCCAGGGCCTGCTGCAGCTGCGCACGCACTGGCTGGATGGCGACAACGACCGCCAGTTCAAGCGCCTGGTGGTGCAGAAGCAGGGCAGCGACTTCAGCGCCCGCATCGAAACGGCGCCGCTGGTGGCCACGCAGCGCCTGTCCAGCGGCACCATCGGCAGCACCCTGTTTGCCGCCACCGATGCGGCCGGCATTCCCGACAGCGTGGCGCGGCAGCTCACCGAGGTGTTCGAGTCCAGCATCGACTTTCGCCGCGGCCTGCGCCGGGGCGACCGCTTCTCGATCGTCTATGAAGCGCTCGAGGCCGACGGCGAGCCCCTCAAGACCGGCCGCATCCTGAGCGCCGAGTTCGTCAACCGCGGCAAGACGCAGGACGCGGTGTGGTTCCAGGCCGAAGGCAGCGACACCGGCGCCTATTTCGACTTCGACGGCCAGAGCCTGCGCAAGGCCTATTTGATCGAGCCGCTGGCCTTCACCCGCGTGACCAGCGCCTTCGGCATGCGCCGCCACCCACTGTCCGGCTTCATGCGCGGCCACACCGGGGTCGACTTCGGCGCGCCCACCGGCACCCCGGTGCGGGCGGTCGGCGACGGCACGGTCGAGTTCGCCGGCGTGCAGCGCGGCTACGGCAACGTCATCTACATCCAGCACACCGACCAGCGGGACACCACGGTCTACGGCCACCTGTCGCGCATCGACGTGCGCGAAGGCCAGAAGGTGCAGCAGGGCGTGAAGATCGGCGAGGTGGGCTCCACCGGCGTGGCCACCGGCCCGCACCTGCACTTCGAGTTCCGCGTCAACAATGAGCCGGTCGACCCGCAGGAAGTGATGGCCGAGCAGCGCGAAACCCCGCCGGTGCCCGCCGCGGCCCGCGCAGCCTTCGCCAAGCTGTCGGCCAGCATGCAGCAGCAGCTGGCGGCGGCCGGCCAGATTCAGGGCAGCCCCTTCCAGTAAGCCAACCTCTTCGCAACAAAAAAGCGCCGCTGAGGGCGCTTTTTTGTTGGTCGGTCGACGGTTCAATCGGTGGTGAACGAGGAGCCGCAGCCGCAGGTGGTCGAGGCGTTGGGGTTGCGGATGACGAACTGCGCGCCGTTCAGGTCGTCCTTGTAGTCGATCTCGGCGCCCACCAGGTACTGGTAGCTCATGGCGTCGATCAGCAGGGACACGCCGTTCTTGCGCATCACCGTGTCGTCGTCGTTGACCTGCTCGTCGAAGGTGAAGCCATACTGAAAGCCCGAGCAGCCGCCGCCCTGCACGAACACGCGCAGCTTCAGCTCGGGGTTGCCCTCTTCGGCCACCAGCGTGGCGACCTTGGAGGCCGCGGCGTCGGTGAACACCAGCGGGTCGGGCATGGCGAGGGTGGATTCGGGGGTGGCGGCATTCATGGCGGTTCGGGCATGGACAGAGGGAACAAGTGTAAGACTTACTCGGTTTTGTCGGGGCGCAGCTCGAAAGTCGGCTCGATGGGCGCGGCCTCGGGTGCCGCGGGTTCCACCGGCGCCGGCAGTTCGCGCACCGGGGGCGGCGGCGTGACCTGGGGCTGCAATTGGCCGGCCACCACGGCGCCGGGCTGCATCTCCAGCGTCTTGTAGCGCACATCGCCTTCGATGCGGCCGCTGGCCAGCAGTTCCAGTCGCTCGCGCGCCAGCACCGGCCCGACGACCAGACCGGCGACGACGATGTGATCGGCGCTGATGGCGCCTTCCACCCGGCCGCCCTCGTGGACCAGCAGCATGCTGGGCGCGCCTTCGTCGCCCGTCACGTCGCCCAGCACCGTGCCTTCAATCTGCAGGCCGTCCTGAAAGCTGCAGCGTCCGCTGACCTGCATGCCGACGCCGATGGCGCTGCGAATGGCGGGTGGCGCCTGCTTCTTGTTGATACCCAGCATGAAACGCTCCTCGTGAGATGGGCTACTTTTACCACGAGCACCCGGCAGGCCCAAAAAAAGAAACCGCGCCGACCCATGCGGGCAGGCGCGGTGGATGGGCGCAGGCCCCGCGGGCGCGATCAGCGCTTGCTGAACTGCTTGCGGCGGCGCGCGGAGTGCAGGCCGACCTTCTTGCGCTCGACCTCGCGCGCATCGCGCGTGACGTAGCCGGCCGCCGACAGCTGGGGCTTGAGGTTGGCGTCGTAGTCGATCAGCGCGCGGGTGATGCCGTGGCGCACCGCGCCGGCCTGGCCCGATTCGCCACCGCCGGCGACGTTGACCTGGATGTCGAAGGTCTCGACGTGCTCGGTCAGCACCAGCGGCTGCTTGCAGATCATGATCGAGGTCTGGCGGCCGAAGAACTCTTCGATGGACTTGCCATTGACCGTGATCTTGCCGCTGCCCTTTTTCAGAAACACGCGGGCGACGCTGGACTTGCGACGGCCGGTGCCATTGTTCCATTCACCAATCATCTCGGCTCCTTAGACTTCCAGCGCCTTGGGCTGCTGGGCGCTGTGCGGGTGCTCGGCGCCGCCGTACACCTTCAGCTTCTTGATCATGGCGTAACCCAGCGGGCCCTTGGGCAGCATGCCCTTGACGGCCTTTTCCAGCGCGCGGCCGGGGTGCTTGGCCTGCATGTCGCGGAAATTGGTTTCGCGGATGCCGCCCGGGTAGCCGGTGTGGCGGTAGTATTTCTTGTCGAGCTCTTTCGCGCCGGTGACGCGGAGCTTGGCCGCGTTGACGACCACGATGAAGTCGCCGGTATCGACGTGAGGCGTGTAAATGGCCTTGTGCTTGCCGCGCAGACGGAGGGCAACTTCGCTGGCTACCCGTCCGAGGACCTTGTCGGTCGCGTCAATCACAAACCACTCGTGCGTCACGTCAGCGGGTTTCGCGCTGAACGTTTTCATGAGTTTTCCTTGAGGGAAGCTGGTTTGGTCGGCCCTTTTCCACGGTCGGTGCTCCTCTAGGACGGGAGCCTCTTAGGTGGTGGTATTGCTTTTGCCGCGGGGCCGCAAATCGCTGCAAAGCCGAGCATTTTAACCGGTTTTTCAGCGCTGGCCAAGGCGCCGGCGAGGCCCGCCCGGCCCGGCTACCATCGCCCCCATGTTCAGCTATCGCCACGCCTTTCACGCCGGCAACCACGCCGACGTGCTCAAGCACCTCGTGCTGATCGCCACCGCGCGCCACCTGATGCAAAAAAGCGGGGCGCTGACGCTGATCGACACCCACGCCGGCGCCGGCATCTACCGCCTGGACGACCAGGCGGCGCAGACCTCGGGCGAGGCGCTGGCGGGCATTGCGCGGCTGCAGGCGGCGCTGGCGACCGATTTCAAGACAAATGTGGCTGCAGCCGGCGTGGATCAAGCGCAAGCAGCTATTGATTCAGAAGCGAACATCCTGCAGGACTACCTGCGCTTGATCGCCGGCTTCAACCGCAGCGCGGCGCCGGGCGCGGCCTGGAAGGTCTACCCGGGCTCGCCGCTGATCCTGCATGCGCTGATGAGCGAGCCCGGGCGCGCCGCCGTGCACGACCGCCTGCGCCTGTTCGAGCTGCACCCCACCGACTGGCAGGCGCTGCAGGCGCACGTGGCGCAGCTGGGCGCCGGCCGCCAGGTGAGCATGGCGCGCGAGGACGGCTTTGCCGCGCTGAAGGCGCTGCTGCCGCCCCCGGCGGCCGCCGGCGGCTCGCGCCGCGCGCTGGTGCTGATCGACCCAAGCTACGAAATCAAGAGCGACTACGCCAAGGTGGCTGCCGCCGTGCAAGACGGTCTCAAGCGCTTCGTGACCGGCGTCTATGCGGTCTGGTACCCCATCATCGCGCGGCCCGAGGCGCACGCCCTGCCGCGCCGCCTGAAAACGCTGGCGCAGCAGGCCGGGCGCGACTGGCTGCACGCCACGTTGCACATCGGCGTGCCGCCTGGCGGCGCGCCCGGCCTGAGCGCCAGCGGCATGTTCGTCATCAACCCGCCGCACACCCTGGCCCCCGCACTGCGCGACGCCTTGCCCGCCGTGGTGCAGGTTCTGGGCCGCGGCCGCGGACAGGGCTACACGGTGGACGCCGGCTGAGCACCACCGCGGGCGCCGCCGAAGCGCTGCCGGCTGGCGGCGTCGGGCGGCGGCAGCGGCTGCCCGTCGGCGCGCTGCAGCAGCGCGTCCAGATGCCGCTCGGACGGCGCCAGCAGGCGCCGATACAGCTCGCGCGTGAGCTGGCGCGCCGCGCGGCCGGGCCAGCCGGCCGGCAGCAGCACGTCGGGCAGCTCCGGGTCGCGCAGCAGCAGGCGCCGCCAGTCGTGGATCAGCAAGGTGCGCAGCAGGAAGGCGTCTTCCGGCGTGATGGCCTGGCCCACTTCGTCGGCCTGCAGCGCGCGCGCGATGGGGCCATAGTCGGCGTCGAAGCGGCTGTAGGCCTGGGCCAGCTCATCCAGATTCCAGGCGCGGCGCACCAGTTCGGCGTCGCTCTGGCCCAGGCCGTGGCGCGCGTCGCTGGCCAGCAGGGGCAGCAGCTGCGCCGGCGCCTCGGCCAGGCCCTCCGTGACCAGGGCCTGCAGCGCCTCGCCCAGATCGGCGCCGGGGTGGACGAAGCAGTCCGCCCCCAGCTGGCCGAAGCCCTGCCACGCCAGCGCGCGGCGCAGCGGCTCGCGCGCCTTGGCGTGCAGCTCGCGCACCAGCAGCAGCAGGCGCCAGCGCCCGTCCCAGGCGCGCGGCTGGGCGGCGTAGATGGTGCGCGAGGCCTCCTCGAAACGCCGCTGGCCGGCCTCGGTCAGCAGGTAGTCGGCGCGCCGGCCATGCGACTCGATGCGCAGCCAGGCCTGCTTGGCCAGGCGCGAGACGGCGGTGCGCACCAGGCGCTCGTCGATGCCCAGCGGCTGCAGCAGGCGGATCAGGCTGCCCACCCACAGCCGGCCGCCGCGCGGCGCCACGGCATCGCCGAACAGCGAAATGATGAGCGCGCCGGCGCGCACGCGGCTTTGCTGGCGGTGCGCGTCGATGCGCGCGCGCGCCAGCTCGGCGGCCGACGCGGCGGTGCGCCTCACTGGACGACCCTCCGCGCTGCGCGCTGCGGGATTCGCGCTTGGGAGCGGCCCGGCGCGCTCATGGATGGGGCAACAGGTGCTCGCGGTCGGCGACGGTGGGTTGCTGCATGGCGAAAAATCCTTCGGTGTAGATCATGTCGGCGCCGGCGCCCAGCGCCTTGGCCGTCTCCACGCAGCTGGCCGTGAACTCCGGACTGCCGGCGGCGAACACCGTGTGCCTGGCCAGGTTGGGCAGCAGGCCGGGCAGCACGGCGTCGACGCGGCCGTGCAGAAAGCCCTCGGCCTGCTCGCGCGTGAGCGTGACACGATAGTCGAAGTTGCGGTGCTTGGTGCGCCACCAGGCCATCAGGCCCTGGGCGTAGGCGTCCTCGCGCGTGCGCGCCGACAGCAGCAGCATGACGGGCTTGCGAAAGCCGCGCCGCAGCGCCGCCTCGGTCAGCGCCAGGATGGGTGCCAGGCCGGTGCCGGCGGCCAGGCACAGCACCGGCGTGTCCACGGCCGGATCGCCGATGAAGGTGCCGTAGGCGCCGCTGATCTTGATGCTCTCGCCCACCGCCAGCCGGTCGTGGATCCAGGCGCTGGTCAGGCCGCCGTCGGCGCGCGCCACCTGCAGCACCAGCTCGCCGTCGGGGCGCGGCGCGTTGCTGATCGAATAAGCCCGCGCCGGCACGCCGCCGCACGGATCGCCCACGGTCACGTACTGGCCCGGCCAGTAGCGGATCGGCTGGCCCACCGGGCGCAGGTGCAGCTCGATGGCGCGCGCGGCCACCGGGCGCTTGTCGGTGACGACGAACAGCGCGTTCTCGCGCGGCGGAAACAGCTTGGGCCGCGCGTCGGCCGTGCCCCATTCGATCACCAGCTCGTCGGTGGTCGGCTTGGCCATGCACATCAGGCCGAAGCCGTCGCAGCGCTCCTCGTGCGACAGCGCCATGTCCAGCACCATGCCCTGGTCGTACTCGCCCGCCAGCACCTTGACCTTGCACTCGCCGCAGGCGCCGGCGCGGCAGTTGTTGGGCAGGGCGTAGCCGGCCTTTTCCAGCGCCATCAGCACGGTGTCGCCGGCGGCGACCTCGACACTTTTGCCCGAGGGCTGGATGGTGACGCGCGACATGTCGTCAGAACACCGGGATGATGTCGTCCATGTCGGCGTCCGACACTTCCTGGCCGGTGATGCCCACCTCGGGAATCGCCGGGAACGGGATGTCGTAGCGGTCCAGCACGCCCTTGAGGTTGATGATGGCGTTGCGCCAGTTTTCCTTCTTCATCTCGTAGCTGGGGATGCCGAAACCCGCGCCGCGCGCCACTTCCTCGGCCTCGCGCTGGTTGTCGATGAAGTCGGCCGGCAGGTCCCAGAACTCCATCGGCGGCTCGAACAGCACGGCCGACAAAAACAGGTAGCCGGCGCGGATCTGCTTGGTGACGATGGCCTTGTCGGCGTCCTTCAGGCCCGGGTAGTCGCGCTCCATCACGGCCATGCAGATCGCCATGTGGCGGCCCTCGTCGCGGCCGATGTTCTTGAACGCTTCCTTGAACACCGGCTCGCGCGCGCTCTCGTACATCTGCTTGAAGATGGTGGCCGCCGCGATCTCGCCCATCAGGAAGGAGCTGAACAGCACCGCCAGGTCGTACCTGGGCACGGCCTGCTTGTAGCCCGTCCAGTAGCGCCCGCCGTTGAAGTACAGCCACTGGGCGTTTTTCTGCAGGCGCCGGCCCAGCTCGGTCTTGGGCTGGTAGCTCAGCGGGTCGGGGTGGCCCAGCATGCGCGTGATGGCCTGGCCGCACATGATCTCGTGGTTCTGCTCGTCGCGCGTGACCGAGAAGAAGCACTTGCGCACCGGGTCTTCCTCGTGCACCTCGTAGGTCTTGATCAGCGCTTCGGCGAACACCGGCGGCGCCGAGGCGTCGAACACCGACAGCAGCGTCCACCAGTAGGCGATGGATTCGCGCTCTTCCCACGAATAGCTGTCCACGTCCAGCGTGTCCCAGGGCAGCTTCTCGGGCTCCCAGGCCTCGCGCAGCGAGGCTTCCCACACCTCCTGCAGCTTCTTGGTCTTGCTGTGCCACGACAGCGGGTAGATGTTGGGCTGCGGCGTGGCCGGCGGCAGTTCCATCTTGTCGGCAAAGCGTTCCTTGTGGGCGGACATGCGGGTCTCCTGGCTGTGATGGGTGGGTTCAGGCGTTTACATGACATTGACTGCCTGAAACTCGACTTTATTCGTCATATTACAAATAATCAACAAATCACATATTTTTTGTGATGTAATTGCCGCTGCAAGGGCGAACGCGCAGGCAGCAGAATTCCTCGACCGACTGGTCGGTCAATTCATCTACACTTGACGAGCGCCAGCCCCCAACGGAGACCCGTCCATGTACACCCAGTCCTTTTCCGTCCCCGACGACAGCGACGCCAAGCCCGGCACGCCCAAGGCCGCCGTGCAGGCGGTGCCGGCCGAAGACGCCGCGCACCAGGCGCGCTTCGACGCCCGCATCGACGCCGACGGCCGCATCGAGCCGCGCGACTGGATGCCCGCCGCCTACCGCAAGACCCTGGTGCGCCAGATCAGCCAGCACGCGCACAGCGAAATCGTCGGCATGCTGCCGGAGGGCAACTGGATCAGCCGCGCGCCCAGCCTCAAGCGCAAGGCCATCCTGCTGGCCAAGGTGCAGGACGAGGGCGGCCACGGCCTGTACCTGTACAGCGCCGCCGAAACCCTGGGCACCTCCCGCGCCGAGATGCTGGACGGCCTGCACAGCGGCCGCGCCAAGTACAGCAGCATCTTCAACTACCCCACCCTGAGCTGGGCCGACGTGGGCGTGATCGGCTGGCTGGTGGACGGCGCGGCGATCATGAACCAGATCCCGTTGTGCCGCTGCAGCTACGGCCCCTATGCCCGGGCCATGGTGCGCGTGTGCAAGGAAGAGTCGTTTCACCAGCGCCAGGGCTACGAGTCGCTCTTGGTGCAGATGCAGGGCACGCAGGCGCAGCGCGAGATGGTGCAGGACGCCGTCAACCGCTACTGGTGGAAGTGCCTGGCCATGTTCGGCCCGCCCGACGCCGACAGCCCGCACAGCGGCCAGGCCATGCGCTGGGGCATCAAGCGCTTTTCCAACGACGACCTGCGCCAGAAGTTCGTCGACGCCACCGTGCCGCAGGCGCGGGTGCTGGGCGTCACCCTGCCCGACCCCGAGCTGAAATGGAACGAGGCGCGCGGCCAGCACGACTACGGCGCCATCGACTGGGACGAGTTCTGGCAGGTCGTCAACGGCCACGGCCCGATGAACCGCGAGCGCCTGGCCACCCGCGTGAAGGCGCACGAGGATGGCGCCTGGGTGCGCGAGGCCGCCGCCGCGCACGCCGCCAAGCAAGCACAACGCAATTTGAAGGAAGCCGCATGAGCACCCAACCCGCATTGAAGGACTGGCCTCTCTGGGAAGTCTTTGTCCGCAGCAAGCAAGGCCTGGAGCACAAGCACTGCGGCAGCCTGCATGCCAGCGACAGCGCGCACGCCCTGCAGATGGCGCGCGACGTCTACACCCGCCGCCAGGAAGGCGTGAGCATCTGGGTCGTGCCCTCGCACCTGATCGCCGCCAGCGACCCCGAGGACAAGGAGTTGATGTTCGACCCGGCCAGCGACAAGATCTATCGCCACCCGACCTTCTACGACATCCCCGACGAAGTGGGGCACATGTGATGGACGCGCGCGTCAAACCCGCCGCCGCCTCCGTCGAGTACCTGCTGCACCTGGCCGACAACGCCCTGGTGCTGGGCCAGCGCAATGCCGAGTGGTGCGGCCACGCCCCCATCCTGGAAGAAGACCTGGCCATGGCCAACCAGGCGCTCGACCTGATCGGCCAGGCGCGCCTGCTGTATCAGCTGGCCGCCGCGCGCCTGAACGCCGAGGGGCGCACCCGGCGCCCCAGCGCCTGGCCGGCCGGCCCCATCACCGAAGACACGCTGGCCTACTTTCGCGACGACCGCGACTTTCGCAACTACACCCTGCAGGAGCTGCCGCACAACCCCGGCCTGGTGCCCGCCGCCGGCGGCACGCGCGACTGGGGCGTCGCCATCGTGCGCAACTTCTTCTACGCCACGCTGATGGAAATGGTGTGGGAGCGGCTGGCGCAGTCGCCCGACCCCGACCTGGCCGCCATCGCCGCCAAGAGCCTGAAGGAGGTGCGCTACCACGTGCGCCACGCGCGCGACTGGCTGCTGCGCCTGGGCGACGGCACCGACGAATCGCACCGCCGCGTGCAGGCCGCGGTGGATTATTTGCTGCCCTTCACCGCCGAGTTCTGGACCGCCAGCGCGGTGGACGCGCAGGCCGTGCCGGCCGGCGTCGACGTGCCCGCCCTGCGCGCCGCGTGGGAGCGCGCCGTCGACGCGGCGCTGCAGGAGGCCACGCTCGCGCGCCCGCCCGCCGTCGACGCCTACGTGCCGCAGGGCAAGGAGGGCGTGCATTCCGAGCACCTGAGCTACCTGCTGGGCGAAATGCAAAGCCTGGCGCGCGCGCATCCGGGGGCGGTGTGGTGACTTCGTATCCGCGCCCCCGGTTTGGCTCCCTCGCCCCTCTGGGGAGAGGGCTGGGGTGAGGGGCGCGGCCATGCCAGCGTTGAACACCCCTGCCCTCTCCCAGAGGGAGAGGGAGAAAGCCCCAGAGTTCGCCGCCCTGTGGAGCGCACTCGACGAGCTGACCGACCCCGAGATCCCCGTCGTCAGCCTGCGCGAGATGGGCATCCTGCGCGCGCTGCGCGTGGGCGACGACGGCGTGATCGAAGTCGTCATCACCCCCACCTACAGCGGCTGCCCGGCAATGGAGCAGATCCACGCCGACATCCTCGCCACCCTGCGGCGCCAGGGCGTCGCCGGCCGCGTGGTGACCCAGCTGGCGCCCGCGTGGACCACCGACTGGATGAGCGAGGCCGCGCGCGAAAAGCTGCGCGCCTGGGGCATCGCGCCGCCGCACGCCGCGCGCGATGACTTGCGCGCACAGGGGCTGGCAGTGATCCATCTTGCTCCCAACATGCGAGCAGCCGGCGCTTGCCACACGGGCGCCAGAGCCTCATTTGATTCAAAACCCGTGGTGATGTGCCCGCAATGCGGCTCCGCCAACACCACCGAGATCTCGCACTTCGGCTCCACCGCCTGCAAGGCGCTGTACCGCTGCCTGGACTGCATGGAACCCTTCGACCACTTCAAGAACATCTGACCGACATGGCCGCACCGCGCTTTCACGACCTCACCGTGGCCCGCGTCACGCCCGAAGCGGCGGGCGCCGTGGCGCTCACCTTCGCCGTGCCGCCCGAGCTGGAAGGCACCTTCGCCTTCGAGCCCGGCCAGTTCCTCACCCTGCGCACCGAGCTCGATGGCGAGGAGCTGCGGCGCAACTACTCGATCTGCTCCACGCGCAGCCACTACCGCGCGGCGCGCGAGCTGCAGGTCGGCATTCGCCCGATGGAAGGCGGCCTGTTCTCCAACTGGGCGGCCACGCGCGTGAAGGCGGGCGACCGGCTGGCGGTGATGCCGCCCGACGGGCGCTTCACCATCAAGAAGCCGCGCGCCCTGCACCGCGTGGGCTTTGCCGCCGGCTCGGGCATCACGCCCATCCTCAGCCTGGCGGCCAGCACGCTGGAAGACAGCGAGCACGCCAAGTTCACCCTGGTCTACGGCAACCGGCGCATGGGCAGCGTGATGTTCAACGAGGCATTGCAGGACCTGAAGGACAAGTACAAGGACCGCCTGACGCTGATCCACGTGCTGTCGCGCCAGGCGCAAGAGGTGCCGCTGCTGGAGGGCCGCATCGACGCCGCCAAGGTGCGCCAGCTGCTGGCCACCTTGCTGCCGGCGGCCAGCATGGACGAGGTCTTCGTCTGCGGGCCCGAAGCGATGATCGAGGCCGTCGAGGCCACGCTGCTGGAAGCCGGCGTGCCAGCCGAGCGCATCCGCACCGAGCGCTTCACCTCGCCGCGCCTGGACGGCATGAGCCCGGCCGCGCGCCAGGCCGCCATCCAGCACGCCGACCCCGAGGCGCCGGTGGGTGAAGTGCAGCTGACCCTGGTGATGGACGGCAAGAGCCATCAGCTGGCCATGCGGCGCGACCAGAAGGTGCTGGACGTGGCCCTCAGCGTGGGGCTGGACGCGCCCTTCTCGTGCCGCGACGGCGTGTGCTGCACCTGCCGCGCCAAGGTGCTGGAAGGCAGCGTGAGCATGGACAAGAACTTCAGCCTGGAGCCCGACGAGATGGCCCAGGGCTTCGTGCTGAGCTGCCAGGCGCGGCCCACCACCGACCGGCTGACGGTGAGCTACGACGAGCGCTGAGCGGCGCCCGCGCCGGCCGTCAGCGCAGGCTGATCGAGTCTTCGGCGCTCACCAGCAGGGCGTCGACCTCATCGCCCAGCACTTCGCGCAGCACCACGGTGTCGTGGCCGCGCTGCAGCATGCCCAGCGCGCGGGCGGCGGCGCGGCTGAGGTCGATCACCCGGCCGGCCACGAAGGGTCCGCGGTCGTTGATGCGCACCACCACCTGCTTGCCGGTGCGCGGGTTCTGCACCAGCAGGCGCGTGCCGAAGGGCAGGCTCTTGTGCGCGGCCGTGAGCTCATGCATGTCGTAGGGCTCGCCGCTGGCGGTGCGCTGGCCGTGAAAGCCCGGGCCATACCACGAGGCCACGCCGCGCTGCAAGGTGCGCCCGAGGGCACGGCCCAGGGCCGCCGGATCCAGGTCGAGCTTGGGCGCGGCCTCGGCCCGTCCGCCCAGGCGCGACTTGAAACCGGTGTAATTGGGGCAACGCATGTCGTGCACGGCCTTGGCCGAGCTGCAAGACTGCGTCAACGATGAGGTGGAAGCGTCTGGCGACACCGTCTGGGCCGCGAGCGGCCCGCATGCCAACAGCAGGGCGCCGATCCACGACATGCGGCGCAAAATGCCTGAAGGCTGACGGCTTGCACTTCCCGAAACCGGCGCCGCCCCGCAGGGGGCGCCGGGAGAGGTGTCCCGTAACATGCGGCGGATTCTAGGGGCTGAGGCCCGCCCGGCAAGTGGTTTTATGTATCAAAACCGGGTTTTTAGATCAAAACGGTTGGCCAACCCCTTGGCGTTAGATACAAATGGTTGAATAACAAACATCCCCGGATCAGCGCCCAAGCCCCAGGCGCTGGCACAGGGCCAGCGTGGGCGCGGCCTGGTTGAGGGTGTAGAAGTGCAGTGCCGGCGCGCCGCCCTGGATCAGCCGCTCGCACTGGCGCGCCATCACGTCCAGGCCGAAGTCCTTGATGGCGGCCACGTCGTTGCCCAGGCTTTGCAGGCGCAGGCGCATCCAGCGCGGCACCTCGGCGCCGCAGTTGTCGGCAAAGCGCAGCAGGCCGGAGCTGTTGGTGATGGGCATGATGCCGGGCACCACGGGCACCTCCAGACCCAGCGCGCGCACCTCGTCGACAAAGCGGAAGTAAGCGTCGGCGTTGAAGAACATCTGCGTGATGGCGCCGTCGGCGCCGGCGCGCACCTTGGCCGCCAGCGCCTGCAGGTCGGCCTGGGGCGAGCGCGCCTGCGGGTGCATCTCGGGGTAGCAGGCGGCGTACAGGCGAAAGTGCTCGCCCGTCTCGGCGCGGATGAAGGCGATCAAGTCGCTCGCATACTGGAACTCGCCGCCGGCGCCGTAGCCGCTGGGCAGGTCGCCGCGCAGCGCCACCAGGCGCGTCACGCCCATGGCGCGCAGCTCGGCCAGCTGCGCGCGCACCGAGGCGCGCGTGGCGCCGATGCACGAGAAGTGGCTGACCGCCTGCGCGCCCTCGGCCAGCATCTCGGCCACCACGGCGAAGGTGCCGGCCTGGGTGGAGCCGCCCGCACCGTAGGTGACCGAGCAGAACTCGGGCGCCAGCGCGTACAGCTGCTGGCGCACGCCGCGCAGCTTGGCCACGCCCTCGGGCGTCTTGGGCGGGAAGAATTCAAAACTGATGGGCAGGGTCATGGCATGTGCGAGGGAGAAGCGAAGATGTGAGAACAGCCGAACGCAGAGGACGCAAAAAAATCGCAGAGGGCGCAGAAAAAAACCTTCTGAAAATGCTTTCAAAACAATAGCTTCTTGCGCTCACCAAGCAACAACTTCAAAGGATTTTCAATCATCTTGTTTTTTGAATTTTTTGCGTCCTCTGCGATTCCTTTGCGCCCTCTGCGTTCGGCTGTTGAGGCTGTTTTGGCCTGTCGCCCGCTCCACCCGCGTGAATGAAGAATTCGCGGTTGCCGTCGCCGCCGGCAATGGGGCTGGGCAGCCAGTGCAGCACCCTCAGGCCCAAGTCGGCGCAGGCCGCGCGCAGGCGCTGCTCGACCCGCGCGTACAAGGCCGCATCGCGCACGATGCCGCCCTTGCCGATGTCGGCCGGCTGCAGCTCGAACTGCGGCTTGACCAGCAGCAGCAGATGGCCCGCGGGCGCCAGCAGCGGCGCCAGCGCGGGCAATACCAGGGTGAGCGAGATGAAGGACAGGTCGCCGACGATCAACTCGAATTTTGGGTCTAATTGGCCTCCAGCGCACGCTGGGAAAGCGCCATCAGCTATCAATTGTGAAGCATGCAGGTGCCGCGCATTGACGCCCTCCAACACCCGCACCCGGTCATCGCCGCGCAAGCGCGGGTGCAGCTGCCCGTGGCCGACGTCGACGCCTGTCACGTGCGCGGCGCCCTGCTGCAGCAGGCAGTCGGTGAAGCCGCCGGTGGACTGGCCCACGTCCAGGCAGTGCCAGCCCGCCACCTGCAGGCCGGTGGCGGCCAGCGCGCCCTCCAGCTTGAGGCCGCCGCGCGAGACGTAGCGCGCCTCGGCCGCGTCCAGCAGTTCGACCTCGGCGTCGGGCGGCAGCGCGTCGGCCTTGGCCAAGGCGCGCCAGGCGCCGCCCGGCGGGCGCCAGCGCGCGCCGGCCGCCAGCAGGCGCTGGGCCTGGCTGCGGCTGGCGGCCAGGCCGCGGTCGAGCAGCCACTGGTCGGCGCGCATGGCGGTTTTTAAACGAAAGCGGCCTGCGGCGCCCGCGGATGAAGCGCCGGCAGCTATTCAATCAATAGCGATACGTATCCGACTTGTACGGCCCCTGCACCGGCACGCCGATGTAGGCGGCCTGCGCCTTGGTCAGCTGGGTCAGCTGAACGCCCAGCTTGGACAGCTGCAGGCGCGCCACCTTTTCGTCCAGGTGCTTGGGCAGCACGTAGACCTTGCCCTCGTCATAGCTCTTGGGCTTGGTGAACAGCTCGATCTGCGCCAGCGTCTGGTTGGCGAAGCTGGAGCTCATCACATAGCTGGGATGGCCGGTGGCGCAGCCCAGGTTGACCAGCCGGCCCTTGGCCAGCAGGATGATGCGCTTGGCCGGCTTCTTGCCTTGCCTGGGGAAGATCACGTGGTCGACCTGCGGCTTGATCTCTTCCCACTGGCAGTGCTTTTCAAGCGCGGCGACGTCGATCTCGTTGTCGAAGTGGCCGATGTTGCAGACGATGGCCTGGTCCTTCATGGCCGCCATGTGCTCGTAGCGGATGACGTCGCGGTTGCCGGTGGTGGTGACGAAGAGGTCGGCCTTGTCGGCGGCGTATTCCATGGTCACCACCTTGAAGCCTTCCATCGCCGCCTGCAGCGCGTTGATGGGGTCGATCTCGGTCACCCACACCTGGGCCGACAGCGCGCGCAGCGCCTGGGCCGAGCCCTTGCCGACGTCGCCGTAGCCGGCCACGCAGGCCACCTTGCCGGCGATCATCACGTCGGTGGCGCGCTTGATGCCGTCCACCAGCGACTCGCGGCAGCCGTACAGGTTGTCGAACTTGCTCTTGGTGACCGAGTCGTTGACGTTGATGGCGCGCAGCTTGAGCGTGCCCTTGGCCGACATCTCCTGCAGGCGGTGCACGCCGGTGGTGGTCTCCTCGGTCACGCCGATGATGTTTTTCAGGCGGCGGCTGTACCAGGTCGGATCGAGCTTGAGCCGCGCCTTGATGGCGGCGTGCAGGATCTTTTCTTCTTCGCTGGTGGCCTTGCCCAGCGCCTTGAGGTCCTGCTCGGCCTTGGCGCCCAGGTGCATCAGCAGCGTGGCGTCGCCGCCGTCGTCCAGGATCATGTTGGGGCCTTCGTGCTTGCCGCCCTTGGCGCCGAACTCGAAGATGCGGTGCGTGTAGTCCCAGTAGTCCTTGAGCGACTCGCCCTTGACGGCGAACACCGGCGTGCCGCTGGCGGCAATCGCCGCGGCGGCGTGGTCCTGCGTCGAAAAGATGTTGCACGAGGCCCAGCGCACTTCGGCGCCCAGCGCCTGCAAGGTCTCGATCAGCACGGCGGTCTGGATCGTCATGTGCAGGCTGCCGGCGATGCGCGCGCCCTTCAGGGGCTGCGCCTTGGCGTATTCGGCGCGAATCGCCATCAGACCGGGCATCTCGGTCTCGGCAATGGCGATCTCCTTGCGGCCCCAGGCGGCCAGGGACAGGTCGGCCACGGCCGAATCGAGGGCAGGTTTGAGAACAGCGCTCATGGTCTTCTCCAATCGAAGGTCTGAAAAAACCACGCCTTGGAGGGAAAGCACTCACCGCACTGCCAGCGTGGGTGAGCGTCGTTGCATGAAATGTCCGAGCCTCGTGCCCCGCGCGCGGGAGGCACTGCAACGCTCCTCGGAAGGGTTGAAATTATATCGGCGCGGCTTCTTCGCGGCGCCATCACGGACGCAGCGCTCGTTGGCAATCCTTGCCATGCCCACGTAAAATCGGCCCATGAGCACCGTGACCATGAACATCTCGCTGACGGATGACCTCAAGGCCTTCGTCGACGCGCGCATCAAGGCGCGCGGCTACAGTTCGGCCAGCGAATACGTGCGCGACTTGGTGCGCCGCGACGAGGAGCGGGCCGCCGAGGAGCGCTTCGTGGCGCTGATCCAGGAGGGCATCGATTCGGGCCCGGCCACGCGCACCTGGGACGAACAGCGTGACGCGTGGACGGCACGCATCGCCACCGCCCGTGCCGCCAAAGCCGCGGCACGCCCGTGAGCCCCATCGTTCTCAGCCAACAGGCCGCCGACGATCTGGAGCAAGCCTTTGCGTATTACTTCGACGTGTCCGACCTGGCTCTGGCCGAGCGCTTCCGCGACGAAGTCAATGCCGCGCTGCAACACATCGAGAAACACCCAGGAACGGGCTCGCTCCGATACGCGCGCACCAGCGCCGCGGTCGGCCTGCGTTTCTGGACCTTGAACCACTTTCCCTACGCCGTCTTCTATCTCGCCGGGCCACAGCGCATCGACATCGTGCGCGTGCTGCACCAGGCGAGCGACCTTGCACGGCACCTGACTTCGCCATAACGTCTTCATCGTGTCCTACGCCTCCGAAACGCGCCGCCGCCGCACCTTCGCCATCATTTCCCACCCCGACGCCGGCAAGACCACGCTGACGGAGAAGCTGCTGCTGTTCTCCGGCGCCATCCAGATCGCCGGCGCCGTGAAGGGCCGCAAGGCCAGCCGCCACGCCACCAGCGACTGGATGGAGATCGAGAAGCAGCGCGGCATCTCGGTGGCGTCATCGGTGATGCAGATGAGCTACCGCGAGCACGTCATCAACCTGCTGGACACGCCCGGCCACAAGGACTTCTCCGAGGACACCTACCGCGTGCTCACCGCGGTTGATTCGGCGCTGATGGTGATCGACGCGGCCAACGGCGTGGAGGCGCAGACGCGCCGCCTGATCGAGGTCTGCCGCCAGCGCGACACGCCCATCATCACCTTCGTCAACAAGATGGACCGCGAGGTACGCGACCCGCTGGACATCCTGGACGAGGTGGAGCGCGAGCTCGGCATGCCCTGCTGCCCGATGACCTGGCCCGTGGGCCAGGGCAAGACGTTCGGCGGCATCATCGACCTGCGCACGCAAAGCATGACGGTGTTCCAGGCCGGCAGCGAGAAGCGCCCGCAGGACTTCGAGGTCATCCCGCTCACCGACACCGACAAGCTGCGCGCGCGCTTCGGCGCGGCCTTCGACCACGCCATGGAAAGCATGGAGCTGGCCGTCGGCGCCTCCGAGCCCTGGAATCACGAGGCCTTCCTGGCCGCCAAGCTAACCCCCGTGTTCTTCGGCTCGGGCGTCAACAACTTCGGCGTGATGGAAGTGCTGAACGCCGTGGTCGACATGTCGCCCCCGCCCGGCCCGCGCAAGGCATGGACCGAGGTCAACCGCCAGCGCGAGGAAGTCACCGTGCATCCCGAGGACGAGGGCTTTTCGGGCGTGGTCTTCAAGGTGCAGGCCAACATGGACGCCAACCACCGCGACCGCATCGCCTTCGTGCGAGTGGCCTCGGGCAAATACCAGCCGGGCATGAAGATGAAGGTGCAGCGCACCGGCAAGGAGTTGCGCCCGACCAGCGTGGTGACCTTCATGAGCCAGCGGCGCGAGGCGGTCGATGAGGCCTACGCCGGCGACATCATCGGCTTCACCATTCACGGCGGCGTGCAGCTGGGCGACTCCATCACCGATGGCCCCAACCTGCAGTTCACCGGCCTGCCCTTCTTCGCGCCCGAGATGTTCATGACCGTGGTGCTGAAGAACCCGCTGCGCACCAAGCAGCTGCAGCAGGGCCTGATGCAGCTGGGCGAGGAAGGCGCCATTCAAGTGTTCAAACCGGATGCGGGCGGCAACATGCTGCTGGGCGCCGTCGGCCAGCTGCAGTTCGAGGTGGTGCAGCACCGCCTGAAGACCGAGTACGACTGTGACGTGCGCCTGGAAGGCTGCCCCTACACCGGCGCACGCTGGATCACCGCCGACACGCCGGCCGAGCTGAGCGCCTTCGAGAACGCCTACCCCCTGCGCATGGCCCACGACGCCGCCGACACCCTGGCCTACCTGTGCACGTCGCCCTATGACGTGCGCCTGGCGCAGGAGCGTTTCCCGAAGATCCACTTCCACCCGCTGCGCGAGCATGCGGGGCTGGAGTTGCAGGCGACCTGATTGCGGATCATCCGATGACCTCGAGAGCGCAGGCCACGCACCCCGGCAACAACTTCGACGCCATCCGCATCGTCGCGGCCAGCATGGTGCTGGTCAGTCACCAATATGCGCTGACCGGGCAGGTGGAACCGACATTCTTCGGAGTGCACAGCGTGGGCGGATTGGCCGTCACTGTATTTTTTGTCCTCAGCGGCTACCTGGTCGCGGCCAGCTGGCAGCGCGACCCCAGCCTGTGGCGCTTTGCACTGCGACGCTTCTTGCGCATCTGGCCGGCGTTGACGGCCGCCATCGTACTCGCCGCGTATGGGCTCGGTGCCTGGGTAACCGAGCTGCCGCTGCAGCAGTACCTGACACACCGCGCCACCGCCAACTACCTGCAGGGGCTTTGGCTCAAGATCCATTTCGTCTTGCCCGGCGTGTTCGAGCACAACCCGTACGCGCTCGGCGTCAACGGCTCTCTGTGGACCATTCCCATCGAGGTGCGCTGCTACATCGTTCTGGGCGTGGCAGGGCTGCTGGGCCTGCTGCGCTTTCGCCTTGTACTGCTACTGTGCATAGCACTGTACATGGCTTGGTTCTTCGCCCATAGCAACGCCGACGTGACCGGCACCGTAAACTACGGCCGCGAGCTGAGCGCCTTCTTCCTCGCCGGAACCGCCCTATTCACGTTGCAAGCGCACTGGAGCCACCGCCCCGCAGTCTGGACCCTCATCATCGGACTGGCCTGCGCAATCGCTTGGGCGGTAGGTTGGCGACATACCGCACTCTTAATGGGCCTGCCTTTCGCGGTCATCTACCTCGGTACCAAGTCCACCCCGATCCTTCACCGCGCCGGGCGATGGGGCGATCCGTCTTACGGAATCTACCTGTACGCCTTTCCGGTTCAGCAAACCATCGTCCACTTCACCTGGCCCGGCCTGGGCTTTGCAGGCACTCTGGTCCTGTCGCTGGCCGTCACTGTCGGGCTGGCCTACGCCAGCTGGCATGGGCTGGAAAAGCCTGCGCTGAAATTCAAGCCGCGGACACCATGACCGCCATCCCCACTGTGAACAAAAAACTCCTGCGTTTCGGCGCTCTGTTTTTGTTTCTATTGGTCATTTACACCGCTTGGCTGGTCGCGTGCTGGCCTGGCATTCTGGGCCAGGACAGCTTGGCCATCTTGCGTGAGGTCGACACCCACCGGGAATTTCAGGCCAACAAGCCTGCTTTCTGGTACATGTACGTGAACTGGCTCTACGGCACGACGGGCCGCGTCGAAGTTCCGATCGGCTTCCAAATGCTGGTTGCTGCGCTCGTATGCACACGCATCCTCAGTTGGCTCTGGGCACAGCACATGCGGAAGAGTTTCGCCTACTGCCTATTCTTTGTCGCGCTGGCCCCAAGCGTGGTCTATTACAGCAGCAGCCTCTATTCCGATGGCATCTATGCAGTGGCGTTGAGCGGCATGCTTTTCGAGATATGGCGCTGCTGGTGCCTGCGCATCGTGGACAAGGCAGCAGCACTGCTGTTGCTCATTACCGTGCCATTTGCCTTGCTTGCGCGTCCGAACGGAATTCTGAACCTCTTGCCACTACTGGCCTTGGCTTGGATACTTCCCCGAACCCAGCGCGTTCGATGGGCTATCGTCGTACTACCCTGGTGCCTGATCGGCCTTTATGGGCAATTCACATACCCCTACAAGAATCCCATCGGCACCATCTTCCCCCTGACCCTGTACGAAACCGTAGGATTTTTGGAGCACCGCCCGATGGGCTTGTGGGAGCGCAACGAACCTCGAGTGACGCCAAGAACCACCGAGGCGCTGACCTCAAGCGGAAAAAGTCTGAAGCAAATTTCGCAGTTCTACGATCACTACTATTGGGACCCACTGATATTCTTCACTCAAGGCCCTGCTCTTCTAACCCTCTCCAAGGACGCAAAGCGCGTCATCGTCCGCGAATTCTTCAAGTACAACCTGTGGCACAACCTGCCCGCCTTCGCCGCAAGTCGCATCAATATATTTCTGTATTCAGCCTTAGCCAACGGCGGCATTCCAGACCCCACAGTGGCCCAGTATGTGCTGCCGCAAACCAAATCCGTCTCCACCACCAACGTGGTCGAATGGCCGACCACGCCTTTCTTGCGCGATTGGTTTGAATTTTCAATGCGCTACCGTGCCCTGCTTTGGGCGCCGTGGGTGGGCATCGCCTTGATCCTCATCGGCTGTCGACGCCTGCTGCGCGAGCGCCAACTGTCGCAGATCGCCATAGTCGGTACCTATGCGCTTCAATTGGCTGCCGTGTTCACCTTTTCAATTGCCGGAGAGTACCGTTATTTACTGGCATTTTTCACCGCCCCGCTTGCGCTATTGCCTGCGCTCTACCACACCACAAGCCGCGATGTCTAAGTACACGGTCGCTCTGACCCTTCTATGCGTGCTGTGCATCAGTCTGGGGCAAATCCTGTTCAAAAAGGCGGCCGCTGCATTCACCGAACCCATAACTTGGTACGCGCTGGTCTCCAATGGATGGCTGATAGGCTCATTTGCGCTCTACGGTCTGACCACGCTCGGTTGGGTATGGGTTCTCAAGCACGTGCCGCTGCACTTGGCCTATCCCTTCATGGGGCTGGCGTTTCTCATCGTGCCGACCTTGGCCTGGTTGCTGCTGGGCGAACCCCTGCATTGGCGCACCTTCGCCGGGGGGCTGCTGATCTTGCTTGGCGTTTCCCTGGCATCCCTGTGAAGTTGACCCTTTTTCACGGACACCTTACCGTTTGGATCAAAGGAGTCCGCAATGTCCAGAACCCGCCCGCCATATCCGGCGGCATTTCGACAACAAATCCTGGAGCTCGCCCATGCCGGGCGCACGCCGGCCGAGCTCTCGCGGGAGTTCAACGTCACCGCACAGACCATCTCCAACTGGGTGGCGCAAGACGCACGCGATCGCGGCGCAGCACTGCCCGGCAGGGAAGGTTTGAGCACGGCCGAACGTGAAGAGTTGGTGCGCCTGCGCCGCAGGCTGCGCCAGGTAGAGCAGGAGCGCGATATCTTGGTAAAGGCTACGGCCTGGTTTGCCGCCAGACACGACAAGACGTTCAGCGGGTCTACGAACTCATGAGTGCAAGCCAGGCCGACTCCAAGCGCCGCTTCCCGCTACGCACCATGTGCCGGGTGCTGGGCGTCTCCAGCAGCGGCTACCACGATTGGCTCGCACGCCGCCCCAGCGCCCGGCAGACGGCCAACGCACGTCTTGCCGAGCAAATCCGGCAGGTGCATCAGGCATCGGATGGCACCTACGGCATGCCACGCGTGCGCGCACAGCTCAAGGCCGACGGCCAGAGCGTCAGCCGCAAGCGCATCGCCCGGCTGATGCGACAAGCGGGGCTGCGCGGTGTGAGCCGGCGCAGGGGCTTTGTCGTGACCACCGAGCGCGACAAGCGCCAACGGCCCGCCCCCGATCTGGTCAACCGGCACTTTCGGGCCGACGCGCCCAACCAGCTGTGGGTGGCCGACATGACCTACGTGCCCACGTGGACAGGCTTTGTCTACCTGGCCATGGTGCTCGATGCATTCAGCCGCAAGGTGGTGGGCTGGGCGATGGGAGAGCAGATGACGGCCGATCTGGTGATCTCGGCGCTGAACATGGC
>OFTX01000073.1_pt1 | contig 60443 bp, 56 predicted proteins | sample 1775051 | NCBI WGS metagenome assembly OFTX01 (sample SAMN08195772, study PRJEB24354) | sludge metagenome | isolation source: sludge from phenol fed wastewater aerobic bioreactor A | place: India: Nagpur | collected 2016-09-15 | reverse complement strand
GCAACCGAACCCTACGCGAAGATCGACGATGGCCGCCTCCCGGCGACCGCTCCTACACCACTCCCGGGGACGTCACCCCTCTCGTCGTCCCCGAACCCCGGATCCTTCTCCGTCTCGCCCGTGCCGTCGACGCGCGCGGCCGCGTGCTGCGGCGCCGAAGACGGCATGCCTGAATTCTGTGCAGAGCAGCATCGATCGTGTCTTGCATCCGTGTATTCCTGTATGCATTAATACACAAAGACGAAGGGAGTGGCCGATGCCGACACCACAGACACTGAGAGCCGAGCTGAACGATCGCCTGCCGCGCATGCTCGCGGACATCGCCGAACTGGTCGGCATCGACAGCGGTTCCTATGACGCGGAGGGCGTGACCTGCGTCGTCCATTGGATCGGCGACCGGCTTCAGAGCCTCGGCTTCACTCCGACCTACGAGGACGTCGAGGAGCGCGGCCAGCGTCTCTTCGCGACACGCCGGTTCGGCGGCACCGGCCGGCTGATGATCCTCGGACATGCCGACACCGTGTGGCCGAAGGGCACCGCGCGGGAATGGCCCTATGCCGTGAAGGGCGAGCGGGCGACCGGGCCGGGTGTCGGCGACATGAAGGGCGGTCTGGTGATGGCGATCCACGCCCTCGACGTCGCGATCGCCGCCGGTTCGACCGGGTTCGAGGAGATCAAATACGTCGTCGTCTGCGACGAGGAACTCGGCAGCCCCAAGTGCCGGAGCTGGATCGAGGATCACGCGCGCGCCGCCGATTGGGTGCTGGTGCTCGAGCCGGCGCGCCCGGGTGGCGGCATGATGACCTCGCGCGGGGCGGTCGGCGCCTTCTTCGTCGAGGCGACGGGCACCTCGGCCCACGCCGCCGTCAACTACCACAAGGGGGCGAGCGCGGTGCGCGAGCTCGCCGCGATGGTCGGCCCGCTCGAGGCGCTGAGCGATCCCGATGCCGGCCTCGTCGTCAACGTCGGCCGTTTCGAGGGTGGTCAGGCCCGCCAGGTGATCCCGCACGAGGCCCGTCTGCACATGGACGTGCGGGCGCGCACGCCGGACCAGGCGACGACGCTCGAGGCGGAGATCCGGCGCATCGTCGAGACGCGCCGCGACCCGCGCGTCGAGGTCGCCCTCCTCGGCGGCTGGACGCGGCCGAGCTGGCCGCCGTCGGAGGGCACGGCGCGGCTCTTCGCCATCGCCGAGCGCATCGCCCGTGAGCTCGGCGTTCCGAACTTCGAGATGCCGACCGTCGCCGGAGGCTCCGACGGCAGCTTCTGCGGCGCCCTCGGCGTCCCGACGCTCGACGGCACCGGCCCGGAATGCGCCGACATCTGCAGTCGCGACGAGACCATCCTCCTGCGCAGTGTCGCCGATCGCGGCGCGATCTTCGCGGGGCTGATCGCCGAACTGAGCCGTCACTGATCCGACAGAGGAATCGAGGTTGAACCGATGACATTGATGACCGGCAACGAGTATCGCGAGAGCCTTCGCGACGGCCGCAACGTGTGGATCGACGGCGAACGGGTCGAGGACGTGACCGCGCATCCCGCCTTCACCGGCATGATCGACGCGATGGCGCGCATCTACGACATGCAGTTCGAGGACGCCTTCCGCGACGCCCTCACCTTCGAGGACGGCGACGTCCGTCGCGGCCGGTTCTACAAGCTGCCGGAGACCCGCGACGATCTGGTCATGCGCCGCCACATGACCCATGCGGTGCTGACCGAGGTCTGCCCGGTGATGGACAGATTCGGCGACGAGACCGTGTCGCCGCTCTTCGTCATGTACGACCGCAAGGATCTGCTCGACCAGTACGACGAGCGCTATCACCGCAACGTCGCGCGCTGGATCGACAAGCTCCAGCAGACCAATCTCTTCATGACCAGCGGCAACACCGACATGAAGGGGGATCGCAGCCGCCAGCCCTATCAGCAGCAGGATCCCGACCATTATCTGCGCGTCGTCGAGGAGCGCGCCGACGGCATCGTCGTGCGCGGCGCCAAATACGAGACCGGCGCCTCCTATGCCCACGTCGCCTTCGTCAAGCCGACCGTCGGCGCCTGGGTGGTGGAGAACACCGACTACGCCGTCGCCTTCATCGTGCCGATGAACGCCCCGGGTCTGCGCCACATCTGCCGCTCGCCGCTCGGCCTCGGCGTCGATCCCTTCGACCGGCCCCTGACCGCCCGTTTCGACGAGATCGACACGTTGCTGGTGTTCGACGACGTGTTCATCCCCTGGGAGGACGTCGTCTTCAGCCGCAAGCCGGATCTCGCCCGCCTGATCCGCACCGATCTGACCCGCTGGGCGGCGCAGGGCTTCCTGCTGCGCTCCTTCGCCAAGGCCGACACCCTCGTCGGCACCGCGCTGCTCGCGGCCGAGCAGACCCGCACCATCACCATCCCGCAGGTCAAGCAGCGCATCGCCGAGCTGATGGTGTTCCGCGAGACGCTGAACTCCTTCATCCTCGCCGCGGAAGCGGCCGCGCAGCAGACGGACACCGGCCTGTGGATGCCGAACCAGGCGATCCAGAACGCCGGCCGCGTCTACGCCTCGACCAACTACAATCAGGCCGTCCACAATCTGCGCGACATCATCGGCGGCAGCCCGGTGGTCGTGCCCTCGCGCAAGTCGTTCGCCAACGAGGAGATCCGAGGCGACATCGAGAAATACTTCCGGGTCGGCGACGTCTCGGCCGAGGATCGCATCCGGGTCGTCAATCTCGCCGTGGAATTGACGTCCTCCGCCTTCGCCGGCCGGGCCCAGGCGTACCAGATCTTCGCCGAATCACCCATCTTCGCCCAGTCGATGGCTCTCTATGAGAGTTACGACCGTCAGGGATCGGTGAAGCGGGCCGCGCGCCTCGCCAATCTCTAGGCCGCCCTCGGCCCGTCGGGACCGGGAGCGCGTCCATTCGACGTCCGCGTCCCTCGCCGATCGGAGCCCGGTGCTCCGATCGGCCCCTGCAGGAGAAGACAGCCATGGAAGCCGCCCCCTTCGCCGAGCTCCCGGTCCGCGACCGCCCCGAAACCGTCAGCGCCGCCGACGCCATCCACCGCCTGCTGCGGGAGATGATCCTGGACGGCCGGCTCGCCCCCGGCACCCGGCTGCGCGAGGTCGACGTGGCCGAACGGCTCGGCGTCAGTCGCACCCCCTTGCGCGAGGCCTTCGTGCGGCTCGCCGGCGAGCGGCTGATCCGCCGGCGCGGCGCCGGCGTCGAGGTCGGCGACACCTGGGCGGAACTGGAAGGCATCCGCCACATCCGCATGGCGCTCGAGGGCTACGCCACCCGCCTCGCCGCGAGCCGCCTGACCGAGGCGGACTTCGACCTCCTCGAGGCCTCGGTCCAGCGCAGCGCCTCGCTCCCCTACGAGGCCCTGCAGGAGCGCGTCGCCACCAATACCGAGTTTCACAGCCGGATCTACCAGGCCTGCGGGGTGCCGCGACTGGTGACGGAGATCGAGAAATACTCCGAGTACTTCATGAGTGAATCGGAGCTGAAGCAACTCGACCGAGAGCAGTCGAGAACGACGGTCCACGAGCACGGCGAGATCGTCGCCGCGCTGCGGGCACGAGATGCGGGGAAAGCCGAGAATCTCATCCGATCGCATCTTCTCGATGCGTTCAACAAAAGCGTCTCTCGACAGGAGAATGGCAGATGAAGTTCACCATTTCGGGAATCGGCCGAACGGTCGCGATCGCATCGGTGCTGTTTGCCGGTACGCCGGCCCTCGCAGAGAGTGGGAAGCTCACCGTCCAGATCTGGGGCTCGACCTGGCAGTCGGCCTTCGAGGAAATCGCCAAGACCTTCGAGAAGAAGACCGGCATCAAGGTCGAGCCGGTCACCCAGAGCACCTCCGGCGAGGGCCTGGTCAAGCTGCAGGCGATGAAAGCCAAGCCGACCATCGACGTCTGGTTCACCACCTCCTCGGTCGCCGCGCGCGCCGCCACCGACCAGGAGCTCTTCGCCAAGGTTCCGAGCACGGGTCTCGCCAACGTCGCGGCATTGAACCCCGACGCCCATACTGCCGACTGGGTCGCGGCCTACTATTATCCGATGGGCATCATCTACCGCACCGACGAGGTGAAGACGCCGATCACGAGCTGGCGCGATCTGTGGAAGCCCGAATTCGAGGGCCGTCTCGCGGTCCCGAGCGTCGGCATCTACCAGGGTTCGATGCTGCTGGTCGCCGCGACCCTCGAGGGCGGTTCGATCGACGACGTCGACCCCGGCTTCGCGGCGCTGAAGAAGCTGCGCCCGAACGTCGCCCTCTACTACGGTTCGGACGCCCAGGCGCGCCAGTCGATCGCCCAGGGCGAGGCGAGCGTGCTGGTCGGTCAGCCCTCCCATGCCAAGCGGCTGCGCGACGAGGGTCTGAAGGTCGAGATGGTCAGCCCCAAGCCGGCCCCGATGATGTTCGACGTGATGATGATCGTGCGCAGCGGCAACGAGGCGAACGCCGCCAAGTTCATCGACTTCGTGTCGACGCCGGAGATGCAGGAGATCATCTCGATCAAGACCGGCATGGCCCCGGTCAACCCCGCCGCCAAGCCCTCGCCGGAACTGGTCGACTCGCTCCCGGCCCCGGGTGACGGCATCGCCTTCGACAACGGCAAGCTGAACGCCGCCATCGGCGGCTGGACCGAGCGCTTCAACCGCGAAATCGCCAACTGACGTTCGCCTCACCCGGCCGGCTCCGACGGACGGCATGACGACGCTCGACATGACGGCATCCCTCGGGGCCGGCGGGTTCCGCACGTCCCCACGACATCAGCGGCGGTCTCTCGATGGACAAGATTCAAGGAAGCTCGTTGAGCCTGCGCCGGCTCGACAAGTACTACGACAGGTTCCACGTCATCCGTGACGTGTCCCTCGACGTGCCGCCGGGGTCGCTCCTGACCCTGCTCGGCCCCTCCGGCTGCGGCAAGACGACGGTGCTGCGGATGATCGCCGGCTTCGTCGCCAGCACCTCCGGCGAAATCCTCGTCGACGGACGCGACATCGCCGGTCTGCAGCCCGAGGCGCGCGACACCGGCATGGTGTTCCAGAACTACGCGCTCTTCCCCCACATGACGGCGGCCGACAACGTCGCCTTCGGCCTGAGGATGCGCCGGTTGCCCAAGGCGGAGATCGCCGAACGGGTGCGCGACGCCCTCGACATGGTCAAGCTCGGCGCCCTCGCCGGCCGCTATCCCTCGCAGCTCTCCGGTGGCCAACAGCAGCGTGTCGCCCTCGCCCGCGCCCTGGTCATCCGCCCCAAGCTGCTGCTGCTCGACGAGCCTCTCGGCGCCCTCGATCGCAACCTGCGCGACGAGATGCAGGCGGAACTGCGCAATCTGCAGCGTTCGCTCGGCATCACCACCGTGGTCGTCACCCACGATCAGGACGAGGCGCTCTATCTCTCGGACTGGATCGCGGTGCTGAAGGAGGGCCGCATCGAACAGTTCGGCCAACCGCTGGACATCTACGATCGGCCCGCCTCGCAATTCGTCTCCCGTTTCATGGGCATCGCCAATCTGCTCCCCGCCCGGGTCGTCGGCTCGGAGGGCTCGCGGGTCGAGATCGCAATGGACGGGGTGCGGGTCGCCGGCTGGCATCCGGAGGGGCTCGCGGCGGGGCGCGACGTGCAGATCGCCGTACGGCCGACCCATGTCGAGGTCGCCGCCGCGATCGACCCGCGCGACGGCTTCGTCGGCACCGTCTCCGCCGTCGCCGAACTCGGCGAGAAGGTCGTCTATCAGGTCGACGCCGCCGGCACCCGCTTCGAGGCGCACGCCTCGCGCATGCGCTCGGTGCGGCGTCACGAGCCCGGGGCCACGGTGAAGGTCGTCCTCGATCCCGACCACACGATCGTATTGGAGCGGTGATGGACAAGGAGAACCGACATCACCTGTGGCTGACCGTGCCGGCGCTGCTGTCGATCGGCCTGCTGTTCTCCGCCTACGGGCTCTTCGGCTGGACCAGCTTCTATCGCGCGACGCCGGGAGGGCTCGGCGTCGGCGGTGACTTCACCTTCGACAACTACCTGCGCATCTTCGGCTCGTGGCGCGAGCTGGCGGTGATCGGCGAGACGCTGTGGATCTCCTTCGCGCTGACGATGATCTCCCTGGTGATCGCGGTGCCCATGGCCCTGGTCATCGCCCGCTCGCCGTCGCGGCTGGTGCGCAGCATCCTGCTCTTCACCCTCGCCGTCACCTTCCTGTCGGGCGGCGTGACGCGCGCCTATGCCTGGTTGGTGCTGCTCGGCAACAAGGGCCTGATCAATCTGGCGCTGGTGCATCTCGGGGTGATCGAGCGCCCGATCCGGCTGGTCTTCAACTGGCTCGGCGTCTCGATCTCGCTCGTCCACTTCCTGCTGCCCTTCACCGTCTTCACCCTGGTCGGGGCGGTGAAGAACCTGCCGCTGTCGGTCGAGGAGGCCGCCCGCAATCTCGGCGCCACGCGGACGAAGACCTTCTTCCGCGTCACCCTGCCGCTGCTCTCCTCCGGCCTCGTGGTGGCGGCGTCGCTCACCTATTCGCTGGCGCTCTCCTCCTTCCTCTTCCCGCTGCTGCTCGGCGGCGGCCGGGTCCGGATGGTCGCCAACCACATCTACGAGCGCCTCTTCGTCGCCTACGACGTTCCCTTCGCCGCCGCGACGTCGGCCGTCTTCCTGGCCCTCTCCTTCGCGGTGATCCTCGGCTTCGCCGGTCTCGAGCGGCTGGTCCGCAAGGTGGTGGCGCGATGAACCGTCGCTCTCTCGAACGCCCCTACGGCCGTCTGGTGCCGCTCACCGCGACGCTGGCCTGCCTGTTCCTGTTGCTGCCGGTCGTCTTCGTGGTGGCGTTCTCCTTCAACGACGGCGCCTATTTCCAATGGCCGCCGCGCGGGCCGACGTTGCGCTGGTACGTCAACTTCTTCCAATCCGAGCGGTTCATGACCGCGACGGAACACTCGTTGAAGGTGGCGCTCATAGTCACTCCCGCCTGTCTGGTCGTCGGCCTGCCGACGGCGGTGGCGATCGCGCGCGGCCGCTTCGCCGGTCGCGACCTGATCGCGACGCTGCTGCTGTCGCCGCTGATCGTTCCGGGCGTGGTGACCGGCGTGGCGCTGCTCGCGCTCTTCACCGCGGTCCACGGCGATCTCGGCCTCGGGCGCCTGCTGATCGGCATGTTCGTCTTCGGCCTGCCCTTCGCGGTCCGGACCATGGTCGCCGACCTGCTCGGCCTCGATCCTCGGCTCGAGGAGGCGGCGCGCAACCTGGGGGCGACCCGGCTGAAGACCTTCTTCATGATCACCCTGCCGCAGCTGAAGTCGAGCATGCTGGCCGGAGCGGTCTTCGTCTTCGTCGAGGCGATCGACAATTTCTCGATCAGCGTCTTCCTCACCGACGAGCGCAGCGCGGTCCTGCCGGTCGTCGCCTACCAGTACATCCGCGACTTCGACGACCCGACCGTGGCCGCCATGGCGACGCTGCTGATCGCTCTGTCCTGCGCCCTGGTCTTCGCCATCGAACGGCTCATCGGCTTCGAGCGGATGATGCACATCAACCGGAAATGAGAGGGTCATCGTCATGACTGCTGCCGCCTGCGCCGAGATCGGGCGCGCCGGTGAGCCGGCGACCGGCGGGGATCCCGCCGATCCGGTCTTCGATCCGCGCCTCCTGCGCCACGCCTTCGGCCGTTTCGCCACCGGCGTGACGGTGATCACCACCCGCGCCTCCGACGGCCTTCCGGTCGGGATGACCGCGAGTTCCTTCAACACGGTCTCGCTCGATCCGCCGCTGATCCTGTGGAGCATCCGCCTGACGACGCCGAGCCTCGCGGCGTTCCGCGCCAATTCCCATTTCGCGGTCAACGTGCTCGCCGCCGATCAGGATGACGTGTGCGCTCGCTTCGCCCGTCCGGCCGAGGACAAGTTCGAAGGGCTCGCCCACCGCTCGGGCCTCGGCGGCGCGCCGATCCTGGAGGGCGCGATCACTCGCCTGCAATGTCGCGTCTGGGCCCGCTACCCCGGCGGCGACCACGAGATCTTCGTCGGCCGCGTGCTCGCCGTCGAGACCACCGAGGGCGATCCGCTGGTCTTCCACGGCGGCGCCCTGCATCACCTCGCCCCCATCGCCGCCGTGGCCTGAACCCTCCGATCCCGAGGAGACGCGACCCCCATGACCATCCGCCGTCTGGAACTCCTGAAGCGCACCAGCATGGTCTCCATCCACCGCGACACCGTCTATGTCGCCGGCCAGTGCGGCAACGTCGGCGACGACATCCGCACCCAGACGCGCACCGCCCTCGCCAAGGTCGAGCGCTGGCTGGAGGCCGCCGGCAGCGACAAGTCGAAACTGCTCCAGGCGACGATCTGGCTCGCCGACATGGCCGATTTCGACGCGATGAACGAGGTCTGGGAGGCCTGGATCGACGCCGGCAACCCGCCGTGCCGGGCGACCGGCGTCGTGCGCCCGGCGGTCGCCGGCCTCGACGTCGAGGTGATCGTCGTCGCGGCCCTGTGACCCCCGAGGAGCCGGCACCGATGACGCGAGATCCTGCCACCCTTTCCGAGACGCCGGTTCCGGCCGAGCGGCGGCGGTCCGTCGTCGTGGTCGGCGCCGGCGTCGTCGGCCTCTCCTCGGCGCTGTGGCTGCTGCGCGCCGGCCACGCGGTGACCGTCGTCGACGAGAACCCGCCGATCGACGGCGGCGACTATCGCCTGGCCTGCACCTTCGGCAATGCCGCCACCATCGCGGTCAGCGCGGTCCTGCCGCTCGCCACCCCCGGCATCGTCCGCCGCGTCCCCGCGATGCTTGCCGACCGGCGCGGTCCGCTCGCCCTCTCCTGGCGCGATCTGCCGGGGATGGCGCCGTGGCTGCTCTCCTTCCTGAAGGCGTCGCGCCCGGCCGAGTTCGACCGCATCGTTCCCGTCCTCGGCCGGCTGCTGCGCCTCGCCGAGGACGGCCATGCGTCGCTGATGACGGAGAGCGGCGTCGCCGGGCTGAAACGGTCGATCGGCTGCATGCATCTCTTCCGCAGCGAGGCGGCGCTGCGGGCGGCCGAGACGTCGATCGCGCTGCGCGAGCGCGAGGGCGTGCGGATGGAGCGGCTCGACGTCGCCGCGATCCGCGACCGCGAACCCGGCCTCGCGCCGCTCTATCGCGGCGGCGTCTTCTTCCCCGACTGCTACTCCATCGACGATCCGCACCGTTACGCCGAGGGGCTGGCGCGGGCGATCGTGGCGCGCGGCGGGCGCATTCTGCGCGGCCGTGCGGCCGGGCTCGAGAGCGGTCCGGACGTCGTGTCGGTCGTCGTCGAGGGCGAGCGGCTGTCCGCCGAGCGGATCGTCGTCGCCGGCGGCGCGTGGTCGAGACGGCTCGCCGCGAGCCTCGGCGACGAGATCCGTCTCGGCGTCGAGCGCGGCCATCACGTGCTCTTTCCCGGCGGCGAGACGCTGCTCGCCACGCCGACGCTCTATCCCGAGGACGGGTTCTACATGACGCCGCTCGGCGAGGGGCTGCGCTCGGCCGGCACGATCGAGCTCGGGGGTCTCGACCGCCCGCCTCGGGCACTGCGCACGGCCGTGATCGCCGAGAAGACGCGGGCATTCCTGCCCGGGCTCGGGGCGGCGTCGCGCGATTGGCTCGGCTTCCGCCCGTCGATGCCGGACTCGCTGCCGGTGATCGGCCCGTCGCCGACGGAACCGCGCGTGATCTACGCCTTCGGTCACGGCCATCTCGGCCTGACGCTCGGCGGCATCACCGGGAGGATCGTCGCCGATCTCGTCGGCGACCTCGCGCCGCCGGTCGATCTCGCGCCGCTCCGGCCCGATCGCTTTCCCCGCAATCCGTTTCGACCGTGATCGCGGCGGGAGCCGCGCGGAGACCCGACCCATGACCTTCTCGATCGCCATCCGATGCCCGCGCACCGGCATGTTCGGCGTCGCCGCGGCGACCTCGAGCCCGGCCATCGGCAGCCGTTGCCTGTTCGTGCGCGCCGGTGTCGGCGCGGTGCTGAGCCAGCATCGCACCGACCCCCGGCTCGGACCGCGCGGCCTCGACTTCCTCGCCGCCGGCCTCGATGCCGCCGCGACGATCGAGGCGCTGGTCGCCTCGACGCCCGACGCGAAATGGCGTCAGCTCGCCGTCGTCGACCGGACCGGCGGCGTCGCCTTCTTCCACGGATCGGAACACCGGCCGATCTTCGCGGCGGCGACCGGCGCCGGAACCGTGGCGATCGGCAACATCCTCGCCGAGGCGAGCGTCTGCGCGGCCGAGATCGAGGCCGCCGAACGCCTCGCGGGCGAGGAGATCGGCGAACGGCTCCTCGCCGCGCTCGAGGCGGGGCTCGCGGCCGGGGGCGAGGTCTTCCCCCTGCGCTCGGCCGCCCTGGCGATCGCCGATCGTCTGCCCTTCCCGCTCGCCGATCTGCGCGTCGACGACGACCCCGCGCCGATTGCGGCGCTGCGCCGACTGTGGGAGAGCTGGCGTCCGCAGATGGCGACGTTCACGTCGCGGGCCGAGGATCCCGACGCCGGTGGCCGGGCGACCGATTCGCTCGAGATCCTCGCCGCGCGCCGGTCCTCGTCACGCGCCGACCCCGCCGGATGACCCGCGAATTCCGCTCCGTCCCCTCCCTCGATCGAGGCCCCCGCCCATGACCGATGCCGCTCCCTCCCTCGCCGCTCTCGCCGCCGACCTCGCCTCGGGCGCGACCTCGAGCCGCGATCTGGTCGAAGGTTGCCTGGACCGCATCGCCCGCTCGAGCGAGGGGGCGACGACCTTCCTCGCGGTCGCGACGGAGGGCGCCCGCGCGGCGGCCGACGCCATGGACCTGCTGCGCCGGGCCGGGGCGGCGCCCTCGCCCTGGGCGGGGATCCCGATCTCGATCAAGGATCTCTTCGACATCGCCGGCGAGGTCACCACGGCCGGCTCGGTGGTGCTCGCCGACCGGCCGCCGGCCCGCCTCGACGCCCCCGCCGTCGCGCGCCTGCGGCGGGCCGGCTTCGTCGTGATCGGCCGCACCAACATGACCGAATTCGCCTATTCCGGCCTCGGCCTCAACCCGCACCACGGCACGCCGCGCAGCGTCTGGGGGCGCGATGAAGGGCGCGGCCGCGTGCCCGGTGGTTCGTCGTCCGGCGCGGCGGTCTCCGTCGCCGAAGGCATGGCGCATGCCGCCCTCGGCACCGACACCGGCGGCTCCTGCCGCATCCCCGCGGCCTTCAATCGTCTCGTCGGCTTCAAGCCGACCGCCCATCGCGTGCCGCGCGAGGGGGCGATCCCGCTCTCCACGACGCTCGATTCGATCGGCCCGATCGCCCGCACGACCGAATGCTGCGCCGTTCTCGACGCGATCCTGGCCGGGGAGGAGCCGGTCGCCCTCGACTGCCGGCCCGTCGCCGGCCTCCGGCTGGCGGTGCCGACCACCCATGTGCTCGACGGGCTCGATCCGGCGGTCGCCGAGGCCTTCGCCGCCGCGCTGAAACGGCTCGGCGATGCCGGCGCCGCGATCACCGAGATCGAGGCGCCGGAATTCGCCGAGATCCCGAGCCTCGGCGCCGGGGGCGGCTTCACCGCCGCCGAGGCCTATGCCTGGCACGAGGAGACCCTGACCGCGCGGGGCGAGGCCTATGACCGGAGGGTGGCGGCGCGGCTCCGCGTCGGCGCCACCCGCTCGGCGGTCGACCACCTGCGCCTCGTGGCGGCGCGGCGGCGGCTGATCGACGCCGTCGCGGCCCGGTTCGCCGGCTTCGACGCGGTGGTGATGCCGACGGTGGCGGTGGTGCCGCCACGCATCGCCGACCTCGACGACGACGAGGCCTATGTCCGCACCAATCTCCTGGTGCTGCGCAACACGTCGCTGATCAACATGATCGACGGGTGCGCCGTCTCGCTGCCGATCGGCGGCGACGCGCCGGTCGGGCTGATGGTCTCCGGCATCGCCGGAACCGATCGGACCGTGCTGACCGTCGCCCGCGCGATCGAGCAGGCGCTCGGCCGGCCGGGCCGGTCCTGAGCGGCCGCGTCGGGGGGGGCCGGCGGCCGGCGCCTTACTCGAGGTGTTCGATGTCGAACAGGTCGCCGTCGCGGCGGATGTAGCCGGCGGTCGGGCCGACGAAGTGGCAGGTGAGCATCAGTCGATGCTCGTCGCAGCAGCGCTTGAGCAGCGACAGCCGCGTGGCGCGGGCCTTCTCCGGCTCGAAGTCGCCGACGTTGACGAGTTGGTGCTCGCGCAGCTGGATCTGGTGATGGATCGCGTCGCCGGTGATCAGCGCCTTCTCCTTGCGGCCCTCGATGCTGACGCAGACGTGGCCGGGCGTGTGGCCGTGCGACGGCTCGAGCCGCACGTTCTCCTCGAGATCGTGGAAGAGCGCGTGGTCGTCGGCGACGAAGTCGACGAGCCCGGCCTCGACGACCGGCAACACGCTGTCGCGGAACGAGCCGTGGCCGATCGGAACGTCGGGCGCCTCCTTCTGCCGCGCGACGTGATGCTCGTATTCGCGGCGGGAGAAGACGTAGCGCGCGTTCTTGAAGGTCGGAACCCAGCGGCCGTCCTCGAGGCGGGTGTTCCAGCCGACGTGGTCGGTGTGGAGATGGGTGCACATCACCACGTCGATGTCGTCGGCCGTCAGCCCGTGCGCGGCCAGGGCGCGCATGTAGGTGTCGAGCTTCAGCCGATGCTGCCAATGCATCGTCGGCCGTTCCTTGTGGTTGCCGTTGCAGGTGTCCACCAGGATGTTGAGGCCGCCCGCGCGCACCAGCCAGCTGTGGAAGCTGATCGCGAACATCCGCGCGGAAGGATCGTAGAGCCTGGGCCCGAGCCAAGCGGCGTTCCGGTCGAGGGCCGCCTGATCGATGTTCTTGTAGAACCAGAAGGCGTCCACCCAGAGCGGGTCGATCTCGACGATCCGATCCACCCGTACCCCGCCCAGATCCAGCGTCCTCATGCCCATCTCCGATGAAACGTTTGCGTTCGATATGCCGAAACCAAACACAAACACCCATTGACCGCAAGCGATTCCGACAATATCAATCGTGAAACGTTTTATTGAAAAGACGTGTGGAGGGGGAAATGCGAGGGGATCGGCTCGACGGGCGCGTCGCGCTCGTGATGGGCGGCGGCTCGTCCAACGCCGTCGGTGGACCGTCGAACGGCCAGGCCGCGGCGCTGACCTATGCCCGCCACGGCGCCACCGTCGTCGTCGTGGACCGGCTCGCCGCCGCCGCCGAGGCGACCGCCCGCGACATCGTCGCGGAGGGCGGCCGCGCGGTCGCCGCCGTCGCCGACGTCCGCGACGGGGCGACCATCGCCGCGCTCGTCGACACCGTCGCGCGCGATCACGGCCGCATCGACGTCCTTCACAACAACGTCGGCATCGAGGCGCCCGGCGACGTGGTCGAGACCACCGAGGAGGATTGGGACCTCGTCCACGACGTCAATCTCAAGGGTGTCTTCCTGACCTGCAAGGCGGTGGTGCCGGTGATGCGGGCCGGTGGTGGCGGCGCCGTCGTCAACATCTCCTCGACCGCCTCGCTGCGCTGGTCGCCGGCGCGCTTCCTCGCCTACAACAGCTCCAAGGCGGCGCTGAACCACATGTCGCGGATCATGGCGCGCCAGCTCGCGCCCGATCGCATCCGCGTCAACGTCGTCGTGCCCGGCATGATGGACACGCCGCACATCCGCACCCTCTACCGCGACATGACGCCCGAGGCGCTCGCCGCCAAGCTCGCCGAACGCGACGCGGCCTGCCCGATGGGTCGGCAGGGCACCTGCTGGGACGTGGCGGCCGCCTCCCTGTTCCTGGCGAGCGACGCGGCCTCCTACGTCACCGGCGTCCTTCTCCCCGTCGACGGAGGCTTGTCGATCTGATGGCCAAGAAACCGACCATCGTCGACGTCGCGCGTCTGGCGGAAGTGACGCCGGCCACGGTGTCGCGCGCGCTCAACGGCCAGGCCGGCGTCAGCGCGGCGGTGCGGGCGCGGATCGAGCGCGCGGTGCGCGACATCGGCTACAGCACCAGCGCCGCCGCCCGCACCATGCGCGCGGGATCGACGCACATCGTCTCCTGCCACGTCTCCGATCTCTCGAACCCGTTGCTCACGGCGATCTATCTCGGCATCGAGAGCCGCCTCCTACGTTCGGGCCATACGCTGCTCGTGCACGGCACCGAATACGACGAGGCGTTGGAACGCGCCGCGCTCGAGCGCGACATCGCCCGCTCGATCGACGCGATCATCACCATCGGCGGCCCGACCGACCACGTCGTCTACCAGGACGCGCTCGCCCATGCCGGGATCCCGGTGGTCTGCGTCGATCGGATCGGCGAGGTCCACGACACGATCTACGTCGACCACGAGACCGGCGGGCGCGCGGCGGTCCGTCATCTCCTCGGCCTCGGCCATCGCCGCATCGGTCTCGTCGTGCCGCCGACCAATCTCTGCGCGCCCGCCGCCCGCCTGCGCGGCTATCGCGCCGAACTCGCCGCCGCCGGCCTGTCCTTCGATCCGGCGCTGGTGCACGACGAGGCGACCGGCGCCTTCACGGTCGAGGCGCTGCGGGCCCTTCTCGACCGGGACGACCCGCCGACCGCCCTGATCGTCCTTTCCAATCGGACGCTCGCCATGGTGCTGACCCACCTGCGCGAGACCGGGCGGAAGGTCGGCCGCGACCTGTCGCTGATCTCGGTCGGCCGCTCGCGCCTCGCCGAACTCTACGATCCCGGGATCACGATGATCGATTGGGACGCCGCCGCGCTCGGCGAGATGGCGGCGGAGACCGCGCTGTCGCGGTTGACGCCGGCGGGGGCGGAGCGCCCGCGCCGCGTCCGCCACTTCCCGACCCGGCTGGTGATCGGCCAGTCCTGCGCGGCGCCGGCCTTCCGGCGGGAAGGAGCACCGGCATGACCCTGCTCTCGCTCGTCGTCTCCGGTCTCGCGCTCGGCTCGATCTACGCCCTGATCGGCGTCTCCCTGGTGATCATCTCCAAGGCGACCGACGTGGTGAACTTCGGCCAGGGCGAGATGGCGATGTTCGGCGCCTTCCTGACGCTGACCCTTCTGCGCCAGACCGACATGCCGCTGTGGCTCGCCGTGCTCGCGACTCTGCCGATCGGCTTTCTCCTCGGCGCCCTGGTCCAGCTGATCGTCGTCCGGCCGATCGAGAACGCGCCCGCGCTCAACGTCCTGATCTCGACGCTCGGCCTCTTCTTCGTCTTCAACAGCGCCGCCGGCATCGTCTGGGGCTTCGATCCTCATCCCTTCCCCTCGCTCTTCGAGCTCGCGCCGATCTCGATCGGCGGGGTCGCGGTGACGCCGGCGAGCCTCGGCATCATCGCCGTGGCGCTCTCGGTGATGTTCGCCCTCTACCTCTTCTTCGAGAAGACCCGGTGGGGCACCGCGATGCGCGCGGCGAGCATGAACCGCACGGCGGCGCGCATGATGGGAATTCGCGTCGAGCACGTCGCCGTCGCCGCCTGGGGGCTCGCCGGGGGATTGTCGGTGATCTCGGCGGTGCTGATCGCGCCGCTCACCTTCCTCGACCAGCAGATGATGGTGTCGATCATCCTCAAGGGCTTCGCCGGGGCGATCCTCGGCGGCTTCTCGAGCCTGCCGGGCTCGGTGGTCGGCTGCCTGATCCTCGGCGTCGCCGAGACGTTGTTCGGGGCCTACGTGTCGACCTCGATGAAGGACAGCTTCGCCTTCGTCCTCATCATTCTCGTCCTTCTCCTGCGTCCCTCGGGCGTGTTCGTCGCCAACCGAGCCAAGAAGGTCTGACATGGACAAGCGGATCCTCGACATCGCGGCGATCGCGGCGGCTCTCGTCGCCCCCGTGTTCTTCGGTCCCTACGGCCACTACATCCTCTGCATGGCGACGATCTACGCCATGGTGTCCCTGAGCCTGAACGTCTTGGTGAGCGAGGCGGGACTGATCTCGATCGGCCATGCCGGTTTCTGGGCGGTCGGCGCCTATGGTTCGGCGGTGCTGGTCGAGCGCGTCGGGGTGCCGTTCGAGGTCTCGGTCGTCGCCGCGGCGGGGCTCGCCGGCCTCGTCGGCGTCGTCGTCGGCCTGCCGGCGCTCCGGGTGCGCGGCCATTATCTGGCGATCGCCACCCTCGGCTTCTCGCTGGTGCTCGTCCACGTCCTCTACGAATGGGACGGCCTGACCGGCGGCCGGCAGGGCATGTTCGTGCAGCGCCCCTCCCTCTTCGGCTGGAGCCTCGCCGAGGATCGGCAGGCCTATTACCTGTGTCTGGCGATCTTCGGCCTCCTGGTGCTGCTGGTCCGCAACTTCCGCCGTTCGCTCGGCGGCCTGTCGATCAACGCGCTGCGCCAGTCGGAACTGGCGGCGCAGTGCTGCGGCATCGATCTCGCCGCCTCGCGGCTCTTCGCCTTCGCCTTTTCCGCCGCGCTGACCGGGGCCTCCGGCGCGCTCTACGGCGCCGTGCTCGGCCAGCTCTCGACCGACAGTTTCACCCTCGTGGTGTCGCTGAGTTTCCTCACCATGGCGGTGGTCGGCGGCATGAGCAGCGTCTGGGGCGCGGTGCTCGGCGGCCTCTTCCTGGCGGGGGCGCCGGAGGTGCTGCGGGCCTTCGAGAAATGGCAGATGCTGATCTACGGCGTGCTGCTCATCGTCTTCATCCGGGTGCTGCCCAAGGGTCTGGCCTCGCTGCCGGAACGGCTGGCGCCGCTGATCGGAGGCCGTCGATGAGCCCGGCTCTGCGCGTCCGCGATCTCTCGGTCTATTTCGGCGGCCTCAAGGCAGTCGACGGGGTCGGCTTCTCGGTCGAGCCGGGCGTCGTGTGCGGTCTGATCGGGCCGAACGGCGCCGGCAAGACGACGCTGCTCAACTGCCTGACCCGCATCACCCGGCCGACCTCCGGCTCGATCGAGGCCTTCGGCCGCGACGTGCTGAAGCTGCCGATCCACGCGATCACCCGCATCGGCATGATGCGGACCTTCCAGAACCTCGAGCTGTTCGGCGACCTGACCACGCTCGACAACATCGCGATGGGCTGCGCCCACAGGTTCCGCACCGGGCTCGTCTCCGAGCTTCTCGGCCTCGCCTCGGCGCGCCGGGCGCGCGAGGCGGCCTATGGCGAGGCGGAGGCGATGCTCGTCGAGCTCGGCCTCGCCGAGCATCGCGACCGGCGGGTCTCGGATCTCTCCTTCGGCACGCGCAAGAACGTCGAGCTGGCGCGGGCGCTGTGCTCGCGGCCGAAGCTGATGCTGATGGACGAGCCGGCCGCCGGCCTCAACGGAGCGGAATCGGCCGAGCTCGGGCGGCGCATCCGCCGCTTCGCCACCGAGCGGGGCATCACGGTTCTGCTGGTCGAACACGACATGCCGCTGGTGATGAGCGCCTGCGACAAGATCGTCGTGGTGGTGCAGGGCAGGAAGATCGCCGAGGGGACGCCGGAGGAGATCCGGCGCAATCCCAAGGTGATCGACGCCTATCTGGGCGAGGGCTGAACCATGTTGCTCGAAGTCGAGGATCTCACCGTCGACTACGGCGGCATCCGCGCGGTCGACGGCGTCTCCTTCACCCTCGACCAGGGCGCCGTTCTCGCCGTGCTCGGGGCGAACGGGGCCGGCAAGTCGTCGCTGCTCCATGCCCTGATGGGGGTGAGCGAGGGCACCGTCGGCGGCCGCGTCCGCTTCAAGGGCGAGGACATCCGTGGCCGCCGCCCGGACGAGATCGTCACGCGCGGCATCGCCATGTCGCCGGAGGGGCGCCGCCTCTTCGCCGATCTGACGGTCGCGGAGAACCTCGCGATCGGCGGTTTCCGCCGCCGCGACCGCGCCGCGATGCGCCGCGACCGCGAGGAGATCCTCGATCTCTTCCCGCGTCTGCGCGAGCGGCTGAACCAGTCCGCCGGCACGCTCTCCGGCGGCGAGCAACAGATGGTCGCCGTCGGCCGCGCCCTGATGGCGGCGCCGGACCTGCTTCTCCTGGACGAGCCGACGCTCGGCCTCGCGCCCCTCTTCATCGAGGAGATCATGGCCCTGATCGCCGAGATCCGCGGCCGAGGCATCACCATCGTCGTCGTCGAGCAGAACGCGAAGAAGGCGTTGGCCCGCGCCGACTTCGCCCACGTGATGGAGAGAGGGCGGATCGTCCTCTCCGGAAGCGCGGCCGAGATGGGACGGCGCGACGAGATCGTCTCCGCCTATCTCGGCATGCATTGAAAAGAAGAAGACGAAACCGAACGATCTGAGGAGGAAGTCCATGTTCGACCGGAGAGTGTTCACCGCCGGCCTGTTGGCCGTGGGTCTCGCCACCCCGACCTTCGCCGCCGATCCCGGCGTCTCGGCCAAGGAGATCCACATCGGCTCGTTCCTGCCGCTGCAGGGCGGTCTGTCGGCCGGCGCCAACCAGTACCGCGACGGGTTGAAGTCCTACATCGAGTGGGTCAACAAGAACGGCGGCGTGAAGGGCCGGATGATCCGCCTCACCGTCGAGAACGACAACTACAATCCCCAGCAGGCGGTCGCCGCCGCCAAGAAGCTCGTCGACCGCGACGGCGTCTTCGCCATCGTCGGCACGCTCGGCACCTCCAACAATCTCGCCGCCATCCCCTATCTCGTCTCGCGCGGTGTGCCGCTGATCGGCCCGCTCGGCAGCCATCCGAGCATCAACACGCCGACCGAACGGATCGTCTTCCCGATCTCCCCGCTCGGCTCGTCGCACGGCATCTCGCTCGCCGCCTTCGCCCACGAGGAACTGGGGGCGAAGAAGATCGCGGTGTTCTACCAGGACGACCAGTACGGCGCCGAACTGCTCGGCGGCGTGAAGAGCTACGCGACCGAGAAGGGGCTCGAGATCGTCGCCACCGCGACCTATCTGCCGAGCGACGTCGACTTCTCCGGCCAGGTCGCCGCGCTGTCGAAGGCGCAGCCGGACGCGGTGGTGATGGCGGTCGTGCCGAAGCCGGGCGCGCTGTTCCTGCGCGAGGCAAAGAAGGTCGGCTGGAAGACCAACTTCCTCGCCCCGCAGCTGATGGCCGACAAGATCACCCGCGACCTCGGCGGCGACGCGCTCGACGGCATGTACGTCAATCTCTATTCGGCGGTCCGCACCATGGATACGCCGGTGGTGAAGATCGGCGTCGCCGCGCTCGCCGAATTCGCGCCGTCGACGCCGCCCGACTACTGGGCCTTCATCGGCATGTCGGGCGCGCATCTCTTCGTCACCGCGCTGTCGAAGATCGAGGGCGAACCGACCCGCGAGAAGCTGATGACCGCGCTCGAGAGCCTCGGCACCTACGATCCGCAGCTGATCCCGCCGGTGACCTACGAGCCCGGCGAACATCGCGGCCCCACGGTGTTCGGCTTCGCCCGCGTCGTCGGCGGCGACGTCCAGTTGATCAAGTCCTGGGCGAAGTGAGAGGGTTCGGGAGGCCCGCCGGCCTCCCGACCCATCTGCTCCGGTCCGGTTCCGGCCGAGCTTTCGACCCTTCCCCTCCCACCCCGAGATCGGACGACGACGCCCTTGTCCTCCCCCACCCGTCTCCGCGCCCGCGTGACCATTCGCCATGTCGCCGAAAAGGCCGGCGTCGCGGTCGGCACCGTGTCGCGTGTCCTCAAGGGCGCCGACACCGTGGCCCCGGACATCGCCGAGCGCGTGCGCGCGGCGATCGCCGAGCTGCGCTACGTGCCGAGCCTCGCGGCGCAGTCGTTGCGCGGCCAGGGCTCGCGAACCATCGGCTGCATCGTCCCCGACGTCTCCAACCGGCTCTACGCCCAGGTGGTCGACGCGGTGAAGGACGCCGTCCGAGCGCGCGGCTATTCGATCATCGTCATGAACACCGGACACGTGGTCGACCGCGAGCTCCGCTCGATCGAGACGGCGATGCGCTGGGACGTCGAGGGGCTGATCCTCGTCGGCGGGTTCGAGGACCGTCCCGAGGTCGAGGCCTTGCTCGGCCGGCTCGGCTTCCCCCTGGTCCAGATCGACCGCGCCCGCGCCGACACGACCACGGTGCGGGTCGACCACGGCAAGGGTCTGCGTGAGGCGATCGGATATCTCCTCGCCGCCGGCCATCGCCGGATCGGGCTCGTCACGCCGGACGGCTCCAGCCTGCAGTCGCGCGAGCGCATGCGCGCCTTCGAGGAGATCTGCCGCGCCGAGGGCGTCGAGGACAATCTGGCGCTGGTCCGCTGCGTCGAGGTGAACGAGAACGCCGGCTACGACGCCGCCTACGATCTCCTCACCGCCGAGGCGTCGCCGACGGCGGTGGTGACGCTCGGCGGCGACGTCCTCGCCGGGGTGCTGCGTTTCGTGCGCATGCGCGGGATCGAGCTGCCCCGCGACCTGTCGCTGGTGGCGATCGGCGACAACGAGCTGACGCGGTCGCTCGATCCCCCCCTGACGGCGGTCTCCTGGAACTTCCGCGCGCTCGGCGCGAGCGCGGTCGAGGCGCTCTTCGCCCGCATTCTCGGTCGGGAGAGCGACGGGACCCGGGTCACCACCATCGATTGCCGTCTGATCGAGCGGGAGTCCGTGCGCCGGCTCGACCCTTCCGCCGAGGGCGACGGCTGACCCGCCGCTCGCCGCCGCGTCTCGCGCTTCCCGTTTCCGTGCCGCCGCCGCTCCGCCGGCGCCGGCCTCCGTCACCCGTTCTTCGAGGAAGACCCATGACGCCCCTCCTGCAAGACAAGATCTGCATCGTCACCGGCGGCGCCCGCCGTCGCGGCATCGGCCGCGCTACCGCCCGGCTCTTCCACGACCACGGCGCCAAGGTCGCGATCCTCGATCTCGAGGCCGACGAACTCGAGAAGACCGTCGCCGAGATCGGCGGCGAGACCCTCGGCATCCCCTGCGACCTGCGCGATCGCGACGCCTCGGCGGCGGCGGTGGCGCGGGTGGTCGAGCGGTGGGGGCGGGTCGACTGCCTCGTCAACAACGCCGGCCTCACCCAACGCCGCCGCCTGCTCGACGTCACCGCCGAGGACTACGACCTCGTCACCGACGTCTCGCTCGGCGCGACGCTGCGGATGTCGCAGCTCGTCATCCCTCACATGCCGCACGACGCCGGCGCCTCGATCGTCTGCGTCGCCTCGCTGTCGGCGCTCCAGGGCGGCGGCGTCTTCGGCGGGCCGCACTATTGCGCGGCCAAGGCCGGCGTGCTCGGACTGATGCGGGCGATGGCGCGCGAACTGGGGCCGGACGGCATCCGCGCCAACGCGGTCGCCCCCGGCCTGACGCTCACCGACTTCTCGCGCGGCGCCAATCCGGACGAGAACAAGCACGAGGCGGCGAAGAGCTTTCCGCTGCGTCGGGTCGGCCGACCGGAGGACATCGCCAACGCCTGTCTCTTCCTCGCCTCCGACATGGCGGCCTGGATCACCGGCGTCACCCTCGACGTCAACGGCGGCCAGTTCATCCACGCCTGAGCCCCGCGCCTCGACCGGAGCCCGTCCCGAACGGTCGGGCGGCTCGGCGGGTCTCTTCGCGCGGCGACCTCGCCGATGCTCAGAGCAGGCGGACGAGCAGGCGCCGCAGCGTGTTGCGCACGAAGGAGACGGAAGGGTGCGCCCAGCGCCCCTTGGCCGAGGCGAGGACGCGCGGCAGGCGCAGGCCGACGACGCGCGCGACCTCGACGGCGCCGCGTCCGGTCGCCTCGCCGACGCCGGACGCCGGCATCACCGCCGAGCCGAGGCCTCGGGCGACGAGATCGAGCGCCACCTGCGGGCTCTCGACGCGCCAACGGACGTCGAAGACGAGACCCGATCGGCGCGTCACCTCCTCGAACCACGATCGGCCGCTCGTCGCCCGGGTGGTGACGACCAGCGGACGGCCGACGAGATCCTCGAGACGGTCGATCTCGGCGGGAAGCCCGGTCCCGCCCGGCGCGATCAGATGGACGCTCTCATGGCCGACGAGATCGGTCACGATCCGGTCGGAGCCGACCGTCGAGCCGATCACGGCGAGGTCGAGCCGCTCGGCGTGGAGATCTTCCCAGAGTTCGTGGCCGACCCCCTCGTGCAGGGCGAGCCGCACGCGCGGATGGACGGCGGCGACCTCGGCGCAGAGATCGCCGTAGAGGCAGGGGGCCAGCGTCGGCGGAACCCCGACGGCGATGTCGGCGGCCGGCTCGCTCGCCTGTTCGCGCACCTCCGCCTCGACGACGCGGCAGAGCGCGAGAATGTCGCCGGCATGGCGCAGCAGCATCGCCCCCGCCTCGGTCACGTCGACGCCCTTGGAATGGCGGACGAGCAGCGTCACGCCGAGCGATCGCTCCAGCGCCTGCACGCTCTTGCTCAGCGCCGGTTGCGCCGTCCGCAACCTCTCCGAGGCGCGCCCGAAGCTGCCGGTGGTCGCCACCTCGTGGAAATGGGCGAGCTTCCTCAGATCCATGAACGCCTCCCTGGGCGGCGGGTCTCATCCGATGCGATCACCGTCCGGCATGAGGTGGGCGGCGCGTGACGGCGATCGCGTCCTGCACCGTTTCGCCGCCGATCGACCGCATATTGGCCTTCCCGCCGGCTTTCCGCCCGTCTCGCCTTCGGCCTCCGATTGCCGGAGAGACGGAGGTCGCCCGCGCCACCCCTCGAAATCATAACAGGAAGGAATGGCATCCGCGAGCATTCGGTATTGGTCGGCGGGCGCCGAAGACGGGATGCTTCCTCGAACCACGGACAGGGAGCCCGACCGATGAAGACCAACACGCCGACCCCCGAGGAGATGAGCCGGCGGATCGCCCGTTTCGGCGATCTGAAGCCCTACGGCCGCGACTATGCCGCATCGATCGGCGTGCCCGAGGCGGCGTTCCAACAGCTCACCGCCCATCGCGTCTATACGATCATGGTGCCGACCGACTACGAGGGGCGCAGCCGCAACGCGCCGATCAAGAGCGTGCGCGGCTGCGTCGTCAACATCGCGGAATGCCCGCCCGACAACGGCCCCGGCCTGCACGTCCACGAGCAGACCGTGGAGAACTTCTTCTGCCTGTCGAGCCGCTTCGACATCATCTGGGGCGACGAGGAGCAGCATCGGGTGACGCTCGAGCCGCTCGATTTCATCTCGGTGCCGCCGGGCGTCGCCCGCCGCTTCCACAACGTCGGCGACGAGATCGGCCGGCTCCTCGTCATCATCCAGCCGGCGAGCGAGGAGCAGAAGGATCGCGTCGCCTATGCGCCGGCCGTCGCCGAGACGATGAAGGCGAGCTTCGGCGACGACATCGTCGACAAGCTGAAGACCGTCGGCTTCGCCTTCGACGCGGGCGTCGAGGTATGAGCCTGCGATCGGCCGATCCCGAGCGGCACGACGTCCCGGCGGCGACCGGGTCGGCCGGCGACACGCTGCATCTGGTCCGGGTCCGCGGGGAGGGGCCGCCGCTCCTCTTCCTTCACGGCTCGACCGTGCCGGCGAGCGTCGCCTTCGCGACCCGCTTCGACGGCGCCTCGATGCTCGATCTGGCGGCGGCGGCGGGGTTCGACGCCTGGTGCCTCGATTTTCGCGGCTTCGGCCGCTCGTTCCGTCCGCCGCGCGACGGCGGGCCGGTCACCTTCACCACCGACGCGGTCGAGGACGTTCGCCGGGCGATCGACCACCTGCGGCGGGTGACCGGCGCGCCGCGTGTCCGTCTCGTCGGCTGGTCCTGGGGCGCGACCGTGGCCGGCCGCTACGCGGTCGAGAACGCCACCGATCTCGACCGCCTCGTCCTCGTCGCTCCGCAGTGGCTGCGCGACACGCCCTCGCCGCTGCTGCGCGATCCCTCGGTGTTGGAACGGGCCTATCGCGCGGTGCGTCCCGACGCGCTGGTGGAGCGGTGGACCGCCACCCTGCCACCGCCGACGCGCGCGGCGCTCGTCGCGGACGGATGGGTCGAGACCTTTCGCGCCGCCCTCGCCGATCCGGCCTCCGGCGCCCACGAATCCCCGAATGGGCCCCTGGTGGAAATCGCGCGGAACTGGTCGTCGGGCCTTCCCGTCTGGGATCCCGCCCACTTGGCGACGCCGGTCACGGTCGTGGTCGGCGATGCCGACGTGGAGACGCCGCCCCGGACCGTGCGCGGTCTCCTCGCCGCGCTCGCCGGCCACCCCGACCTGCGATACGTCGAAGTGGCGGGGGCGACGCATTTCCTGCCGGTCGAGCCGGCGCGGCGCGTGTTGCTCGCCACCCTCGTCGATCGCCTCCGCTGAGGCTCGGGACGTCAGGCCGGGCCGCCGCCCTCGACCGGGGTCACCGCCGATCGGATCGTCGCCAGACAACAATCGGCGAACCACTGCGCCGCCGGGGTCAGCGTCAGCCCGGCGCGGCGCACCATGACGATGGTCGGCGCCGGCAGAACCTCGCGGATCGGAATGTGCGTCAGCATGCCCGACGTCACGGCGAAATCGGGGAACTGGATCGGCAGCATCCCGAGCGCGTCCGAACAGGTGATCGCCATGATCATGCTGAGCGCCGAGCGCGTCTGCATGACGAGACGCGGCGGCGGCAGCCCGTGCGCGGCGAAGAGAACCCCGAGTTCCTCCGCCGCCCGGTGGGTGATCGACGTCGTCACCCATTCCGCGCCCGCGAGTTCGGCGAGCGAGGTCGCTCCCGCGAGCGGATGGCCGGCGCGCCCGACCACGGCGCGGGTGTTGTCGAAGAGCTTTTCGACGACGAGATCCTTGCCGACGCCGCGTTCCGGCATCGGTCCGACCCAGAAGTCCATGCGGCCGGTCTTCAGATCCGGCTCGTGCGCGGGAAAGAACCCCTCGACCAGACTGAGACGCACGTCGGGATAGCGCGCGCGAAAGCGCGGCAGCGCCCGCGGCAGCAGCGCCATGTGGGCGGCGACCGACAGACCTGCGACCACGCTGCCGCCGGTCCCGCCCCGCAACTGTTCCGCCTCCTCCCGCGCCCGTTCGACGTCGGCGAGAATGGCCTGGGCGCGCCGGACGAGGGCCTCCCCCGTGACCGTCGGCACGACCCCGCGCGCATGGCGCTCGAAGAGCGCGGCGCCCAATTCGTGCTCCAGTTCGTGGACGCTGCGGGTCAGCGCCGGCTGCGCCAGACCGAGATGGCGGGCGGCGGCGCGCACGCTGCCGAGTTCGGCGATGGCGGCGATGTCGCGGAGCTGGGTGAGCTTCATGGGAGGGCTCCGGTGGCGGATCTCGAATGATACCGATTTGGTATCAATCCGATCAATCTGTCGACTATTGATCATCGGAATGCTCGGTAAATTGCGTATGAGAACGAGACGCGATCCAAGACGAGGAAACGAACGATGCGAGTGGGAGAATTCCGGGACGCGGCCGGGCGCGGCATGGCGATCGTCGATGCGAACGGCGTTCATCGCGGCCTGCGCGAGAGCGATGCCGGCTACCCCGGCGGTGTCGCGGCCCTGATCGGGCTCGACGCCGAGGCGCTGGACGCGGCCGCCGCCGCCCTTCGCGCCGGCGCGCCGATCGATCCGGCTGTGGTCGAGTGGCTGCCGCCGCTGGCGCGGCCCGGCAAGATCCTCTGCGTCGGTCTGAACTACGCCGACCACACCGCCGAGAGCGGTTTCAAACAGCCCGATTATCCGACCCTCTTCGCGCGGTTCTCGACCTCGCTCGTCGGTCACGGCGCGCCGGTGGTCCGGCCCCGGGTTTCCGAGCAGTTCGACTACGAAGGCGAACTGGTGGCGATCATCGGCAAGGGCGGCCGCCACATTCCGCGCGAGACCGCGCTCGACCACGTCTTCGGCTGGTCGATCTTCAACGACGTCTCGGTGCGCGACTATCAGCTCAAGGCGCCGCAATGGACGATGGGCAAGAACTTCGACGGCACCGGCGCCTTCGGGCCGCTGGTCGTCACCGCCGACGAACTGCCGGCCGGCGCGCGCGGGCTCACGATCGAGACGCGGCTCAACGGCGCGGTGGTCCAGCACGCCACTACCGACCAACTGATCTTCGACGTCGCCGCGCTGATCGCGATCGTCAGCGAGGGCATTACGCTCGAACCGGGCGACGTCGTCGTGACGGGCACGCCCTCCGGCGTCGGCGCGGCGCGCAAGCCGCCGCTGTGGATGAAGGCCGGCGACGTCTGCGAGGTCGAGATCGAGGGCATCGGCGTGCTGGTCAACCACGTCTTCGACGAGGGCGCCTGACGCGCTCGCCCGGGCGCATGGAGGCCCGGAACGGAATCCGACCGGCGAAGCCGGCGTGAGAGAAGCCCGCACGACGGGCCGATGATCAGGGAGGCCGATGTGACCGAGATCCGCGGACGATTCGTCGCGCCCGAGCGCCCGGGCGAATTGGGGGTGCATTCGATCGACGGGTTCCGTCTGGCGGTTCCCGACCTCGGCGTCGCCGAGCGCTTCTATTCCGCCTTCGGCCTCGACGTCCGGGCCGAGACGGACGGGCTCGCCCTCCACACCTTCGGCCACGATCATCGCTGGGGCGAGGTGGTCGAGGGCTCGAGAAAGCGTCTCGCCCATCTCTCCTTCGGCGTCTGGGAGCACGACTTCGACGGTTTCCGCCGCCGTCTCGAGACGATCGGTGTGAAGCGCATCGATCCGCCGCCGGGGGTGACCTCGGACGGCCTGTGGTTCCGCAATCCCGACGGCATGGCGATGGAGATCCGCGTCGCCGGCAAATCCTCGCCGGACGAGAAGTCGGCCTTCGCGGCGCCGAGCGTCACGGCCGGACGGCAGGGCTCGGAATCGCGGCGCAACGCCCCCCGGGTCCACCCGCGCCGCCTGTCGCACATCCTGATCTTCACCTCCGACGTCCTCGGCTCGATCGCCTTCTACGAGCGGGTCCTCGGCCTGCGCCTCTCCGATCGCTCCGGCGAGGGCGTCGCCTTCATGCACGGCATCCACGGTTCCGACCATCACATGCTGGCGCTCGCCAAATCGGCCGGACCGGGCCTGCATCACCTCAGTTGGGACGTCGGATCGATCCACGACATCGGCCTCGGCGCCATGCACATGGCCGATCGCGGCTACCTCGAGGGTTGGGGCCTCGGCCGCCACGTCCTCGGCTCGAACTATTTCCACTACGTCCGCGATCCCTGGGGGAGCCTCTGCGAGTACTCCGCCGACATCGACTACATCCCGGCGAACTTCGACTGGCAGGCCGAGGACAATCCGCCGGAGGACAGTTTCTACATCTGGGGCCCGGCGCCGCCGCCCTGGCTGATCGACAATTCCGAACTCGACGCCTGAACGACGACCTCTCGCCGGGAGCGCCTCCTGTGATGATCGAAGAGAAGACCGAAGTCCTGATCGTCGGCGGCGGCCCCTGCGGCCTGATGCTGGCGAACGAGCTCGGCCGGCGCGGCGTCGCCGTGATCCTGGTGGATCGGAAGCCGACCACCGCCTTCAACCCGCAGGCCAACGCCACCCAGGCCCGCACCATGGAGCACTTCCGGCGGCTCGGCTTCGTCGAGGAGATCCGCGCCCAGGGCCTGCCCGGCGACCACCCGACCGACGTCGCCTATTTCACCCGTTTCGCGACCCACGAACTGGCGCGTTACGAGATGCCCGGCTCGACCGAGGCCGCGCGCGCCGCCCGCCGCCGCGACCGCTCCTTCAGCGCCGCCGAGCCGGCCCATCGGGTGTCGCAGAAGTTCGTCGAGTCGGTGATGCGCCGACACGCCGACGCGCTGCCGTCGGTGTCGATCCGCTACGGCCACCGCCTCGTCGGCTTCGAGGAGACCACGACCGGCGTCGAGGCCGAGGTCGAGACGGTCGACGGCGGGACGATCCGCCGGATCTCCGCGCTCTACATGGTCGGCGCCGACGGCCCGCACAGTTTCGTGCGCCGCCGTCTCGGCTTCGCCTACGAGGGCGAGGGCGCGGCCGAGCGCGACTTCATGGGCGGCAGCATGCTCGCCGTCTACGTCCGCGCGCCGAATTTCTACGAGGCCTGCCCCCACCGCCCGGCCTGGCAATATTGGGCCTTCAACAACCAGCGCCGCGCCGTGATGGGCGCCGTCGACGGCAAGGGCGAATTCGCCTTCCACACGCAGCTCCGTCCCGGCGAGACGGCGGAAGGCATGAGCGACGCGGAGGCGGTCTCGCTCTTTCACGAATGCATGGGGCGGGAGATCCCGGTCGAGGTCCTCTCGCGCGACGCCTGGATCGCCGGGCGCATGCTGGTCGCCGATCGCTATCGGCAGGGGCGCGTCTTCCTCGGCGGCGACGCGGTCCATCTCTTCACCCCGACCGGCGGCATGGGCTACAACACCGCCATCGAGGACGCCGTCAATCTCGGCTGGAAACTCGCCGCGGTGGTGCGTCACGGCGCGCCGGTCGCCCTTCTCGACACCTACGAGGCGGAACGCCGGCCGATCGGCCTGCGCAACACCGGCTTCGCGCGCCGCTTCGCCGAATCGATCGGTCTCTATCGGCCGAGCCCGGCGATCGAGGACGAGGGTCCGGCGGGCGAGGCCGCGCGCCGGCGCGCCGGCGCCTATCTCCTCGGCCACGCCCGCGCCGAGTTCGACATCCCCGGCTTCACGCTCGGCGCGCGCTACGACGGCTCGCCGATCGTCGCGCCCGAGACGACGCCGCTGCCGCCCGATTCGCCCACCGCCTACGCCCCCTCGGGCCGGCCCGGCGGCCGCGCGCCGCACGTCTGGCTCGACGAGCAGCGTTCGCTCTACGATGCCTTCGGCTTCGACTGGACGCTGTTGCGGCTCGGCCCCAACCCGCCCGGCGGCGAGGCCTTCGTGGCGGCGGCCCATCGCCTGGGTCTGCCGTTGACGATCGTCGACTGCGCCGACCCCGAGGCGCACGATCTCTACGAGACGGATCTCGCGCTGATCCGGCCGGACCAGATCGTCGCGTGGCGGCGGCGCGAGGGGACGGGCGGCGATGCCGAGGCGATCCTGGCCCGCGCGATCGGACACGGAATACCCGCGCGGCGGGCCGCCTGACCGGCCCACCGTCGACGGACACGACGAAAAGAACGGCGAAGACCGAGAACGGCGCCGAACCGGGGAGAGGACGATGAACCATTCAGGGATGACGCGGCGAGCCTTCGCCGCGACGGCGGGCGGTGCCATGGCCGCGATGCTGACGGGCGCCGCTCCGGCGCGCGCCGAAACGATCGAGCTCAAGGTCTCGCACTACCTGCCCCCGAACCACACGATCCAGAAGGAACTCGTCCGCTGGGCGGAGGAGCTCGGTGAGAAGTCGGGCGGACGGCTCGAGTTGACGGTCTATCCGGCCGGGCAGATGGGCCCCCTGCCGCGCCAGTTCGATCTGGCGCGCACCGGCGTCGCCGACATCTCCTTCTTCCTCCACGGCGCGCTGCCGGGCCGCTTCCCGCTCACGGAAGTGGCGCAACTGCCCTATGTCTTCGATCGCAAGACCGATCAGGGCCTGCGCGCCCTGTCGGTCTCGGAGGCGTCGGGCGTGATGACCTCGCTCGCCGGCCGCCTCGCCAAGGAACACGAGGGCACGCGCGTCCTCTACGTCCTGGCCTCGCCGACGGTCGGCGTCTTCCTGCACAAGCCGGAGGTGCGCGCGCCCGAGGCCCTCGCCGGCCTGCGTCTGCGCCACAACGGACCGATCACCTCCGCGATGGTCTCCGCCTGGGGCGCGAGCCCGGTGGCGATGCCGCCGTCGGAGGTCGCCGACGCCCTCGACAAGGGCACGCTCGACGGCATGATGTTCAACTTCGAGGCCGCCCAGGCCTTCCAGCTCGCGCGCAGTCTGCGCTCGGTGACGGTGCTGAACGCCACCGCCGCCACCTTCGGCCTCGTCATGAACGAGCAGAAGTACAAGTCGCTGCCGCCGGATCTGGCCAAATTGATCGACGAGACGACCGGCGTCGCCGCCGCCCGCCGCGTCGGCAAGGCCTATGACGACGCCGAGGCGTCCGGCCGCGCCTATGTCGCGGCGGGCGGCGTGGCGATCGTCGACCCGACGGCGGCGGAGGCCGACGCCTTCCGCAAACCGACCGCCGGGGTCGCCGAGAAGGTTCTCGCCGCCGCCGGCGGCCGTGCCGGCGAGCTGCGCGCCTTCCGCGACGAACTCGTGGCTCGCGTCGCGGCGGGCGTGCCATGAACCGCCCCTCGCGCACCGGGTACGGGGGGCTCCCCCGTGCCCTCACGCTGGTCGGCGCCCTCGCCCTGGCGGTGATGATGCTCTGGACGATCGCCGACGTGGTGCTCCGCGCCGTCGCCCATCGCGCCCTCGACGGGACGGTGGCGCTGGTCGAGACGCTGCTCGTCCTCGTCGCCTTCTTCGCCCTCGCCGACTGCATGGCTCGCGACGAGATGATCCGCGTCGACATTCTCGACGATCGCGTCGGCAAGCGCACCGTGGCCTGGCTCGCCATCTTCGGCGACTTCGCGACCGCGTGCTTCCTCGGTCTCCTGGTCGTGACCCTGGCGACCCCGCTCGCCGACGCCTGGCGCTTCGGCGACGTCAAGCCGGATCTGCCGATCCCGATCTGGACGCTGGTCGCGGCGATCGAGGTGGCGCTGGTCGCGGCCACCGTCGTCGTCGCGCTGAAGGTGGTGCGCGGCCTGCGCGCCCGCCTCTTCGGCGCGTCCGGCACACCGATGCGGGCGGAAGGGGAGGGGCCGCGATGACCGGCTCGACCATCGGCCTCCTCGGCATGGCCTCGCTCCTCGGCCTCATCCTCGCCCGTGTGCCGGTCGGGGTGGCGCTCGGCCTCGTCGGTTTCTTCGGTTACGTGGCGCTCGAGGGGACGACCAAGGCCCTGTTCGTCTTCGGCGCGGTGCCGCTCGAGCTCGCCTCGGCCTATTCGCTGTCGGTGCTGCCGCTCTTCACCCTGATGGGCGCGCTCGCCACCTTCGCCGGCCTGTCGAGCGATCTCTTTCGCGCCGCCAATGCCGTCTTCGCCTCGACGCGCGGTTCTCTCGCCATGGCGGCGATCGGCGCGTCCGCCGCCTTCGGCGCGGTCTGCGGCTCCTCGGTCGCGACCGCCGCGACGATGGGGCGGATCTCGATCCCGGAAATGCTGCGCAACGGCTATTCGCCCGGCCTCGCCGCCGGCGCGGTCGCGGCCGGCGGAACGCTCGGCATCCTCATCCCGCCGTCGCTGATCCTGATGATCTACGCGATCATCGCCCAGCTGTCGGTGATCCGCCTCTTCATGGCGGCGGTGGTGCCGGGCGTGCTCCTCACCCTCTTCTACGTGGCGATCGTCTTCGTCTGGACGCGCCTTTCTCCGAAGGCGGCGCCGGCGATCCCGGCCGGCGGCCTGCGCGAGACCGCGCGTCTCCTCGTCCGCGTCTGGGACGTGTCGATCCTCTTCGCCGTCACCTTCGGCGGCATCTGGTTCGGCTGGTTCTCGCCGACCGAGGCGGCGGCGGTCGGTGCCTTCGGCGCGCTGCTCCTCGGCCTGTGGCGGCGGACGCTGAGCGCGAGCGGCATCCTCGACGGTCTCGGCGAGACGGCGCGCATCACCGCGAACATCGTCCTCATCGTGATCGGCTCGACCATCTTCTCCTATTTCGTGGTGCAGACCTCGATCGCTCAGAGCCTCGTCGGCTGGATCGGCGGCACCGGCCTGTCGCCGACGGCGGTGATGGTGCTCCTGGTGGTGGTCTACGTCCTGCTCGGCTGCTTCCTCGAAGGCATCGGCATGGTGCTGGTGACGGTGCCGGTCTTCCTGCCGCTCGTCGTCGCCAACGGCTACGATCCGATCTGGTTCGGCGTCGTGCTGGTGATCGTCGTGGAGATCGGCCTGATCCATCCGCCGATCGGCATGAACCTCTTCGTCATCCGCGCCCAGGCGCCGGAAATCTCGCTGCGCGACATGTATTCCGGCGTGCTGCCGTTCCTGCTCGCGCCGATCCTGCTGATCGTCCTGCTGATCCTCTTCCCCGATCTCGCACTGTGGCTGGCTCGGGCGATCTGAGCCCGCCCTCGCGATCTTCACCCCCCGCGCCGCGACGGCCGCATCCGGAGGTCCCCCATGACCAGTCCCGCGAAGACGTCTTCCGCCCCCGGCAAGGTGATCGTCACCTGCGCCGTCACCGGCGGAATCCACACGCCGACCATGTCGGACGCGCTGCCCTTTCGTCCCGAGGACATCGCCGCTCAGGCGATCGAGGCGGCCGAGGCCGGCGCCGCCATCCTCCATCTCCATGCCCGCGATCCCGAGACGGGCCGGCCGACGCCCGATCCGGACGTCTTCATGCGCTTCCTGCCGCAGATCAAGCAGGCGAGCGACGCCGTCCTCAACATCACCACCGGCGGCAGCCTCGACATGACCGTCGAACAGCGCCTCGCCGCGCCCCTGCGCGCCGCGCCGGAGATGTGCTCGCTCAACATGGGCTCGATGAACTTCGGCATCTTCCCGCTCGCCGACCGCTACACGAACTGGAAGTTCCCCTGGGAGGAGCCCTACCTGCGCGGCACCGACGACTTCATCTTCCGCAACACGTTCCGCGACATCGAGCGCATCCTGAAGATGCTCGGCGAGGATCACGGCACCCGTTTCGAACACGAGTGCTACGACGTCGGCCATCTCTACACGCTCGCCCATTTCGTCGACCGGGGCCTGGTGAAGCCGCCGTTCTTCGTGCAGATGATCTTCGGCATTCTCGGCGGCATCGGCGCCGAGCCGGACAATCTCCTCTTCATGAAGCGCACCGCCGATCGGCTCTTCGGCGGCGATTACCGTTGGTCGGTGCTCGCCGCCGGGCGCCATCAGATCCCCTTCTGCACCCAGGCGGCGATGCTCGGCGGCTCGGTCCGGGTCGGGCTCGAGGACAGTCTCCACATCGGGCGCGGGCGCCTCGCCACCTCCAACGCCGAGCAAGTGATGAAGATCCGCCGCATCGTCGAGGAACTCGGCCTGGAGATCGCCACCCCGGCCGAGGCGCGGGAGATGCTCGCCCTCAAGGGCGGCGACCGCGTCGCCTTCTGAAGGCCGCCGCAGAGGGCCGCGCGCCATCCGTCCCCCCACGACGAAAGAGGGGCCGCGCCGAGGCGCGACCCCTCTTCCTTCGGTCGGATCGGTCGATCAGTGCGTCGCGCCGGTGGCGCCGTAGAAGGTCGCGGTCGCGTCCGTCACCAGTTGCGCGGAGCGATCGCCCACGGTGAGGGCGCCGGAGGCGGCGAGGACCATCAGGGCCAGCGCGATTCCGGTGGTCGAAAGAAGGCGAGAGGCGGGGGACGAAGGCGTCATCGGGATCTCCAGGGTCGGTCGGGGGAGGCGGAAAGGATGGCGTCATAGTCATATGATGACTTGATACGTACAACTCCCAAGGTGGTATGTCTGTACGAATAAAAACGCATATCAATCACATCGAGAAATGCGATTTCGGCATGACGCTTTGTCGGCGCGAGGGGCGCCTCGCCACCGGCACACGCGACCGTCGCGGCGGTGCATGTGCCGCGTTCCGGCACGAATGGTGGATCCGAGCGCGATCGCGCCTCGGGTTCACGCGCCTCGCGTCCCCTCTCGAGCGTGGACCCCGGGGTCCGGAATAGGACTTAGGATTTCGGGCGATCGAGCGCTTGAACTCATCATATGATAGCGCTAACATCCTTCATGAACGGACGTTCTCCCGGCACGTCGGGTCGCCGACCCGGCATGTGAGGGCAGAGCGCTCCGCCCGGTGAGGTCGATCGAGGGCGTCTTCGCCCGCGTCCTCGATCGACGTCGCCGCCTCGGCCGGCGTCGCCGTCGCGACGGATCGACCGATCCGCCCCGAACCCCCGGTGTGGTGCGCCCGGGCGCGCCGCCCGGCTCACGATCCTTCGTCCGATCCCCGCGAACCGGGATCGCAACCGCGCGCCGCCGGCACGCGGCTCGCCGTCGCTCGACCTCTCGCTCCCTCTTTCGAAGGCGCCGTCTCATGTCTCATTCGCCCCGTCTGGTCCTCGTGGTGAACTCCGGTTCGTCCTCCCTGAAGTTCACCGTCCTGCCGGCCGGCGGCGGCGCGGCGATCCTGTCGGGCGTCGCGGAATGTCTCGGGCTCGCCGAGGCGCGGCTGATCGTCAAGGAGAACGGCGTCAAGACGATCGTCGACCTCGCCCGTGGCGACCACGCCGAGGCGCTGGCGACGCTCTTCGCCCATCTCGACGAGGACGCCCTGCTCGATCGGGTCGCCGTGATCGGCCACCGCGTCGTCCACGGCGGCGAACGCTTCACCGAGTCGGTTCTGGTGACGCCGCGCGTGATCGCCGACATCGAGGCCGTGTCGGCCCTGGCGCCGCTGCACAATCCGGCCGCGCTGATCGGTCTTCGCGCCTGCCTCGAGGCCCTGCCGGGCGTGCCCCAGGTGGCGGTCTTCGACACTGCCTTCCATCAGACCATGCCCAGGGCCGCCTGGACCTACGCGCTGCCGCAGGCGCTCTATCGCGACCACGGCATCCGCCGCTACGGCTTCCACGGAACCTCGCATCGCTGCGTCTCGGCCCGGGCGGTCGATCTGTTGGGGCTCGACCCCGACGATCACGGCATCGTCGTCGCCCACCTCGGCAACGGCGCCTCGGCGACCGCCGTCTTGAACGGCCGCAGCGTCGACACCACCATGGGCCTGACCCCGCTCGAGGGCCTGGTCATGGGCACCCGCTCCGGCGACGTCGACGTCGGTGTCGTCGCTCACCTCGCCCGGGTCGGCGGACGCTCGCTCGCCGAGATCGAGACCCTGCTCAACAAGGAGAGCGGCCTGCTCGGCCTCTCCGGCCTCTCCAGCGACTGCCGCACGCTGGAGGCCGCCGCCGACGAGGGCCATCCCGGCGCGATCCTCGCGCTCGAGGTCTTCGTCCATCGCCTCGCCCGCCACATCGGCGGCCTCGCCACCTCGCTGCCGCGTCTCGACGCGGTGGTCTTCACCGGCGGAATCGGCGAGAACTCCTCGCGCATCCGCGCCATGACCCTCGCGCGCCTCGCCGCTTTCGGCTTCGACCTCGACGAGACCTCGAATGTCACTTGCGTCGGAGGTCGTGAGGGACGTATCTCGCGGGGCGGTCCCCCGGTCGCGGTCGTCGTTCCGACCGACGAGGAGGGCCTGATCGCCGCGGACGCGGCGCGCCTCGCCGGGATCGGCGGCGCGGAGGGCATGGGGGTCGAGGAGATCGCCGAGGTCCCCGTTCGCCTCGCCGTCTGACACGGACACGGGACAAGGACTGCCGGCATGAACGTCGCCCCCACCCACCACACCTTCTTTCTCGTGCCGGTCTCGCGCGAGACCGGGCTCACCTCGATGGCGCTCGGCCTCGTCCGTGCCCTCCAGCACGCCGGCGTGAAGGTCGGTTTCGTCAAACCGATCGTCCAGCCCGAGGCGATCCGCGACGATCGCGATCTCGCCGGCCACTTCGCCCGGACCCTGTGCGGCACCACCACCCCCGATCCGATCCCCTTCGATCACGCCGCCGATCTGGTGCGGACCGGCCGCCTCTCCGACCTCATGGAGGAGGTCGTGGCGATGATCGAGACGATCCGCGTCACGCATGACGTCGTGGTCGTCGAGGGTCTCATCCCCGACGCCGACATCCAGATCGCGACCCGCCTCAACAGCGAGCTGATTCGCTCGCTCGGCGCCGATCTCGTGCCGGTGCTCGCCGGCGGCGCGCTCGATCTCGCCGCGCTCGCCGCCAAGACCTCCGGCGGCATCGAGCAATACGGCGACGACGGCCGTCGCCCCGTCGCCGGCGTGCTGATCAACCTGTGCGACCGCGACACCGCCGCCGCGCTCGCCGAGGCTGGCGTGCTCGAGGTCGAGGGTCAGCCGGTGCCCGTGCCGGTGCTGGCCGCGATCCCGACCGAGCCGCGCCTGACGGCGCCCCGCGTCCTCGACGTCGCCGAAGGGCTCGATCTCGAGATCTTCCATCGCGGCGACATCGAGACGGCGCGGGTCGAGACCCTGCTCGTCGCCGCCCGTTCGCCGGAGAAGCTGCTCGGCCATCTGCGCCCGGGCACTCTGGTGGTGACCCCGGCCGACCGCGCCGACGCGATCCTCGCCACCGCCCTGGTCGCCCAGCGCGGCATGCCGCTCTCCGGCTTCGTCTTCACCTGTGGCGGCCGGCCGGCGCCCGAGATCGAGGCGCTTCTGACCGCGCCGCCGCTCGATCGTCTGCCGCTCCTCGGCACCACCGACGACACCTTCACCACCGCGACCCGGCTCGCCAATCTCTCCCGCCACGTCGGCGGCGACGACGTCGAGCGGATGGAGAGCGTCGTCGCCTTCGTCGCCGACAAGATGGACGTCTCGCCCCTACTGTCGCGGCTGAACGTGCCGCTGGAACCGCTGATGCCGCCGCCGGTGTTCCGCCACCGTCTGGTCGAGGCGGCGCGCGGGGCGAACCGCCGCATCGTGCTGCCGGAGGGCGACGAACCCCGCACCATCCGCGCCGCCGCGATCTGCGCCGAGAAGGGGATCGCGCGTTGCGTCCTGCTCGGCCGGCCCGAGACGATCCGCGCCGTCGCCGAGGCGCACGGCATCGATCTGCCCGACAGCGTCGAGATCCTCGATCCGGAGACGACCCGCGCGGCCTATGTCGCGCCCATGGTCGAGCGCCGCAAGGCGCGGGGGCTGACCACCGTCCAGGCCGAAAAGGGCCTCGAGGACACCGTCGTCCTCGGCACGATGATGCTGGCGGAGGGCGACGTCGACGGCCTCGTGTCGGGCGCCGTCCACACCACCGCCAACACGGTGCGGCCCGCTCTGCAGCTGATCAAGACGGCGCCCGGTTCGTCGATCGTGTCGAGCGTCTTCTTCATGTTGATGCCCGATCAGGTGCTGGTCTACGGCGACTGCGCCATCAACCCCGACCCGACCGCCGAGGAACTGGCCGAGATCGCCGTGCAGTCGGCCGATTCGGCCGCCGCCTTCGGCATCGAGCCGCGCGTCGCGATGATCTCCTATTCGACCGGCGCCTCGGGTACCGGCGCCGACGTCGACAAGGTACGCCGGGCGACCGAACTGGTCCGCGCCCGCCGCCCCGACCTCGCCGTCGACGGCCCGATCCAATACGACGCCGCCTCGGTGGAGAGCGTCGGCCGCCAGAAGGCCCCCGACAGTCTCGTCGCCGGCCACGCCAACGTCTTCGTCTTCCCCGATCTCAACACCGGCAACACCACCTACAAGGCGGTCCAGCGCTCGGCGAACGTCGTCTCGGTCGGCCCGATGCTCCAGGGGCTGCGCAAACCCGTCAACGACCTGTCGCGCGGCGCCCTCGTCGACGACATCGTCTATACGATCGCCCTCACCGCCATCCAGGCGCAGGCCGGCGCCGAGGAGACCCGTCGCGCCGCCGAGTGAGGATCGCCTCTCTTCGATGAAACCCCGACCGCCGCGTCCTCGCCGAGGGCGCGGCGGTCTCGTCTCGTCTCGTCGCGACCTTCGCGGACCTTCGCGACCTTCGTGGCGGCCTCCGGCACCCGCTCGGGGCGACGTGCTGCCTCCCCGGCGTTCCCGCGACCGCCCCCGCGATCCGTAGTGGTACGTGATCGCCGATTTACTCTGGGCAAACCCGGCGTTCGGCGCTATTCATCATCATTGATAGCGCTAACATAGAAATGCGCCGACGACGTCCCCGTTCCCACGGGCGGCGGCGTCTCCAGAGGCCGCGAACCCGTCCCCATCCGGTTCGACGCCTCACGACGAGACCGGGCGACGCGGAAGAACGTCGCCGGAGGAGACGATGATGAATCACGTATCGCAGACGAGCCTCGCGATCACACCGACGGTTCGCGACATGCGCGTCGTGCCCGTCGCCGGGCAGGATTCGATGCTGCTCAATCTCTCGGGCGCCCACGCGCCCTATTTCACCCGCAACCTCGTCATTCTGACCGACACCGCCGGCAACGTCGGCGTCGGCGAGGTCCCCGGCGGCGAGAAGATCCGCAAGGCGCTCGAGGATTCCGTGCCCCTGGTCGTCGGCGCCTCGCTCGGCCGCTGGAACGACACGCTGAACGCGATGCGCCGCACGCTCGCCGACCGCGACAGCGGCGGCCGGGGTCTCCAGACCTTCGATCTGCGCGTGACCATCCATGCGCTGACCGCGATCGAGGCGGCGATGCTCGACCTGCTCGGCCAATATCTCGACGTGCCCGTCGCCGCCCTGCTCGGCGACGGCGTTCAGCGCGAGGAGGTTCCGGTTCTCGGTTATCTCTTCTACGTCGGCGATCGGACCAAGACCGACCTCGGCTATCGCGCCGAGCCGAACGGCGCCCACGACTGGTTCCGTCTGCGCGACGAGGTGGCGCTGACGCCCGAGGCGATCGTCCGTCTCGCCGAGGCGACCCATGATCTCTACGGCTTCCAGGACTTCAAGCTGAAGGGCGGCGTGCTCTCCGGCGACGAGGAGATGGAGGCGATCGTCGCCCTCCACGAGCGCTTCCCCGAGGCGCGCATCACCCTCGATCCGAACGGCGCCTGGTCGCTCGAGGAAGCGGTGCGTCTGTGCCGCGACAAGCACGGCATCCTCGCCTATGCCGAGGACCCCTGCGGCGCCGAGAACGGCTTCTCCGGCCGCGAGGTGATGGCCGAATTCCGCCGCGCCACCGGCCTGCCGACCGCCACCAACATGATCGCCACCGACTGGCGCCAGATGGCTCATTCGATCCTGCTCCAGTCGGTCTCGATCCCGCTCGCCGATCCGCATTTCTGGACCATGGCCGGCTCGGTGCGCGTCGGTCAGCTCTGCCACGCCTTCGGCCTGACCTGGGGCTCGCATTCCAACAACCACTTCGACGTCTCGCTCGCCATGTTCACCCACGTCGCCGCCGCCGTTCCCGGCGACATCACGGCGATCGACACCCATTGGATCTGGCAGGACGGCACGCGCCTGACCAAGGAGCCGCTGAAGATCCGTGGTGGGAAACTCGCTCTGCCGAAGAAGGGCGGTCTCGGCATCGAGATCGATCCGGACGAGGTGGCCCGTGCCAACGAACTCTACGTGAAGCACTGCCTCGGCGCCCGCGACGACGCCATGGCCATGCAATATCTCATCCCCGGTTGGACCTTCGACAACAAGCGACCCTGTCTGTTGCGCTGACCTCGCATCCGACCGAGGCCGGCTCCGCGTGAGGAGCCGGAAGCAAGAGCGCCCGGCGTCGTCGACGCCGGGCGTTCGTGCGTTCGGTGGACGCCCGTCGACGGCCTCGCCTGGGCTCCGGCGGCGCCCGGACGCGGATCCGAGCGGTTCCGTGTCGCGCCGGACGCGCCGACCCAATGCGAGGGTGCGTTGCAGTATTTTGTCTTCGCATATGCGGAATGACTTCGCTCATGCGAGAGAAAGAGTGCATAGGGACTCGTGCTTACTCGAATTTTTGAGACTCAGACTTGTTTCGGGCAATAGTTAGCGCTAACAGAAAAAGGCGATGGGAGCGCTACCAAAAATAGACGCGCGCCGTCTTCTCCAGAGGGGGAGACGGCAGACGCCTCATCCCTCATCATGCCTGGAGGAGCCCGCATGACCAGTCTATCCCTCGACCAGACGGCCTCGGCGGCCGTCGGTGCGATCAAGAGAACCAATTTCCGTTGGTGGATCGTCGTGATGCTGTTCGTCGTCACGTCGGTCAACTATGCCGACCGTGCCGTTCTCGCCATCACCGGCCCGGTGTTGTCGAAGGAACTCGGCATCAATGCCGCCCAGATGGGCTTCATCTTCTCCGCCTTCGGTTGGTCCTACGTCCTCGGTCAGCTGCCGGGCGGCTGGCTGCTCGATCGTTTCGGCACCCGCGTCGTCTATGCGCTGTCGATCTTCGTCTGGTCGCTCGTCACCATCCTCCAGGGCTTCGTCGGCTTCTTCGCCGGTGCCACCGCCGTCGCCGTGCTGTTCGCGCTGCGCTTCGCCGTGGGCTTCGCCGAGGCGCCGTCCTTCCCCGGCAACAGCCGCACCGTCGCCGCCTGGTTCCCGCGTCAGGAACGCGCCACCGCCGCCGCGATCTTCAACTCGGCCCAGTATTTCGCGACCGTGATCTTCGCCCCCATCATGGGCTGGATCACCCAGTCGGCAGGCTGGCCCTGGGCCTTCGGCTTCATGGGCGGTCTCGGCATCGTCGTCTCCGCGATCTGGCTCAAGGTCGTCCGCGCCCCCGCCGTGCACCCCTCCGTCAACGACGCCGAGCGCGCCTACATCGCCGAAGGCGGCGGCCTCGTGAACATGGACAGCCCCGCCCCGGCCGCCGCGTCCGCCAAGGACGGCGCCAAGTGGGACTACATCCGGCAGATGTTCGCCAACCGCATGATGGTCGGTATCTTCATCGGCCAGTTCTGCATCAACGCGCTCACCTACTTCTTCATCACCTGGTTCCCGGTCTATCTCGTCAAGGAACGCGGACTGTCGATCCTCAAGGCCGGCTTCATCGCCTCGGTTCCCGCCATCTGCGGCTTCGCCGGCGGCATCCTCGGCGGCCTCATCTCCGACTGGCTCCTGAAGCGCGGCTATTCCCTGTCGGTCGCCCGCAAGACCCCGATCGTCATGGGCATGCTGCTGTCGATGTCGATGGTCGCCTGCAACTACACCGATCAGGTTCCGGTCGTGGTGTTCTTCATGGCGCTCGCCTTCTTCGGCAAGGGCATCGGCGCGCTCGGTTGGGCGGTCATGTCGGACTGCGCGCCGAAGGAGATCACCGGCCTCGCCGGCGGCGTCTTCAACATGTGCGGCAACATCTCCTCGATCACGACCCCGATCATCATCGGCTACATCGTCCAGACCACCGGCTCCTTCAACGGCGCGCTGGTCTTCGTGGCGGCGAACGGTCTGATCGCGGCGATCAGCTACCTGCTGGTGGTCGGCGAGATCAAGCGCATGGAACTCAGGAAATGACCCCGCGGCGGCGGGGTCCCCGACCCCGCCGCGCCCTTCGGTCCGCCCCCGGACCCATCCCATCCGAGAGGATCGCCATGTACATCGGCGAACAATTGATCGATCCGAGCGACGATCGCCTCCGCCTGTCCGCCCAGCTCGGCGCGCGCGGCATCGTCATCGACACCCGTCCCAATCGCGACGTGTGCAACCCCGACGGCACCTGGGACGTGGACCGTCTGAAGGCGCAGAAGGCCCGCATCGAGAGCTTCGGCATGAAACTCGAGGGGCTCGCCCTCGACGTCGGCTCGATCCTGCTCGACAGCCTGCGCGATCGCCCCAAGGCGGAAGCCGCCGCCGAGCGGCTGCGCCAGAACATCCGCGCCGCCGGCGCCGCCGGCGTCCCCATGGTGAAATACACCGTCGCCATGGTCGGCATCACCCGCACCGGCGTCACCGACGGCCGTGGCGGCATGAAGTGCTCGACCTTCAAGGCCGAGGCCTATCGTCCGGAAGCCGACGCCGCCTTCTCCTATTGGGGCACCGTGCTGCCGGAGGACGGCCACGGCGGCGCCCACACGCCGACGGCCCTCATGAAGACCGCCGAGGCCGGTGGTCAAGTGCTGGCCTCCGAGGCCGGCGGCATCTCCGAGGCGGAAGGCTGGGAGGCGATTCGCTTCCTGGTCGAGGCGATCCTGCCGGCCGCCACCGAGGCGAAGGTGCGCCTCGCCTGCCACCCCCATGATCCCGCCTATCCGGTCGGCGGTCTGAACGGCGTCCACCACGTCCTCGGCTCGCTCGACGGCCTGCGCCGCTTCCTCGACCTCGCCCCCGAGAACCCATACCACGGCTTCAACTTCTGCCAGGGGACGATCGCCGAGATGTCGACCGACCCGAACGCCGTGGTGCTCGAGGCGATCCGGGAGTTCGGACCGCGGAAGAAGATCTTCATGGTCCACTTCCGCAACATCGTCGGCGGCTTCTGCGACTTCCGCGAGGCCATGCCCGACGAGGGCACCGTCGACATGGCGGCGGCGATCCGTGCCTATCGCGAGGTCGGTTACGACGGGGTGCTCTGCCCCGACCACGTGCCGCTCTCCGACGTCGATCCGGGACGGGAGCGTTTCTTCTCCTTCTGCCTCGGCTACACGCGCGGTCTGCTCCAGGCCGCCTGAACGCCCGGCACGCACGTCCTCACGGCGGCGCGGCCCGAGGCCGTCGCCGCCGTCGCCGTCTTCCCCGGGGCGCGAGGGGACCGGCGAAAGTCGTTGTGTCCCTCGCCCGGGGGATGCATCTAGTGTCGCAACACCGTCTCGGGCCGACCTGCGTCGGAGCTCCCGAGCCCGGTTCGAGGCCGACCTTGCACGATCAGATGCCGCCCGACGAAGACGATCCCACCGCCGCCCCGCGCCCGCGCCGCAGCGCGCGGGCGGGCAGCGGCCGCATCACCCTCTCGGACGTGGCGCGTCACGTCGGCGTCTCCGCCATGACCGTGAGCCGGGTGATGAACCAGCCCGACACCGTCTCCCCGGAGGTGCGCGAGAAGGTCCGCGCCGCCGTCGACGAACTCGGCTACGTCCCCGACATGCTGGCCGGTGGTCTCGCCTCGTCGCGGACGCGGCTGGTCGCGGCGATCGTCCCGACCCTCGCGCACATGATGTTCGCCTCCACGGTGCAGATCGTCGCCGACCGGCTCGCGGTCGAGGGCTATCAGGTCCTGCTCGGCCTCTCCGGCTATCCCGAGACCGTGCGCGAGGAGGAACTGATCCGCGCGGTGCTCTCCCGCCGCCCCGACGCGCTCTATCTGACCGGCACCCTCCACTCCGCCGCGACCCGCCGCCAGCTCCGCGCCGCGCGGATCCCGGTGGTGGAGACCTGGGATCTCTCGCGCCGGCCGATCGACATGGCGGTCGGCTTCTCGCATCGCGCGGTCGGCGAGGCGGTGGCGCGCCGGCTTCTCCCCAAGGGCTTCCCGGCCCACGCCGTCGTCACCGCCGGCGACGAGCGCGCCCTGCTGCGCGCCGAAGGCTTCATCGACACCATCGTGAAGGCGGGGGAGGCGGCCCCGATCCGACGGGTGACGCCGGCGCCGACCAATGTCCAGATGGGACGCGAGACCATCGCCGAACTGCTCGACGCCGGCTTCCGCGGCGCCGTCGCCTGCTCCTCCGACGCGCTCGCCCTCGGCATCGTCACCGAGGTCACCGCCCGAGGGCTGAAGGTGCCCGACGACGTGGCGGTGATCGGCTTCGGCGATTTCGACTATGCCGCCCACACCGCGCCGCGCCTGTCGTCGGTCCGGGTCGACCGGCAACTCGTCGCCGACACCGCCGCCGCCATGCTGCTCGCCCGCCTCTCCGGCCGCGAGGTCGCCGAACCGATCGTCGACGTCGGGTTCGAGATCATCGAGCGCGAGACGACCTGAGGCGAGGCGCGACCGTCCGGGCGCGGCTCACACCGGCCCGACGGCGGTCGCCGCGACCGCGTCGCCGATCCGCCGCAGCCGTTCCCGGCTCTGGGTGAGATGCATCCGCATCGCCGCCCGCGCGCCCTCCGCGTCGCCGCGCTCGATCGCCTCGAGGATCGCCTCGTGCTCGCGATTGACGCGCGAGAGATAGTCGGCGCCCATTTCGGTCGCGTAGTTGGAGAGGTCGAGCCGGGTGCGCGGCAGCGTCGAGGTGCCGAGATCGTGGAACACGGTCTCGAACCAGCGATTGCGCGTCGCCTTGGCGATCTCCATGTGGAAGCGGAAGTCGGCCTCCACCCCGTTGCGCCCCTCGGTGATCTCGCGATTGAAGTCCGCGAGGGCCCGCGTCATCCGCTCGAGATCGGCGGCGTCGCGACGCTGCGAGGCGAGGGCGGCCGCCTCCGTCTCGAGGCTGATCCGCAGCTCGAGCATCGCGATCACGTCGCGGATCGTCAGGACCACGCCGGTGTCGAGACCGCTGCGCGGCGGCGGATCGAGGACGAAGGTGCCGATGCCGTGCCGCGTCTCGACGAGCCCGGCCGCCTGCAGCCGCGAGATCGCCTCGCGCACCACCGTGCGGCTGACCCCGAATTCGGCCGTCATCTCCGGCTCGGTCGGCAGACGGCTGCCCGGCGGCAGCGCCCCGGATCGGATCCGCGCCGTCACGCTCTCCACGAGCCCCTCGGTGAGGGAGCGGCGGCGGGTCGGTGCGGTGGCGGTCGTCATGGACGGAGATCCGATGGAACGGGGGCGGCGCGAGGCGCGGGCGGCACAGCCTAGCATCGAAACGCCGGGGCGATCGACACCACCCGTCGTGAAATAAGACATCATATCATATGAAGGCAAGAGCGTTTCCGGCGAACGCCGCGATGCGGCATCGGGAAAATTGCGGAAAATCAAAGTTATGATGCGAATTCTTACGGATCGCTTCTTGCGCGGTGCAGCAACGAATCCGACTTGCGTCGGGGGCGAACTCGACTATAGTCGCCTCAAGTCATCATATGACTTGGTTCGAGCGACCGTCGCCGGACGGCTCGCGAACCCTGCGACAGGCGCCTCGGGGCGCTTCCACCGAAGGCTCGACCGATGTCCGATTCGCGTCCCTATTCCGCTTTCCCCAACACGTTCCGCGCCGCGCTCCGGGAGCGCGCGCGTCTGATCGGCGTGTGGTGTTCCCTCGGCAACCCGATCTCGACCGAGGTGCTCGGCCTCGCCGGGTTCGACTGGATCCTGCTCGACGGCGAACATGCCCCCAACGACGTTCTCTCGCTGATCCCGCAGCTGATGGCGCTGAAGGACAGCGCCTCGGCCCCGGTGGTGCGTCCCGCCTGGAACGACACCGTGCTGATCAAGCGCCTGCTCGACGCCGGCTTCCACAATTTCCTGATCCCCTTCGTGCAGTCCGCCGCCGAGGCGAAGGCCGCGGTCGCCGCCACTCGCTATCCGCCGCAGGGCGTGCGCGGCGTCTCGGTCGCTCAGCGCTCCAACCGCTACGGCACCGTCCCCGGCTATTTCGAGACCGTGAACGAGAACATTGCGGTGGTCGTCCAGATCGAGAACCAGGCCGGCGTCGACGCGGCGGCCGAGATCGCGGCGGTCGACGGCGTCGACGGCCTCTTCATCGGCCCCTCCGATCTCGCCGCCTCGCTCGGTCATCTCGGCCAGCCCTCCCATCCGGAGGTCCAGGCGGCGATGGCGCGGGTGTTCGAGGCGGCCGCGAAGGCCGGCAAGTCCTCCGGCATCCTCGCCCCCGTCGAGGCCGATGCTCGCCGGTACCTGGACGCCGGGGTGACCATGGTCGCGGTCGGCTCCGATCTCGGCGCCTTCCGCGCCGCCACCCAGGGCCTGCGCGACAAATATCGCTGAGCGGCCCGGTCCGGTCCTCGCCTCTTCCGATTTTCGACAGACGACGACGGTCGCCCGCGCGCCTCCGTCGCGCATGAGGAGTTCATCCATGAGCAAGTTGGGTTTCGTCGGTCTCGGCATCATGGGCACGCCCATGGCCGGCCATCTCCTGGCCGCCGGCCACACGGTCGTCGCCTACGATCAGAAGCCGCTTCCCGCCGAGCTGGTCGCCAAGGGCCTGATCGCCAAGGGATCCTCGAAGGAGGTCGCCGCCGAGGTCGACGTCTTCTTCGTGATGGTGCCGGACACCCCGCACGTCGGCGCGGTCCTCTTCGGCGAGAACGGCGCCGCCGAGGGCCTGAAGGCGGGCACGATCGTCGTCGACATGTCGTCGATCTCGCCGATCGAGACCAAGGACTACGCCGCGAAGATCGAGGCGCTCGGCTGCGACTATCTCGACGCGCCGGTTTCCGGCGGCGAGGTCGGCGCCAAGAACGCCACGCTCTCGATCATGGTCGGCGGCAAGGACGAGGTCTTCGCCGAGATCGAGCCGCTGTTCCGGCTGATGGGCAAGAACATCACGCTCGTCGGCGGCGTCGGCGCCGGTCAGACCGCCAAGGTGGCGAACCAGATGATCGTCGCGATGAACATCGAGGCGGTCGCCGAGGCGCTCCTCTTCGCCTCCAAGGCCGGTGCCGATCCGGCGCGCGTACGGCAGGCGTTGATGGGCGGCTTCGCCTCCTCCAAGATCCTCGAGATCCACGGCGACCGCATGGTGAAGCGCACCTTCGATCCGGGGTTCCGCATCGCCCTGCACCAGAAGGACCTGAACCTCGCTCTCTCCGCCGCCCGCGCGATGGGCGTCTCGCTGCCGAACACGGCCACCTGCCGCGAGCTGTTCAACGCCTGCGAGGCGCACGGCGGCTCCGGCTGGGACCACTCGGCGATGGTGAAGGCGCTCGAGCTTCTGGCGAATCACGAAGTGGCCTGAACCGGACGCCCCGTCGGTTCGACCCGTCCCGGCGACCTTCCCCGGTCGCCGGGCAACCACCCCGAAGGTGACGACGATGACTGCGACACCCGAGAGCCCCGCCCCGCGCGACCTGCTCCGCGCCATGTTCGACGCGGCGGTCGCCTCCGCCCAACCGGCCGTCTGCGTGCCGCCGGCCCTGCCCGCCCCGCCGAAGGGGCGGCTGATCGTGCTCGGCGCCGGCAAGGCGTCGGCGGCGATGGCGAAGGCGGTCGAGGACGCTTGGGGCGGCCCGCTCGAGGGTCTCGTCGTCACCCGCTACGGCTATGGCGCGCCCTGCTCTCGCATCGAGATCGTCGAGGCGGCCCATCCCGTGCCCGATGCCGCCGGCCATGCCGCCGCGCGGCGCATCCTCGCCCTCGCCGAGGCCGCCGGCCCCGACGACACCGTCCTCTTCCTGATCTCCGGCGGCGGCTCCGCTCTGCTCGCCCTGCCGATCGACGGCGTCTCGCTCGCCGACAAACAGGCGGTCAACCGCGCGCTCCTCGCCTCCGGGGCGACGATCTCCGAGATGAACTGCGTCCGCCGCCATCTCTCGGCGATCAAGGGCGGGCGCCTCGCCGCCGCCGCCCATCCGGCGAAGGTCGTGACCCTGCTGATCTCCGACGTCCCCGGCGATCGGCCCCGCGACATCGCCTCCGGCCCGACCGTCCCCGACGAAACGACCTGCGCCGACGCCTTCGCCATCGTCCGCCGCTACGGCATCGAGCTGCCGGCGAACGTCCGCGCCGTGCTCGAGAGCGGGCGCGGCGAGACCGTCGGGCCCGACGATTCGCGCCTCGCCGGCATCGAGACGCACATGGTCGCCGCCCCGCAGATGGCGCTCGAGGCCGCCGCCGAGGTCGGCCGCCGCGCCGGTTGGCCGGTCCACATTCTCGGCGACGCGATCGAGGGCGAGGCCCGCGACGTCGGCACCGTCATGGCCGGCATCGCCCGGCAGGTCGCGGCGCGCGGCCAGCCCTTCGCGGCGCCCTGCATCCTGCTCTCCGGCGGCGAGACCACCGTGACCGTGCGCGGCGCGGGCCGTGGCGGCCGCAACGTCGAATTCCTGCTGTCGCTCGGCATCTCGCTCGACGGCCTCGCCGACGTCTGGGCCATCGCCTGCGACACCGACGGCGTCGACGGGCTCGAGGACATCGCCGGCGCGCTCCTCGCCCCCGACACGCTCGCCCGCGCCTGGGCGCTCGGCATCCGCCCGAAGGACGCGCTCGCCGACAACGACGGTCACGGCTTCTTCGGCGCCCTCGGCGACGCGGTGGTGACCGGCCCGACCCTGACCAACGTCAACGATTTCCGCGCCGTCCTGATCGGCGCCACGACGACGGAGGCCGCGTCATGAAGACGGTCCGCCTGCTCGATGGAACCATCGTCCCGGCGATCGGCCAGGGCACCTGGACGACCGGCGAGGACCCGAGGCTGCGCGCCGAGGAGATCGCCACCCTCCGGGAAGGGATCGATCGCGGCGCCACTCTGATCGACACCGCCGAGATGTACGGCGAGGGCGCCTCCGAGGATCTGGTCGGCGAGGCGATCTCAGGCCGCCGCGACGAAGTCTTCCTGGTCTCCAAGGTCTATCCCTGGAACGCCTCGCGCGCCGGCACGATCGCCGCCTGCGAGCGCTCGTTGAAGCGGCTCCGCACCGATCGGATCGACCTCTATCTCCTCCATTGGCGCGGCGAGCACCCGCTCGCCGAGACCGTCGCCGCCTTCGAGGCGCTGAAGAAGGCCGGCAAGATCCGCCGCTGGGGCGTCTCCAATTTCGACCATGACGACATGGACGAGCTGCTCGCCGCCAAGGGCGGCGGCGCCTGCGCCACCGATCAGGTGCTCTACAATCTCTCCCGGCGCGGCATCGAATGGGACCTGTTGCCCTGGGCGCGCTCGATCAATCTGCCGATCATGGCCTATTCGCCGCTCGAGCAGGCGCGGCTCCTGTTCGATCGCGAGTTGAAGACGATCGCCGAGGGGCGCGGCGTCACCGCCGCCCAGCTGGCGCTCGCCTGGGTGGTCGATCGCGGCGGGGTGATCGCGATCCCCAAGGTGTCGAGCCGCCGCCGCCTCGCCGAGAACCTCGGCGCCCTCGACGTGGAGATCACGCCCGAGGTGCGCGCCGCGCTCGACCTCGCCTTCCCGCCGCCGCATCGCGCGACGCCCCTGGAAATGCTCTGACCCGTCTCGCCGACGCGTTCCGCGCGCTCGCGAACCACGACGCGTACCACGCGCCCACGAACCACGACGCGCTCCGCGCGACCCCGAACCACCCCGCGCGCTCGCCGCGCCACGAACCCCCGCGCGCTCTGCGCGCCACGAACCCCTGCGCGCTCGGCGCGCTCGAACCATGGCGCGGAAGCTGCGCCGGAGGACCGAGACATGGATGCGTTTGTTCCCCCCGCCGACCGGCCGCGCCGCATCGTCCTCGACGCGCGCGACACCGTCGCCATCGTCGTCAATTCCGGAGGCCTGAAGGCCGGCACCGTCTTCGACGACGGCCTCGTCCTGATCGACGACGTGCCGCAGGGCCACAAGGTCGCCCTCGTCGACATGCGCCAGGGCGAGGCGGTGGTGCGCTACGGCGAAGTGCTCGGCCATGCGGTCCGCGATCTGCCGAAGGGGTCCTGGGTCGACGAATTCTCGGTCGAGTTGCCCGAGCCCCCGGCGCTCGACGCCCTGCCGCTCGCGACCCGCAAGGCGCCGCCGGCCGAGCCGCTCGAGGGCTTCACCTTCGAGGGCTATCGCAACGCCGACGGCTCGGTCGGCACCCGAAACGTCTTGGCGATCTCCGAGAGCGTCCAGTGCGTCGCCGGCGTCGTCGATCACGTCGTGCGGATCGCCAAGGAACGGCTGCTGCCGAACTATCCCGACGTCGACGACGTGGTCGCGCTCTCGCACGCCTACGGCTGCGGCGTCGCCATCAACGCCCCGGCGGCAATCGTGCCGATCCGCACCCTGCAGAACATCGCGCTCAACCCGAATTTCGGCGGCGAGGTGCTGGTCGTCGGCCTCGGCTGCGAGAAGCTGCGCCCCGAACGGCTGATGCCCGGGCGTCCCGAGGCGGAGGCGAGCGCCGATGTCCTGTCGCTCCAGGACGAGCGTTTCGTCGGCTTCGAGGCGATGGTCGCCGGCATCCTGGAGATGGTCGAGGAACGGTTGAAGCGGCTGAACGCCCGCCGTCGCGAGACCTGCCCGGTCTCCGATCTGGTGGTCGGCGTGCAGTGCGGCGGCTCCGACGCCTTCTCCGGCGTCACCGCCAACCCGGCGGTCGGCGTCGCCGCCGACATGATCGTGCGCGCCGGCGGCACGGTGATGTTCTCGGAAGTGACCGAGGTCCGCGACGCGGTGCATCTCCTCACCCCGCGCTGCGCCGACGAGACCGTCGGCCGCGCCATGCTGCGCGAGATGGCCTGGTACGATCGCTACCTCGCCGCCGGCGAGACCGATCGCGCCGCCAATCCTTCCCCCGGCAACAAGAAGGGCGGTCTCGCCAACGTCGTCGAGAAGGCGCTCGGCTCGATCGCCAAATCCGGCTCCTCGACCATCGCCGCCGTGCTGGCGCCGGGCGAGAAGGCCACCACCAAGGGCCTGATCTACGCCGCCACGCCCGCCTCCGACTTCGTCTGCGGCACGCTCCAACTCGCCTCCGGCATGACCCTCCAGGTCTTCACCACCGGCCGCGGCACCCCCTACGGTCTCGCCGCCGCGCCGGTGATCAAGGTCGCCACCCGCTCCGATCTGGCGCGCCGCTGGCACGATCTGATGGACATCGACGCCGGCACCATCGCCACCGGCGAGGAGACGGTGGAGGAGGTGGGCCGGCGGATCTTCCTCGAGATCCTCGCGGTGGCGAGCGGCAAGAAGCCGTGGTCCGACCGCTGGGGCCTGCACAACGCGCTGACCCTCTTCAACCCGGCCCCGGTGACCTGAGCCACAAGATCATCATACTTTCGTCGTATGACGTCGCGACCATCGCCTTCGGCGCTCCTCTCGGACGGGGAGCGCCGCCGAATTTCCAATGGACCACGAAGGACGAACCACTCCATGCGCCGCCATCGACGGGCCAAGATCGTCGCCACCATCGGCCCGGCCAGTTCCTCGCCGGAGATGCTGAAGAAGCTCCATCTCGCCGGTGTCGACACCTTCCGCCTCAACTTCTCCCACGGCACCCACGAGGACCATGCGAAGGTCTTCGCCGCGATCCGCGCCCTCGAGGCCGAGGTCGGCATGCCGATCGGCGTCCTTCAGGACCTCCAGGGACCGAAGATCCGCGTCGGCAGGATCGCCGGCGGCAAGTTCCTCGCCGAGAAGGGGCAGCGGCTGCGCTTCGTCCTCTCCCGCGACGAGGGCGGCCCCGAGGCGATCCCGCTGCCGCATCCCGAGATCTTCGCCGCCGTCGCGCCCGGCCACGACCTCCTGATCGACGACGGCCGCGTCCGCGTCCGCATCGTCGCGATCGAGAAGGAGGCCCTGGTCGCCGAGGTGATCGTCCCCGGCCCGATCTCCGATCGCAAGGGCGTCAACCTGCCCGGCACCACCCTCGCCCTGTCGCCGCTGACCGAGAAGGACCGCGCCGACCTCGCCTTCGGCCTCGATCTCGGGGTCGACTGGGTCGCGCTCTCCTTCGTCCAGAAGCCGGCCGACGTGATCGAGGCCAAGGCCCTGATCGGCGGCCGCGCCGGTCTCGTCTCCAAGATCGAGAAGCCGCAGGCGCTCGAGCACATCGACGACATCATCCGCCTCTCCGACGCGATCATGGTGGCGCGCGGCGATCTCGGCGTCGAAATCCCGCACGAGGACGTGCCCGGCCGCCAGAAGGAACTGGTGCGCGCCTGCCGTCGTGCCGTCACCCCGGTGATCGTCGCCACCCAGATGCTCGACAGCATGGTCTCCTCGCCGACGCCGACCCGCGCCGAGGCCTCCGACGTCGCCACCGCGATCTACGACGGCGCCGACGCGGTGATGCTCTCGGCCGAATCGGCGACCGGCACCTATCCGGTCGAGACGGTGGAGATGATGGATCGGATCATCGGCTCGACCGAGGGCCACAAGCTCTATCGCTCGATCGTCCAGGCGACCCAGCCGACCGAGGAGGAGACCCCGCCGCACGCCGTCGCCGCCGCCGGCGCCGATCTCGCCGAGGCGATCCGGGCCCCGGCCATCGTCGTCTACACCTCCTCCGGCGCCACCTGCGGCCGCATCGCCCGCAAGCGGCCGGCCCTGCCGATCCTCGCGCTGACCCCGTCGCTGGCGGTGTCGCGCCGGCTGCGCCTGATGTGGGGCGTCCATTCGGTCCTGTCGCATGCGGTCGGCAGTTTCGAGGCGATGGTCGCCCAGGCCGCCGAGGTCGCCCGCAGCGAGGGCTTCGCCGCCGCCCGCGACCACATCGTCGTGGTCTCCGGCGCCCCGGCCGGCCCCTCCGGCTCGACCAACAACCTGCGCGTCGTCGAGATCTGAGCCGAAGCCGCCGCCGGCACGCTCCGGCGGCGGCGCTTCATACCGATCACGGGACATTCCGACTCGTCGGAATGTCCCGTGGTTGCGGCCTGACCGGCCGACGCCCGTCCGGGCTCGGGATCACTTCCAGGCGGCGCAGGCGCTCTCGCGGCGCGGCGGCGCGGCCGGCCCGCATCCGAGCGATCGCCACCAGCGCTCCAGCGCCTCGCCGCGCGGCGGAACCCGTACGGCGAGACCGCGCGACGAGGCGAGCCACGTCGGAAACAGCGCCTCCGGCACCGCGATCACCACCGGCAGCTCCTCCTCGACGGCGCGATGCAGCAGTTCGAAGAGCCCGACGCCGCGCGCCTCGCAGCGCCCGAAACGGTTGAGCACCAGCGCATCCGGCCGGCGGTCGATCACCCGCGCGAGCCGGTCGCCGAGAGCCGCCAGGATCTCGCGCTCGGGACGCGGCGCCGGCAGGGTCGCGGCGCCGGGATCCGCCTCGCCGGCGAGCCGCAGCCGGCAGGCGCGGCGCGGACCGTCGAGCGCCGGGAGCCGCTCCTGCAGCAGACCGACCACGTCCCACCCCTCGCCGAGCCGCCGCTCGAAGAAGCCGCGCAGCACCGGATCGGGGTCGATTTCGGGCCCGTAGACAAGGGCGGCGACGTCGCAGTCGGCATGCATCGGCAGCCGGACGGGGTCGTGGACCGCGTCCGCGTCGGTCCCCCGTCGTGCGTCGCCCCCCTTGGACGGGAGGGCGGGAGCGAGTACCCTCGCCCGGTTCGAGCCCTTGGATTGCCCCTCATGACCGACGGAAAGATCGACGCCTTCCTGGCCCTGCGGTCGAGCGAGGGGCGCCTCCTGGTCGGTCGCGACCGGGTGCGCCTGCTCGAGGCGGTGGCCGAGCACGGCTCGATCACCGCCGCCGCCCGCGCCACCGGCATCTCCTACAAGACCGTGTGGGAGGCCGTCGACGCGGTCAACAACCTCCTGCCGAACCCCGCCTTCGTGACCCGGGCCGGCGGCCGCGTCGGCGGCAGCGCCGAGATCACCGACGAGGGGCGCCGCCTGATCGCCGCCTTCGAACGGCTCGAGGAACGCCTCGCGCGCATCTCCACGGCGATCGTCGAGGACGGCAGCGAGGGGCTCGAGGCGGCCCTCTCCTGGACGGTGGGCCGCAAGATCTCCGCCCGCAACGTCTTCCACACCGAGGTCGTGGCGGTGCGCCGCTGGCCCGTCGACGTCGAGGTGACGCTGCGCCTCTCCGAACAGTCGACGATCCACGCGATCGTCACCAACGCCTCGGTCGAGGATCTCGGCCTCGTCCCCGGCCGGCGCGTGCTGGCGCTGGTCAAGGCCTCCTTCGTCCGTCTGGTCGACGCGGCGACCGGCGCCGGCATCCGCCGCAATCGCTTCACCGGCCGGGTCCGCTCGCGCACCGACGCCGAGCTCAACAGCGAGGTGTCGATCGACGTCGGCGAGGGCAAGACCCTCGTCGCCGTGCAGTCGCGCCGCGAGATCGAGGACCTCGGCATCGTCGAGGGCGGCGAGGCGATCGCCACCTTCGAGGCCGATCACGTCATCCTCGCCGTCGACTGAGCCGCCGCGCCACCGCGCGGGATCGCTGTCGGTCATCTGCGTCTCCCGATCGTCGTTTCGATAATCTACATGACGATGTCGGATTCCCGACAGTCGCCACCGCCGGCCGGCCCTCGGTCCGGATCGACCGATAAATCGCGGTTTTCTGCGATATCGTCGATCGGACGAGGGGCGCCTCCGGCCGCCATGATGCTCCGACTCGATTGGTATGACCATTGCTTTTCGACTCGTCGTGTAATTCAATTACATGAAACGAGGCCGGTCATGCAGCTGTCTCCCTCCAGGGCTTCCGTCGCCTTCCGGCCGCGCCTCGCCGTCGTCCTCGGGACGAACGAGGTCGCCTCGGCGGTGGCGGTCCATCTCCGGCGCGCCGGCCGGGGCGTCGTCCTCGCCCACGACCCGCTGCCGCCGGTGCTGCGGCGCGGCATGGCCTTCCACGATGCGCTCTGGGGCGACGAGACGGTGCTCGACGGGATCGGCGCCGTCGCCGCCGAGGGGCTTCTCGCCGTGCTCGAGGCGAGCGCCGCGCCGGAGCGCGTGGCCGTCACTCGCCTCGGCCTGATCGATCTGATGCCGCTCGGCCGGTTCGACCTCCTGGTCGACGCGCGTCTCCAGAAATACGCGGTCACCCCCGATCTGCGCCCCTTCGCGATCGCCTCGATCGGCCTCGGCCCCGGCTTCACCGCCGACCTCGACTGCGACGTGGCGATCGAGACCCGGCCCGGCCGCGCCGGTCTCCTCGTGACGCGGGGATCGACCGAGGCGCCGGACGGCTCGCCGCCGCCGCTCGGCGGTCACGGCGAGGACCGTTTCGTCCGCGCGAGCGACGCCGGCGTCTGGCGCACCGCCTTTCCCGTCGGCGCCCGGGTCTTCCGGGGGCAGCCGATCGGCCGGCTCGATCGAACGACCGTCGCCGCCCCGCTGGACGGGATCCTGCGCGGCCTCGTCCGCGACGACACCGAGGTGCCGGCCGGGGCGAAGCTGATCGAGATCGATCCGCGCGGCCGCTGGCGCGTCGCCTGGACCGGCATCGACGAGCGCGGCCGCGCCATCGCCGAGGCGGTGGTCGGCGCCGCCGACCGGCTCGATCGATCGGCCATCGATCACGCCCTTTCCCTCACCACGCCCTTCCCGAACAGGAGCCCGCGATGACCCCGTTTCTCGATCGCCGATCCTTCCTCGCCGGCGCCGCCGCCCTGGCCTTGCCGAAACCCGCCTTCGCCGCGCCGGCCACCGGCCTCGAGGTGCTGCTCGCGCCCAACGGATCCTCGGTGGTGCTGGTCGATCTGATCGAGAACGGCGGCCTCTCGGCGGTCGCGCCCGGGGTGACCCACCGCCTGTGGCGGACCACCGACGATCTGCGTGCCGGCATCGTCTCCGGCCGGGTGAAGCTCTTCACCACGCCGAGCCACGTCCCCGCCAATCTCGTCGCGCGCGGCATGCCGTTGAAGCTGCTCTGTCTGGTCGGCATGGGCCATCTCTCGGTGGTCACTGCGGACGAGACGATCCGCTCCTTCACCGATCTCGCCGGCAAGCCGATCCTCGGCTTCTTCAAGCACGACATGCCCGACCTGACCTTCCGCGCCATCGCCAAGATGGAGGGGATGGATCCGGACAAGGATCTCGTCCTCTCCTACGTCCAGACGCCGATGGAGGCGGCACAGATGCTCGCCGCCGGAAAGGCCGAGACGGCGATCCTCTCCGAGCCGCCCGCGACCGCCGCGATCCTGATGGCGGGAAGCCAGGGCCGAGTGCTCCGCCGCGCCTTCGACCTCAACGAGGTCTGGGGCCGCCACGAGGGCCGCGCCCGCATCCCCATGGCCGGCATCGCCCTCCATCAGAGCCTGATCGACGAGAGCCCCGAGCTTCTCGCCGCGCTCCGCGCCGGTCTGGTGCCGGCCAAGGACCGCGTCCTCGCCGACCCGCCCGCCGCCGCCAAACTCGCCGAACGCACCATGCAGATGCGGGCGCCGATCTTCGAGAAGGCCTTTCCGCATCTGAAGATCGACGTGGTCTCGGCGCGCGCGGCGAAGGAGGAGCTGATCGCCTTCTATTCCGCCCTGCTCGATCTCGAACCCGAGGCGGTCGGCGGCAAGCTGCCGCCCGACGACTACTATCTGGACCTGTGAGCCATGGCGGGACGTCGTCGTTCCTTCCTCGACGCGGTCTGGCCGGCCCTCGGCCTCGGCCTCCTCGCCGCCGGTTGGGCGTTGGTCCATGCCCGCTCCGGCCCCTTCGTGCTGCCCTCGCTCGCCGACACCGGCGGCGCGATCCTGCGCGTCGTCGCCGACGGTTCGGCCGCCGGCGCGCTCGGCGTGACGCTGGTCCATGCCCTCGGCGGGGCCGGCCTCGGCGCGGCGCTCGGCTTCGCCCTCGGCCTCGCCGGGGGTGCGGCGCGGCCGATCGGCGGTCTCCTGGCGGCGCCGGTCACGGCGGTGCTCGGGGTGCCGCCGGTCGCCTGGATCGTGCTCGCCTTCCTCTGGTTCGGCACCGGCCTCCTGGCGCCGCTCTTCACCGTGACGATCACCGCGTTCCCGATCGTCTTCGCCGCGACGCTCCAGGGCATGCGCACCCGCGATCCCGGCCTGAGGGACATGGCGGCGGTGTTCCGGCTGCCGCCGCGCGCCCGCTTCTTCCGCCTGCTCCTGCCGGAACTCGCGGTCCACGTCGCCCCCGCCCTCTCGACCGCCTTCGCCATCTCCTGGAAGGTGGCGCTGACGGCGGAGGTCCTCGGCGACGGCAGCGGCATCGGCGGCGCCTTCGCCACCGCCCGCGCCCATCTCGACCTCGCCGAGGCGATGGCCTGGATCGTCCTCGTCGTCGTCTTCCTGCTGGTCTCCGACGGCCTCGTCCTCGGTCCCCTGCGGCGCTGGATCGCCGGCCATCGCGAGACGGCTTCGTCCTCGGCCTCGGCGAGGCCCGCTCCCGCCCCGACCTGCGTCGGCATCGGCGCGATCCGAGAGGAGATCTGATGCTCGCCTTCGTGGACGTCTCCTACGCGGTCGATGCCGGACCGATCCTGACCGGCGTCGATCTCACCATCGGCCGCGGCGAGCTCGTCGTCCTGCTCGGCCCTTCCGGCGCCGGCAAGACGACCATGTTGCGGCTCGCCGCCGGTCTGGCGCAGCCGACGCGAGGCCGGGTCACCAATGCCGGCTGGCGCACCGCCATGGTGTTCCAGGAACCGCATCTCCTGCCCTGGGAGAGCGCCGTCGACAACGCCGCCCTGGCGCTCGAGGCCGACCACCGGCCGCGCGCCGACGCCCGCGAGGAGGCGCGCCGATGGCTCGGTCGCCTCGGCTTCCGCCGCGAGGATCTCGACAAGCGCCCGGCGCAACTCTCCGGCGGCATGCAGGCGCGGGTGGCGATCGCCCGGGCCTTCGTGACGGCGCCCGATCTCGTCCTGCTCGACGAGCCCTTCGCTGCGCTCGATCCGGCGCGCCGCCGCGCGTTGCAGGCTCTCCTGCGCGATCTCGTGGTGGAGTCGGGCGTCTCGGCGCTCTTCGTCACCCACGACCCTTCCGAGGCGGTCCGCCTCGCCGATCGGATCGCCGTGCTCTCCGGATCTCCGGCGCGGATCGTCGCGCGGATCCCCTCGACGCCGATCGCCGATCCCGCCGGGATCTGGGCGAAGGTCGCCGATCTCGCCGCCCGGCCGGCCTTGGCCGGCCTCTGGAACGAAACCGCGCCGCTCTAGGCCCGGCCGGCCTCTGGAACGAGACCGCGCCGCTCTAGGCCCGGCCGGCCTCTGGAACGAAACCGCGCCGCTCTCGGCGCGACCGGCCTCGGCCGGCGGGGCTGCGCTATAGGAAATCGTCACCATGCCGACGATTTCCGCCGGCCGGCAACGAAATGTCAGCATCTATCCCTGATTGTATCTCCCGTCTCGATGGCCGTCCGCAGCAGACGCTTCGGAGAGACCCGGTGCAGTCGGAGTGAAGGACAGATGACCATCGACCCTCCCGCGGCTTCCTTCGCCGACGCGGGGATCCCTCTCGTCGTCGATCTGGACGGTACGTTGGTACGTTCCGATCTCCTGGTGGAATCGGCCTTCGCCTGGGTGGGCGCGAAACCTCTGCGCCTCTTCGCCCTGCCGGGTCTGCTCGCGCGCGGCAAGGCGGCGCTCAAGGCCGGGATCGCCGCCGAGACGCCGCTCGACGAGACCCGCCAACCCTATGACGAGGACGTGCTGGCGCTCATCGAGGAGGCCCGCCGGCAGGGACGTCCGATCCACGTCGCCTCCGCCAGCAACCGCCGCTACGTCGCGGCGATCGCCGCCCATATCGGCGCCGACGGCTGGTTCGCTTCCGACGAAACGGTGAACCTCTCCGGCGCGGCCAAGGCGCGCCGTCTCGTCGAGGCCTTCGGCGAGAAGGGCTTCGACTATGTCGGCAACGATCTCCCCGACCTGCCGGTCTGGGCGGTGAGCCGTCGCGGCATCGCCGTGAGCCCGCCCGCCGCGGTGCGCCGGCGTCTGCCCGAGCTCGGCGTCGAGATGCGCGTCCTCGAGCCCCGGGCCGACCGGCTCGCCGCCTGGATCAAGCTCCTGCGCCCGCATCAATGGGCCAAGAACACCCTCGTCTTCGTGGCGATGATGGTCTCGCACACCTTCGATCTCGCCGCCCTCGGGGCGAGCCTCGCCGCCTTCGTCGCCTTCTCGCTCGCCGCCTCGGCGATCTACGTCGTCAACGACCTCGTCGACATCGAGGCCGACCGCAAACACCCGACCAAGCGCAAGCGCCCGCTCGCGGCGGGGACGGTGCCGATCATCGCCTCGATCCCGGTCGCCGGCGGCCTGACGGCGGCGGCGCTGGCGCTCGCGCTCTGGCTGTCGCCCTGGTTCGCCGCGACGCTCGTCACCTATCTCGCCCTGACGACCGCCTATACCTTCGACCTGAAGCGCAAGATGCTGGTGGACGTCGTCGCCCTGGCCGCGCTCTACACCCTGCGGGTGGTCGGTGGCGCGGCGGCGATCGGGGTGCCGGTCTCGGAGTGGCTGCTCGGCTTCTCCATGTTCATCTTCACCTCGCTCGCGCTGATCAAGCGCTACGTGGAACTGGCCGCGCGCATCGACGGCGATCTCCCCGACCCGACCAATCGCAACTATCGCAAGTCGGATCTCGGTGTGGTCGCCGCGCTCGCCGCCGCCTCCGGCTTCAACGCCGTCACGGTCTTCGCCCTCTACATCGCCACCGACGCCGTCGGGCGGCTCTATGTGCATCCGAAGCTGCTCTGGCTCGCCTGTCCGATCCTGATGTACTGGATCGGGCGGATGATCATCATGGCGCAACGCCGCTACGTCGACGACGACCCGGTTCTCTTCGCCGTCCGCGACAGGAACAGCCTGCTCGCCTTCGGTCTCGTCACCCTGATCCTCGGCTTGGCCTCCATCCCCTGGTGATCCCGGAACCGACATGAACCCGACCCACCGCACCTTCGCCGGGCTGCCGTTCGGACTGGCGGGCCTCGGCGCCCTGATCGTCGTGATCCTGCGCGGGGCGGTCCCCTTCGCCCTGGTCAGCGACCACGCCTATTTCCTGCCCGCGAGCTGGTGGTTCGCCGAAGGTGGGCGTCTCGCCAACCCCTGGATGCAGCCGGGGTTCGATCGGGTGTTCGATTGGCACGGTTTCGTCCAGCCTTGGCTGATCGGCGAGAGCGGGCGTCTCCTCGGCGGCGACTGGGCCGGCGTCCGTCTCGCGCTCGATCTCACGGCGGCGGCGACCATCCTCACGGTTCCCTTCGTCGCCCGCGCGCTCGGCGTGGCGCCGTGGCGCGCCGCCGTGGCGGTCGTCGTCACCGTCGCCCTGATGCTCGACGCCCGCTCGCGGCCCGAGGTGCTCGCCACGCTCGAGACGGTGCTGCTGGTCCTCCTGACCCGCGATTTCGTCACCACCTATCCGGCCGCGTGGGGGCGGGCCGCCGCGATCGGCATCGTCTGTGGCCTCCTCGCTCTGACCCATCCGGTCGCCGCCGTCTTCGCCTGCCTCGCCGTCGCCGGCACGCTCGTCGTCCTGTCGGCCGAGCGCCGGCCGCCCGTGGCGCGTCTCCTCGGTCTGCCGGCGGTGATGGGCGTCGCCTTCGCCGCGACGCTGCTGGCGCTCTTCGTCTTCGTCTTCGACGATCGCATCTCGGTCTGGCTCGACGGCATGGCGCGCGCCGGCGCGATCACCTTCGCCCGCACCGACACGACCGGCGTCGCGCGCTATTATCTGGCGAACCGCTTCCTGCCCGGCTTCGCCGTGGTTCTGGTGCCGGCGCTCCTGGCGCTGTGGGCGCTCCGGACCCCGCCGGCGGCGTCGCGCGCGGTCTGGCCGCGCCGGGTTGTGCTGGTCGTGATCGGTCTCGCCGCCGCCTGGCTGGTGCAGCGCTTCGCCCTGCGCATCCCCGCGACCTATTACAACGTGACGGCGATCCTCGTCGCCGTCGTCCTGATCGCCGCCGTCGTGCCGCTCTCCGGCCTCGCGCGCCGCGTCGCCGACCTCGGCCTCGCCGTCGTCGGCGCCGGTGCCCTCGTCGGAACCCTGGTGTGGACCGCTCAGGCGTTGGAGGATCTTCCGGCGATGGCGCGTTCGCGGGCCGAGCTCGCCGCCGCCGTTCTCGCCGATCACGCCGCCGGCCGGCGTCTCTGCGCCGACGCGGCCGCGCTCTCGGCGATCGACGCGCCCGAGGTGGCGCGGGCGATCACCGTGTCGATCCCGCTCGCCGACGGGCCGAAGGCCCCGAACCCCGAGCGCTGCGACGTCTATTATGCCCTGCAGATGCAGGACGGGCAGACGGTCGCGCCCCCGGTCGCGGGCTTCACCGCCGACCGCTCGACCCGCCGGGGCGGCCTCCTCGGGCGGATCGGTCTGCGGCCCTCGCATTTCGGTTTCACCCGCTGGACGGCCGACCGCGCCGGCTGACGATCACCCTCGCCGCCACCGACGCGGGAGAGAAGGACGAGCCCGATGAGATCGATCGACATCCTGTTCGTGCTGCTGAGCGTGGCCCTGTCCTCGCTCTCGCAGATCGCCCTGAAGTCCGGCATGACCGGCCCGGCGGTCCAAGAGGCGCTCCAGACCGGCCGGCCCCTCGCCATCGCCGTCGCGGTCGCCAAGGCGCCGCTGGTGGTCGGCGGCCTCACGTGCTTCGGGCTCAGCGCCGTCGTCTGGCTCTTCGTCCTCTCGCGCATTCCCCTGTCGCAGGCCTACCCCTTCGTCGCGCTCGGCATCCTCGTCACGGTCACCGCCGGCGCCGGGCTCTTCGGCGAGACGATCTCCTGGCAGGCCATGGTCGGCGTCGGCCTGATCGTCGCCGGTGTGACCCTGGTCGGGATGAAGGCGTGAGCGGGAGGAAGGCCGCCCCCCGAACACGAAAACGGCGGCCCTCGGGCCGCCGTTCGCAGGTTCGTTCGCGCGGATCGCGGAGCGATCACGCCTTGAGGATCGAGGTGCCGGCGTAGCGGGCGG
>OFTX01000070.1_pt1 | contig 61006 bp, 51 predicted proteins | sample 1775051 | NCBI WGS metagenome assembly OFTX01 (sample SAMN08195772, study PRJEB24354) | sludge metagenome | isolation source: sludge from phenol fed wastewater aerobic bioreactor A | place: India: Nagpur | collected 2016-09-15 | reverse complement strand
CCGACGGCGCGCGTTCTTTCATGCATTTGAAATTTTGGGGGCGATGGCGCAACGCGTGAGCGTGGCGTGGATTGCCGCCGCAACGGCGGGGCGAAGTCGCGCGCGACCCGGTCGCGCCAGCGTGCGCGGCGGTTGGGCGACCGATCATCCGACCGTCTGGTCTGCCAGGCATCCGAATGACGTAATGGGCATGCGTCTTGCTCGGGTCCCTCTCGTTAATCGATTTTCGATTCCGGTTTCGACGAAGAGGAGGACACGTTTGCAACTCGGTACGCTGACACCGCTGAAGGCTTTCGAGGCTGTTTCGCCCGTCGACTGGGCGTTCGCCGCCGCGGCCATGCTGTTGACCTACGCCGTGTTAACCGGTGTGTTGCGTCTTGCGGTGGGCCGCTTCGGTGCGCTCTCGCGCCGCATGAAATCCCAGGCCGCCGGCATGATCGTCGAAGTGCTCGGGGCAACACGGCACTTCGTCCTGCTGGTTGCGGCCTTGCTCATTGGCCTGAAGATGCTCGATCTCGGTGACCGGTGGGACACCGCCATCGTCCACGGATGGACGGTCCTGTTCTGCCTGCAACTGGCGCTCTGGGTCAATCGGGCGGTGAGCGTGTGGTCGACGCGGCGACTCCGGCATCGCGAGTCCGTGCCGGACAATCCCGTCATCGTCACCATGACGGCCTGGACGGTGCGCGTGCTCGCATGGGCGGTTCTGCTGCTGGCAATGCTGGCGAACTTCGGCGTGAATATCACCGCCTTCGTTGCAAGCCTGGGCATAGGCGGCGTGGCCGTGGCACTGGCCGTGCAGAACGTGTTGAGCGATCTGTTCGCGTCGCTTGCCATCGGGCTCGACAAGCCGTTCGAAGTCGGCGATTTCATCGTGTTCGGCGAGGTGGCGGGCACGATCGAGCGCATCGGCCTGAAAACGACGCGCATTCGCAGCCTGAGCGGCGAGGAGATCGTGTGCGGCAACACCGAACTCCTCAAGAACACCTTGCACAACTACAAGCGCATGGTCGAGCGACGCATCGTCTTCACGTTCAGCGTGAGCTATCACACGGTGCCGGACAAGCTCGCCCGGGTGCCGGAGATGGTCAAGGCCGCGGTGCGGGCGTCGGACAAAACGCGCTTCGACCGGGCGCATTTCAAGCAGTTCGGTACCAGCTCACTGGATTTCGAGGTCGTGTACTTCGTGCTCAGCCCCGACTTCAATCTGTATATGGACCTCCAGCAGGACATCAATCTCGCCCTGATGCGCGCCTTCCTGAAGGCGGACATCCGTTTTGCGATTCCGGCCAGCGTGCAGTATTTCGCCCAGGCCCCGGAGCCTCCCGAAGCCGCCGCCGTCGTGCACTGAGCCGCGCGCCGCATCGCCTGTCGGCACGGTCATTGCGGCGTGGTAGGATCGATCGCAACCACGCGCTTCGATGCGTGGCTTCGATCCAATCCGGACTCGTCGCGTGACGAGGAATTCAGGAGGCCAGCATGTCTGCAGAACAGAAGACGTCGCATCGGGGGTTCACCATCATTACCGTTCTCGAGCGCCTTTCCAAGGGCCGCGCACGGCTCTCGGCCAAGGTGCTCGCCAGCGACGAAGACCACAAGCGTCGCCTCGGCGGCAAGAAGTTGCTCCAGGCCAAGCGCTGGTTCGATCATTTCGCCGACGATCTGGCCGCGCCGGTGATCGCGGGACTCAAGCACACCATCGACCTCGAACTGGCGGCGGCGAAGACCCCGCCGAAGACGGCGAGCCGGCCTTCGGACGCCAAGGCGGGCAAGGGCGGGGCAACGGCAAAGCCGATGAAGGCGTTGAAAGCGCTGAAGGCCGCCAAGCTCGCCAAGCCGACAAAAGCCGCAAGGGCGGAGAAGGCGGAGAAGGTCGCCAAGGCTGGAAAATCGGGCAAGGCGGATGCCACGCCGAAGGTCGGGAAGGTCACTAAGGTCACTAAGGTCGCGAAGGTCAATGGCGCGTCGAAGGTTGGCGCTGCGCCGACCTCGGGAGCCACATCGGCAGCGAATGCGGGCGCCGGCAAGACCGGGCTGCGCAGGACCGCCCCGGCCCGCAAGCGAACCGATATGGCTTCGGCGTCTCCCATCGGTACACCGGCACCGACGCCGGTCAGGCGCGCCTCGGCGAGAAGCGCGGGTTGACGCGCTACGGCCTGAGAGGCTGACGGCCGGCGCCCCCGGGACGATTGGGTGCCGAGCATTATCGATTCGTTATCCTGACTGAATTTTTAGCGGCGCACGCCACTCCGGCGGAGCGCCGTTTTTCATTGAAACGTCGAAGCGCCGCACATGGGGGCGAGAAACGGCCGTGACGCATGGGCCTCGCGTGATGACCGTTATCATGCCGCGCGAAGTCGTCCTGACCTGCACCGCATAGGCCCTGCATTTACAGCGACGGGAGCGTCGGCGGGGTCCGTCGCGCCTTCGCGTCACCCAAAATGGGTGCATTGCGCGCGCATTCTGTGTATAATCATGACCTTGTCCAAAAAATGGGCATTGCGGGAAGTGGCGCTCACTGACGAACGATGAGAATGCCGCTTCGCCATCAATCAACCGTTCAGCCAGTCTGGAAGGCGCGATGCGGGGTTCACGCGACAGTGGGCCGGGTGTCGAATGCCAATCGGGAGATCGCAGAGGAGGTGAGTCGCGGTCCCGCCGGATGTGGTGTAGTGCAGTCCGTGGCAAGTCCGTTCGTCGCGCCTGGCAGGAGATGTCTCCGGCAGGGCGGGGAAGGGTGTCTTTGCGCGGTAAATTAAATATGCGGCTCGGTTGAGCCGATCACTATTCGAGATATTGCATGACCAAGATCGTTATCAAAGACGGTGAACCCGTTGAAGTCGCACTGCGTCGTTTCCGTCGCGCCATCGATGGCACGGGCCTGATCAAGGAAGTCAAGGCACGCGCTGCTTACGAAAAGCCGACGGCCGAGCGCAAGCGCAAGAAGGCTGCTGCCGTGGCCCGTCTGCGCAAGCGTCTGCGCAGCCAGACCCTGAAGAAGAAGATGTACTGAGCACGCCATTGCGCCGACGCGGCGCAATGTGTGCAACGTCAAAAAACCCGCCGCGAGGCGGGTTTTTTTATGGACCGAAGGCAGGCGCGGGGCTGCGAGCCGATTTGTTAAACTTGTGCGCCCCGCGGTCTTGTCGAGAATGATCGGCCGCCGACTTTCCCCCACGATTCCCCTATGAAAACATTGACCTTTGCCGCGCTCGACGCCCTGACCCAACAAGCCGAGCAGTCGCCTCGCGCGCGTATGAACCAGAACCTGCACGACGCGCTCGACGAGCCGATCCAGCGTCTGGCGATTGCGATGGAACCCTCGACGTATATCCGCCCGCACCTGCATCACCACACGTGGGAGTTGCTCACGTCGCTGCGTGGCCGCCATATCGTGCTGACGTTCGACGCGGCGGGCGTTGTGACGGACCGTTGCGTTCTCGGCGAGGACACCAGCGTGGTGGAGACGCCGCTGGGTGTGCATCACACCGTGCTGTCGCTGGACCACGGCGCCGTGATTTTCGAGGTGAAGCACGGTCCTTACCGGCCCTTCGTCGAAGCCGACTACGCCGCCTGGTCGGCCCCTGCCGGGACGCCGGAGGCCGCGGCGTTCATGGAGTGGGTCAAAACGGCCAAGGTCGGCGAGCGCTGGGCGGCCTGATCAGCGCGTCCATCCCTGAAATTCGGTGGCCATGGCGATCAGCGCCCTGGCTGCTGCGTCGACGGACCCGGGCCGGCCGTCGCGAGGCCACGGCATGCCGCAGTCCTGCTCGTCCCCTGTGTCAGCGATACCGAAACGGGCGGTATCGAACGGTTCGAACGGTTCGAACGGACCGTGCGGTTCGCGCTCTGGCATTTGTACGGTGGGCGTTGTCAACTGCCAGACCGGTACGCCCAGGCCCTGCGCGAGATGTGCCTGTGGCGGTTGCAGGGAAATGACCAGATCCAGGTTGTCGATGAGGGATGCCTCGTCGGCCAGATCGTCGAAGTCGGCGCGCCAATCGATCCAGTCGATGGATGCCGGCAGTGCGATGTCCGCCTCGCCAGGCGCGCGCTGCCCGAGCGGAACCCAGGATACCCCGGGCACGCGCAGCAGCGGCGCGAAGTTGACCCGCCGGCGCGCGCCCGGATGCGAGCCGACGCCCGGGGTGGTGTCGTCGTATCCCGCGAAGCCAACGCACAGGCCATGTTGCGCGGCGGCGGCGAGCCGGTCGCGCCAGTGCCGGGCGGCGGTCATGGTCACGCGCAGGTGGGGGCGGCCGGCATGTGTTGACGCCGCCTGCGGCCCCAATGCGCGGGCCAGCGTACCGATCGGGCAGCGAAGATCCCAATCCGATACGTCGCGCGGCAATCGGGAAATCACCACCACGCGTTCCCCCATCGACCATTCGACGAGACGGCGCACGTTCGCCGGTCCGATGAAGCCCACCTTGCGAAATCGCGCGGACGCCATTTCCAGGTATCGCAGCTGACTGACGAGATCGCCGTCATGGCCGCTGCCGATGACCAACAGATGCCGGTGCAGCGTGTCCCCGCCACCGGTCCATGTCGGGAGCGGGCAATCAGGGTGCGGGCTGAGGGCGGCGCCGACCCGTGCCCAGGCGTGAGCGATGGCATCGGGTTGGGGGCGGGTGTCGGACATCGGGACGTGTATGGCACGCTGCGGAGGCTTCGTCATGCGAATCCTGGCATCGATCAGGAATGGGGGGCGACGATATCGGCGGGGCGGTGGCGGTATTCGGACACGGAAACCCGACGATATGACGCCGGCGAGGTGCGCAGGTGGCACCTCAAAAATGATAGTTCAGCAGAATCGTCGAACTGGCCGCGTGCGTTTGCTGCCGGGGCGAATTCGTTTGCTGGACGGCAAAATATTTGAGATTCGATGCCGGTGCGCGGCGAGGGGGCGCTCGGGATCGGATCGGCCTTGGGGCGGGGAATACGGCGCTTTGCCCGAAGGGTCCCTGCCCGAGAGCGCGCAAGTGGCGGTCCTGGGCAGGGAGGCGGCAAGCGCTGCGCTGCCTTGAATTACTTCTTGCGGCGCACGGCCTTTTTGGGGCGCGGCGCTTCGTCGTCCTGGACGGTGAGCTGGCCGCCCGTGCCGAGGCCGCCGGCGACGGTTTGTTGCTTGTAGTTCTTCACGGCGCGCACGACGTTGTTGTACGAGTCGGTGAAGGCGGCAACGATCACCTTGCCTTCCGCCGTGTTCGAGTAACCGCCGAGCGAGCCGCCGGCCGAGCTGCCGACGATGCGGCCGAGGGCGCCGAAGTCCATGGCGCTCGCGCTGCCTTCCGCGGCGGCGATCTGCACGCTCGAGCGGTTGTCGATGACGGTCAGCAGCGTACTGGCCTCCTTCGAGTTCATGCTGCCGGCCAACGCGCCGATGGCCGAACCGATGCCGCCCGGCAGGAGGCCGGCGATGCTCGCGCCCGCGCCACCGGCGTTATTGTTGGTAAACGTGATGGACGGGCTAAGTGCGTAGTCGGCCGACACCATCTTGCCTTTGCCGAAGTTCGACTTGTTGCGCAGTTCCCCTGACTGCTGCAGGGCGCGCTCGCCCATGACCGTATCCATGCCGCGCCCGCGCTCGACCACAACGAAGCAGTTCGACTGCTGAACGAGCAGCTTGAGCACGGGCACGGTGGAGCCGAGCTTGTACTGGCCGGTCAGGATGCCGTACCACGGCGCCGTAGTGTCTTCGATGACGGCGAGCGTGCCCAGCGGACGGTCGCATTTCTCAAGGGTTTGATTGGCGTTTTCGGCGTTGGCGCCGCCGGCCGATCCGGTGGCGGCTGTCTTGGCGCTGCTGCTCCCCATGTTCATGGTCGAGCACCCGGCCATGATGCCGGCCGCGACGAGCAGGCCGGAAATTTTTGCGAGATGGTGTGCCATTTTCCTAGTCTTCAGATTGTTGTTATGGAAATTCGCGGCGCTGCCTTACTCCTCATGCGGGGAGTTTCGGCCAGGTCGGTGACGCCGCCGTCGGTCAGGAGTCGGGAAATCAGGAGTAAGAAGCAAATTACGATAGGACTCCTACGCTGAAATGCCTCGTAAGAGCATTCCGCGCCGCATGCTAGCACGCACTTCAAACGCGTATTACCTATTAAAAATCATGGGGATTACGAAAGGATTAGTGAGATGCCTTTCGACGGATGAGGTAAGGATTAGGGGGAAACCATCGGGGGGGCGAGTCGCATTTGTCGTTGGGATACCGAACGACATTAAGGGCAAGCTCGGTGAACGGTCGACGCGGGAGGGGGCCGTTTCACCGCACTGGGGGAAAGGCCGGAGGGAATGTCCGGAGAGAGGCGAATGCCAGCCGAATCGGCGACCGACGCATCGAGGCATGCGTGGCATCGTGCCAAAACCGCATCAGCGTGGGTCGTCGATTTGTCGCGGCGTTGCCGCAGCCAAGGCGGAAAGCCTTGCTTTTTGGTCCCCCCGACAGGAATCGAACCTGTATCTAGCGCTTAGGAGGCACTCGTTCTATCCATTGAACTACAGGGAGGGAGCGGACGCGATCCACTCAGAAGGGGCAGAGTATAGCAAAAACGCCCGGCAAGAAGGAATGCGTCCCGATTGGCCGCTCGTCAAGCGTGTTGAAGCCAGCCATCGCCCGCTCACGTCGTCTCGCGGCACCGAGCGGGGCTCGGGAATTTCCCGATGGAACAACCGTCTTCGGCATTTGTTCCATTGACGCTACAAATTGGTCCTCCTAGAGTCATCGCCATGATGACTCGTCTCCCATCCTCCTGCGTGTTGGCGCGCGTTTCGAAACGTGCGTCGTATCGCGTCCTGCGCGAATAGTCCGTCGCACCCCCAACGCGTAGCGCCGCGACCGGTTTCGCTTCGCGTGATTTTCCCCTGTCGCCCCATGCCTGACGACGCGCCCGCTGACTGCGCGTCGCGGTGTCGTGCGCCCTGACGTCCGAGCCTCCCGCAACGCCGCATCGGCTTGCAGCGAGGCGCCGGCGTCCGGCGCCGAGGGGAGGCTGTTTTCCCGAATCGCAGCAAACCCAAAGCCCGAAGTCCTCACGCCCTTCAAGCCAAGACCATAAGACTCATGAAGACCACTCAACGCAAAACACTGAAATCGCTAACCCTCGCCGGTGCCGCGCTGGCGCTGACGACCGCCGCGACATCCGCGCTCGCGCAATCGAGCGTCACGCTCTACGGCCTGATCGAAGGTGCTGTCGTCTCGCAGAATCACGCCAGCCCTGACGGCGGCCGCGTCTATTCGCTGAACCAGTCCGGCGAGGGCTTCCTGTCGGCCAGCCGTTTCGGCCTCCAGGGCATCGAGGACCTCGGCGGCGGCATGAAGGCGCGCTTCGTGCTCGAAAACGGCTTCAATTCGCAAGCCGGAACGTTCGATCAACAGGGGCAACTCTTCGGACGCCAGGCCTTCGTCGCATTGCAAGGCGGCTGGGGTGAACTCGCATTCGGGCGTCAATACACGGGCGCCGTCGTGGCGATCTCCATGGTCGATCCGATCTTCATCGGTGCGCCGCCCACGAACTCGTGGCTCGTTTTCCTCACCGGCCAGCGCTATAACAACGCGCTCACCTGGACGAAAAAATTCGGCCCCTTCGGCGTGAACCTGCAATACGCCTTCGGCGGCATCGCAGGGCAGGGCTCCGCACGCTCGTCAGCCTCGGGCGGGGTGTCGTGGGAGCAGAACGGCAACGTCTTCACCGGACAGTTGCAGCAGACGCACGACTCGCAGAGCCGTACCGCGAAAACCTGGTCGCTCGGCGCCAAGGTCAGCTACGGACAATGGAAATTCCACGCCGACTACCTGCAAAGCCAGCGCGACCCCGGATTCGACGTGACCAACGGCGGCGTCGACTACGCGTCGATCACCAACATGAGCACCGCCGCAACGCCCACCACCGTGGCGGCCATCGGCTCGGTCTTCTCCGCCGCCCGACGCGATCAATTCTTCACGCTCGGGGCGAGTTACCTGCTCAACCCGTCGTGGCAATTCATCGCCGCCTACATGTATGACAACACCAGTGCCGTGAACTTCAGCGGCAAGCGTCAAACGCTGTACGGCGTCATCGACTACTTCCTCTCGAAGCGCACCGACGTCTATTTCGCGACCGCTTACGAACGCGTCGACGGCGGCTGGGCGGGGCTGTTCGGCACCTCGACCACGAACTGGACCGGAGGCAACGGCGTGAAGCTCAACGGCTACGATAACCAGATGAGCTATTACGTCGGCTTGCGTCACCGCTTCTGAGCGGCCGCCGGGCGCCGCGGGTCGTACGCCCGACGCCCGTCCTGCGGACGGGCGAGCGGGACGCCACGCGAGCCCGATATCGCCGCCGCAAACGCGTGCCGCGCAGCTCACGAGTCATGCTGCGCGGCACCGTGAAGGTCCTTGTTCCGCCTGGGTTTGAAGTGCCTCCGCGCATCGCCGGAAAATCCTCGCACAGGGCTTAGGTGTTTTCCCGATGGGACATTTTGTCTGCTTATTTGTTCTATTGACCGGACATTATGACACTTCCAGAATCGTCGCATGGATACCCCACTACCGCTGCCGAAGTACCACCAGATCTACCTCGTGTTGCGCGAGCAACTGCAGGAAGGACGTTTCGATCGCGACGGCGTGCCCGGCGAGCATCTGCTGGCCGATCAGTTCAGTGTGGCGCGCATTACGATCCGCAAGGCGATGGAGATGCTCGTGGCCGATGGGCTCGTGGTGCGCCGCCCCGGACTGGGGACGTGGCCACTGCATGCCGGGCAACGCACCGGCGGCGGCAAGGGCCCCGGTATCTCGCGTGAGAAGGCGCACCTGACCGGTCTGCTCGAGAACATCGTCAACATGGGCCTGCGCACGAACGTGGCCGTGCTCGAATCGTCCGTGGTCGGTGCGAGCGACGCTGTGGCCGAGGCGCTCGCGCTGACCCCCGGCGCTCCGGTCTACAAGAGTGTTCGCGTGCGCAGCACGCAAGCCGGCCCGCTGTCGTACATCACCACGCACGTGCCGAAGGACATCGCCGAGATTCGCAGCGACGACCTCGAACGCAAGCCGCTGCTCATGCTGCTCGAAGAGGCCGGCGTCGAACTCGGCGGCGCGACCCAAACCATTTCCGCGCGCCTGGCCGACGCCGTCGTGGCGCGCCACCTCGACATCGCCGTCGGCTCCGCGTTGCTCGCGGTCACGCGCCTGGTGCGCGACGTCGCCGACCGCCCCGTGCAACTGCTGCAAGGCCTGTATCGCCCCGATCGCTACCAGTACCAGCTTCAACTCTCGCGCGTCGGCGACATCGACGCCAAGGTCTGGGTCAGCGAAGAACTGTCTGCCCAATTCCACTGATCAAGTCCGGAGACCCACACATGAGTTCGCGTCGCACGTTCCTGCGCCAGTCCACCGCCATGGCCGCTCTGGCCGCCACCTCCAGCGCGCCGTGGTTGGCGCACGCCGCCGGAAAACCCGTCAAGATCGGCGTGCTGCACCCGGTCACCGGCGCACTTGCCTATTCGGGCCAGCAGTGCCGCCTCGGCGCCTTGCTCGCCATCGAGGACATCAACGCGGCCGGCGGCATCAAGTCGCTTGGCGGCGCGCCCATCGAGGCCATGCTGGGCGACGCGCAATCGCGTCCCGAAGCCGGTTCGGCCGAAGTCGAGAAGATGAACGAAGCCGGCGTGTCCGCCATCGTCGGCGCCTACGCGTCGGCGATTTGCCTCGCCACCACGCAAACGGCCGCGAAGTACGGCTTGCCGCACGTGGTCGACGTCGGCGTCGCGGATCAGATCGTCGAGCGCGGACTGACCAACACGTTTCGTTTCGGCCCTGGGTATCGCATGTGCTCGATGCGCGCGGTCGACGATCTCGCCGCGCTGAACAACGCGGCTGGCAAGCCGGCGAAGACCGTGATGATCGTTCACGAGGAATCGCTCTTCGGCACCGGCACGGCGGCGCTGTTGCAGAAGGAACTTCCGGCGCGCGGTTTCGAGATCAAGGAAGTGATCAAGCACGCCAATCCGACGCGCGACTTCAACAATATCGTGCTGCGCATGCGCTCGGTCAATCCGGACATCGTGATTCCGGCGAACTACTACAACGAGTACGCCTTGCTGCTGCGCGCGATGAAGCAGCAGAAGGTGCGTCCGAAAGCCATCTACTCGGTGCTCGGTGGCGCGGCCTCGAGCTACAAGTTCCTCAAGGAGTTCCCGGACATCGCCGACGGCATCATCGACTGCAACCACTGGTTCAATCCGAAGGACCCGCGCGTGGCGACGCTCAAGAAGCGTACGGAAGCGAAGGGCGCCTATTTCAGCTACGAAGTGTTCATGACGTACACGGCCATGATGCTGCTCGCCGACGCGATCGAGCGCGCCAAGTCGGTGGATCGCGCGGCCATCACGGCGGCGCTCGCATCGAGCACGTTCAAGGACCACCTGATGCCGTACGGCCCGACGAAGTTCGAGAAGGGCCAGAACCTGGGCGCCCAGCCGCTGCTCACGCAGGTCTCGGGCGGCGACATCAAGGTCATTCTGCCGGACAGCTACCGTCAGGTCGCGCCGGTCTTCCCGCTCAAGGCCTGACGTGATGTTCGACCCGGTCATTCTCCTGTCGGCCGTGCTCAACGGCCTGACGACCGGCGCGGTCTATGCGCTCATCGCGCTGGGCCTCACGCTGGTCTACGGCGTGCTGCACATCATCAACTTCGCGCACGGCGCGGCGTTGATGGTGGCGCTGTACGCGGTCTGGCTGCTCAAGGAAAAGCTCGGCATCGACCCGTATGTCGCGCTGCCGTTCGTCACGCTGGGCATGTTCGCGCTGGGCTACGCGCTGCAGCGCGTGGTGATCGAGCGAGCGAGCCACGGCAAGGACGAGAACATTCTGCTGGTCACACTCGGCCTGGCCATCGTGCTGGAGAACCTGGCACTCGTGTGGTTCAAGTCCGACACCCATACGATCGACACGCCGTACACACTGGCCACGGTCGACGTTGGCCCGGTCATGCTCGCCGTGCCGAAGCTGATCGCATTTGGTGGGGCGCTCGCCGCGGCGGCCGTGCTGTTCTGGATCATGCGCGCCACCGATCTGGGCCGCGCGATTCGGGCCGTCGCCAAGGAAAAGCATGGCGCGAAGCTCATGGGCATCGACGTGGAACGGGTGTACGCGCTGTCGTTCGGGATCGGCATGGCCTGCGTGGGCGCGGCGGCGTGTTTTCTCATGCCGGCGTACTACGTGAACCCGCAGGTCGGCGGCGGTTTCGTGCTGGTGGCCTTCACCATCGTCGTGCTGGGCGGCATGGGGAGCTTCGTGGGTGCGCTGGTGGGTGGCTTGCTCATTGGCGTGGTCGAGTCGCTCGGCGGGCTGTGGCTCGGCGATTCGCTCGGGCAGATGGGCATCTTCGCCATTTTCATCATCGTCGTGCTGCTGCGTCCGCAGGGGCTGTTCGGTGCACGGGCATGAACCGGGGGAGCAGGAGCCAACGATGAAAGATCTTCGAATGATTGTGCTGTTCGGCGTGGCGATGGCCGCGCTGCTGCTCACGTTGCAGTCCGGCGTGTGGCTGTCGTTCCTGATGATGACGTTTTACGCCGTGCTGCTCTCGCAGTCGTGGAACATGCTCGGCGGATTCGGCGGCCAGTTGTCGTTCGGCCACGCACTGTTCTTCGGCGTGGGGGCGTACGCCCAGGCCATTGCCCAGTTGCAATGGGGCTGGAACCCGTGGCTGGCCATGCCGTTCGCGATCGCCATGGGCACCGCGGTTGCCGTGGCGCTCGGCGCGGTGACGTTTCGTTATGGCCTGAAGGGGTCGTATTTCGCTCTGGTCACGCTGGCCTTTGCCGAGGTGTTCCGTATTCTGGCCGTGTCGCTGCCCTTCACCGGCGCGGGCGTGGGCCTGATGGTGCCGCTGCGCCAAAGCGTGGGTAATTTGCAGTTCGCATCCCCGCGCGGTTATGCGGCGTTGCTGCTCGTGTTCGTGATGGCGGCGCTGCTGGTGACGGCGTGGTTGCGGCACTCGCGCTTCGGCGCGTGGCTGCAGGCCGTGCGCGACAACGAGAACGCGGCCCGCGCCGTAGGCGTGAACCCGCTGCGCGTGAAGCTGGGCGCGATTGCGCTGTCGGGCGGCTTCATGGCGGCGGCCGGCATGTGCTACGTGCAAATGTTCCAGTACATCGACGCGGGCATCGCGTTCGGCTCGACCATCTCGGTCGAGGCGCTGGTCGGGGCCATCGTCGGCGGGCTCGGCACGCTGTGGGGCCCGGTGCTCGGCGCAGCCGTCCTTTACGCGCTCGGTGAATTCACGCGCAACCTGTTCGGCGAACTGCCCGGCCTGTCGATGGTGATCTACGGCGCCGTGCTCATCCTGATCGTGATGTTCCTGCCGCGCGGCATGACGGGCGCCGGGGCCTCGATCCGACGCGTGCTCGGCATGGAACGCAAGGCCGTGGCGCAGGGAACCGCGGCGGACGAGACGCGTACCGCATCGCGTGAGGAGAACGCCCGTGTCTGACATTCTTTTGAAGGCCGAAGGCCTGTCCATCACGTTCGGCGGCCTGAAGGCGGTGCAGGACGTGAGCTTGTCCGTCAGGGCCGGCACGCTGACCGCCCTCGTCGGTCCGAACGGCGCGGGCAAGACCACACTGTTCGGTTTGCTGTCCGGCTTTCTGACGCCGGGCGCCGGACGCGTGGAATTCCAGGGGCGCGACATCACCGGGCAGGCACCGTACGAAACGGCGCGCCAGGGGCTCACCCGCACGTTCCAGATCGTGCAGCCGTTCGGGGCGCAGACCGTGCGCGAGAACATCGCCGTGGGTGCCCATCTGCATCTGCGCGAGCGCCGCGCCGCGCTGCGCGACGCGGAGGAAATCGCCTACCGAACCAATTTGCAGGCGCAGCTCGACAAGCCGGCGGCGGACCTCACCGTGTGCGGCCGCAAGCGGCTCGAGCTCGCCCGCGCGCTGGCCACTCGCCCGCGCCTGCTGTTGCTCGACGAAGTGCTCGCGGGGCTCAATCCAAGCGAGATCGACGAAATGATTCCCGTGGTGCGCGATATCGCCGCGAGCGGCGTGACGGTGCTGATGATCGAACACGTCATGCGCGCCGTGATGAGCCTGGCCGAGCACGTCTGGGTGCTCGCGCAGGGCAAGCTGATCGCGTCGGGCACGCCTCGCGAGGTGACGACCGACCCCGCCGTGATCGAGGCCTATCTGGGGCATGGCACGGCGGCGCGGCTCGCTGCGCAAACCGGAGGTGCGCAATGACCCATCTGCTCGAAGTCGAAGGCCTGCGCACCGGTTATGGGCGTGTCGAGGTGCTGCGCGGTGTCGATCTCACCGTCGGCGAGGGCGAGATCGTCGTGATGCTCGGCAGCAACGGCGCGGGCAAGTCGACGCTGAACAACACGCTGTCCGGCATCAACCCGGTCTGGGGCGGGCGGGTTCGCTTCGACGGGCACGATCTCACCGGCCGGCATTACCGCGACGTGGTCAAGGCGGGGCTGATCCAGGTGCCTGAAGGGCGCCGCATTTTCCCGAACCTGAGCGTTCGCGAGAACCTGTCGCTCGGCGCGTTTGCCCGCGCCCGCGCGTCGCGCGAACGCAGCCTGGAGAAGATGCTCGATCTGTTTCCGCGTTTGCGCGAGCGTATCGATCAGGCGGCCGGAACGATGTCCGGCGGCGAGCAGCAGATGCTTGCCATTGGCCGAGGGCTGATGGCCGAGCCGCGCCTGCTGATTCTCGACGAACCGTCGCTCGGCCTCTCGCCGCTCATGGTCGAGGAGCTTTTCTCGCTCATCGCGCGCTTGCAGCGCGAGGGCCTGTCGATCCTGCTCGTCGAGCAGAACGTGGGCCAGTCGCTCGAAACCGGGCAGCGCGGCTACGTGCTCGAGAATGGTGAAATCCGCCACAGCGGCACTTGCGCCGAGTTGCTTGCGAGCGACGATCTGCGGCGTGCGTATCTGGGAATGTAAGGGAATGACCGTGCCTCAAACTCTGACGCAAAAGCTGCTGGCTGCCGCGTGTGGCCGCGACACCGTGGCCGTGGGCGAGATCGTCACCTGTCGTGTCGATCTCGCGATGTTCCACGACTCCAGCGGCCCGCGCCGCCTGCAGCCGATGCTCGAATCGCTCGGCGCTCAGCTGTGGGACAAATCGAAGGTTGTGCTTGTCATCGATCACTACGTGCCGGAATCGGACGACGAATCGCGGCGCATCGTGCGCATTGCGCGCGACTGGGCGAGCGCGCAGGCGCTGCCCAACGTGTATGACTCGGCAGGCATCTGTCACGTGGTGGTGCCCGAGCACGGCCACCTGCGCCCCGGCATGTTCTGCGTGGGCGGCGACTCGCATTCGCCGACCGGCGGCGCGTTCGGCGCGTACATGTTCGGCATCGGCAGCACCGAGATGCTCGGCGTGGCGGTGTCCGGCGAGATCTGGGTGAAGGTGCCCGACACGATCCGCATGCGCTGGGACGGGCGCCTCGCCGACGGCGTGAGCGCCAAGGACATGATGCTCCACATGATCGGTCGCTTCGGCATGAACGGCGGACGCTACCAGGCGATCGAGTTCTGCGGCGACGCCGTGCGCGCCCTGTCGATGCAGGAGCGCATGACGCTCTCGAACATGAGCGCCGAGCTTGGCTCGCAGGTGGGACTGATCGCGCCCGACGAGACGACCGTGGATTATCTGCGTTCGGTCGGCGTGACGGAGGCCATCGACATCGCGCGCTGGCAAGGCGACGCCGATGCGCCGGCCGAACTGCATGTGTTCGACGCGGGCTCGCTCGCCCCGCAGGTGGCGGCGCCGCATAGTCCGGCCAACACGCACGCAATCGGCGAGTTCGCCGACGTTACGGTCGACGTGGCTTATCTCGGCGCGTGCACCGGTGCGAAGCTCGACGACCTGCGGGCCGCCGCCCGCGTGCTCAAGGGCCGCAAGGTCGCCAGGGGCATGCGCTTCGTGGTGGCGCCGGCCTCGGCGCGCGATCAGGCGCAGGCCGCGCGCGAAGGCGTGATGGACGTGCTCGTGGAGGCCGGTGCCCAGGTGCTCGCCAATACCTGCGGCGCCTGCGCGGGCTACGGCGGCTCGATTCCCGAAGGCGCGACCGTGCTCTCGAGCACGGCGCGCAACTTCAAGGGACGCATGGGTTCGGAGACGGCCCAGGTCTATCTGGGCTCCCCCTATGCGGTGGCCGCCGCCGCGCTCACCGGCCGCATCGCGGACCCGCGCGAACTGCTGGCGTGATGCGCGCCGGACTTCCCGAACATTTTCATTGCCTCTCCTGAATCATGACAACGCCAACGTCTTCTTCCGGTCGGCCCGAGGCGAGCGGCCACGCGACTGACGCCGATACGCATCGCGCGTGGGTGGTCGGCGCCGATATCGATACCGACGCGCTCGCACCCGGCGCCTACATGAAGTTCGGCATCGACGAGATCGCACGCCACTGCCTGCATCGGGTGCGCCCGGAGTTCGCCGCGGGCGTGCGACCGGGCGACGTGCTCGTGGCCGGGCCGAACTTCGGCATTGGCTCGTCGCGCGAACAGGCGGCCGCCGCGCTGGTGCACCTGGGCGTGCGCGCGGTGATCGCACCGTCGTTCAACGGCCTCTATTTCCGCAATGCCTTCAATGTGGGGCTGTTGCTGCTCACCTGCGCCGACGCGTCGCGAATCGCCGAAGGCGAGGACCTGCGGCTCGCGCCGCGCGAGGGCTATGTCGAGCGTGCCGATGGCAGCCGGCTCGCCTGCGAGAGCGTGCCGGGGTTCCTCCTCGACATGGTCGACGCCGGCGGCCTGCTCAATCTGCTCAAGCGGCGCAGCGCGGCCTCCCAACCGACATCACACGGAGTTTCTTCATGCTAGATCCCGTCACCCTGGCGGTCCTCAAAGGACGGCTGGAGCAGATCGCCGACGAAATGGACGCGACGCTCTACCGCAGCGCCTTCAATCCCATCATCGCCGAGGCGCACGACGCCTGCCACGGCATCTACGACGCCGCGACCGGCGCGACCCTCGTGCAGGGCAAGTCCGGCCTGCCGGTCTTCGTCGGCGCGATGGCCTTCGCCGTGCAGGCGGCCGCACGCACGGCCGCCGAGCGCGGCGGCATGATCGACGGCGACGTCTGGCTCTTCAACGATCCCTATGAAGGCGGCACGCACGCGAACGATTTCAAACTCGTGCGTCCCGTGTTCCGCGACGGCAAGCTCTATTGCTTTCTGGCGTCCGCCGCGCACTGGCACGACGTGGGCGGCGCGGTGCCCGGCAACTACAACCCGGCAGCGACCGAATGCTGGCAGGAAGCGGTGCAGATCCCGCCGGTGCGCATCGTACGGCGCGGCGAGCTCGACGCGGACGTGCTCGCGATCCTCAAGGCCAATACCCGTTTGCCCGACAGCCTTTGGGGCGATCTGAACGGGCAACTCGCCGCGCTCGAACTCGGTGCGAGGCGTCTGTCCGATCTGCTCGACGAGTATGGCGACGGCACGGTGCAGGACGCGCTGGCGCAATTGCGCGAGCGCGCCGTGAAGCTCATGCGCGCGCACGTGGCCGCGCTGCCGGATGGCGAGTACGTCTATCAGGACACGCTCGACAACGACGGCGTGCGCGACGAGCCGCTGACGATCGCGCTGCGCATGCGCGTGGCCGGCGAGTCGCTCACGCTCGATTTCACGGGGACGTCGCCCGCCTGCATGGGGCCGGTGAACATCTCGCGCGCGACCGCCATCGCGGCGTGCTACGTGGCGCTCAAGCACCTGTTCCCGGACGTGCCCGCCAATGCCGGTGTGCTCGACGCGGTACGGTTCGAGCTGCCCGACGGGTTGCTGATCTCGGCGCAACGCCCGCGTCCGGTGGGCGGCTATACCGAGACCATCCTGCGCATGATCGACGTGATCTTCTGTGCGATGGCGCAAGCCGCGCCCGAGCGGGCGATGGGGCAGGCGTACGGCACCATCAATGCGCTCTCGATCGCCGGCTACCGCACCGACCCGGCGCGGCGCGGTCAGCGCTGGGTGATGTTCAGCTTCTTCGGCGGCGGCCACGGCGGACACAGCGACGGCGATGGTCTGTCGCATGGCAACGCGCCGATCTCGACGGCGACCATTCCCCCGATCGAGATTCTCGAAGCCGCGTATCCGGTGCGCTTCACGCAGTGGGCGCTGCGCCCCGACTCCGCCGGCGACGGACGGCATCGCGGTGGCCTGGGCGCCATCTACGAAATCGAACTGCTCGAGGACAGCGCGGAAGTGTTCGTGTTCGGCGAGCGCGGACGCTCGGCGCCGCAGGGCATTGCGGGTGGCGCGGCGTCGGTGCCCAACGTGTTTCGCTATCAGAACGACGGCCAGTGGCATACGCCGCCGATGGCTTCGAAGATGCTCGGCATCAAGCTCGCGCGCGGGGAGCGCGTGCGGCTCGAGACGCCGGGCGGGGGCGGCTACGGCGCGCCGGCGGCGCGTGACGCCGCGGCACGCGCGCACGACCGCGCGATGGGATATGTGACGACCGGCGCGAACGACGCGCGCGAGAAGGAGCAACAGGCATGAGCGAAGCATCAACGATCGTCGGCGTCGACGTGGGCGGCACGTTTACCGATTTGTTCGTCCTCGACGAAGCCGCCGGCGTGGCGCGTATCGTCAAGGTACCCTCCACGCGCGGCGAGGAAGCACGCGGCTTCATGAACGGCATCGAGCGTGTCGACACGCAGGGACGCGGCGCGGGCGGTATCGCCACGATCGTGCACGGCACGACCGTGGGCACGAATGCCCTGCTCGAGCGCAAGGTGGCACGCACCGGCATTATTACCACGACAGGCTTTCGCGACGTGCTCGAAATGCGGCGCCGCGATCGCCCGGCCACCTGGGGCCTGCGCGGCAACTTCACACCCATCGTGCCGCGCGACCTGCGTCTCGAGGTCGATGAGCGGGTGCTGGCCGACGGCACGGTCCATACGGATGTAGACATTGCCCAGGTGGAAGCGGCCGCGCGCGAGTTGCTCGAGGCGGGCTGCGATGCCGTGTGCGTGTTCTTCGTCAACGCCTACGCGAATCCGGTCAACGAGCAGCGCGCCGTGGCCGCGGTGCGGGCGCTGTGGCCCAACGGCAACGTGACGGCGGCGACCGAGGTGCTGCCCGAGATTCGCGAATTCGAGCGATGCTCGACGGCCACGCTCAACGCGTCGCTCCAGCCGGTGGTGGGCAGCTACCTCACGCGTCTGGAGAGCGACCTGAAGGCGCGCGGCTTCGGCGGCGAACTGCTCGTGGTACAGAGCAACGGCGGCATCATGTCGCGTCAGACGGCGTGCGACGTGCCGGTGCGCACGGCGCTCTCCGGGCCGGCTGCCGGCGTGATCGCCTGTGCGGCCATCGCGCGGGCCGCGGGCTTCGCCAACGTGGTGACGGGTGACATGGGCGGGACGTCGTTCGACGTGTCGCTCGTGGCGGGCGGCGAGGCGTCGCTCTCGGCGCAGACGTCCATCGAATTCGGCATGGTGGTGCGCTCGCCGATGATCCAGATCGAGACGATCGGCGCCGGCGGCGGCTCGATCGCATCGGTGGATGCGGGCGGCCTGTTGCAGGTCGGTCCCGAATCGGCGGGCAGCATTCCCGGCCCGGCGTGCTACGGACGCGGCAACACGCGACCGACGGTGACCGACGCCAACGTGCTGCTCGGGCGCATTGCCGCCGACCGGCCGCTGGGTGGCGGTCTGCTCGCGAAGCTCGACGCGAGCCTCGCCGCCAGCGCCATCGACGAGCATGTGGCCAAACCGCTCGGCCTCGACGTGTACGCCGCCGCCGAGGCGATGCTCACCGTCGCCAACGCCAAGATGGCCGGCGCCATTCGCCTGGTGTCGATCGAGCGCGGCCACGATCCGCGCCAGTTCGCCTATATGCCCTTCGGTGGCGGCGGCGCGCTGCACGTGTGCGCGATGATGCGCGAAGTCGGCACGACCACGGGCATCGTGCCGCGCTACCCGGGCGTGACCTCGGCGCTGGGCTGCGTGATCGCCGACATGCGACATGACAGCGTGCAAACGCTCAACCAGCCGCTCGCCGCGCTCGATACGGCAGATCTCGTGGCACGCGTCGAAGCGCTGGCCGAGGCCTGCCAGGCGCGCCTCGACTCCGCCGGCGTGCGCTTCGAAGGCGTGCGCGAGATCGTCGAGCTCGACATGCTCTACGTGGGCCAGAGCCATACGGTGCGCGTGCCCGTCACGCGCGAGCAACTCGATCGCGACGGCATTGCCCGGGCGTTCGAGACCGCGTACCGCGACGCCTTCGGTCGCGCGCTCGAGGGCATTCCGGTGCGCATCATGAACCTGCGCTACGCGCGCATCGGCGTGCGCCCGAAGTTCGACCTGGCCGTGCTCGCGCCGCAGGCCGGCGCGATGCCCGAGTCGCTCGGCACACAGCGCGTCTATCACGCCGGACAGTGGTGGAACGCCGCACGCTACGCGCGCCTGGACTTGCCGGTCGCCGCCACCGTGGCCGGCCCCGCGATCCTCGAGCAGTCGGACACCACGATCTGGCTGGAGCCAGGGTTCTCGGGACGCGTCGACGCCCTGGGCAACCTGCTGATCACGCGCGACGCCTGAGCGGCGTGCGCACAACGGAGTTTGCAATGACACAAACGACGTCCGGGCTCGACGCGACGCGCACCGCGCTTGTCATCGTCGACCTGCAGAACGACTTCATCGCGCCGGGCGGCGCCTACGACCGGGGCGGGGCGGCCACGCGCGAGGCGCAGGCATTGCCCGCGCGTGTCGCGCCGGTGGCCGCGTCGCTCAAGGCGGCCGGTGGCTTCGTGGCGGCGAGCCAGTTCACGCTCTGGCCGGATGCGTCCGGCGAGCCGATGATCTCGCCGCATCTGCGGCAGTTGCGCCCGTTCCTGCGCCGGGGCGATTTCGTCGCCGGCTCGCCGGGCCATGGCACGGTCGCGCTGCTGGCCCCGCACGTGGATGTCTCGGTGTGGAAGGTCGCCTATTCGGCGTTCTTCAACACGCAGCTCGACTGGGTGCTTCGCCGTGCGGGCATCGACACGGTCGCGGTGTGCGGCATCGTGACGAACGGCGGTGTCGCCAGCACGGCACGCGACGCGCACATGCGCGACTATCGCGTGCTCGTGCTCGGCGACGGTTGCGCCGCTCCCACGCCTGCCATGCACGACGCCGCACTGGCCGACCTTCGCACCGTGGGCGAGATCGTGACTTGCGAGGCCTTCGCCGGCCTGATTGCAGGATGAGCGGCGCGGCTTCGGCGAGCGCGCCCGTGATTCGGCGCGGACAGCCGCCCGTGGACGATCTGCCGCAGGTCAGCGTGGTGATCGTCGGCGCCGGTGCTTGCGGCCTGAGCGCCGCGCTGATATTGCAGGATGCGGGCGTCGATTGCGTGGTGCTAGAGCGCGACGCGGTGCCCAGCGGTTCGACGGCGCTCTCGTCCGGCTTCATTCCGGCCAGCGGCAGCGAGGTGCAGCGCACCGCCGGCATCGACGACAGTCCCGCGCGTTTCGCGGCCGACATCATGGCGAAGACCGATGGCACCGCTGCGGCCCATCTCGTGCGCGCCTATACGGAGGCGTCGGGTCCGGCGATGGATGCGCTTGCCCGGCACGGGCTGACGTTCGAGATCCTCGATGGCTTTCTGTATCCGGGGCACTCCGTGCGGCGCATGCACAGCCTGCCCGAGCGCACTGGCGCGGCGTTGATGGCCGCGCTGGAACGCGCCGTGCAGGCAACCGACGCCGCGATCCTTACCCGAACCCTCGTGCGCGAACTCTGGGTCGACGAGACGGGGCGGGTGCGGGCGGTGGGCGGCGTGCGTCCCGACGGTGCCATGGAGTACCTCGGCTGCGACGTCCTGCTGCTTGCCTGCAACGGCTTTGGCGGCAACGCGGCGCTGCGTGCCGAATGGCTCCCCGAGATGGCCGATGCGGTCTACGGCGGTCACGAGGGCAACGATGGCAGCGCCTTGCTCTGGGGGCGCGCGCTGGGCGCGGCCCAGGCCGACCTTGGCGGGTATCAGGGGCACGGGTCCTGGGCGAGTCCGCACGGCGTGCTGATTTCCTGGGCCGTCATCATGGACGGCGGTGTGCAGATCAATCGCGAAGGGCGGCGGTTTCACGACGAAACGCACGGTTATTCGGAAGCGGCGGTGCATGTGCTCGCGCAGCCGGGCGGCATTGCCTGGAACGTGTTCGACGCGCAAACGCTGGCGCTGGCGCGCACGTTCCCCGATTTTCAGGAGGCAGAGGCCGCCGGGGCGCTCAGGACATGCCCCGACGTCGAGGCCCTCGCGGCGACCATCGGCTGCGAGGCACACGTGCTGCGCGCCACGCTCGACAGTGTGGCGCCGGGCGTCGCGGCGGCCGACGGGCGCCGCTTCTCCCGCGCGCTCACGGCTCCGTACTACGCCGTGAAGGTCACCGGCGCGTTGTTTCACACGCAAGGCGGGCTCGACATCGACGCCCACTGCCGGGTGTTGCGCCCGGACGGCACCGCGCTGCCGAACCTGCTCGCCGCTGGCGGCGCGGCGCGCGGCGTATCGGGCAACGCGGTCTGGGGCTATCTGTCGGGCAACGGGCTGCTCTCGGCCATCGCGGGAGGCTTCATCGCCGCGCACACCGCGATCGATGCGCTCGCCATCTCGCCAACTTCACAGGAGATTTCCCCATGACGACAACGTCGTCCCTGAAGGCGCGCCTGAACGAGGGCGTGCTGCTCGCGCCGGGCGTCTATGACGCACTCTCCGCGCTGATCGCGGCGCAGACCGGCTTCGAAGCGCTGTATCTGTCCGGGGCATCCATTGCCTACACGCGGCTCGGGCGCTCGGACATCGGACTGACCACCTACCCGGAAGTGGAAGACACGATCGCGCGTATCGCCGAACGCGTGTCGGTGCCGGTCATCGTCGACGCCGACACCGGCTTCGGCAACGCGCTGAACGTCAAGCGCACGGTGCGGGGGTTCGAACGTGCCGGCGCGGCCATGATCCAGTTGGAGGATCAGACCTTTCCGAAACGATGCGGGCATCTCGACGGCAAGGGCGTGATTCCCGCGCACGAGATGGCGGGCAAGATTCGCGCGGCGGTCGATGCCCGTCATGACGCGAACACGTTGATCCTCGCGCGCACCGACGCGATCGCGGTGGAGGGGCTGGAGGCCGCGCTCGATCGCGCCGAGCAGTATCTGGCGGCCGGTGCCGATGCGCTGTTCATCGAGGCATTGCGCACGACCGAGCAGATGACGGCGGCATGCGAGCGTTTTGCCACGCGCGTGCCGTTGCTCGCCAACATGGTCGAGGGTGGCAAGACGCCGGTGCAAAGCGCGCAGGCGCTCGCCGACATCGGCTTTCGCATCGTCATCTTCCCGGGGGGCACCGCGCGCGCCGTGGCGCATACGCTGCAGGGCTACTATGGCAACCTGCTCGCGCAGGGCACCACCGCCGCGTGGCGCGAACGGATGCTCGACTTCGACGGCCTGAACGCGGTGATCGAAACCCCCGCCTTGCTGGCCGACGGTCGGCGCTACGAGTAACAACGTCTTCCCGGCGCGCCGAGCGCGCCGGGGGGGAGGCCGTCGCGGGGTCAGACGACGCCGTCGGCGCGCAGCCGGGCGATCCGCTCGGCGTCGAAGCCCAGGCGCTCGCGAAGGATGTCGTCGCTGTGCTGCCCGAGCGTGGGTGGCGCGGCGCGCGCCTCGGGCGGCGTCTCGCTCATCTTCATCGGACTGGCCACGAGCCGGGCCGTGCCGCCCGACGGGTGCGGCAACGCCACCTCCATGCCGCGGGCCTTCACCTGGGGATGCGCGAAGACTTCCGGCAACGTGTTGATGGGCCCGCACGGCACGCCCAGCGCCTCGAGCTTGTCGATCCACGCATCCTTGCCGAATTTGCGCACCATTTGCGCGAGCAGCGGCACCAGCACCTCACGGTGACGCACGCGCGACGGATTGCTCGCGAAGCGCTCGTCGTCGGCCAGCGCGGGCTCGCCGCCGGCTTCCACGAACTTGCGGAATTGTCCGTCGTTGCCGACCGCGACGATGATCCAGCCGTCGTCGCCGGTCTGGAACGTCTGGTACGGCACGATGTTCGGATGCGCGTTGCCCCAGCGCACCGGCGCATTGCCGCTGGCCAGATAATTCGTGTTGAGGTTGGCGAGCATGGCGACCTGCGTGTCGAGCAGCGCCATGTCGATGTACTGGCCCACGCCGGTGCGGTCGCGGTGCGTGAGCGCGGCCATGATCGCGAGACTCGCATACATGCCCGTCATCAGGTCCGCAATGGCGACGCCCGCCTTCTGCGGACCGCCGCCGGGCAGCGCGTCGCGCTCGCCGGTCACGCTCATGAAGCCGCCGATGCCCTGAATAATGAAGTCGTACCCCGCGCGCGAGGCGTGCGGGCCGGTCTGGCCGAAACCGGTCACCGAGCAGTACACCAGATCGGGCTTGACCGCCTTGAGCGACGCGTAGTCCAGGCCGTACTTCGCCAGTTGACCGACCTTGTAATTCTCGACCACGACATCGCTTTGCGCCGCGAGTGCCCTGACGATCGCCTGGCCCTCCGGGCGCGAGATGTCGAGCGTGAGCGAGCGCTTGTTGCGGTTCGCCGCCAGGTAGTAGGCGGCTTCGGCGGTGTCGCGGCCCTCGGCGTCGCGTTGGTAGGGCGGGCCCCAGCTGCGCGTGTCGTCGCCCACGCCGGGGCGTTCGACCTTGATGACGTCGGCGCCCAGGTCCGCCAGATTCTGCGTGGCCCACGGCCCGGCCAGCACACGCGAAAGGTCGAGCACCCGGATATGACTCAGCGCACCCATCGTTCGTTATCTCCTTCGTGTCGTTGTCGGTCCCGCAATGCGAATTCAGGAAAATCACATGCGGAACGATGTTTTGCAATGCGGAACTTGTGACGCAAAGTCTACGGCGTCGCGGGGTGCGCTGACCAGCGTCGTTTCGCACTGCGGTTGGCGCGGCGACGCGGTGGGCGGGCCGATTTCCCGTATAATCAAAAGTTTGCAAAATATCCCGCCAGACGCCTTGTCTGGCCCGGTCCCCACGCTCTCACGCACGCTATGAAAGTCGCAGACATTCGGGAAAAATTCCTCAACTTCTTCGAGTCGAAGGGGCACACCATCGTGCGCTCGTCGAGCCTCGTGCCGTCCAACGACCCCACGCTGCTGTTTACGAACTCCGGCATGGTGCAGTTCAAGGACGTCTTCCTCGGTCTCGAGACGCGTCCGTACAAGCGCGCGACCACGGCCCAGCGCAGCGTGCGCGCCGGCGGCAAGCACAACGATCTGGAGAACGTGGGCTACACGGCACGTCACCACACGTTCTTCGAAATGCTGGGCAACTTCTCGTTCGGCGACTACTTCAAGCGCGAAGCGATCCAGTATGCGTGGGAGCTGCTCACGGAAGTCTACAAACTGCCCAAGGACAAGCTGTGGGTGACCGTCTACAAGGAAGACGACGAGGCTTACGACATCTGGGCGAAGGAAGTGGGTGTGCCGACCGAGCGCATCATCCGCATCGGCGACAACAAGGGTGCGCGCTACGCTTCGGACAACTTCTGGCAGATGGCCGACACCGGTCCGTGCGGCCCGTGCTCGGAAATCTTTTACGATCACGGTGCCGATGTGTGGGGCGGCCCGCCGGGATCGCCGGAAGAAGACGGCGATCGCTACATCGAGATCTGGAACCTCGTGTTCATGCAGTTCAACCGCGACGAGCAGGGCAACATGACGCCCCTGCCCAAGCCCTGCGTGGATACCGGCATGGGGCTCGAGCGTATTGCGGCCGTGCTCCAGCATGTGCACAGCAACTACGAGATCGATCTGTTCCAGCACCTGATCAAGGCTGCCGGGCGTGAGACCGGCGTGACCGACCTGAGCGCGAATTCGCTCAAGGTGATCGCCGATCACATCCGCGCCTGCTCGTTCCTGATCGTCGACGGCGTGATCCCGGGCAACGAGGGGCGCGGCTACGTGCTGCGTCGTATCATCCGCCGCGCGATCCGCCATGGCTACAAGCTCGGCTGCAAGAAGCCGTTCTTCTACAAGCTCGTGCCGGATCTGGTGGCCGAGATGGGCGTGGCCTATCCGGAACTGGCGCAGGCGCAGCAACGCGTGACCGACGTGCTCAGGCAGGAAGAGGAACGCTTCGGCGAGACCATCGAGAACGGCATGGAGATTCTCGAAGGTGCGCTGGCGGATCTGGCCAAGCGCGGCGTGACCACGCTCGACGGCGAACTCGCCTTCAAGCTGCACGACACCTACGGCTTCCCGCTCGACCTGACCGCGGACGTGTGCCGCGAGCGCAGCATCACCGTCGACGAAGCCGGTTTCGACGCCGCCATGGCGCGCCAGCGCGAACAGGCGCGCGCGGCCGGCAAGTTCAAGATGGCGACCGCCCTCGAGTACACCGGCGACAAGACGCGCTTTCAGGGCTACGACACGCTCGCGCTCGAAGGCGCGCGGATCACGGCGCTTTACGCCGACGGCACGAGCGTGGGCAAGCTCGCCGCGGGCCAGCAGGGCATCGTGGTGCTCGATACCACGCCGTTCTACGCGGAGTCGGGCGGTCAGGTGGGCGATCAGGGGCTGATCACTGCTGGCGGCGCGCGTTTCGGCGTGTCGGACACGCAGAAGATCCAGGCCGACGTGTTCGGTCACTACGGCACGCTGGAGTCGGGCGAGCTGAAGGTGGGCGACACCGTCACGGCACAGGTCGATGCGGTGCGTCGTGCGCGCACCGTGCGCAACCACTCGGCGACCCACCTCATGCACAAGGCGCTGCGTGAAGTGCTCGGCTCGCACGTGCAGCAAAAGGGCTCGCTCGTCGATGCCGACAAGACCCGCTTCGACTTCGCCCACAACGCCGCGATGACCGCCGACGAAATTCGTCGCGTGGAAGACATCGTGAATGCCGAGGTGCTGGCCAACGCGCCGACGCAGGCGGCGCTGATGTCGTTCGACGATGCCGTCAAGGGTGGCGCGATGGCGCTCTTCGGCGAGAAGTACGGCGACGAAGTGCGCGTGCTCGACATCGGTTCGTCGCGCGAACTGTGCGGCGGCACGCACGTGAGCCGCACGGGCGACATCGGTCTGTTCAAGATCGTGATGGAAGGCGGTGTGGCTGCCGGCATTCGTCGCGTGGAAGCGATCACCGGCGACAACTCGGTGCGCTTCGTGCAGAAGCTCGACGATCAGGTCAACGAGGCGGCGGCTGCGCTCAAGACGCAGCCGGCCGAACTCTCGCCGCGCATCGCGCAGGTGCAGGAGCAGGTCAAGTCGCTGGAGAAGGAACTGGCGGCGCTCAAGTCGAAGCTGGCTTCGAGCCAGGGCGACGAACTCGTCGAGAAGGCCGTCGACGTCAACGGCCTGAAGGTACTGGCCGCGCAACTCGAAGGTGCCGACGTCAAGACGCTGCGCGAGACGATGGACAAGCTCAAGGACAAGCTGGGCAGCGCGGCCGTCGTGCTGGCCGCGGTCGACGGCGGCAAGGTCAGCCTGATCGCGGGCGTGACGGCCGACTTCACCAGCAAGGTCAAGGCGGGTGAACTCGTCAACTTCGTCGCCCAGCAAGTCGGCGGCAAGGGGGGCGGCCGACCCGACATGGCGCAGGCCGGCGGCACCGATCCGTCGCAATTGCCGCAGGCGCTGGCCGGCGTGCAGGGCTGGGTGGCCGGCAAGCTGTAAGCGCTGGCGGTCCGATCGGCGCGCCCGGCGTCGTCACGCAACGTCGGGAGCACAAGGCAAAACGCGCACTTCGGTGCGCGTTTTGCTTTCATAGGGCGCTCATTGCCCCTTTTTGCACAAGGGAACCTGCGCAGTGCTCGATGGTTTGCATGTAAAGTATTCGGCAAACCCGGCGCGCCGAACGAGGAGCGCCGCATGAGAATCCCCCCCCACTCACGCCATGCCAGCCACACTCGCCGATTCCGAACGGTCCGTCCTACAGCGCCAGCCTTCACCCGAACGGGCGGCCTGGCATATCGCCCTGTCGTGCATGCTCGCCCTCGCCATCGCCATGGGCATCGGGCGCTTCGCGTTCACGCCGATGCTGCCGCTGATGCTTCACGAGAAGCTCACCGACATCCAGCACGGCAGCTGGCTCGCATCGCTGAACTACGCCGGGTACTTCATCGGCGCGCTGTCGTGCATGTGGCTGCGCTTCACGCCGACATGGATCATCCGGTTTGCGCTTGCCGCAACGGTCGTGCTCACGTTGGCCATGGGCTTACTGGATTCGTTTGCCGTCTGGGCCGTGGTGCGCACGCTCGCTGGCGTGATGAGCGCATGGGCGATGGTGTTCTCGGCCGGCTGGGGGTTTCGCAAGCTCGGTGAGCTGCGCATGCCCAGCCTGGGCGGCGTGATCTTCGCCGGGCCCGGCGCGGGCATCGTGGTGACGGGCCTGCTCGCGAGCCTGAACGACAAGCTTTCCTGGCCGGCGCGCGGTGGCTGGCTGCTGTGCGGCGGGTTGGCGATGCTCCTGCTCGTCGTCATCTGGCGCACGTTCGTGGCCGATGCACCTGCCACCGTCAAGACGTCGGAGGGCGCCTCGGGCCACGCGGCGCCGCATGCGATCAATCACGGCAGCGGCGAGAACGTGATTCCGGTCACCGTGCTCTACGGCTTTGCGGGGTTCGGCTACATCATCACGGCGACGTTTCTGCCGGTGATCGCGCGGCAGTCGCTGCCCGGTTCGCCCTGGCCCGATCTTTTCTTTCCGCTGCTCGGCCTGATGGTGATTCCCGGCGCCATCATCGGCGCGCGTGCGCCGCTCGCGTGGGACAACCGCCTGCTGCTCGCGGCCTGCTACGTCATGCAAGGCGTGGGCGTGGGCATCGGCATCGTTCTGCCGAACGTGGCGGGCTTCGCCCTGGGCAGCGTGCTCGTGGGCCTGCCATTTACCGCCATTACGGTGTATGCGGTGCGTGAATGCCGTCGTTTGCGTGGGGACAACGCCAATGGCCTGATCGGGCTGGTCACGGCATCCTATGGGATCGGGCAGATCGTCGGCCCACTGGTAGCCGCACCTCTGGTCGCTGCCACCGGCAGTTTCACGGCCGCGTTGCTGTGCGCGACCGGTGTACTCCTGCTGGGTGCCGTCGGGTTCGTGTGGGACTGGCGGCGTTCGCGTGAACTCGCGCCTTGATTTGCTTCTGAATTCCCATCGATTCTCCACACGACAACTCCGGAAGCCTCGCGTATGTCCTTTACCTTGCAGGCGGGCAGAAAAGCCGCCACGGCCATGAGCGACGCCGAACGTCGGATGCGCGTCGATCTCGCGGCCTGCTATCGTCTCGTGGCCCTGCACGGCTGGGACGACATGATCTACACCCACATCTCCGCGATGGTGCCCGGCGAGCCCGGTCACTTCCTGATCAACCCGTTCGGTCTCGCGTTCGACGAAGTGACGGCGTCGAACCTCGTCAAGATCACGATGAACGGCGAGATCGTCGGGGAGAGCGAACATCCGGTCAACGTGACGGGCTTTGCGCTGCACGGCGCCGTGCACGCCGCGCGGGCCGATGCGGTCTGTGTCATGCATTTGCACAACACCGCGGGCATTGCCGTGTCGATCCAGCCTCACGGCCTGTTGCCGATCTCTCAGCACGCGCTGCGCTTTCACGAGCGCATCGGCTATCACGAGTACGAAGGTCTGGCGTTCTCGCCCGCCGAAGGCGAGCGGCTCGTGGCCTCGCTCGGATCGCACCCGGCCATGCTCCTGCGCAACCATGGCACGCTCACGACCGGGCGCACGGTGGCCGAAGCGTTCGTGCTGATGGCCACGTTGATCAAGGCCTGCGAGATCCAGTTGCAGGCGTTGACGGGCGGTGCCACGCCGCATTTGCCGAGCGTGGCTGTGCAGGACAGGACGGCGCTTCAACTCGAGGACGGCGGTGCCGTCGAAGGCGTGCTGGAATGGCCGGCACTGCTGCGCAAACTCGATAGAATGGACGCCTCGTTTCGCGATTGAGCGCCGCTCGCGCGCAACGCCGGGGATGTCGGGTCCCCGATTCACCGATTGCCATAATCACACAAGGAGAGAGACTGCAATGCCAACGTTTCATGTCGAGATGTTCGAGGGGCGCACGGTCGAGCAAAAGCGCGCCTTCGTGAAAGCCGTGACCGAAGCTGCCGTGACCACCCTTGGTTGTTCGCCGGAATCCGTGGACATCATCATCACCGACGTCAAGCGCGAGAACTGGGCCACGGGCGGCACGCTCTGGTCGGATCCGCGGCCCGAGTGATTCCGCGCCTGCCGGTGCCAGGCAAAGTCAGTGGCGGGGCGGGTGTCGCCCCGTCCGCCGTATCGAAGAGGTTGTCATGTCGCAAGTCCCGCCCGCATCGAACGCCCACGCCGCAGCCCATCGCGCCACGAGCGACGAGGCGATTGCAACGCCACAACATTTCGCATCGGACAACTACGCGGGTATCTGTCCGGAGGCGCTGCACTATCTGATCGAGGCCAACGCCAGCGGCCATGAAGTCGCCTATGGCGACGACCGCTGGACACAGCGGGTGTGCGACGGCATCCGCCAACTGTTCGACACCGACTGCGAGGTCTTCTTCGTGTTCAACGGTACGGCGGCGAATTCGCTGGCCCTCGCGTCGCTCTCGCAGTCGTATCACTCCGTGATCTGTCACGAACTGGCACACGTCGAGACGGACGAATGTGGCGGCCCCGAATTTTTCTCCAACGGCGCCAAGCTGCTCACGGCGCGCGGACGCGAGAACAACGGCAAGCTCACGCCCGACGCCGTGGAATCCGTCATCAATCGCCGCTCCGATATCCACTTCCCGAAGCCCCGGGTGGTGACCCTTACCCAGGCCACCGAGGTCGGCACGGTCTATACGGTCGATGAGGTCAAGGCGATCGCCGCCGTGGCAAAGCGACGCAACCTGCGAGTGCACATGGACGGTGCGCGCTTTGCCAACGCCGTGGCCACGCTGGGCTGCCACCCCGGGGATGTGACCTGGCGCGCCGGTGTCGACGTCCTGTGTTTCGGCGGTACCAAGAACGGTCTGCCGGTGGGAGAGGCCGTGGTGTTCTTCAACCGGTCGCTGGCCGAGGACTTCGCCTACCGGGTGAAGCAGGCCGGGCAACTGGCGTCGAAGATGCGTTTCATTTCCGCGCCGTGGCTGGGCATGCTGGAAAACGACACCTGGCTGCGCAATGCGCGCCATGCCAATGCGATGGCACAACACCTGGCGCAGCGGATTCACGATGTGCCGGGCGTGTCGCTGATGTTCGAGACGCAGGCCAATGCCGTGTTCGCTGAGCTGCCGCTGCACGTCATCGAAGCGTTACGCGCGAAGGGGTGGCGCTTCTATACGTTCATCGGCGCAGGTGGCTGCCGCTTCATGTGCGCCTGGGACACGCGACCGGAGACGGTCGAACGTCTGGCGGCCGATATCCGGGAACTGAGCACGAAGACCTGAGCGCCGCACGCCCTCACGTAAGCGACGTAACGTCGGCGACCGGCGTGACGTGTGGCGTGTGGCGTGGTGAGCGGGGGGGCGCGTCGCGCGAGAGCGGCGGCGCCGCTCGCGCGCTTATTTTCGCTTCGTCCGGCGCTAGGCCTGACGCGGAGCCGGCACCGTGGGCGTGAGAAACCGGTGCGCGAGTGTGTGGTAGAACGATGGCGCAATGGTCTTCGACACCTGGGTCGACAGCAGCGCCACGGCCATCAGCGGGATCACCATCTGATGGCCGTCGATCATTTCCATCACGATCACGAAAGACGTGATCGGCGACTGCGTGACGGCGGCGAGGTACCCGACCATGCACAGGGCGGCCATCGCCGGTAGTGGCACCACGGATGTGACGTGCGCCATGACGTTGCCCAGTCCCGCGCCAATGGCGAGCGACGGCGCAAAGATGCCGCCGGGAATGCCAGACAGATACGACACGCTCAGTGCCGCGAACTTCAGCAGGGCGTAGAACGGCGACAGCGCCGCGTGCGATTCGAGCAGACCGCGTGCCTCGGCGTAGCCGCTGCCGAAGGTCGTGCCGCCGGAGACGATGCCGATGACGGCGATCGCCAGCCCGCACAGGAAGGCAAACCGCACCGGATACGCGCGACGCAGGCCGACGAGCGGCGCCGGCATCCAGCGCGGTACGTTCAGCATCAGCCAGCCAAATGCCCCGCCCGCCACCCCTGTCAGCACACTCGCGCCGATAAGCACCGGGATCAGCGCGAAGGTGAGGTCGCTGAGCGCCTTGATGTGTCCGAAATACAGATAATTGCCCTGCAAGCCGAGTGCCACGATGCCGGAAAAAATGATCGCCGTGATCAGCGTGCCGCTGCTTCGTGCCACGAAACTGCGGCTCAACTCTTCAATGGCGAAAACGACACCGGCAAGCGGTGTGTTGAACGCTGCCGCCAGCCCCGCGGCAGCGCCTGCGAGTGCCAGTTGTCGCTCGATGTGCACGCTGCTGCGGCGATAGCCGCGTCGCATGGCATACATCAACGACGCGCCGATCTGGACGGTCGGCCCTTCGCGTCCAATGGTGAAACCGCACAGAATTCCAAGAAACGACACGATGATCTTGCCGATCATGATGCGCAGGGAGAGCAGCGTCTTGGAAAGGCGTGCGTCCTGCAATGTGGCAATGACCTGCGGTATGCCGCTGCCTTCGGAGCCCTGGAAGAACTTCTGCGTCAGCCAGATCGCCAGAGAGGCACCGAGCGGCGTAATGACGAGCGGCAGCCAGAAGCCATGCGACAGCATGCGCTGGAACAGCTCGAAACCGAAGTCCACCAGCTTGGCGTACGCCACGGACACCAGACCAACGAGTACCGCGCCAAGCCAGAACACACCGTAGTTGTGCCAGAGTCGCTGGGAGCGCCGTGCGCCGCGTCGTGCCAGTCGTGCCGCATGTGAGCGAGCGTTTGAGGCGGACGATGATGCTGATGCCTCGGACGAAGTCGACGCGCCGGACTGGCTCGACGTCGCGGATGCGTCGGAAGGGGACGGCGACGTGTGAGCCGATGCGTTGCCGTCTGCGGCAGACGGGGAATTCGGTGGGAAATCTGACACGGGACCGAGAGCGATAATTGAAAGACGTTGGCCGATTATACGCGTGAGGCCCCTGGGGGGTTGGTCCGATCCGGTCCCGGAATCTGCCGAATGTGCAGCGCGTCATGAGTTCATTTAAGATATTCGGATTCGCCGAAGAACGATCATGAACGAACTCCATTTCTGTCCCCGCTGCGCTTCGCCGCTCGACTCCCGCGATGTCGCGGGGCGTATTCGCCGCGCTTGTCCCGATGCGGCTTGCGGTTTCATCCACTGGGACAATCCGCTGCCGGTGGTGGCCGGTCTCGTCGAATATCGCGGTCAGATCCTGCTGGCGCGAAATGCCGCCTGGACCGAAGGAATGTTCGCGCTCATCACGGGTTTTCTCGAGCGCGACGAAACCCCGGAAGACGGTATCCGCCGGGAGATCAAGGAAGAGACCAATCTGGACGCCAATGCGATCTCGCTGCTCGGTGTCTACGAATTCATGCGTAAGAACGAGTTGATCATCGCCTATCACGCGGTTTGCGACGGCGATATCTGCCTGTCCGAGGAGTTGGCCGAATTCCGCCTCGTCGCGCCAGAGCGCGTGCGCCCGTGGCCCGCAGGCACCGGCCACGCGGTCGCCGAGTGGCTGCGTCGGCGCAATCTTCCGGTGGAGTATGTCGAATCGGCTCGGCTGTCCATCGCCGGCTAATGAACCTCGGGCACATCGACACGTCGGGCGCGAGCATCGACTGCGGTAGAATCGGGGGTTTGCGGGGCCATCCCGACACAAGATTCGAACGAGACTGAAACGAGGGACACAAGCATGGAATTCCAGAAAGAAGTCGACGCGAGCGGCCTGAACTGCCCGCTGCCGATCCTGCGTGCGAAGAAGGCACTGGCCGAAATGCAAAGCGGCGAAGTGCTGCACATCATCGCCACGGACCCGGGCTCGGCGCGCGATTTCAGTGCATTCGCCAAGCAGACGGGCAACGAACTCATCGAGTCGCGCGAAGAAGGCAAGACATTCCACTTCCTGATGCGTCGCCGCTAACGACGCAACGGCCGGCGGGCGCGCCCATCGGCTCGCCATTGCGGTCGCTTTCCCGAGGGATCGCGGCCTGGTCGCAAGACCCGTAATCGCCCCGCCGCGGGCACAAAAAAGCCGACGGACATGCCGTCGGCTTTTTCATTGGCGTACACGCCGCGCGATCCTCGCATCACACGAGGTCGCCGCGCACCTCGCGCAGGTAGTCGCGGAAAGCGTCCTTGAGTTCGGGGTGACGCAATGCGAACTCCACCGTGGCCTTCAGATAACCGAGCTTGCTGCCGCAGTCGAAGCGCTTGCCCTGATAGCGATAGGCAAGCACGACTTCATCCTGCATGAGCTTCTGGATGGCGTCGGTGAGCTGGATTTCTCCGCCCGAGCCCGGATCGATCTCGCGAATGCAATCGAAGATGCGCGGACGCAGCACGTAACGGCCCACCACACCCAGGTTCGACGGCGCATTTTCCGGTGCTGGCTTCTCGACGATGTTCGTGAGCTTGACGATATCCTTCTCGCCCCACTCGTTGCCTGCGACGATCCCGTACGAGCGGCTTTGCTCGATGGGGATCTCTTCCACGCCGATGATCGAGTTGTGATACTGGTTGTACAGATCGACCATCTGCTTGAGCACCGGCGGCTGGCCGTCGAGCAGGTCGTCGGCGAGGATGACCGCGAACGGTTCGTCGCCCACCAGCTTCTCCGCACACAGCACGGCGTGGCCCAGGCCGAGCGCCTTGGGCTGGCGCACGTAGAAACAATCGATGTGCGGGGGCTTGATCGAGTGCACTACGTCGAGCAGCGCCTGCTTGTTCTTCGCCTCGAGTTCCGCCTCGAGTTCGAAGGCCGTGTCGAAGTGGTCTTCGATCGCGCGCTTGTTGCGGCCCGTGACGAAGATCATTTCGGTGATGCCGGCGGCCGCCGCTTCTTCCACCGCGTATTGAATCAGCGGTTTGTCCACCACCGGCAGCATTTCCTTCGGGCTGGCCTTGGTGGCGGGGAGGAAGCGGGTGCCGAGGCCCGCCACGGGGAACACGGCTTTGGTCACAACGGTTTTCATTGGTATCTCCCTGATGGATTCAAAGCGTCTCAGGCAGGCAGGCGGGCGAGCTGCGCCTGCAATTTGCCGAGAACGGCTTCAAAGTCGACCAATCGTTGCTTCTCGAGTTCCACGACATTTGCCGGCGCGCGTGCCACGAAGCTCTCGTTGGACAGCTTGCCGTGGCATTTCGCGATCTCGCCTTCGAGACGCTTCACTTCCTTGCCGAGACGCTCGCGCTCGGCTGCCACGTCGATTTCCACCTTCAGCGCCAGCTTGTTGGCGCCCACCACGGCCAGCGGTGCGCCGGCGGCTTGCGCGTCGAGCGTCGCCTCGTCGGCCAGCACCTGCACTTCGGACAGCTTCGCCAGCGTTTGCAGATACGGCGCGATGGACGTCAGGAAGTCCACGTCACCCGCGACGAGCAGCGGCACGCGTTGCGCGGGTGACAGGTTCATCTCGCCACGCAGATTGCGGCACGCGTCGACCGCGGCCTTCAGTTGCTGCATCCAGGCTTCGTCGGCTTCGTCGATCTTGCCCATGTCGGCCACCGGATACGGCTGCACCATGATGCTGGCTTCGCCCGCGGCCTTGTCCGCCGGATAACGGCCGGCCAGCGGCGCGACCTTCTGCCAGAGCGCTTCGGTGATGAACGGAATGATCGGGTGAGCCAGGCGCAGTACCGTCTCGAGCACGCGCAGCAGCGTGCGGCGCGTGGCGCGTTGCTGCGCCGGCGTGCCGTTCTGGATCTGCCACTTGGCCAGTTCGACGTACCAGTCGCAATACTCGTCCCACACGAACTTGTAGATCGCGCTGGCGATGTTGTCGAAGCGATAGTCGGCGAAGCCCTTCTCGACGTCGGCTTCCACGCGCTGGAGCAGGGACACGATCCAACGGTCGGCGCGCGAGAAATCGAGCTGGCCGTCGGGGCCGCAGTCGCCCACGCAAGGGGCCAGGCCGCAATCCTGGCCTTCGCAGTTCATCAGCACGAAGCGCGTGGCGTTCCACAGCTTGTTGCAGAAGTTGCGATAGCCTTCGCAGCGCGCGAGATCGAAGTTGATGTTGCGGCCGAGCGTGGCCATCGACGCGAACGTGAAGCGCAGCGCATCGGTACCGAACGGCGCGATGCCGTCCGGGAATTCCTTGCGCGTCTTCTTCTCGATGCTCGCTGCCTGCTTCGGATTCATGAGGCCGGTGGTGCGCTTGGCGAGCAGCGCGTCGAGCGACACGCCGTCGACGATGTCGATCGGATCGAGCGTGTTGCCCTTCGACTTGGACATCTTCTGACCTTCGGCATCGCGCACCAGACCGTGCACGTACACGGTCTTGAACGGCACCTTGCCGGTGAAGTGCGTGGTCATCATGACCATGCGCGCCACCCAGAAGAAGATGATGTCGAACCCGGTGACCAGCACCGAAGATGGCAGGAAGTGCTTCAGTTCCGGCGTTTCCTGCGGCCAGCCAAGCGACGAGAACGGCACCAGCGCCGACGAGAACCATGTGTCGAGCACATCCTCGTCGCGCTTGAGCGCGCCGGTCGAACCGGCGGCGCGCGCCTTCTCGAGGGCTTCTTCCTCGCTGCGGGCGACGAACACGTTGCCGGCGTCGTCGTACCACGCCGGGATCTGGTGGCCCCACCAGAGCTGACGGGAAATACACCAGTCCTGGATGTTCTCCAGCCACTGGTTGTACGTCGTGGTCCAGTTCTCGGGGACGAACTTGATTTCGCCGCTGCGCACGACGTCGAGCGCGGTCTCGGTGATCGACTTGCCCGGATGGAACGTGCCCTCCGGCGCCGGCTTGCTCATGGCCACGAACCACTGATCGGTGAGCATCGGCTCGATGACCGTGCCGGTGCGGTCGCTGCGCGGCACCATCAGCTTGTGCGGCTTGACGGACTCAAGCAGGCCCTGCGCGTCGAGATCGGCCACGATCTGCTTGCGCGCGTCGAAACGGTCCAGGCCGCGGTACTTTTCCGGTGCGTTGTCGTTGATCTTCGCGTCGAGCGTGAGGATGTTGATCTGCGGCAGGTTGTGACGCAGACCGACGGCATAGTCGTTGAAGTCGTGCGCGGGCGTGACCTTGACCACGCCGGTGCCGAACTCGCGATCGACGTAATCGTCGGCGATGATCGGGATTTCACGCTCGGACAGCGGCAATTTGGCCGTCTTGCCAATGAGATGGCGGTAGCGCTCGTCTTCCGGATGCACCATCAGCGCGGTGTCGCCGAGCATCGTTTCCGGACGCGTGGTGGCGACCGTGAGCGAGCCCGAGCCGTCGGCGAGCGGGTAGCGGATGTGCCACAGCGAGCCTTCTTCTTCCTCGCTCACCACTTCCAGGTCGGACACGGCGGTGAGCAGCGTCGATTCCCAGTTCACGAGACGCTTGCCGCGGTAGATCAGGCCTTGCTCGTAGAGCGTGACGAACACGTCGCGCACCGCCCGCGACATCTTTTCGTCCATCGTGAAGTACTCGCGACTCCAGTCGATGGAGGCGCCCAGGCGTCGCACCTGACGCGTGATCGTGCTGCCCGATTGCTCCTTCCACTCCCAGACGCGCTCGACGAACTTTTCCCGACCGAGGTCGTGGCGCGAGACCTTTTGGGCGTCGAGCTGGCGTTCGACGACGATCTGCGTGGCAATGCCCGCGTGGTCGGTGCCCGGCACCCAGAGGGTGTTCGCGCCCTTCATGCGGTGATAGCGGGTCAGGCCATCCATGATCGTCTGGTTGAACGCGTGACCCATATGCAGCGTGCCGGTGACGTTCGGCGGCGGCAACTGGATGCTGAAATCTTCACGGGCGTCGTCGAAAGTCGGCCGGGCATAGCCGCGGCGCTCCCATTCGGGGCCCCAGTGGGCTTCGACGTCCTGCGGCTCGAAGCTCTTGGCAAGCGTATTGTCGCTGTCGCTCATGGATTGGATGGACCGTGTAATGCGTGAAACCCTGAATTATAAAAGATTCGGTGCCATTTCCGCGCCGCAGCAGGATTTATAATCGGGCTTCACTCGAAATTCCTTCCCGACATGCCCGATCTGCTCGCCAACCTGAACCCCGAACAACTGGCCGCCGTGACCCTTCCGGACGAGCCGGCCCTCATTCTGGCGGGGGCGGGTTCCGGCAAGACGCGCGTGCTCACCACGCGTATCGCCTGGCTGATCCAGCAAGGTCACGTGAGCCCGGCCGGCATCCTGGCGGTGACCTTCACCAACAAGGCCGCCAAGGAAATGCAGGCCCGTCTTGGCGCCATGTTGCCGATCAGCACGCGCGCGATGTGGATCGGCACCTTCCACGGCCTGTGCAACCGCATGTTGCGCGCCCATTTCCGCGACGCCGGACTGCCGCAGAGCTTCCAGATCCTCGATCAGGCCGATCAGCTGTCAGCCATCAAACGGATGATGAAGGCGGCCAACGTCGACGACGAGAAGTATCCGCCGAAGAACCTGCAGTATTTCATCAACAACGCCAAGGAGCAGGGCTTGCGCCCTCACGAGGTCGAGGCCAACGATGCCTTCAACCAGAAGTTCGTCGAGCTGTATTCGGCCTATCAGGAGCAATGCCAGCGCGAGGGCGTGGTCGATTTCGCCGAGCTGCTGCTGCGCTGCTTCGAGCTGCTCAAGCACAACGAGCCGCTGCGGGTGCATTACCAGACGCGCTTCCGGCACATCCTCGTCGACGAGTTCCAGGACACGAACAAGCTCCAGTACGCCTGGCTCAAGATGCTCGCGGGTTCGAACGCCGCGGTTTTCGCCGTGGGCGACGACGATCAGAGCATCTACGCGTTTCGTGGCGCCAACGTCGGCAATATGGCCGACTTCGAGCGCGAATTCCGGGTGCGCCACCTGATCAAGCTCGAGCAGAACTACCGCTCGCACGGCAATATCCTCGATGCGGCCAACGCGCTGATCTCGAACAACGCACGGCGTCTCGGCAAGAACCTGCGCACCGATGCGGGGCATGGCGAGCCGATTCGCGTCTACGAGGCGCCGACGGATCTCCAGGAAGCGAGCTGGCTCGTCGACGAGATCAAGGCGCTGGTCGCCCAGGGGTTGTCGCGGCAGGACATCGCCATCCTGTACCGCAGCAACGCCCAGTCTCGCGTGATGGAGCACGCGCTCGTGGGCGCGGGCATCGCTTATCGGGTGTATGGCGGCCTGCGCTTTTTCGAGCGTCAGGAAGTCAAGCACGCGCTCGCCTATCTGCGTCTGATCGAGAATCCGAACGACGACACCGCCTTCGCTCGCGTCGTGAATTTCCCGACGCGCGGCATCGGCGCCCGCTCGCTCGAGCAACTGGCCGACGCCGCGCGTCTGTACAACTGCTCGATGTACGCGGCGGTGCCGTACATGACCGGCAAGGCGGGCACGAACCTGACATCGTTCGTGCGTCTGATCGAGCAGATGCGTCACGCCACGGAGCGCCTCACGCTGCCCGAAGTCGTCACGCATGTGATCGACGCGAGCGGGCTGGTGGCGCACTATCAGACGGAGAAGGAAGGGCAGGATCGCATCGAGAACCTGCAGGAGCTCGTGCACGCCGCCACCGCGTTCATTGCGGAGGAGGGCTATGGACTCGATGCGCCGGCACGGCTGATCGCGATGCGTCCGGCGTTGCCCGGTGCGCCCGACGTGCTGGCGTCGCCCGACGGCGTGGTCGACGCCGACACGCCGGTCGAGATGACACCGCTGGCCGGATTCCTGTCGCACGCGTCGCTCGAAGCGGGTGACAACCAGGCCGAAGCCGGACAGGACGCGGTGCAGCTCATGACCGTGCACGCGGCCAAGGGCCTGGAATTCACGGCCGTTTTCGTCACCGGCCTGGAAGAGGGGCTGTTCCCGCACGAGAACAGTGCGCTCGAACTCGACGGGCTCGAGGAAGAGCGCCGGCTGATGTACGTGGCGATCACGCGCGCGAAGGAGCGCCTCTACCTGTCGTTCACGCAAAGCCGCATGCTCCACGGCCAGACGCGATACAACATTCGCTCGCGCTTCTTCGACGAAATTCCCGAGGAAGTCCTCAAGTTCCTCACCCCGCGTACCCAGCCGGGCGCGCGCTTGCCGCAGGCCGAGCCGGCCTGGGGGCGTGACTGGTTTGCGCGGCCGAGTGCGCCGAAGCAGGACGAGTGGGCGGCCACCCGGTCGGAAAAGGCGCTGGCCGATCGGTCGCGTGCCTCCGAGACCGGCTTCAAGCTGGGTCAGGGCGTTTTCCACACCAAGTTCGGCGAGGGCAAGATCATCGGTCTGGAGGGCACGGGCGACGAAGCGCGGGCGCATGTGAAGTTCGGCCGTCACGGCGAGAAATGGCTGGCGCTGGCTGTGGCGAAGTTGCAACCGATCGAGTGAGCCCGGGAGGCGGGCGCTCGCATCAGGCTCCCACGGAGCCCGAATGATGAAAAAAAGGCACCCACGGGTGCCTTTTTTCATGGTCGTTCGAACGCTTACGCCTCGGGCGGTGCGACGTTCGGATCGATGGCGCCGATTTCCTGGACGCCAAAACAGCCGCGATAGCTTGCGTAAAAGGAGCAATACAGCACGGCCGTGAACAGGATCGAATACGGCATGAGCACGAGCATCGCGTATTGATGAACGCCCATGGCAGCCATCAACAGCGCGAAGACGAGCGGAACGGCAGTCGCCACGACGGCCGTGCAAAGTCCGTAGACGATGAATGCGCGCAGATTGCGCACGCACGCCGTCCAGCTGAAGAACAACGCCTTGATGGGCGGAATGTCGTGCCAGGCGACGAGCACCGGCGCGAACCAGAACATCATCGCGACCGGAATGTAGGCCACGGCGGCGGCGAGCATCGCCTGGCCCATCGAACCGTTCATCAGCGATTCCTCGCTGATGCGTCCGCCGAAGAGCATCTTGCCCAGCAGGTCACCGCCGTCGAACAGGGCCGAGAACAGGAACACAAAGGCCATGGCCACGATGTAGTAGCCGCCGAGCATGAGCAGCCGGCGCGAGACTTCCTTGCCGTGGCCGCGGAAGCCGTCGAGCAGTACCGGGGGCAACACCGGCTTGTTCTTGATGATGTCGCGGCAGGCCGCCATGAAGCCGACGGACAGGCCGGGGATGAACAGCAGCGGCAGGAAGGCGCCCACGATCGGCAGGATCGACAGCACCATCACGCCGAACAGGTAGGCGAAGAGCAGCGTCAGAATGGCGAGCGGATTCTTGCGGAACAGCCAGATGCCCTGGCGTAGCCACACATAGCCACTCTTCGGCGGGACTTCAAGCAATTGCATAGGGTTCGAATGACTCCGGTGGAGCGTCGGGTTACAGCCAGGGAATGGAAACGGCTTCGATGCGTTGGCGCAGGATTCGTTCGAAATGCCGGGGATCGTGCGGCTTGAGCATCTCGGCGGCCCGCGGCAAATGAAAATCATACAGGCGCGAGAGCCAGAAGCGCAGCGCGCCCGCACGCAGCATGTCGCGCCAGTGCGACGCCTCGCCGTCGGTGAGCGGTCGCACGGTCTCGTAGGCGCGCAGCATGGCATGCACCCGGGCGTCATCGAGCACGCCGCTCGACAGGTCGCAGCACCAGTCGTTGACCGTCACGGCCAGATCGAACAGCCACTTGTCGCAACCGGCGAAATAAAAATCGAAGAATCCGCCCAGCCGCGGCGAGCCGTCCGGCGCGGTGTCGAACAGGACATTGTCGCGAAACAGATCGCAGTGGCACGGCCCGGCCTGCATCGCGCGATAGGCGTCCGACGCGAAGAAGGCTTCCTGATGCGCCATCTCGCTCTCGAGCAATGCGCGCTCGGCGTCGCTCAGGAAGGGGAGCACTTCGGGCGCGGCCTCGCGCCACCACGGCAAGCTGCGCAGGTTGGCCTGCTCCAGCGTGTAGTCGCGGCCCGCGAGGTGCATGCGCGCGAGCATCGCCCCAACGTGGGCGCAGTGTTCCGGCGTGGGGGCGAGTTCGGAGCGGCCGGCGAGCTTGGTGACGATGGTTGCCGGCTTGCCGTTCAATTCGCCGAGAATCTCGCCTGCGCGATCCGGCACGGGGTCCGGCACCGGCACCGCGTGATGCGCCAGATGCCCCATCAATTGCAGGTAAAACGGCAATTGCGTGGCCGTGAGCTTCTCGAACAGCGTCAGCACGAACTCGCCGCGCTCGGTCGTCAGGAAGTAATTGGTGTTCTCGATGCCGGAACTGATGCCCCGGAAGTCCAGGACTTTCCCCAAATCGTAGCGTTGCAGCCACTGTGCGAGCTGCTCGGGCGAGACGGAAGTGAAAACGGCCATGCGTGCGTTGAGTGGAGGTGCCTCAGACAAACGGCCCGCGCATGGGCAGCGGGCCGTGGGTTCGAGGCAGAAAAAAAGCAGGCGCGCCGCACTTCGTTACGCGGCGCGCGCAAGCGCGTCAGATTACCAGAGGCGTCAGAACTTCAGGCCGACGGACGGCAGGCGGTCGTTTTGCGACGTGTTGTCGCGCGAACGCGGCGCGTTGTCGGGCGGCGTGGTCAACTGGTAGTTGGTCCCGAAACGTGAGTGAACGTCGATTTCGGTCGGCTTGCCGCGATCGCGGTACTCGGTCACGGTCGTGCCCTGATCGTTGACGTAGAAGGCCGGTTTGCGCTCCTGGTTCACATCGACGGACGAATTGCTGGAGGCCGCGGCACGGGCGTCGGCTTCGCGTTTGGCGGCTTGCGCGGCGGTTTCCTTGCCATTCTGGGCAAACGCATGACCGGCGAGCAGCAGGCCGGCACCGAACAGCAGGGGCAGGGCACGGGAAAAGCGCATTTTCATCATTATTCTCCGAGGGCGGGAACCTGCGGGTGCCGTGCGGCGCAAACCGGATGCGTGAGGCGGGTTCCAATGTCTCCATTCTATCAAACGTCCCCCGCTTCGCATCGTGAAATCGCGCGGAATCCGCCGTGGTTGCTTGGCTGCGGCTCGTCCATGCGCGAGCGCGAAGCGGCGGGGCGGGCATTCGGAGTGAATGACAGCCTTGCTGCGAAGATTTTCTATATTTCCGTCGGTTATATATGAATCACGAAACCATCGTTTTCGTCGGGGTCGGATTCTGGCATTCTGCGCCATTGTCCCAATGGGCGGCCACGTGCCGCCCATCTGCATTCCGGAGTCAGAACGTCATGTCGTCTTCCACTGCCTCGGCCGCCATCAAAACGGCCCCGCCTTCCCCCTCGTCTTCCTACAACGCCCGCCCGCTCGTTGTCGCGCTCGTGCTGATCGCCGTGGGCATCGCCTACTTGCAAGCCACGGTCGGACCCAGGCAGGCCGCGCTTGCCGGCGTGGGGGCGTTGCTCGGCGTGACCCTGTATCACGCGGCGTTCGGCTTCACGTCGGCCTGGCGTGTCTTTATCGCCGATCGTCGCGGCGCCGGTCTGCGCGCGCAGATGATCATGCTGGCCGTCGGCGTAGTGCTCTTCTTCCCCGCGCTGGCCGACGGCACGCTGTTCGGCAACAAGGTGGCCGGGTTCGTGTCGCCGGTGGGCGTGTCGGTGACGTTCGGTGCGTTCATGTTCGGTATCGGCATGCAGCTCGGTGGCGGTTGCGCGTCGGGCACGCTATATACGGTCGGCGGTGGCAGCACGCGCATGATCGTCACGCTCGCGGCCTTTGTCGTCGGCTCGGTGGTGGCCACGGCGCATCTGCCGTGGTGGGAGGCGCTGCCGCACATCAAGCCGGTCTCGCTGGTGAAGGCCTGGGGCCTGTGGCCCGCGCTCGTGGCGAACCTGGCGTTGTTTGCCGCTATCGGCACGTTCACGCTCTGGGCGGAAAAGCGTCGCCATGGCCGTATCGTCGGTGCGCCGATGACGCGCAGCGCCAAGGGCACACCCGCGCTGCTGCGCGGCCCATGGCCTTTGCTCTGGGGCGCGTTGGCACTCGTGCTGCTGAACTACGCGACGCTGGCGTTGGCCGGTCGTCCGTGGGGCGTGACATCGGCGTTTGCGCTGTGGGGTGCGAAGGCCTTCATGGCGATGGGGATCGACGTGGCGTCGTGGCCGTATTGGGCCAAGCAGGCGAATGTCCTCAATGCGCCGGTGGCGCAGGACGTCACCACGGTCATGGACATCGCCATCATTCTCGGCGCGCTCGCGGCAGCGTCGATCGCCGGCAGGTTCGCGCCGGTCTGGAAGATTCCGGTGCGCTCGCTGATCGCGGCGGTCGTGGGCGGCCTGCTGCTCGGCTATGGCGCGCGTCTCGCGTATGGCTGCAATATCGGCGCCTATTTCAGCGGTATCGTCTCGGGCAGCCTGCACGGTTGGCTGTGGCTTGTCGCGGCATTCCTGGGCAACGTTCTGGGCACACGCCTGCGTCCGCTGTTCGGCCTCGAGGTGGAGACGACGCCGCGCGAAACCGGCTGCTGATCCCGGGCGGGCAAATCGCCCTGTGCGGCAGACCGGTCGTCGAGGATCGGTCGGCGATAAAAAAATACGGCGCCTGCGAGAGTCTCGCGGCGCCGTATTCGCTTGGGGGCTCGCCGGTCGGCGGGCCGCTCACAGATAGAACATCTTCTCGCTGGTTTCCGTCTCGGGTTCGATGTGACCGTCGTAGAACGCGAAAACGGCCTTGAGGATGTCGTCCGGGTCGTCGATGACCTGAACCAGATCCAGATCCTTCTCTCCGATGAGCCCCATCGGCAACATGGTCGAGCGCACCCAGTCGAGCAGGCCTTTCCAGAATTCGGTGCCCACGAGAATCACGGGGACTTGACGCGACTTCTGTGTCTGGATGAGGGTCAGGACTTCGGACAGTTCATCGAGCGTGCCGAAGCCGCCGGGCATGATCACGAAGGCGTCCGAGTTCTTCACGAACGTGACCTTGCGCGTGAAGAAGTGGCGAAAACGCAGCGAGATGTCCTGCCACTGATTGCCCTTCTGTTCGTGCGGCAGTTCGATATTCAGCCCCACGGTCGGCGAAGCCCCGCCGTGCGCGCCCTTGTTGGCCGCTTCCATGATGCCGGGGCCGCCGCCGGAGATCACCGCAAACCCGTTGTCGGAGAATTTGCGGGCGATGGTCATCGTCAGTTTGTAGAACGGTGACTTCGGTTTGATGCGTGCGCTGCCGTAGATGCTCACGGCCGGTCGGATCTCGGAGAGGTACTCGGTGGCCTCGATGAACTCTGCCATAATCGTGAACATCTGCCACGACGCGCGCGCCTTTTTGGCTGTGGCGCGCTCATGGTCTGCCAGCATGCGCAGACTCGGTATTTCTTTTCTTCTCTTGGTCATATGTCGGAACAGCAAAGTCTGGAAGGTAAGACGCTCTTATTGGTCGATGGTTCGAGTTATCTGTATCGAGCCTATCACGCCCTGCCGGATTTGCGCGGCCCCAACGGTGAACCCACCGGGGCCCTTCACGGCATCGTCAACATGCTGCGCCGCATGCGTAAAGACGTACACGCAGAGTATAGCGCCTGCGTTTTCGACGCCAAGGGCAAGACGTTTCGCGACGATTGGTACCCCGAATACAAGGCGCATCGACCGGCGATGCCCGACGATCTGCGTGCGCAGATCGAGCCCATTCACGAGGCCGTGCGCGCCATGGGCTGGCCGCTGCTGATGATCGACGGCGTGGAAGCCGATGACGTCATCGGCACCCTGGCCAGGCAGGCCGTCGCGCGCGGCATGCGCGTGGTCGTCTCGACCGGCGACAAGGATCTGGCGCAGCTCGTCAACGAGAACGTGACGCTCGTGAACACGATGACCAACGAGACGCTGGACATCGCCGCCGTGACCGCGAAGTTCGGCGTGCCGCCCGAGCGCATCGTCGACTACCTGACCCTCGTGGGCGATACCGTGGACAACGTGCCGGGGGTCGAGAAGTGCGGCCCCAAGACGGCCGTCAAATGGCTCACGCAGTACGGCGATCTCGACAACCTCGTGGCCAATGCGGAGCAGGTCAAGGGCGCGGTCGGCGAGAACTTGCGCCGCGCGCTGGACTGGCTGCCGATGGGCCGCAAGCTCGTGACGGTCGCGGTCGATTGCGATCTCGCCCCTCAGGTCACCTCCATCGAAGCCAGCCTCCAGACCCAGCCCGAAGATGCCGAGACGTTGCGCGACTTCTTCGCGCGCCACGGCTTCAAGACATTGCTGCGTGAAGCGCAGACCGCGGTAGCGGTCCAGGCCGGCGAGGCGGCACCGGCGCCGGTGGCCGACACCATCGAACGAGAATACGACGCCGTGCTCACGTGGGCGCAGTTCGACGCGTGGCTCAAGATCATCGAGGCCGCCGAACTCACGGCATTCGACACCGAGACGACGTCGCTCGACGCGATGCAGGCGCAGCTCGTCGGCCTGTCGTTCTCATGCGAGCCGGGACGCGCAGCATACATTCCCGTTGCCCACCGCGCGCCGGGCGAAGTCGAGCAATTGCCGCGCGACGAAGTGCTCGCGCGCCTGAAGCACTGGCTGGAAAGTCCGGACCACAAGAAGGTCGGGCAGAACCTGAAGTATGACGCGCACGTGCTGGAGAATTACGGCATCGAGCTGGGCGGTATCGCCCACGACACGCTGCTCGAGTCGTACGTGCTCGAGTCGCATCGCAATCACGACATGGACAGCCTCGCGTCGCGCCATCTGGGTGTGACGACGGTGAAGTACGAGGACGTGTGCGGCAAGGGCGCCAAGCAGATCGGGTTCGACGAAGTGAGTGTCGAGCGCGCGACCGAGTACGCCGCCGAGGACGCCGACATCACGCTGCGCCTGCATCGTGCGCTCTACCCCGATGTCGCGCGCGAGGCCACGCTCGAATTCGTCTACGCCAATATCGAGATGCCCACCGCGCGCGTGCTCCAGCGCATGGAGCGCAACGGCGTGCTCGTCGATACGGCGCGCCTGGCCGCGCAGAGCGACGAAATCGGCCGCAAGCTCATCGCGCTCGAAGCCGAGGCGTTCACGCTCGCCGGGCAGCAGTTCAATCTGAACTCGCCCAAGCAGATCGGCGACATCTTCTTCACGCAGTTGCAGTTGCCCGTCGTGAAGAAGACGGCGAGCGGCGCGCCGTCGACCGACGAAGAGGTGCTTCAGAAGCTGGCCGAGGATTACCCGCTGCCGAAGGTGCTGCTCGAGTATCGAGGTCTGGCCAAGCTCAAGTCGACGTATACGGACAAGCTGCCGAGGATGGTCAATCCGTCGACTGGCCGGGTCCACACGAACTACGCGCAAGCCGTGGCGATCACCGGGCGTCTGGCATCGAACGATCCGAACCTGCAGAACATTCCGGTGCGCACCCCCGAGGGCCGGCGCATTCGCGAGGCATTCGTGGCGCCTCCGGGCAGTCAACTGGTTTCGGCCGACTACTCGCAGATCGAGCTGCGCATCATGGCGCACATCTCGGGCGACGAAAGCCTGCTGCGCGCGTTCGCCAACGGCGAAGACATTCACCGTGCCACCGCGGCCGAGATCTTCGCCGTCACGCCGCTGGAGGTATCTTCCGAGCAGCGCCGCTACGCCAAGGTCATCAACTTCGGTCTGATCTACGGCATGAGCGCGTTTGGACTGGCGGCGAACCTCGGTATCGAGCGCGATGCCGCCAAGCAATACATCGACCGCTACTTCATGCGATATCCGGGTGTGGCGCGTTACATGGACGAGACACGCAAGAGCGCCAAGGCGCGCGGCTACGTGGAGACGGTCTTCGGGCGCCGCCTGTGGCTGCCGGACATCAACGGTGGCAACGGCCCGCGCCGTCAGGCGGCCGAGCGCGCTGCCATCAATGCGCCCATGCAGGGAACGGCCGCCGACCTCATCAAGCTGTCGATGATCGCCGTGCAGCGCTGGCTGGACGACAGCGGCATGCAGACGCGTCAGATCATGCAGGTGCACGACGAACTGGTGCTCGAGGTGCCCGATCACGAATTGGCGGAAGTTCGCAAGCGCTTGCCGGAGCTGATGTGTGGCGTGGCGAAGCTGCGCGTGCCGCTCGTGGCAGAAGTCGGCGTGGGCGAGAACTGGGAGCAGGCGCACTGACGCGGCGGCGCGCTGTGGCAATCAGCGGCACGCAATAGCGGGAATAGGCGGGTCGGCATACCCGAAGTCCGTACTCTGCGGTAAGGTAATCGCTATCGCCGGTCGAGCGGACGCCGACCGGCCGGACGGTTTTCCAGGCACGGGGAGTTATCGTGAGTGTGCATCGTATCGTTGTGGTCGGCGGTGGCGCCGGCGGTCTCGAACTCGTCACCCGGTTGGGCGACAAGTACGGGCGTGGCAAGGACGTTCGGATTACGTTGGTCGATCGTTCGTCCTCGCACATCTGGAAACCGTTGCTGCACGAGGTCGCGGCCGGTGTGATGGACACCGCGACGCATCAGCTCTCCTACGTCGCGCAAGCCAACTGGCATCACTTCGAGTTCGCGGCGGGCGAGATGATCGGGCTCGATCGCGAGGCGAAGACCATTCGCCTGGCGGCGCTGCCCGCGGCGCCCGACGAAGGCGAGGGCGATCTGCTGCCCGAGCGCACGCTGCCGTATGACACGCTCGTGCTGGCCATTGGCAGCACGACCAACTTCTTCGGCGTGCCCGGCGCGCAGGAAAACACCATCGCGCTCGATACCGTCGAGCAAGCCGAACGTTTCCGCCGTCGCCTGATGGCGGCGTGCGTGCGGGCGCAAAACGCGGCCGAGGAATTCCCGTCACCGGGCGGCCAGACCGCGGCGAACGGTGCGGGTACGACGAACGATGCCGCTGTGGACGGGGCGCCGCTCCCGGGGCAGCCGCCCGCACGCCCGAAGGTCAATCTCGTCATCGTCGGGGCGGGCGCCACGGGCGTGGAGCTGTCGGCCGAGCTGCGCAATACCGCTGAAGTGCTGCGCTCCTACGGGCTCAGGCTCGACCCGCGCAAGGATGTGCGCATTACCATCATCGAATCGAGCCCGCGCATTCTGAAGGCGTTGCCCGAACGTGTGTCGGGCGCCGTGGCCGGCCTGCTCGGCAAGCTCGACGTCGACATCCTGTGCGGCGATTCCGTGGCCGAGGTCCGCAAGCATGAAGTCACGACCACCGGCGGCAAGGTGCTGCCGGCCGACATCACCGTCTGGTCGGCGGGGATTACGGCGCCGGCAGTGCTCGGCACACTGGGGCTTGCCGTCAATCGTCTGAACCAGGTCGAAGTGCTGCCCACGCTGCAGAGCAAGTCCGATCCCGACATCTTCGCGTTCGGCGACTGCGCCAGTTGCGAGTGGCCCGAGCACGGATTCGTGCCCCCGCGCGCGCAGGCCGCGCACCAGCAGGCGAGTTTCCTGGTGAAGGCCATCGACGCGCGCCTGAAGGGGCAAGCCCTGCCGACGTTCACCTATCGCGATTTCGGCTCACTCGTGTCGCTGGGCAAGTTCAGCGCGGTGGGCAACCTGATGGGCGGGCTGATCGGCGGCAGCATGTTCATCGAGGGCTTGTTCGCCCGGGTGATGTACACGTCGCTCTATCGCATGCACGTCGCCGCGCTGCACGGCGTGTGGCGCATGATGCTCGATACGGTCGCCAACCGCCTGCGTCGCTCCACCGTTCCGCGTGTGAAACTGCACTAGTTCCGGGTAATATCCGAACGTCCGGCCTTCGGGCCGGTGACCCGTCTCGCCTTTTCAATTCTCTCTGGAGTGCGACATGACGCAAGCGGATCTGGATAGTCTCGTGCCCGAAGTGGCGCCGCGCAATCGCCGTGATTTCCTGAAGACGGCCGTGGGCTCGGCGTTCGCGTTGGCGGTATTGCCCGTGGCTGCAGAAACGATCACCACCGACACGCAGGGACTCGACGCGGGCGAGACCCTGCTCGACGTGCCGGGCGTCAAGATGCCCGTGTACTATGCCAGGCCCGCCGGCAAGACGCACCTGCCGACGGTGATCGTCGTCTCCGAGATCTTCGGCGTGCATCAGCACATCGCCGATATCTGTCGCCGCTTCGCCAAGCTCGGCTACTTTGCGCTCGCGCCCGAACTGTTTTCTCGGGCCGGCGATCCGCAGTCGCTCGGCACGATCGCGGAAATCCAGTCGCAGATCGTTGCCAAAACACCGGACAACCAGGTGCTCGGCGACATCGATGCCACGGTCAAGTGGGCGGTCGCCAATGGCGGCGACGAAAAGCGCCTCGGGATCACGGGCTTCTGCTGGGGCGGGCGCATCACCTGGCTGTATAACGCCCATAACCCGAACGTGAAGGCGGCGGTGGCCTGGTACGGACGCATCGTCGGCGACAAGAGCGCGAACTTCCCGGCCAACCCGATCGACATCGCCGGCAAGCTGCACGGCCCGCTGCTCGGCCTGTACGGGGGCAAGGACACGGGGATTCCGGTGGCGAGCGTCGAGCAGGCCCGCGAAGCGCTGGCCAGGGGCGACGCCGCGTCGAAGGCGTCCGAGCTCAAGGTGTTCCCGAACTCCGGTCACGCCTTCTTCGCGGACTACCGGTCGAGCTACGTCGAGGCCGATGCCCGGGAGGGCTGGAAGGACGCGCTGGCGTGGTTCCGCAAGCACGGTGTAGCCTGAGCACGAGGCAGCCGCACGGCGGGGACGACGCGCCATTGCCCGCCTGTTTGCCTGTCACGGCAAAAGCTGGTTAAATCGCCGGCTTGCCCGCGGGAGAACGACCATCGACGCCACTTTTCTTTTCATCGTTATCGCCACGCTTGCCTCTGGCGTCCTGAGCCTTGCAGGCGCGGCGTCGCTGCCCCCGGGCGTGCTCTCCAGGCTCATCGACAAGATGGTGAGCTTCTCGGCGGGCGTATTGCTCGGCACGGCGTTGCTGCATCTGCTGCCGGAGAGCCTGGAGTCTCACGTCGACGCGCACGTCATCACTCGGTGGCTCCTGGGCGGGTTGCTTGGGTTTTTTCTGCTGGAGAAGCTGGCGCTGCTGCGCCACAGTCACCATCATGAGGGCGACGGACATCATCACGAACACGGACACGACGCCCACGAAGCCGGCAAGGGCGGCTGGATGATTCTGGTGGGCAGCGCGATCCACAACTTCGCCGACGGCGTGGTGATCGCGGCGGCGTTTCTGACCGACCCGCGCCTTGGGGTGGCGGCAACCGTGTCGATCACGGTGCATGAGGTGGCGCACAAGCTGGGCGACTTCATGGTGCTGCTCAACGCGGGGTTCAAGCGCCGCAAGGCCCTGGTGCTGACGCTGGCGTCGAGCCTGACGGCCTTGCTCGGCGGCGTGCTCGGCTACTTCATGCTCGACCGGCTGCAGAGCCTGATCCCCTACCTGCTGGCGCTCGCGGCGAGCAGCTTCCTCTACATCGCCGTGTCGGACCTGATGCCGCAGATGCAGCGCCGCACGTCGCCGCGCGACGCGCTGCCGCAGATCCTGCTGATCGGCGTAGGCCTCGCTCTGGTGATCTGGCTCAACGGGCACGATCACGAACATGGCCATGGACACGGGCGTGATCGGGACGAACCGGGCAGCGCGCTCGCCATGTCCGCGCCGAGGCGCTAGTCGCTGGCCGACCTTGACCCGTGGGCGCCAGCCGGCGTTGAGCGCCAGGCGGTAGGGCCGTGGGCAACGCGCCCCGCTGGCTGTCGGGCAGAAGCAAAAATGGGCGTCCCGAGGGGCGCCCATTTTCGTTCACGTGGATTCACGTGCAATTTTCACGTGCAATCGCGGGCAACTGCGCGTGCGATGCGTCGTGGTTCAGGGTTGCGCGCCCGTCGCGACGGGGCGGCGCTTGTCGGCGCACCATTCGCTCCACGATCCCGCATACAGACTTGCGCCGTGCAGTCCGGCGACTTCCATCGCAAGCAGGTTGTGGCAAGCCGTCACGCCGGAGCCGCACTGCGCGATGACGCGCTCGGGCTGGCGCTCCTTGCCGAGGACCGTCATGAAATCCTCGCGAAGCGCGGCGGCGGGCTTGAAGCGGCCGTCGGGCCCAAGGTTGTCCTTGAAGAAGCGATTGACGGCGCCGGGAATGTGGCCGCCGATCGGGTCGATGGTCTCGTTCTCGCCCCGATACCGATCCGGCGACCGCGCGTCGACGATGAGCCGTTCGTGCGAGCTCAGGTTACGCTCGATCGCGGCGGCATCGGCGGTCGTGGCGAGCGGCTCGCCGGGGGTGAAGTCGCCCGGGGGCGGGGCTTCCGGCGGGGCGGCATCGAGCTTGAAGCCCGCCGCCTGCCAGGCCTGCAGTCCACCGTCGAGCACCGCCACCGACTCGTGGCCCAGCCAGCGTAGCAGCCACCAGAGCCGGGCCGCGTACATGCCGCCCTGCGCGTCGTAGGCGACGACCTGCTGCTTCCTGGACAACCCGCACGCGGCGAGCTGGCGCACCAGCGCATCGCGCTCGGGCAGTGGGTGACGGCCATTCTTGCCGGTTGGCTTGCCGGAAAGGTCGCGCTCGAGGTGAGCATAGAACGCGCCGAAAATGTGGCCTTCGACATAAGTCGCTTCGCCGGCCGCCGGGTTGGCGAGATCGAAGCGGCAGTCGAAGATGACCACCGGGGCGCCGCCACCGGCGGCGGTTTGCATCAGCGCGTCGAGATTTTGCGCGCTGATGAGCGTGGTGAAGTGCGTGTGAGTCATGACATCTCCGCAGACGGGCGTGGGGGAAACGTTCAGCGGGAACGGATCGGGTTGCCTGCTTGCCGGAGCGAGCGCCTGAGCGGCCGAGCGCGACGGTGCGTGCGATCAGGCCGTCGGCTGCGGCCGTCGCAGCGCCGTCATGCCGCTCGCCACGATCAGCAGCATGCCGATCCAGCCGGCCAGCGCGGGCCAATCGCCCCAGACAAGCATGCTGATCAGTGTAGCGAAGATTACGCCGGAATATTGCAGATTCGCGGTGACCAGGGTGTTGCCCAGGCTGAACGCCCGGGTGAGTGCGGTCTGCGCGATGAGCGCGGCGATGCCGATGCCCAGCATCAAGCCGGCGCCACGCCAGGTGAGGGCGTGCATGCCGTCGATCGCCACCCAACCCAGCCCGAGCAACACGCCGCCGAGCGAGAAATAGAAGACGATGCGCCAGTCCGGTTCGCCGGCGGCGCCGAGTTCCTTGACCTGCATGTAGGCTACGGCCGAGAACACGCCGGAAATCACGCCCGCCACACCGCCGCCCCATGCCTGGCTGTCGATGGTCGGCTGCAGCAGCAGCGCGACGCCCACAAACCCGGCGAAGATCGCAGCGACGAGACGGAAGTCGGTGCGCAGGCTGCCTCGCATCGCCGCGGTCGCCATCACGATCAGCGAGATCCAGATCGGCGACATGTAGTTGAGCGTCATCGCCGTGGAGAGCGGCAGTTGCGTCAGCGAAAAAAACCACAGGCCCAGCGAGATCACGCCGGCCGTGCTGCGCTTGATGTGGGAGCCAAGGTGTCGAGTGCGAATCGTCTGGCCCCGCGCCCGGGCGATCACCAGCAGCACGATCACGCCGATCAAACTGCGATAGAGCACGATTTCGCCGGTGTTGTATTCGTTTGCCGCCAGCTTGATGCAGAGCCCCATCAGCGTGAACATGAAGGCGGAGACCAACATCCAGAGCGATTGCATGGCAAATTGGGTGAATTGGGCGAATGGGGCCGGTGATCGGCCACAAAGTGCAGGGCCGACGCGGCGCGGGGTGTGCGATGCGTGAGCGACGCGTGCGGCACACGGGGTGACCGAGCGGTCATGGCTGAAGCATGGCGACGATTCTAACGAAAACGGCGGGCGCATGGCCCGCCGTTCGGCGAATTTTCGGCAAATATTTAATTCAGTCTCGCCCGCGCCACACGTTCACCCGAAAATGTCCGTGGCCCGGGGCGACGTCTCACGCGGTGAGACGCGCGCGTTCCCGGTGCTTCAGAAGTCCCCCATCTGGCGACGGAGGAATTCGTGGAAGTGCTGCATGCCGTCTTCCATCGGGCTCTGGTAGGGGCCGACTTCCGACACGCCGCGCTCGTACAGGGCGCGACGACCGGCATCCATGCGCTCGGCGATCTCGTCGTCCTCGCGTGCCGTCTCCATATAGGCGGCACGCTCGGCCTCGATGAATTCGCGCTCGAACAGTGCGATCTCCTCGGGGTAATAGAATTCGACGATGTTGGTCGTCTTCTGCGGCCCTCGGGGAATCAGCCACGATACCACCAGCACGTGCGGATACCACTCGATCATCAGATGCGGGTAGTACACCATCCAGATCGCGCCAAAGTCGGGCGGAACGCCTTCGCGATAACGCAGCAGCACGTCATGCCACTGGCGATAGATCGGACTGCCGGGCTTGGCGAGGCCTTCGTGCACGCCCACCGTCTGCACGCTGTACCAGTCGCCGAATTCCCAGCTCAGGTCTTCGCACGAGACGAAGCTGCCCAGCCCGGGGTGGAACGGCACGACGTGGTAGTCCTCGAGGTAGACCTCGATGAACGTCTTCCAGTTGTAGTTGCATTCGTGCACTTCGACGTGATCGAACATGAAATTCGAAAAGTCGAGATGGTGCTTCACGCCCAGACGGGCGAGATCGGCCTGCACATCGCGGCCCTCGGCTTCGAACAGCAAGCCGTTCCAGCGTTGCAGCGGGAACTTGGCGAGGTTCAGGCAGGGCTTTTCCGGGAAGTGCGGCGCGCCGAGCAGTTCGCCCTTCGTGTCGTACGTCCAGCGATGCAGCGGGCACACGATGTTGGGCGTGTTCCCGCGACCATTGAGCATGACCGCCTGACGATGACGACAGACGTTCGAGAGCAGTTCCACGCCGCCTTGCCCGTGTGCGCCGTTGCGCACGAGCATGCGCCCTTCCTGCTCCGCCGGGAGGGCGAAATAGTCGCCCGCTTCCGGCACCATCAGTTCATGGCCCACGTAACGCGGGCCGTGTTTGAAGAGGACTTCACGTTCGCGAGCAAGGAGCGCCTCGTCGAAATACGTGTAGACCGGCAATTGGCTCGAGGCCGGTTTCAATTGCAAAGCGCTGCTTAGATTGGACATTCCCACTCCCGTCTAGCTTGAAAGCAGTGAACAACCCAACCATCGAAAATTCGATTTAGGGGAACCGACGATTATACCCGGTATGTGTCTCAGGGGGCCGCTAAGTCCATGATTTGCGTTAAATAATGTCCGAAAATTGTCATCCGGGCCGGATTTCAGGCAATTTACGCTCTGCGAGCTAGTCCGCTTTTGCCGTAAAATGGAACATTCGACCCGAATTTTGCGTTTATGGCCAAGACTGCAAAGTCGCAAGACGCGGCGCCCGAGGTGCCGCAAGACCTGCCCGAGACCTACGAGGCTGCGCTTGCCGAGCTGGAAAAGCTCGTCGGGCGCATGGAGGGCGGTGAGCTGGGACTGGAGGAATCGTTGGGCGCCTATCGGCGCGGCGCCGTGCTGGTGAAGTATTGCCAGGGCCTGCTCGAGAAAGTCGAGCAGCAGGTCAAGGTGCTCGAAGGCGAGACGCTCAAGCCGCTCGAGCCGACGACGCGCGACGAGTTCTGACCGGCATCCGGCAGGACACGGCAAGACCCACGACCCAAAGCGCGCCCGGGCTGCCCCGGGCGACGCAATAACACGCACGGCCCGGTCGGGTACGTGCAGGACGAAGACGATGGCGGATCAGAATATCAAGGCCTGGATGCAGGCGGTACAGGCCCGTGTGGAACAGGCGCTCGACGCCGCGCTGCCGGGTGAGGCCGACGGTGGCTCGGCCCGGCTCAATGAATCGATGCGATACGCTGTGCTCGGCGGCGGCAAGCGGGTGCGCCCGCTACTGTGCTTCGCGGCCGGCGAGGTGACGCAGGCGAGCGAGACCGCGCTCGCGCGAGCCGCCTGCGCCGTGGAAATGATCCATGCCTACTCGTTGGTGCACGACGATCTGCCGTGCATGGACGATGACGATCTGCGCCGGGGCAAGCCCACGGTGCACGTGCAGTACGACGAAGCGACCGGCCTGCTGGCGGGCGATGCGCTGCAAACGCAGGCATTTGTGCTGCTGGGCGAGGCGACCGGCGACCTGAGCGCGGCGCAGTCGCTCGCGCTGGTGCGCGAACTGGCGCTCGCCTCCGGTGCGCTCGGCATGGCGGGTGGCCAGGCGATCGATCTGGAGAGCGTGGGCATCAAGCTCACGCAGTCGCAACTGGAAAACATGCATCGGCTGAAGACGGGTGCGCTGCTGCGCGCGTCGTTGCGCATGGGCGCCATTTGCGGCCGTGCGCTGTCGGACGACGAAACGGTGGCGCTCGATGCGTACGCCGCCGCCGTCGGTCTCGCGTTCCAGGTCGTCGATGACATTCTCGACACGACGGCCGATTCGGCGACGCTGGGCAAGACGGCCGGCAAGGACGCCGCCAACGACAAGCCGACCTATGTGTCGCTGATGGGGCTGGACGGCGCGCGCGCCTACGCGGAAAAGCTGCGAGCGGACGCCCACGCCGCGAGCGTATCGCTGGGCAACGCGGAACGTCTGCGCGCGCTGGCCGATTACGTGGTGGATCGCATCAACTGACCTTCATTCCCCGGGAATGGCAGGGCAGGGAAGTTTGAGACGGCCTCCGGTGGCACGAATTACGGGATCCGGGGCGGTTTGCAGTAGAACAAGCAAGGGGCAAGGAGGGTCGGCGCGGTCTCCCCACAGAGCGCACCGGCAGGAGATCGGAGCGGGTGCACTGGGGGCGCCGGCCGATAAAACGCCTATCTATGGAACGACGATGTACGAACTGTTAAATACCATCGATGACCCGGCCGCGTTGCGGCGTCTGGAGCGTCGTCAACTTGCGCCGTTGGCCGAAGAGCTGCGCGCCTTCGTGCTCGAGAGTGTGTCGCGTACGGGCGGTCACTTGTCGTCCAATCTTGGTACGGTCGAGCTGACGATTGCGCTGCACTACGTTTTCAACACGCCGGAAGACCGCATCGTGTGGGACGTGGGGCATCAGAGCTACCCGCACAAGATCCTGACCGGGCGTCGCGAGGCCATGGGCTCGCTGCGTCAGCTCGGCGGCATCTCGGGTTTCCCGAAGCGCGACGAATCGCCGTACGACACGTTTGGCACGGCGCATTCGAGCACGTCGATTTCGGCGGCGCTCGGCATGGCGCTCGGTGCGCGCACCAAGGGCGAGGATCGCTTCGGCATCGCGGTGATCGGCGACGGCGCCATGACGGCGGGCATGGCCTTCGAAGCCATGAACAACGCCGGCGTGCACGAGGACGTGCCGCTGCTGGTCATCCTGAACGACAACGACATGTCGATCTCGCCGCCCGTCGGCGCGCTCAACCGGTACTTGGCGCGTCTGATGTCGGGCCGTTTCTACGCCGCCGCGAAGAAGGGCGTGGAGAAGGTGCTGAGCGTGGCGCCGCCCGTGCTGGAGCTTGCGCGCAAGCTCGAGGAACACGCCAAGGGCATGGTCGTGCCGGCCACGATGTTCGAGGAGTTTGGCTTCAACTACATCGGCCCGATCGACGGGCACGACCTCGATTCGCTGATCCCGACGCTCGAGAACATCAAGAATCTGAAAGGGCCCCAGTTCCTGCATGTGGTCACGCGCAAGGGCTATGGCTACAAGCTGGCGGAAGCCGATCCGGTGCTGTATCACGGCCCCGGCAAATTCAATCCGGCCGAAGGCATCAAGCCGAGCACCAGCAGCAAGAAGACCTACACGCAGGTTTTCGGCGACTGGCTGTGCGACATGGCCGCCGCGGACAAGCGGATCGTGGGGATCACCCCCGCCATGCGCGAAGGCTCGGGCCTGGTTGAATTCGAGAAGCGTTTCCCGGACCGTTATTACGATGTCGGCATCGCCGAGCAGCATGCGGTGACGTTCGCGGGCGGCATGGCGACCGAGGGGCTCAAGCCGGTGGTGGCGATCTATTCGACGTTCCTGCAGCGCGGTTACGACCAACTGATTCACGACGTTGCGCTGCAGAATCTGCCGGTACTGTTCGCGCTCGACCGTTCGGGCCTGGTGGGCGCCGACGGCGCCACCCATGCCGGCGCCTACGACATCGCGTATCTGCGTTGCATCCCGAACATGGTCGTGATGGCGCCCTCGGACGAAAACGAGTGCCGCCAGATGCTGTACACGGGCGTGCAGATCGACGGCCCGTCGGCCGTGCGTTATCCGCGTGGCGCGGGCACGGGGGCGGTCATCGAACAGACGATGACGGCGCTGCCGATCGGCAAGGGGGTTGTGCGTCGCGAAGGTCAGGCCCCGGCCGGGCGTCGCGTGGCGATTCTCGCCTTCGGCAGCATGGTCGCGCCGGCCATGGCGGCAGCGGCGCAACTCGACGCCACGGTGGCCGACATGCGCTTCGTCAAGCCGATCGACGACGCGCTGATCGCCCGCCTCGCGCAGACGCACGACTATCTGGTGACGGTCGAAGAGGGCAGCATCATGGGCGGTGCGGGTTCCGCCGTGGCCGAATCCCTGCTCGCCGGTGGGGTTACCCGCCCCGTACTACAATTGGGGCTGCCCGACCGCTTCATCGATCACGGCGATCCGGCCTTGCTGCTGGCGGCCGAAGGACTCGATGCTGCCGGTATCGCGAAGTCGATCTGCGAGCGTTTCGATCTCAAGCCGGTCGAAGCCGCGCCGGCGGGCAAAGTTACGACGAAGCTCGTCGCCTGAGCGTCCGGTCGTCCTGAGCACGCGAACGATCCGGCTGCCATGCCGGATCGTTTCGTTTTGCGTTTTGCGTTTCGCATTTCTCGTCCCGTGCCGGGGATCTCCGGCACGTTCCCGATGACACGCGCCGGAGGCCCGCAAGCCGTGCGTCGGACACGTTTGCCCATTGCCTCCCCCCGAAGTCGGCTTGCCGGCAAAGAAGGAAGAATTCGATGAACCAGATGAACACCGCTTTCGTCATGCCCGACGTGCAGAGCACGGTCGATACCCGGCAGATCCCGATTCAGCGCGTTGGCGTGCGCGGTGTACGTCATCCGCTGACGGTGCGCCTGACCGGTGGCGATACGCAGGCCACGGTCGGCATGTTCAATCTCGACGTGCATTTGCCGGCCGACCAGAAGGGCACGCACATGTCGCGCTTCGTGGCCTTGCTCGAGGAGAATCGCGTACCGATGGATGTCGCGGGCTTCCGCGCCATGCTCGACGGCATGCTGGAGAAGCTGGAGGCACAAGCCGGGCGCATCGAAGTCACATTTCCGTACTTCATCAACAAGACGGCGCCGGTGTCGGGAGTGCGGAGCCTGATGGATTACGAAGTCACGCTCACGGGCGACGTGCGCGACGGCCAGACTCGCGTGTGGCTCAAGGTACTCGTGCCGGTCACAAGCCTTTGCCCGTGCTCGAAGAAGATCTCGCAGTATGGCGCGCACAATCAGCGCTCGCACATCACGATCGACGCCGAAATCGATGGCGATATCGCGGTCGAGGCGCTGGTGAAGATGGCAGAGGAGGAGGCGTCGTGCGAACTCTGGGGGCTTCTCAAGCGCCCGGACGAGAAGTACGTCACCGAGCGCGCGTATGAAAATCCGAAGTTCGTCGAGGATCTGGTGCGTGACGTGGCGACGCGTCTGAACGATGAACCTCGCATCGTCGCCTACGTACTTCAGGCCGAAAACTTCGAGTCGATCCACAATCACAGCGCCTACGCCGTGATCGAGCGCGACAAGCGTACGACCGTCTGACGCGGTGGCGTCCGCGTGGACGCGCCAGTGACAAAAAAACCGCTCCGAGGAGCGGTTTTTTCATGCGTATTCGCCAATGCCCGGTGGGGGCGAGCCCGCGCAGTGTCAGGCGGCGCGGACGATGTCGGCGAGATCCCAGCGTGGGCGAACGGTGTAGGCGTACTCGCTGTCGGCTTCATCGGGCCAATGCTTCAGCCGCATGGCGCCCGCGAAGGCAATCATTGCGCCGTTGTCGGTGCAAAACGCGAGATCGGGGTAATGCACGCGGTAACCGCGCCGACGCGCCGCTTCGTTGAGTCCGGCGCGAAGCTGTGCGTTGGCGCCCACGCCGCCCGCCACGACCAGCGTCTTCATGCCGGTTTGCTTGAGCGCGGCCATCGACTTGGACACGAGCACGTCGACGATGGCGTCGACGAAGCCGCGTGCGAGATCGGCTTTCTCCTGCTCGCACACGTTGCCGCCGAGATTGCGCACTTGCGTGAGCACGGCGGTCTTCAGGCCGCTGAAGCTGAAGTCGAGGTTGCCCGAGTGCTTCATCGGACGCGGCAAATCGAAGCGGCCCGGCGTGCCGAAGTCGGCCAGTCGCGAGACCGCGGGGCCGCCCGGATAGCCCAGGCCGAGCAGCTTGGCCGTCTTGTCGAATGCCTCACCGGCGGCGTCGTCGAGGGTCTCGCCAAGCATCGCGTACTGACCGAACGCGCGCACTTCCATCAACTGCGTGTGTCCCCCCGAGACCAGCAGTGCCACGAACGGAAACGCGGGAGCGTCGGGCGCGAGCAGCGGCGAGAGCAGATGACCCTCGAGGTGGTGCACGCCGACGACCGGGCGATCGAGCGCGAACGCAAGGGCGTTCGCCACGCTGGCGCCCACCAGCAACGCACCGGCGAGTCCGGGGCCTTGCGTGTACGCGATGGCGTCGATTGCGCTCAGCGGCTTGCCGGCCTGCGCCAGCACCGCTTCGGCCAGTGGCAACGCACGGCGGATGTGATCGCGCGAAGCCAGTTCGGGCACCACACCGCCGTATTCGCGGTGCATGGCGATCTGCGAATGCAGGGCGTGCGAGAGCAGGCCGGCCTCGGTGTCGTAGAGGGCGAGCCCGGTTTCGTCGCAGGAGCTTTCAATGCCTAGAACCAGCATGGCGGAAGGAGTGCGTGCAGCAAATTGAGGGACAACCGGGAAGTATACCAGCGGCCCCTGCCGCCTGCCGGGGATTGCAGTATTCCCGCTTTCGGGGCGTTGTGCCTCGCGCTATCGGGTACGCGTTTCAATACGTCAAGCCAGTGAAAATGCCGTAGTGCGACGGCGGTTGCGCGCGCGTTTTCACCCGCGGCGGCGCTAAGTCAGCGCTAAGTGTCGTGCCTCAGAATCCGCATTCGGGAGCGACGGCAATCGGGCCGTCGGCAGACCCATCGACGTTTTCCATCGGTGGAAGAGAGGTCGTCATGAATCAAGCTGTCACGCGCTACGACACTGCGTCGCGCTATCTGCACTGGTTGACCGCGGCGTTGTTGGCCGCACAATTCGTCGTCGCCTGGACGATGCCGGACATCACGCGGCAAACGCCCGCGATCGGACTCGTGGCCTGGCACCTGTCACTTGGCGTGACGATTCTGGGGCTGGTCGCGATCCGGCTGATGTGGACGCGCGTTCGCCGCGCGCCGGCTCAAGGCGTGAAGTCGCGCCTGCAAGCGCTGGCCGCCGTGGCACACAAGGGCATCTACGCGTTGCTCGTGCTCGTGCCCGTATTGGGCTGGATCAATGCCTCCTCACGCGGCTACGGCGTCTCGCTACTTGGTGTGGTGCCATTGCCGGCGCTCGTGGCGCGCGGGTCTTCCTTCGGTCATAGCATGGGCGACGTCCATTCGTTGCTTGCCTACGGCTTGCTCGGCGCCATCGCCCTGCACATTTGCGGCGCACTCTATCACCACTGGGTACTGCGCGACGGCACCCTGCACAAGATGCTGCCCGTTCAGAAGCAGCCCAAACCCGGCGCTTATCAATAACGTTGGGTAACTTGGCCGCGACGGCGCGGCCATCGAATCGTCAATTTCATGGAAAACCTTAACGACACGCTTTTCCTGATGCTCAATGCCGGCGCGACGCCGGCTCCCTGGGCACTGGCGGTCGCGACATGCCTGGCCCAATACCTCATCGTGCTTGTGCCGATCGGCCTGGGCGCGATGTGGTTGCACGCCGACGCTTCACGGCGGCGTGCGCTGGTCACGGCGGCAGTGGCCGGCGCCGTGGGGATGGCGATCAATCAGATGATCGGCTGGGTGTGGGTGCATCCCCGCCCGTTCATGGTGGGCCTGGGGCACACCTATCTCTTGCATGCCGCCGACAGCTCGTTTCCGAGCGATCACCTGACGCTGATCTGGTCGGTGGCGTTCGCGCTCCTGCTGCACCGGCGCACTCGTGCTGCGGGTGTGGCCGCGACACTGCTGGGTTTGCCGGTCGCCTGGGCACGTGTTTTTCTCG
>OFTX01000069.1_pt1 | contig 61068 bp, 47 predicted proteins | sample 1775051 | NCBI WGS metagenome assembly OFTX01 (sample SAMN08195772, study PRJEB24354) | sludge metagenome | isolation source: sludge from phenol fed wastewater aerobic bioreactor A | place: India: Nagpur | collected 2016-09-15 | reverse complement strand
GCCGGCGCCCCCGGGTGGTTTCAGCCCGGGGGCGCCGGCGTTTTCTGAATGGGAGGCACCAGCGTTTCTGAGCGGTGGCGCCAGCGTCCTCCGACGCCGCCCGCCGGCGTTTCGGCCCCGCCCGCCAGCCATTCTCCGGCGCCGCGCGGGCGTGGCTGATCGGCGACACGGGCCGCGCAGCCCAGACTGAACCGCATGCACGGACATCTCGTCACCTCCGGCAGGTCGGCCGCCCTCACCGATCCGGCGCCGGCCGACGTGCGGCAGGCGATCGGATCCGGCGGCCGCTTCTGGCTCGATCTGGCCGTGGCCGGCGACGAGGCACTCGCCGTGCTCGCCGACGACTTCGGCTTCCACCCGCTGGCGGTGGAGGACGCCGAACACTTCGGCCAGCGCCCGAAGGTCGACAACTACGAGGGGTTCGTGCTGCTGGTCGCCTACGGTCCGGGGCACGACGGCACCCCGGTGGAGGTGCACTGCTTCCTGGCGGAGAACTACCTGGTGACCGTGCGGCACGGCCCCGTGCCGGGGGTGACCGCGGCGCAGGTCCGCCTGCGGCAGGACCGCACGCTGGCACCGCCGGCGATGCTGCTCTACCGGGTGCTCGACGCATTGGTCGACGGCTTCTTCCCGCAACTCGACGGTTTCGATGACGCGATCGACGCACTGCAGGACGACATCCTGCGCAAGCCCAGCGATGAACAGCTCGGAACCCTGTTCGACCTCAAGCGCCGGCTGATCCGGATCCGCCGGCTCACCTCCGACCAGCGCGACTCGATGGCGGACCTGCTAACCGGCACCCGGAGCATTCCCGGGTTCGACGCCGAGACCGAGCGCTACTTCCGCGATGTCTACGACCACCTGGCGCGGCTGTCGCAAACGGCCGACGGCTACCGGGACCTGCTGTCCTCCGCGCTGGACACGCATCTGTCGACGACGTCGAACCGGTTGAACGTCGTCATGAAACAGCTCGCGATCATCGCCACGATCTTCCTGCCCATGTCGTTCCTGACGGGGTTCTTCGGGCAGAACTTCGGCTGGATGACAGACCGGCTGGTCAGCCCGGCGGTGTTCTGGATCGCCGGGGTGGCGCTCCAGGCGGTGGTCGCCGGCGCGCTGCTGTGGATGTTCCGGAAGAAGGGCTGGCTCGGCGAGAAGGCCGGGCAATGACGCGCGGCGGAGTTGTGCGGGGATGACGGGCGGCGGGGCACCGCCGCGGCTCTGGTCGACGGCCGATCCGCGGCTCCGTAGAGTCTGCAGTGAGCGCGGCTCACGCGCACCCAGCCCTCGTCAAGGAGGACGCCATGCCCACGGCCAGCCTGTCCGACCGCCCTGCCTCGTTCGGGCGGTTGCTCACTGACCGCGTCGCGGCCACCCCCGACCGCACGGCGTTCCTGTCGCCGGATGCCGGTGAGCCGAGCGGATGGCGCAGCCTCACCTGGGTCGAGACCGGTGAACGCACAACGAATCTCGCCGCCGGGCTGCTCTCGCTCGGCCTCGAGATCGAGGACCGGGTGGCGATCGCCTCTTCCACGCGGCTGGAGTGGATCCTCGCCGATCTGGCGGTGATGTGCGCCGGCGGCGCGACGACCACCATCTATCCGACGACAAAGCAGGACGATGTCACGTTCATCCTGCGCGACTCGGGTTCCGTGGTGGTGTTCGCGGAGAACGACGATCAGATCGCGAAACTCACCGGGACGGACCTGCCCGACGTGCGGGTGATCGTCACCTTCGACGGCACCGCCGACGGGCAGCGCGTGCTGTCCATGGATCAACTCGCGGAGCGCGGCCGCGCCCTGCTCGCCGAGCGCCCCACGGCGGTCACCGATCGCATCGCCAAGCTTGAGCCGGAACATCTCGCGACCCTCATCTATACGTCCGGCACCACCGGCGTCCCCAAGGGCGCGCGGTTGGTCCACGACAACTGGACTTACGAGGGAGCGGCGGTTGATGCGATCGGGATCCTGAGCCCGGATGACGTGCAATACCTGTGGCTTCCGCTGTCCCACGTGTTCGGCAAGGTCCTGCTCGCGATTCAGCTGACCATCGGCTTCGCCACCGCTGTGGACGGCGACCTCGATCGGATCGTGGCCAACCTGGCGAGCTCGCGGCCGACATTCATGGCGGGCGCGCCGCGCATCTTCGAAAAGGTGCGCGCCAAGGTGACGCTCACGGCGCAGGGCGGAGGCGGTCTGAAGGCCAAGATCTTCGACTGGGCGTTCGCCACGGGGATCCGGGTATCACGCTTGCGCCAGGCACACACGACGGTGCCCGCCGGGCTGAAGATGCGCTACGCGATCGCCAACAAATTGGTGTTCACGAAGATCCAGCACCTGGTCGGCGGCCGCGCCCGGTTCTTCATCTCCGGGTCGGCGAAACTCTCTCCGGAGGTCGCCGAGTGGTTCGACGCGGCGGGCGTGCAGATCCTGGAGGGCTACGGCCTCACCGAGACCAGCGCCGCGAGCTGCGTGAACCTCCCGCACGACAACCGGATCGGCACCGTCGGACCACCCCTGCCAGGAACCGAGATCATGATCGCGGCAGACGGCGAGATCCTGATGCGCGGCGGAGGCGTGATGCGGGGGTACCACAACAACCCCGCGGCAACGGAGGAGGTTCTCTCCGCGGACGGCTGGTTGCACACCGGTGATGTCGGCAGCATGGTCGACGGGTACCTGAAGGTCACCGACCGCAAGAAGGACCTGATCAAGACGTCCGGCGGCAAGTACGTGGCGCCGCAGAAGATCGAGACGGTGTTCAAGGCCATTTGCCCGTACGCCTCGCAGATCCTGGTGCACGGCGACGGGCGGAAGTTCTGCTCGGCGCTCATCACGCTGGATCCCGATGCGATCACGGAATGGGCGAAAGCCCATGGGCTGGACGGTGTGTCGATCGATGAGCTGGCCGCTTCCGCGGCAATCCGCACGATGATGGAGGGCTACGTCGACGAGCTCAACTCCAAGCTCGAACGCTGGGAGACTATCAAGGACTTCATCGTCCTGCCCCGCGACCTGTCCGTCGAGGACGGGGAACTCACCCCGTCGCTCAAGATGCGCCGCCGGACCGTGGAGGCGCAGTACCAGGCCGAGCTCGACGCGTTGTACACAGACTGAGCTGTTGCCGAGCGGTGCGAAAATGCGGGCATTTCGGACACGAATCGGTGCATTTCGCACCGCTCGGCGTCAGTAGGTGTAGAAGCCGCGGCCCGATTTGCGGCCCAACATTCCGGATTCGACCATCCGGCGCAGGAGCGGCGGGGGCGCGTACGACGGCTCGGCGTATTCCGCGTACAGCGACTCGGCCACCGCCAAGGTCGTGTCCAGGCCGACGAGGTCGGTGAGCGTCAGCGGCCCCATCGGGTGCGCGCACCCGAGCACCATGCCCGCGTCGATGTCCTCGGCCGATGCGTGCCCGGCCTCGAACATCCGGATCGCCGAGAGCAGGTACGGGATCAGCAGAGCGTTGACCACGAACCCCGCACGGTCCTTCGCGCGGATCACCGTCTTGCCCAGGGTCTCGGTCGCGAACGTCGTCACGGCCGCGACGGTCGACTCGGCGGTGCGCTGGGACGGGATCACCTCGACCAGTTTCTGGACGGTTGCCGGGTTGAAGAAGTGCATGCCGACGACCCGAGCCGGGCGCCCGGTGGCACCGGCGAGCCGGGCGATCGGGATCGACGACGTGTTCGAGGCCAGAATCGCGTCCGGGTCCGCTACCACGCGATCGAGCTGCGTGAACAGTGCGAGCTTCACCGGCTCGTTCTCGGTAGCCGCCTCGATCACCCATTGCCGGTCCGCCAGCGCATCGAGCTCGGATTCCACCCGCAGCCGTCCCAGCGCACCGTCCGCATCCTCCGCGGAGAGCTTGCCCCGCTCCACCCCGCGCCGCACCGAATTCTCGACCCGGGCACGGGCAGCGGCAGCGGCCTCGGGACTCACCTCCGCGACGATCACGTCCAGGCCGCTGCGGGCGCACACCTCGGCGATGCCCGAGCCCATCAATCCGCCACCGACCACGCCGATCCTGGTGATCTCCACGCCCGCAGCTCCTTCGACGAACGATGCACGCGCCGGGCAATGAACCGGCCCGTCCGTGCGCACGCCGGCCCGCGCCGGTAAAGGCAGAATGCCACACGCTGTACCCTGCGTATGCCACAACACCACACGCCCCGTCATGGCCCGGTGAGCGCACCGCTTCACGTGTCCGGCGAACTCTCACCGGTGGCTACGGATGTCGAGCCCCGCACCAAGCGCCCCGCCGCCCCGCTCAGCAGAGCATTTGGGCCGGGTAACTGATCCGCCCATCGGGCTCGATCAGCGGCTGCGCGCCCCATTGCCCGATCTTGTGCATCGCCTGCTGGCCCGGCCCGAGGATATGCGTCACCTGCCAGCCACGCGCCACCAGCGCGGTCGCGATCAGGCTGCGGTGGCAGCGCCACGGCACCGCCTCGGCGCACATGATGGCGCACGGCACGTCCGCGAGTGCCATGAGTTCGGCGAGCCCGGCCGCGAATTCGTCGCCCAGCGCATAGTCGGCGTAACTGTGAAAGCTCGGATGCGACCAGCCAGCGTTGACCTCCGGATCCACCTGCTGATTGCGGCGCCGGCCGCCGAGTTGCTCGATCCACCGGTAGTCGATGCCGGCTGCGGGCAGCCACGCCGCCATCTCGCCGGCACCGAACTGCGGATTGTGGCGCGAGCCCCGGATCGTGCGCACATCGACCAGGCGGGCGATGTCGAACTCACGCAGCAGCGCGACGGTCTCGTCGGCCGTCCGCGTCGAATGCCCCAGCGTCCACAACCGCCCCGCGCCGGTACCGCCCGCCTCGTCGGTGCCGTCCGCGCCCGCCCCGTCTGCGCCGCCTGTATCGATTGCTCCGCTCGTATCGCCCGCGCCGCCCATACCGTCGAGACTAGGCCCTGGTCACGACATCTCGTCATATTCGCCGACCCAACCACCTACGCGGCCGGTCTGCTTTGCGGGTTGCTCCGGAGCCCGTACAGTAGGGGAACCTTGCTGCCTACGGCCGCCATCCGGTGAGGAGCGAAACCATGGAAACGCCGACAGCGGCCGCCACCATCACGAAGAAGAGCGGCATCAAGCTCGCCATCGGCACGTTCGTGGGATGCATCGTCGCGCTATTCGCCGCCGCCGCCATCATCAGCTCGCAGGTCGAAGGCGAGAACGCCACCTATCTCTGGGCCATGGTGCTGCTGGGCGCAGTGGTGATCACCGCATTGTTGGCCGCGGTCTTCGTGCCGCATTGGAAGGAATTCCGCGAGCATCGGTGATTCGCCGGCGCGCAGCCCAGGAAGCCGCTGCGTCGTTCGACGGGACTTCGCCGCCGCCACGTGACGCGGGCCACACGATCACCGCAATCGGCCCGGGCGTAGCGTCGATGGTGTTGTCAATTTTGCTCTCCTTCAGGAGGCGGCGTTATGCCCGTCATGGAAGCCATGCACCAGCGTCTGTCGATCAACGACATTGATCCGGATGCCTATAAGGCCGTGCTCGGTCTCGAGAAGTACGTCCACGCAGGCGGTTTGGACGAGGGCCTGCTGGCACTGGTCAAGTCCCGCGCCTCGCAGATCAATCACTGCGCGTGGTGCCTGGACATGCACCTGGCCGAAGCACGCGAGGCGGGCATCGAACAGCGCAAGCTCGACGTGCTGGCGGCATGGCGCGAGGCGGGCGACATGTTCTCGCCGCAGGAGCGCGCCGCGCTCGCGTTCGCCGAGCAGGTGACGCTGATCAGCGTCGACGGCGTGAGCGATGCCGTGTGGAGCGATGTGCGCGAGGTCTTCGACGAGAAGCAGACGGTGACGCTGCTCATGGCGATCGCCGCCATCAACGTGTGGAATCGCATGAACGTGACCGTCCGCACGAGCCTGCCGAGCCAGCCCGGCGGGTGGTGACCGTCGCGAACCGCCGCACCGTTTCGGTGTGAAACCGCCGAGTATGACGGTGTTCTCGGGTGCAGCCCCGTTCTTGGATGTCGCCGCGTTGTCGGGCGCTACTCGCCGGCCAGGTTCAGGCCGACGACGCCGATGACGATGACGGCGATGAAGACGAACTTCCAGATGTTCGCCGACTCACCGAGGAACACGGCGCCGATGATCGCGATCGCGGCCGTGCCGACGCCCGACCAGACCGCGTACGCGATGCCGACCTGCATCCCGGCACGCAGGGCAAGCGCCAGGCCGACCATGCTGGCGATGTAGCCGACGGCGACGATGCCGACGTTGAGCACGTTCGGGTGGCTACTTACCGCCTTGAGCACGGTGGTGCCGACGAGCTCGCAGGCGATGGCCGCCCACAGCCACATCCACTGCACGACGCCCGGAGACACCGACTCAGATTACTGGCCGGGCGGCGCCCCAGGCGGTGGGCACGACTTGCAGTGAGAAGACACCGATCATCGAGGCCGGGCATCAGGCTCGTGTCGTGGTCGCGGGGGCATCACCGATCCAACCGGCGTGCCCGTGAGTGCCTTGGCACACGGTCATGACCACGGATTGTCGTGACGAAATGCCTGCCCGTTGGCTGGCACCTTGTCACCGGTATGCGACCAGCGCGCGCTGCCACGTTACGCGCATTCAATGCGGCGCGCTCACCCACCGCCCTGAGCTGTGCGTTATACAATGCTAGCCTTTCGCAGTATGATACACGACGCGCCCATCCCACTTCCCGGAGTGGAGCTATTTGACACCCCAGAAGATGCCGCGTTGGCGGGATGGCGCTCGACACCAGCCGCCCATCCCCGTGCCATCGCGGTTGATCAGAGTCCAGAACCAGATTGTGTCTACGTGACTGTTGAGACCGATGCGGCCGATAGCCTCCTCAACAGAGATGTCGCGACATGCTGGCGGACGGCAAGCGGAATGTGGTGGGAAGCATCGAGTGCAGGAGCCTGAGGAAACCCCTACAGTGGCCTCCCGTCACCGCATCACTCCTGCATGGAAGTCACCAATGTCGGGCATTGTGACTGAGGCTTGCCAAGGCACGGGTTGGTAGTAAACGAAAAGTCCACGATAACGGCTGAAAGTAACTGCCCAAAGTCTAGATTCGTGAGGGCTACGGCATCTCGCATGGATACGGTAGCATTGTTTGGCATCTAAAACTTCCATGCGCCTGATCCCCAGAACCCATGTTGTACGGATGTGTCCCGCCGTCCGGTCCGCTTGGCGAGAATGTCCACTTCATCCCTATGTCCTTGCTGTCAACTCCGCGCCAGTCGGGGTTATTCACCTTCCATCCCCATGCAAAGATAGTTCCGGTAGGCGTGCATGTCACTTGCATTGTAAAGATGGTTGCGAGATCGGTTTGTTTCCAATAACTGCTACAACCCAACCGAATAGTTCCATTTGTTTTGATGTGTGCGCTCGCGCTTGTCGCGGTGAACACACTCCCGAAAAGCATCAACCCGACGGTTGCAAAAAGGAGAGCTACCCGTCGTTTCACCTGTGAGGGTATCGACCTGCCTCGGTCTCCTTCGGTTTCAACGCGCGTCGCACCAGAACGGCTCACTGCCACAGCAGTCACTCGTACACGCATGAGTCAGTTGCTCTCGTCGTCGGAGCGCTTTCTTGCCCCGTGATCGATATACGAGGCACCATGACCGATGATCTGCGCCACATGCAACGCGCTAACCAGAATCGTTGCGTAGTCGTTACTCAACGATGATCGACGGCCACCGAAGGTAGCCGGCCAACCCGCGCTCGGTGCAGGGTCGATCCTCGCCACGCATCAACAGTTGGTACACAGCGATTCGCGCGAGCACACACCCCTGGTGGAAAACGGCGAGCGCGTATCCGGTACGAACGCCGGACATAAGTGCGCAGCCCGACGTCGCCAAGTGCCTGGTGCCGCGCCGGCACTAAGACCTGTGCAACCGCTGTCGCGCGAACCAAGTTCGTGCTCATCGATGCAACAGACCGGATCTCACCAGCCGATCGCCCCGACCGGCCACACCACCACGCGCAGGCACGTCACCAATATTCCGGTCAGGTCAGATAGCGCGCTCGCGCGGCGTCAGAGAACGGGCCACGATCGTCAATCTGCTGCCGCGCGCGTCCGATCGTCCATGATAGAGAATCGACCTACACGAATTAGAAGGTCAAATCGCGCCCGCAACTCGCAAGGCGAGCGGCACGTCCCGTCTGCCCCACCCCGACCGGTATCCTGGGACGGGTCGCCCTTTGACACAGAGTTGCCGACCGGGTCGGGTTACGCGGACGCCGATTGCCGCGTGGGGTCGATCCGTGCAACAACGTGCAGCGGTTGCACCGGACGACGTTACCGGGACCTCGCTTCAGCCGCGAGCCCCAATCCGGCGCGGTGCCCAGGCATCAACATATTGATAGCCATACGGCCATCGTGGACGGCACCGGCGGCGACGGAACCGCCGAACGAGGCGACGGCAAACATCCCCGGCGCCACAACCGGGTATTCGGACGATTCCCATGCCTGACGTCACCACTGCTGCGGGGTTTCGAGCCCCGCGGCGTGCTATGCCGACCGATCAATGAGGTCATCGATCGCTGCGCGCAGCCGGCTCACTCCGGCGGCGAATTCCTCCGGCTCCGGCAGGAGCGAGAGCGCGAGCGTGTGCGCGTTCGCCAAGTCGTAGAACCAGCCCGGGTGCACGGCGAGGTGCGCGCTACGTAGCAGGTGCACGGCGAGGTCGTCGACCGGCAGGTGCTGCGGCACGTCGACCAGGACCGTCCATCCGCCGTCGCACCGCCGCACCCGGTACGGCCCCGCAATAAGCGCCGCCCGGAGGTGCGCGAGGTTGCTCTGCAGGCGCCGCCGGGTTGTCGCCACCGACTCGTCCGCGAGCGCGAGCAGGTCGGGCAGCGCGGCGGCGATCGGCCCGCTCACCGGTAGGAACGCGTCCGCGATCCGGTCGAGGGCGTCCCGGAGCGCCGCGAGATCGGTTGCGGGACCGGACAACCGGATCCACCCGAGTTTGAGTTGCGGCGCACAGAGAAGTTTCGACGCACCGCCCAGGGTGAACGTCGGCACACGCCGCTCGCCGGAGATCGTGCACGGTTCGCCGTCGAGAGCGAAGGGCTCGAAGACCTCGTCCGCGATGAGCGCGATGCCATGGCGCGCGCACGCGTCGACCACGGCGTCGGTGCCCGCGCCAGTGCCCGCGCCGAGATAGGAGCCTGTCGGGTTCCCAGGATTGACGACCACCACCGCGCGGACCTGCGGGCCTGTCACGGCTCGTTCGAGCGATTCCGGGTCGAGGATCCAGCCGTCCGGATGGACGTAGTCCAGCCGATAGTCCGTCGTGCGCACGCTCGTGAGCCGCGCGAGCGGCTCGGTGAGCGGGTAGCCGGGCCGGGGCACGGCGATCGCCTGCCCTGGATCCGCGAGGAGGGTGAACAGCCAGGAATACGCCTCCGACGTGGACGACGTGAGCCAGTAGTCGGTCGGGTCGCCGCCGAAGCGCGCCGCGAGCGCCTCGCGGGCCGGTCTCGGGCCGCGCGGGTGCGGCTGGTAGCGAGCGGCGTCAGGAACGTGCCGGGCGATCACGTCGAGGATGCCGGGGTGCAGGAGACCGTGTCGCGTCGGGTTGGAGTCGGACAGGTCGGTGATCTCGACGCCGGCGGCGACGAGCGCCGCTCGGGCCTGCGCGATCGAGTTCAGGCCGGCGCCCGCCGCAGCCCGCTCGGCCAATCGCACAAGTCTCATCGTAGGGCGGCCCGGTGCGGCGGCGCCCCTCGCCCACGTGCCGCCCGGCCTTTCCGGGTTGGGTGTCTCAAGGTGCGTCGGAGCGCACTGTGGAGTGCCCAACCCGGAGGGTGCGACCGCGGCTCGCATCGGGCTCGACGGTGTGCACCGCAGGGACGTGCGCGCCGCAGGGTGCAAACGCCACGAGGTCGAACGGTCAGCCGTTGACTGACTCTCCTGGCTCCGTCGCGCCGGGTTCGATATCGAGACGTCGCTCGATCGCGGCCAGCCGAGCATCGATAGCCGCGAGCCGGCCCTCGATAGCGCCCAGGCGTGATTCGATCCCGTGGACCACGGCGGATGCCGCCCGCTCACCCCGCTGCGGGCGATTCGGCCGGTCCGGTTCGGCCGGCATGATCTCGACGACCCGGTCACGGGCGGCGTCGAGGGTGACCCCCAGCGAAGCCAGCGTGCGCGCCGCAGAACCTTCCCCCTCACGGATCAGCGCCAGCAGAATGTGCCCGGTGCCGATGTAGTCGTGGCCGAGCGTCAGCGATTCGCGCAGCGACAGTTCCAGGATCTTCTTCGCCCGCGGCGTGAACGGGATGTGGCCGCTCACCGCGTGTTCCCGACGCCCGAACCCACGCCGGGAGGGCCGATCCGTCTGCGTCGCCGAGTCGATTCCCTGCCGGATCGCCTCCGGCGAGACCTCCAGCGACTCCAGCACTTTCGTTACCGTCCCGTCGTGAGCGCGCAGCACCCCGAGCAGCAGATGCTCGGAGCCGATGTAGTTGTCGCCGCGCTCGCGTGCCGATTCCTGCGCCAAGACGATCGTTTGGCGTGCCGCGTCGGTGAACCTCTCGAACATCGCCCTACCCGCCTTCCGGTCGCGGGGCCGCGGGGGCGGCGCCTGCCGGTGAGCCCGCGCCGCCGGCGCAGAACCTCCCGCCCGATGGACCGAGTATGGCACCGGCGCGTCCCGAACGCTCCGGCGTCGGGCCATGATGCCCCGCGTATGGGAAGGTGATGCATGGGCCCGACCCGGAACAACGTCATCGGCGCCTTGGTGTGCGCGACGGCCGCGCTCGGCGCCTGCGGCGCGGCTCCGGTCGGCGACGCGCCCACGACGGCGCCCCCGACGCCGTGCATCGATGCCAGTCCGACCTTCTACGTGACCCTCGCGTCCGACGCGACCGGGCAGGTCACGCCGGAGCGTGCGGCCCGGGATTTCGCGGCGCATGACGAGTCCTTGGTCGGCACGCCGGCCGACGACTGGTCCGAGATCCCCGATCCCATGGGACAAACCGTCGAGGCACCCCATGAGGTCGTGCTCCGCTCGGGCACTGTCTACGTGCGCGTGATCACGCTGCCCAACGGCGCGTGGGCGGTGATCTCCGGCGGGCATTGCGCCCTGCGAGGCGAGTGACTTCCGCAGCGCGGCAACACCTCGCCGGCATTCGGCGATCCTCGACGCGGCAGTCCCGCGCCCACCGACCGATCAGCGAGCGTGCTGACCCAGGTGCCGGTGCCGCCTGCCACCAGACCAAGGAGGTGGGCTGTGGCGGGGACCTCGACGGTGTGCGTGACGGTGCCGAAACCGCCGGCGTCCGGCAGGATCTCGATGGTGTTCGTATCGGCGGCGGACGGAGCTCGTCCGGGACGCCGTCATCCCCGAGGATGACGATCTCGGGCGGCTCCGATCCCATTCACCGACCCTACTGGCAGACACCGGAAGGCACCCGGCGGCACCGGCTCGGTTATGAGTTCCGTTGCTGCAGAAGAGGTATGGAGGTGAATATCGTCATAATCGGCGGCCCAAGATCGCTGCGGTTCATTTCTAGCGGGTGAGGATCTCCTCGCGGCGGAAGGTGGCGCGGGTGACGCCGAACAGGGCTGCGGCGATCAGCCGCAATGATCCAGCCGCCGGTCGCCGAGCCCTTGCCACTGGGTCACAGTCACCGAGCAGCCGCGCAGTGTTCACCTGGCATTCACCTTGGCGCCGTGCTCCGGCTACCTCGACTTCCTAGCGTCTCCGGTGGGTCGCGAAAACGCGGCGGCCTCACCCGATGCGGCGGACGTCGATCGACGAACCGCGAGACGCGGGTGACATCCAGAGAGGAACGCGAGTGTCAGGACTGACCAAGGTAGCACTCATCACGGCCGTCGCGGCCGTCATGCTCGCCGCTGCCTGCGGAACCGACAACAATGCCAACAGCTCCGCATTGTCCACCGGCCGGGCCGGGTCAAGCGTGGCCGCGTCGGGCGCCACCTCACCCGACCCAGCGGGCACAGCCACGACGAAAGCCACGACCGACGCCTTCACCGCGGCCGGCTTCTCGTGCGCCACCGGCACGCTGCGGTCCAGCGGCTCGACCGCGCAGGGAAAGGTCATGGCGCAGCCCATCGATTCGTACAACGCCAAATGCGGTGCTTCGATCAACTCCTACGGGGGCGGCGGCTCGGGCAAGGGCGTCGCCGACTTCCTTTCCGGCCAAACGGATTTCGGCGGATCTGACTCGCCGCTGAAGCCGGCGGAGCAGGCCACGGCCAGCAAGGATCGCTGCCACAGCGCGGATGCCGTCGACCTGCCCATGGTGACCGGCCCGATCGCGATCGCGTACAACCTGCCCGGTGTCCGCGCACTTACGCTCACCCCGGCAGCGCTGTCCGGCATTTTCGGCGGCACGATCACGTCCTGGGACGATCCGGCGATCCGCGATACCAACCCCGGCGTGGACCTGCCGAAACTGGCGATCTCAACGGTGCACCGATCCGAGGATTCCGGCACTACCGATAACTTCACCCGCTACCTGGCCGCCGCCGGCACCTGGAAGTTCCCCGGCGGCAAGGCGTGGAGCGCGCCCGGCGGAACCGGCGCGCAGGGCAGCGATGGTGTCGCGAAAGCCGTTGCGGCAACGGAAGGATCGGTCGGGTATGTCGAGTGGGGCTTCGCCCAGCAGTACCACCTGGCCATGGCCGAGATCGACAACGGCGGCGGCCCGGTCGCACTGACCGCGAAGTCCGCCGGCGCGGCTGTCGAGGCCGCCCAGATCGTCGGCACCGGCAAGGATCTCACGCTGAAGATCGACTATGCGACGAAGACGCCGGGCGCCTACCCGATCGTCCTGGTGACCTACGAACTGGTGTGCACCGGCGGCAACGGCGCCACCGCGGATCTGCTCAAGTCCTTCCTCGGCTATGCGGCCACCGAAGGGCAGGCCGGCTTCGAATCCCTCGGCGCGGCACCGCTTCCCGCGTCGATACAGTCCCGGGTGCTCGAGGCGATCAAGGGCTTGAGCTGACCGTGACAGAGATGACGAAGATCGTCGCGAAGGCGCCTTCCGGAAAGCAGGCACCGCTCGGGCCCGCGGTCGGGGGCGCCTTCCCCGGCATCCGTGCACTGCCCGGGGCGGGGCGCATCGGCGACCGTGTGTTCCGCACGCTGACGGCCGGCTCGGGAGCGCTCGTGCTGGTGACCATGGTCGCCATCGGCAGCTACCTGGTGGTCGCCGCCTGGCCCGCGCTGCACGCGAACTCCGGCAACCTGTTCACCACACAGGTGTGGCGGCCGCAGGCCGATCCGCCGGTGTTCGGCATCGCGGCCATCGCCTTCGGCACGGTCGTGTCCTCACTCATCGCGGTCGTGATCGGGGTGCCCGTCGCGGTGGGCGTGGCGCTGGGCGTCTCGCAGTACCTGCCGCGGCGCTGGGCCAGTGTGCTCGGCGGGCTCATCGACCTGCTCGCCGCGGTGCCGTCCCTGGTGTTCGGCATGTGGGGGCTGTACTACCTCATCCCGCACACGCGCGGATTCCAGCAATGGCTGTCGACCTACCTGGGATGGATCCCGATCTTCCGCAACCGCACCGCGACACTCACCGGCCAGTACGGGCAGAGCCTGCTGATGGCCGGGATCGTGCTCGCCATCATGATCATCCCCATCGTCGCCTCTATCTGCCGCGAGGTCTTCGCGCGCACGCCAGGGCCGACCATCGACGCGGCGCTGGCCCTCGGCGCGACCCGGTGGGAGGTGATCCGGTCCGCCGTGCTGCCGTTCGGCCGGTCCGGCATCGCGTCCGCTGCGATGCTCGGCCTGGGCCGCGCCCTGGGCGAGACCATCGCGGTGGCACTGGTTCTCAGCTCGGGCTTCACCATCAACTGGCATCTGACGGAACTCGGCGGCGACACCGTCGCGTCGACGATTGTGCTGAAGTTCGGCGAGGCCGGGAGCAGTCCGGTCGCCATCGCCGCGCTCATGCTCGCCGGGCTGTGCCTGTTCGCCGTGACGCTCGTGGTCAACGCGACCGCCCGGCTCATCGTGGCGCGGAAGGTGGCCACGCCATGACCACCGCCATCTCGATCCCCCGAACCGAACGGCCCACGCTCAACGCGAAGCGCTTGCCCCGGTCCGCCCCCGGCATCGCCGGTCTTACGGCGGTTGCCGCGGCCCTCACCGCGCGCGGAATCCTGCACTGGACCGGCTACTTCACTGCGGGTTTCACCGCGGCACTGCTGTACGTGCTGCTGCTCGGTGTGTGGTCGGTCGCCGTCGAGGGCCGCCGACGCGCCACCGACCGAATCGTCGGCATCGTCGTCGGCGCCTGCCTGATCGCCGCATCCATCCCGCTCGTCATGATCCTCGGCTACATCGCGGTCAAGGGCGCACCCGCCCTGTCGCCGACGTTCCTCACCCACTCGATGAACGGCATCACCGGCGCACAGGCCGGCGGCGGTGTGTATCACGCGCTCATCGGCACGCTGGAGCAGGTGGGGATCGCCGCGGCGGTGGCGCTGCCGATCGGGATCCTGACCGCGATCTACCTCGTCGAGTTCGGCCGCGGCGCCTTCGCCCGGGGCGTCGCGTTCTTCGTCGACGTGATGAACGGCGTCCCGTCGATCGTGGCGGGCTTGTTCGTGTTCACGTTCCTGCTGCTGGGACTGGGCCTTCGGCCGTTCGGTGCAGCCGGCTCCGTGGCGCTCGTCGTCCTGATGCTGCCGATCGTGATCCGCTCCGCGGAGGAGATGATCCGGCTCGTCCCCCACGAGCTCCGCGAGGCCAGCGATGCGCTCGGCGTGCCGCGGTGGCGGACCATCGTGAAAGTTGTTCTGCCGACGGCGCTGTCAGGACTCGTGACGGGCTCCCTACTGGCGATCTCACGCGTCGCCGGGGAAACCGCCCCGCTGATCCTGCTGGTCGGCTACAGCGCCCGGATCAACTCCGATCCGTTGTCCGGCGACCAGGCGTCGCTGCCCGTCATGATCTGGGACCAACTCGGCAAACGCTCCGGCGATGCCGGCGCGTTCGGCGAGACCCGCGCCTGGGGGGCCGCGCTGGTGCTCATCCTGCTGGTGCTGGCGGTGAACCTCGCGGCCCGCCTGCTGGCCAGGCTCACGGGCCCTCGCTCGTGGTAGCCGTCGCCGGCCACGGCATGAGCCCGAAAACAGCGCCAACCCACGAAAGCAATAGCGACAAACAGAAAGGGCCACCATGCCCCCTCGCATAGACGTCCACAACCTCGACGCGTACTACGGCGATTTCCGCGCCGTGGAGGGGGTGACCATATCCGTCGAACCCGGCGAGGTCACCGCCCTCATCGGCCCGTCCGGCTGCGGCAAGTCGACGTTCCTGCGCACCATCAACCGCATGCACGAGGTGACGCCGGGCGGCCGCGTCCAGGGTTCGGTCCGTCTGGACGGCCAGGACCTCTACGGCCGGGACATCGACCCCACCGCGGTCCGCCGCACCGTGGGCATGGTCTTCCAACGCCCGAACCCCTTTCCCACCATGTCCATCTACGACAACGTGATCGCCGGCGACAAGATCGCCGGGATCAAGCGGCGTAAGGCCGTCTTCGACGACATCGTCGAATCGTCGCTGCGCGCCGCGAACCTCTGGCAGGAGGTGGCCCATCGGCTGCACAAGACCGGGGCGTCGCTCTCCGGCGGACAGCAGCAGCGGCTGTGCATTGCCCGCGCCATCGCCGTGCAACCGGCCGTACTGCTCATGGACGAACCGTGCTCGGCGCTCGACCCCATCTCCACGCTGGCCGTGGAATCGCTGATCACGCAACTGAAGTCGGACTACACCATCGTCATCGTGACCCACAACATGCAGCAGGCGGCACGGGTATCCGACCGCACGGCATTTTTCACCGTGGCCGATCAGGGCATGCCCGGTCGGCTCGTGGAGTACGGGCCGACGGCCGAGATCTTTACGGCGGCAACGCACCAGGCGACGCGCGACTATGTCGGGGGACGGTTCGGGTAGATCATGACGACGTCCTCGCGCGCCGCCGCGGCACCGCCCGGCGAACGCGCCGCATCGCGACGCACCGTCGCTCCCCCCCTCCCCCCGTCGCCGGGCCGACCGTTTATGACGATGTTCCCTACGATGGCACCGTGCGGGACACCCACGCGGCCGGGGCCGTGACACCGGCGATCGGCCTCGTGACTGGCCCTGCCGCCGGGCGGCACTGGCTCCGGCGGCGCGCCGCCCGCGCGACTACCCAGGCGATCGCCGAACAGGCGCTCGCAGCCGCCCCCGCGGGCCACGTGGTACTAGGCCCGCGCGGCGAACTGCTGCTGTGCAACGAGAGCGCGCGGCGGCTCGGCATCGTCGCGGGAGACATCGTGGATCCGCGCATCGTCGAGCGGGCCCTTTTGCCTGCGCAGACAGGCACGATCGCACCCGGAGCGATGCGGGACGGGCAGGCGGCCGCGCAGACGGCCGCGCAGATGACGGCGCAGGCAGCGACACACGCGGCGCCCGAGCAGGTGTGGCAATCGGTCGGCGAGCCGGGACGTCCCGAGGTGCTGCAGTTGCGGGCCCACGCGCTCGGTGACGGACTCACGTTGATCACCGCCACCGACGAAACGGCCGCACACCACACGGAACTCGTCCGTCGCGACTTCATCGCGAACGTCTCGCACGAACTGAAGTCCCCCGTCACCGCGCTCGGCCTGCTCGCCGAGGCCGTGACCGAGGCCGCCGACAGTGCCGACACGGTCCGCGGTTTCGCCGAGCGCATGCGGCGCGAGACGTCCCGGCTCGGCACCCTCATCACCGAGCTCATCGCGCTGTCCGCGCTGCAGAACGGCACGCTGGACGAGCCCGACCTCGTGGCCGTCGACGACGTGATCGCCGACGGGGCCGATCGGCCGGCGATCGCGGCCTCGGCCAAGAACATCGTCATACACGTCGACAACACCACCGGCGCCGTCGTTCTCGGCGATCGCAGCCTGCTCACCACGGCGCTGGGGAACCTGGTGGAGAACGCCGTCAACTATTCGGAACCCGGTTCCACGGTGAACGTCTCGAGTACGCTGCGCCGCGGCCACGTGCACATCGCCGTCTCGGACCGAGGTATCGGGATCGCGCCGAAGGACCAGCAGCGGATCTTCGAGCGGTTCTTCCGGGCCGATCCCGCGCGCTCCCGCGCCACGGGCGGCACCGGTCTGGGGTTGGCCATTGTGAAACACATAGCCACCAACCACGGCGGGTCCATCCAGGTCTTCAGCCGCGAAGGGATCGGCTCCACGTTCACCCTGCGGCTGCCGCTCGCCGGCCCGGTCGCCCGCCCCACACCGCCCCGACCCCCGGAGGATCGATGACGCGCGTGCTCATCGTCGAAGACGAAGACGCCATGGCCGAACCGCTGGCATTCCTGCTGCGGCGCGAGGGTTTCGACGTGGCCATCGCGGCGACAGGGCCGGACGGCGTCGCCGAGTTCGACCGTGGCGGAGCAGATGTCGTGCTGCTCGACCTCATGCTGCCCGGCATGAACGGGACCGACGTGCTGCGCGAGTTGCGCAACCGCGGGCCGGTGCCGGTTATCATGGTCACCGCCCGGGACGCCGAGATCGACCGCATCGTCGGGTTGGAACTCGGCGCCGACGACTACGTCACCAAGCCGTACTCGGCGCGCGAGTTGATCGCCCGCATCCGTGCCGTCTTGCGCCGCAGCGAGACCGTCGACGCAGATGACGACGTGCTGGTCTGCGGCCCGATCCGGATGGACGTGGACCGCCATCAGGTGAGCGTCGCGGGTACGCCGACGGCCCTGCCGCTCCGGGAGTTCGAACTACTCGAATACCTGCTGCGGAACGCGGGCCGGGTGCTCACCCGCGAACAGCTGATCCGGCACGTGTGGGGCGCGGACTACGTCGGCGACACGAAGACCCTCGACGTGCACATCAAACGGCTCCGGTCGAAGATCGAGCCGGATCCGTCGGCGCCAAAGATCCTGCTGACCGTGCGCGGTCTGGGCTACAAGATCACCGGGTAGCCCGCTCTGGTACGACGATAGGCCCTGCGGCGTAAGGACTTTCGACACTGGTACCCCTGCGGATGCGGTGGCAGGGTGGCGATAGGTCGTGAACGTCTCGGCCGGAGAACGACGGGAGAAAACGGTCATGAAGGCACTCGTCTACCACGGGCCCAATCAGAAGTCCTGGGAGGAGGTCCCGGACCCGACGATCAAAGATCCGACAGACGTGATCGTCAAGGTGGAGACCACCACGATCTGCGGCACCGATCTGCACATCCTCAAGGGCGATGTGCCGGCCGTGACGGAGGGGCGGACCCTGGGCCACGAGGGCGTCGGCACCGTGACCGAGGTGGGTTCCGCGGTGAGCACTGTCGCGCCGGGTGACCGGGTGATCATCTCGTGCATCAGCGCCTGCGGGTCGTGCGAGTACTGCCATCAGGGCCTGTACGCGCACTGCCTGGCCGATGAGGGCGCCAGCGGCATCGGCTGGATCTTCGGGCACCTGATCGACGGCACCCAGGCGGAGTTCGTGCGCGTTCCGTTCGGCGACAACTCGCTGTACAAGATCCCGGCCGGAGTCAGCGACGAGGCGGCGGTGATGCTGTCGGACATCCTGCCCACCGGATTCGAGATCGGCGTGCGGTACGGCGATGTGCAACCGGGCGACATCGTTGCGGTGGTCGGCGCGGGCCCGGTCGGTCTGGCCGCCATGATGACATCGGGCCTCTACGGGGCATCGCGCGTGATCGCGCTGGACCTCGATGCCAATCGCCGCGAGCTCGCGCGCGAGTTCGGCGCCACGGACAGCGTGGATTCCGGCGCCCCGGACTGGGTCGAGCAGGTTCTGGCGATGACCGACGGGCTCGGCGTCGATGTCGCGATCGAGGCGGTCGGCGTGCCGACGACCTTCGATGCCTGCACCCGGATTGTCCGGCCCGGTGGGTCGATCGCGAACGTCGGCGTGCACGGCAAGCCGGTGCAGCTGAACCTGCAGGATCTGTGGATCAAGGACCTGGCGATCACCATGGGCCTGGTGAGCACCTCGACCACGCCGATGCTGCTCAAGCTGGTGGCGCAGCACAAGCTGGCCGCGGAGAAGTTCGCCACCCATCACTTCGGCTTCGACCAGTTCCTCGAGGCCTACGATACGTTCGCCGACGCCGCGAACAGCAAGGCGTTGAAGGTCATCATCAAGCGGTGACCTATCGGCGACCCGTTGACTTCGCCGGCACCGCTCTCAAGAGACCCGCATCGCGCTGCGGGTCTCCGGGGCGGTGCCGGCGATATTGCGTTGCCGGGCATGACGCGGCGTGGCCAGCCCCGGGCGAGAGCGCCGTCAGTCGCTCTCGAAGCGGTAGCCGAGCCCCGGTTCGGTGATCAGGTAGCGCGGATTCGCCGGATCGGGCTCGAGCTTGCGACGCAGCTGCGCGAGATAGACGCGCAGGTAATGATTCTCGTTCTCGTAGCCGCGGCCCCACACCTCGATCAAGAGCTGCTGCGCGGGCACCATCTTGCCGCGGTGCCGCACCAGCAGTTCGAGCAGCGACCACTCGGTGGGCGTGAGCCGCACGGGGGCCGCGTCGCGGGTGACGCGGTGCGCCGGGAGATCGACGGTGAAATCCGCGGTCCGAACCACGGCGGTCGCCGCGTCCACCGTCTCATCGATCGCGCCGCGACGCACGGCGGCGCGTACCCGTGCGAGCAGCTCGTCCATTCCGAACGGTTTGGTCACGTAGTCGTCGGCGCCGGCGTCGAGCGCCGCCACCTTCTCCGCGGACGTCGACCGGGCCGAGAGGACCAATACCGGAACGGATGTCCAGCCGCGCAAACCGGCCAGCACCTCGAGACCGTCCATATCGGGCAGGCCGAGATCGAGGACGACCACCGCGGGGCGCGAGCGGGCAACGTCGGCCAGCGCCGCGCGCCCGTCATGGGCGATCGTGACCTCATAGCCGTGCGCGCGGAGGTTGATACCGAGCGCCCTAGCGAGAGCGACATCGTCATCGACGACCAGGACGGCGGGCATCGTTTCAACCCGTCCGGGACGCGGCCGGCGACGGCCGGGCCGACCCCGCCGGGGTCACCGGCACAGACGCCACCGGCGCCGGGGGGAGCGCCGGCGCCAGCGGCACGGCCACCGTCATGGTCAGCCCGCCACCGGGTGTCGAACTGGCGGTGACGGTCGCATCCACCGCCTGCGCCAGCCCGCGCGCCACGGCGAGGCCCAGGCCGACCCCGGCTCCGCCCGGCACGTCGCCGAGTCGCTGGAAGGGGGCGAAGATGCGTTCCCGATCGGCCTCCGCGACGCCCGGGCCGCGGTCGGACACCACGATGATCATGTGTGCGCCGTGCTCGTCGGGCACCACCTCGGCGTCGAGCCGCACCGGGCTGCCGCTCGGTGAATGGCGCACCGCGTTCGACACCAGGTTCGCGATAACCCGCTCCAGCAAGCCGATATCGGTGTCGATGAGCGGAAGATCGTCGCGAATGTCGCTGACCACGGCGCCTGCCGGAATGCCGATCAGCGCCCGGTGCACCACCTCGTCGACGGTGGCCGGCCGGCGCGTGGGCACCAGCGCACCGGTCTGCAGCCGGCTGAGGTCCAGCAGATTGGCGAGCATCGCGTCGAGCTGGTCGCTGGCCGCAGCCGCAGTAGCCAACAGCTCGGACCGGTCCGTCGCCGAATAGCGAACCTCGTCGTCGGCGAGGCTGCCGACAGCCGCCTTGATGGTGGCCAGCGGCGAGCGGAGATCGTGCGAGACCGCCGCCAGGATGGCGGTTCGCACCGCATCGACCTGTCTGAGCCGGTCCGCCTCGGCGGCTTCCCGGACGAACGACACGCGGTCGGCCGCGACCACGGCTTGGGCCGCGAACACCTCGACCAGCCGCTGATCGGTGGCGGGCAGCGGGTGCCCGAACAGCGCCAGCACCCGGTGATCGCCGGCCGGCGCCACGACCGCCGCCCCGTCGGGCGTCACCAGCGCCGGGTCCTCTGGGTCCAGGCCGACGACGGCCACCGGCCCAGGCCGGTCGCGATCACCCGTCTCGTAGAGGGCGGCAGCAGTCATGGAGAAAGCCGCCTTCGCTTGGGTCAGCACGGCGTGCACGGGATCCGCGGCGGCTGCCACCGCGGTGCTCAACGCGCTCAGCACCTGGGCGGCTGCCCGCTCGCGTGCGGCGGTGCGGGCACGCGCCCGACCGCGATCGACGACCGTGGCAACGGTGACCCCGACGATCACGAAGACGGCCAGCGCAAAGACGTTCCGGGGCTGGGCGATCGTCAGCGAGCCGATCGGCGGGGTGTAGAGCAGGTTCGCGGCCACGCCGGCGAGCACGGCCGTGGCCACGGCCGGCGCGACACCGCCGACCAGGGCGGTCGCCAACACCCCGAGCAGGAAGATCAGCAGCACCGTCGAGAGGTCGAGTGCGTCGCGCCACGGCAGCAGGAGGGCCGCCAGTGCCATGGGCACGCAGATCGCCGCCGTCCAACTCCAGAGGCGCCTGGCCGCCGGCTGCCAGCGCCGCCACGGCGTCCGCCTGCTGCGCACCGCCGGATGGGTGACGACGTGCACGTCGATACTGCCCGACTCGCGAACGACGGCAGCGGCGATGCCCGGCCGCCACAACCGAGACAGCCCGCCGCGCTCGGAGACGCCGACGACGATCTGTGTTCCGTTCACGGACCGGGCGAAATCCAGGATCGCTGCGGGGATGTCGTCACCGACCACGACCTGCATGGTGCCGCCGAGGTCTTCGGTCAACAGCCGGTGAGCGGCGAGCGTGGTCGTGGAACCGCCGAGCGATCCGTCCGAACGCACCACGTGCACCGCGACCAGATCACGACCGGCGACCCGCCCGGCGATGCGCGCCCCGCGCCGTAACAGCAGCGACCCCTCCGCACCGCTGCCGAGCGCCACAACGATCCGCTCCCGGGCGGCCCAGGTCTCGCTGATGCCGTGCGCGGACCGATACCGCTCGAGGCCCTCCTCGACCCGGTCCGCGACCCACAGCAGTGCGAGTTCGCGGAGCGCGCCGAGATTGCCCTCCCGGAAATAGTTGGCCAGCGCGGTGTCGATCATCGCCGGCGGGTAGATGTGCCCGTGCGACATGCGCCGGCGCAGCGCCTCCGGGGTCATGTCCACCAGTTCCACCTGCGCCGCGGACCGCACCACGCGATCCGGCACCGTCTCCGATTGCGCGATGCCCGTCACCGACTTCACCACGTCGTTGAGCGACTCCAGGTGCTGGACGTTGACGGTGGTGACGACATCGATGCCGGCGTCGAGCAGCTCCTGCACATCCTGCCAGCGCTTCGCGTGCCGGCCGCCCGGAGCGTTGGTGTGCGCCAGCTCGTCGACGAGCGCCACCTGCGGCCGCCGCGCCAGTACCGCGTCGAGATCCATGTCGGTGATGCTGATCCCGCGATGCCAGACGACTCTTCGCGGAACGACCTCCAGGCCCACGACCTGCGCAGCGGTGTACGCGCGACCGTGATCCTCGGCCACGGCGACAACGACGTCCGTGCCGCGCTCCGCGCGACGGTGGCCCTCGGCAAGCATGGCGGCCGTCTTGCCCACCCCCGGCGCCGCGCCGAGGTACACCCTGAGCCGACCGCGCGGGGACGCCGACACCGCCGCATCGCTAGGCATCCGTCATCACGTCCCACCCACCTTCGCCGGGGCAAGGCTCTCCGGGGCCAGTTTCGCCGGGGCCAGTTTCTCCAAGGCCAGGTTCAGCTGGAGAACATCGACCGTGCTCTGTCCGATGAACCCCAGCGCCTTTCCCTGTATATGGTCCACCACGAGCTGCCGCACCGTCGCCACCGGCAACCCCCGGGCGGCAGCGATCCGATCCACCTGCACCAGGGCATACGCCGGGCTGATGTCCGGATCCAGCCCCGACCCCGAGGCCGTCACCGCGTCCGGCGGGACGGCCGACGGGACGGCGTGGTTCGCCGCGGCCAACGCCGCCCGCCGGGCCTCGATCGTCTCGCGCAGGGCGGGCGAGTCCGCCGCGAGGTTGGAGCCCCCGGACGCCATCGCGTCGTAACCCGCCCCCGCGACCGACGGGCGCGGCCAGAACCACTGCGGACCGGTGAACTGCTGGCCGATCAGCGTTGACCCGACCACCGTGCCCGACGGCCCCGTCACGAGAGACCCGTTCGCCCGCCCTGGCACCGCTACCTGCGCGAAGCCCCAGATCAGCAGCGGGTACAGCACCCCAAGGATCACCGTCATGCCCACCAGGACACGCGCAGCGATGGCGAACTGCCGCATCGAGACGGTGAGTATGCCCGCCACGGACGTCCGCGGGGCTCCCCCCGGCCGATCCGTATCGCTCACGAACATCGTCATACTCGGTTACCTCATTCCGGGCACGGTGCTGATCAGCAGGTCGATCAGCTTGATTCCGAGAAATGGGAGGACGAGCCCGCCGAGGCCGTAGATCCACAGGTTGCGGCGCAGCAGGCGGGCGGCGGACGTCGGGCGATACCGTACGCCCCGCAAGGCAAGTGGGATCAGCGCGACGATGATCAGCGCATTGAAGATCACCGCGGACAGGATCGCCGAATGCGGCGACGTGAGCCCCATGATGTTCAACGCGGTCAGGCCCGGGTAGACCCCGGCGAACATGGCCGGCAGGATCGCGAAGTACTTCGCGACGTCGTTGGCGATGGAGAAGGTGGTGAGCGCGCCGCGGGTGATCAGCAGTTGCTTGCCGATCTGCACGATGTCGATCAGCTTGGTGGGGCTGGAATCGAGATCGACCATGTTGCCGGCCTCCTTGGCCGCCGCCGTGCCGGAGTTCATCGCCACGGCCACGTCGGCCTGCGCGAGCGCGGGGGCGTCGTTGGTGCCGTCGCCGGTCATCGCGACCACCCGCCCGGCTGCCTGCTCGGAGCGGATCAACGCCAACTTGTCCTCCGGGCGCGCCTCGGCGAGGAAGTCGTCGACACCGGCCTCCCGGGCGATGCTCTGGGCGGTCAGCGGGGAATCACCGGTGATCATGACGGTGCGGATCCCCATGCTGCGCAGCTGCGCGAAGCGCTTTGCGATTCCGGGTTTCACGACGTCCTTGAGGTGGAGGACGCCGAGCGCGCGACCGGTCTCGGCCACCACGAGCGGCGTGCCCCCGTCCGCAGAGATGGCGTCGGCCCGGTCCCGGAGGTCCTGCGGGACGGTCGCGCCGGAGGAACGCAGCCAGTCGTCGACCGCCGAGACCGCGCCCTTGCGGATCGCGGCCGCCTGCCCGGGCCCCTCGCCCATGACGTGGCCGACCGCTGCGGTAGATGCACCTTCCGTCACGAGAGTGCCCGCCATGACGCCGAAGTCGATGCCGCTCATCCGGCTGGAAGCCGAAAACGGCACCGGCACACCGCCTTCCGCGGCACGCCGGCCGTCGGCGAGGGACAGCCCGTACCGCGCACTGCACAGGTCGACGATGGAGCGACCTTCGGGAGTGGGATCGGCCAGCGACGTGACGAGACTTGCTCGTACCGCGTCGGTTTCGGCCACATCGCGCGCCGGGAAGATAGCCACCGCCCGCCGATTGCCGTAGGTGATGGTCCCGGTCTTGTCCAATAGCAACGTCGACACGTCCCCGGCGGCCTCCACGGCGCGGCCGCTCGTCGCCAACACATTGCGCTGCGCGAGCCGGTCCATGCCGGCCACGCCGATCGCGGAGACCAGCGCGCCGATCGTGGTCGGGATCAGGCAGACGAGCAGGCTCACCAGAACCACCACCTGCTGGTGAGAGCCAGTGTGTACGGCCATGGGCTGCAGCGCCACGATCGCCAGCAGGAAGATGATGGTGAGCGCGGAGAGCAACACGTTCAGCGCGATCTCATTCGGGGTCTTGCTGCGGACCGATCCCTCGACCAGCGCGATCATGCGGTCGACGAAGGATTGGCCCGGCGGCGCGGTAATGCGGATGACGATGCTGTCGGAGAGCACCCGGGTCCCGCCGGTGACGGACGATCGGTCACCACCCGATTCGCGGATCACCGGGGCGGATTCGCCGGTGATGGCGGATTCATCGATACTGGCTGCGCCTTCGATGATGTCGCCGTCGCAGGGGATCACCTCGCCGGCCGTACACAGCACCCGGTCGCCGACGGCGAGCTCCGCCGCAGGGACGGTGTCGAAGGACTCGTCATCGGCCAGGCGCCGCGCGGTGAGCCGATCGCGGCCGGCGCGTAGGGAGGCGGCCTGGGCCCGTCCGCGGCGCTCCGCGACCGCGTCGGCCAGGCTGGCGAAGAGCACTGTGAGCCACAGCCACACGGTGGTCGCGATGACGAAGACGCCGGGGGTGAGGAAGCATGACACGGTGGTGAGCGCGGCGCCGACCTCCACGACGAACATCACCGGATTGCGGACGAGCCGTCGCGGATCCATGCCGCGGAGGGCATCCGGCAACGACGCGAGAAGACTGCCGACCCGGAAGGCGCCGGCAGCCACCTTTGCGCCGGAACCCGGCCCGTGGTCGGACTTGGTCTCCTCGTCGAGTTCGGTCTGCTCGCCGAGTTCGGTCTGCTCGTCGAGTTCGGTCGGCTCGCCGACGTGAGGCTGTTCGCCGGTATCGGTCAGAGCAGTCTCATCTGCTGCCTGCTTCCGGTCCAACTCGCTCACGACAACCCCTCCGCGATCGGGCCCAGAGCCAAAGCCGGCACGTAGGTGAGTCCGGCCACCAACGCGACGACGCCGACCAGCATCACCACGAACAGCGGCTTGTAGGCGGGCAGGGTGCCGGCATCGTCCGGCCGGACATCTTGCCGGGCAAGCGATCCCGCCAAGCCGAGCACGAAGGCGATGGGTACGAACCGACCGAGCAGCATGCAGAGGCCGAGCGCGATGTTGTAGAAGTTCGTGTTGGCGTTCAGGCCGGCGAAGGCCGAGCCGTTGTTGTTCGCGGCCGAGCCGAAGGCGTACGCGATCTCCGTCAACGCGTGCGGGCCTGCGTTGAGGGCGCCCGCCGCGGCAGACGGGATGACGAGCGCCAGGGCCGTACCGAGCAGCAACAGCGCCGGCGTCGTCAGCAGATACCCGGCGGCCCACCGCATCTCGCCCGCGCCGATCTTCTTTCCGAGGTAGGTCGGGGTCCGGCCGACCATGAGCCCCCCGATGAAGACCGTGACGACGGCGAGGATGAGCATGCCGTAGAGGCCGGAACCGGTTCCGCCGGGCGCGATCTCGCCCAGCAACATGTTGGTCAGCAACACTCCGCCGCCGAGGCCGGTGAAGGACGAGTGTGTGGCATCGGTCGCTCCGGTCGAAGTGATCGTCGACGACACCGCGAACAGCACGGAGCCCGTCACGCCGAAGCGGACTTCCTTGCCCTCCATGGCGCCGCCGGCGGCCTGCAGGGCGGCACCGGGATGCGCGTTCTCCAAGGCCAGCGTGGTAGCGAGCGATCCGGCGAAGAGCATCGCCATGGCGGCAAGGATGGCGAGGCCGTGTTTGCGGCTACCAGCCAGCGTCCCGAAGGTTCTGGGCAGCGACGCCGGGATCACGAGCATGAGGAAGATCTCGAACAGATTACTGATGCCGTTGGGGTTCTCGAACGGGTGCGCGGAGTTGGCGTTGAAATATCCGCCGCCGTTGGTGCCGAGCTCCTTGATCGCCTCCTGCGAGGCGACCAGCCCGCCCGGCAACGTCTGGCTACCACCGGCGAGTGTGGTGACAGTGAGCGGTGCGTGCAGATTCTGGATCACCCCGGTGAGCACGAGCACCAGGGCACCCAGAATCGACAGCGGCACCAGCAGACGGAGCGTGAGCCTGGTCAGGTCCACCCAGAAGTTCCCGAGCCGGTCGGTGTGGCGGCGAATCAGGCCGCGGATCAACGCCGCCGCCACCGCGATGCCGACCGCCGCGGACAAGAAGTTCTGCACCGTGAGCCCGAATGCCTGTACCCCGATTCCCAATGCAGACTCGCCGGAATATGACTGCCAGTTCGTGTTCGTGACGAACGAGACGGCGGTGTTGAAGCCTTGGGCGGCGGGCATTCCGGACCGGCCGAGGCCGAGCGGCAGCCAGGACTGCGCCGACAACAGCAGCCACAGCAGCGCGATCCCGGCGACCGAGAACGCCACCACGGATACCAGGTAGGTCCGCCATACCTGGTCGGCGTCGGGGTCGACGCGAAGCAGCCGATACAGGCGCCGTTCCATCGCGAGGTGGCGCCCGGGCATCAGCATCCGCGCCATCGCGTCGCCCAGCGGGACGTACACCAAGGCCAGCGCGGCGATCAGCGCGGCGATCTGTAGGGCAGCGGCCCATGCCGGACTCATCCGAACCGCTCCGGGTGGATGAGCGTCAGCACCAGATAGATGAGCAGCAATAGTGCGAGAACCCCCGCAGCGTAATTCATCTCGCCTTCTCCCCGATCGCTTGCCTGATCGACGATAGGGCGTCTCCGGGCAGTCGGAGCGGTTTTATGACGGCATCCTGACGCCGGGCGCACAAATCTTGACGTTCCCTTGATGCCGGTCGCGGCGCGCCCGAAGCCGCGGGCCAGCCCGCGTTCCCCGCCGCATGCGGGAGCCGCCGCGGCACACGTTCGGCCGTCATACGAGGACTTGCGCTTTAGCTATTCAGCGTTACTATCTACTGGTAGTCAGTGTTGCTGAATAGGAGCGATGGAGGGCCGCGTGGGCAAGCAGATGACGGAGATGCTCAAGGGCGTGCTGGAAGGGATCGTCCTGGCCGCGCTCTCCCGCCGGCCCGCCTACGGGTACGAGATCACCAGCTGGCTACGGGATCTCGGCTTTACGGACATCGCCGAGGGCACCATCTACGCGCTGCTCATCAGGGTCGAGCAGCGCGGCCTGGTCGACGTGCAGAAGGTGGCGTCGGAGAAGGGGCCGCCGCGCAAGGTCTATTCGCTCAATGCGCTCGGTCGGACGAATCTCGACGAGTTCTGGGGAACGTGGAGCTTCCTCGTCGAGCGGCTCGAACAGCTCCACGAAGGAGGAACGGAACGATGACGCCCAAATGGATCGAGCTGGTCACCGGCTCGCTCGAGCAGAAGAAGCAGTACCGGCAGTACAAGGCCCGCATCGACGCACTCCCGGAGCCGTACGGCACCGCGGCGAAGGCGCTGCAGCGATACCTCATGTACGCCGGAGGGATTGTGCTGGACGGCGAAACGGCACTGAAGATGTTCGGCGACGTCGCCGACCTCTGGGAACGGGCGGTGGCGGACGGCACACCGATTCGCGTGATCGTCGGTGACGACCCGGTCGAGTTCGCGGATGCCTTGGCCCAGGCGTACACCGGCAAGCACTGGATCGACAAGGAACGCGCTCGCCTGACCGATGCCATCACGCGGGCAGAGGAACAGGACGCCGGGGGCGGAGCCGCTGCCGGCAGCGGAGCTGCCGATGACGATCCCCGCCGCCGCGGGGGCGAAGCGCGTGCCGGGGACGATACGGGCGCCGGCGACGGATCGGGCGCACCGTGATGACCACAATCAGCGCCATCGAGATGCGCGGTTTGACCAAGTCCTTCGGCGATCTGGCCGTGTTGCGCGGCGTGGATCTCGACGTCCCAGGTGGCAGCATCGTCGCCCTGCTCGGCTCGAACGGCGCCGGGAAGACCACGATCGTGCGGATCCTCGCCACGCTGATCGCCGCCGACGCCGGCACAGCCACCGTCGCCGGTTTCGATGTCCGGACCCACGCCGAGGAGGTGCGCCGCTCGATCGCCCTCACCGGGCAGTTCACGGCGGTCGACGAGATCCTGTCCGGCCGAGAGAATCTCGTGCTCGTGGCGCGGTTGCGGCACCTGAAAGACCCGGGCGCAATCGCGGACCGGCTGCTCGACCGATTCGGCCTCACGGACGCCGCGGCGCGCCGGGTGTCGACGTACTCCGGCGGAATGCGCCGCCGCCTCGACATCGCGATGAGCCTGATCGGCGATCCGCCCGTCCTGTACCTGGACGAGCCGACGACCGGACTCGACCCCGAGGCGCGGCGCGAGGTCTGGCGGGCCATCAAGGATCTCGCCGGACGCGGCACGAGCGTGCTGCTCACCACGCAGTACCTCGACGAGGCCGAGCAGCTCGCGGATCACATCGCGATCCTGCACGAGGGCCGCATCCTGGTCGAGGGAACGCTGGCCGAACTGAAGCAGCTGCTCCCCGCCGCGACCGTCGAATACGTCGAGCGCCAGCCGACCCTCGAAGAGGTGTTCCTCGCCGTCATCGGTCGGCGAGACGCCTTACCCGACAACGACCATGACGCCGTCCACCTCGGTGGACCGTCGCCCGAAACATAAGGAGGCACGGGCATGACCACGCATCTCATCGGCGACACCGCCATCCTGACCGGCCGATCGCTACGCCACATCACGCGCAGCCTGGACACGATCATCACCACGGCGCTCACCCCGATAGCGCTCATGTTGCTGTTCGTGTACGTGTTCGGCGGGGCCATCCACAGCCCGTCCATGCCCGGCGGGTCGTACGTCGACTACCTGCTGCCCGGCATCTTGCTCATCACCATCGCCTCCGGCATCTCCTACACCGGGTTCCGGCTGTTCATGGACATGCGGAGCGGCATGACCGAGCGGCTCCGTTCGCTTCCGATCGCGCGTCCGTCGGTGCTGTGGGCGCACGTCGTGACGTCGCTCGTCGGCAACGCGCTGTCCCTGGTGATCGTCGTTCTCGTCGCGCTCGCCATGGGGTTCCGTTCGGGCGCAAGCGTTCTCGCCTGGCTGGCGATCGCCGGCATGCTGATGCTGTTCACGCTGGCGCTGACCTGGATCGCCGTCATCCCCGGGCTCGCGGCCAACTCGCCGGACGGCGCCAGCGCGTTCGCGTATCCACTGATCCTGCTGCCGTTCATCAGTTCGGCGTTCGTGCCCACCGACACCATGCCCGGCCCGGTGCGCGCCTTCGCCGAGCACCAGCCGGTGACGTCGATCGTCGACACCATCCGAGACCTGTACGCCGGACAGCCTGTCGGGTCCGGAATCTGGATAGCGCTGGCCTGGTGTGTCGGCATCACCGTCGCCGCCTACGCGGGCGCCATGGTCACCTACCGGCGAAAGACCCGCTGAGCCGAACCGGGAACCCCGATCTCATCGGCCGCGCCCATCCGTCTCGCATCGACTTCCCCCGGAGCGTGCGCTAGTTTCCATCCGTGCGTGTCACCGTGGACGTGGGTAGCGCGATCGACGTCGAGGCGTTGACCGTGCGGCGCGGCGGGCGCGTGGTGCTGGATGCGCTGTCCTGCCGGATCGCGCCGGGATCGGTGACCGGGCTGCTGGGGCCGTCCGGGTCGGGCAAGACGACGCTGATGCGGTCGATCGTCGGTGTGCAACGGATCGCCGCGGGCACCGTGCGCGTCTTCGGATTGCCGGCCGGCTCCCCGGAGCTGCGGGCGCGCACCGGGTATATGACGCAATCCGTCAGCATCTACGAGGATCTGACGGTGACCGAGAACGTCCGCTACTTCGCCGCGGTGGCCGGGGCCGGCCGCGCAGCGGTCGCGCGCACCATCGGCGAGGTGGGCCTGGCCGACGCGGCGCGTCAGCTCGTGCACACCCTGTCCGGGGGGCAGCGGTCGCGCGCGTCGCTGGCGTGCGCCCTGGTGGGCGATCCGGAGCTGTTGGTGCTGGACGAGCCCACCGTCGGCCAGGACCCGCTGCTCCGCGAGGAGCTGTGGGACATGTTCCACTCCCGCGCGAGAGCCGGGGCGACGGTGGTGGTCTCGAGCCACGTGATGGACGAGGCGGTCCGCTGCGACCGGTTGCTGCTGATCCGCGACGGGGCCCTATTGGCGGACGATACCCCGGCCGGCGTGCAGGCGGCCGCCGGCACGGACGACATGGATGCCGCATTCCTGACCCTGATCCGGCAAGCAGGACAGGAGCCGCCAGGCGGCCCAGAGCGCGGTGACGGCGGCGGTGCCGACAGCCATAAAGATGCCGTCACGGCTCTCGCGGCGACAGCCGCCGAACAGCGTCATACCCGTAGCGACACAAACGATACCGGCGGCCGCCACGCCAGACGGGAACCGCGATGACACCGGTGATCACGCCGCGCATCCTGGCGGCCACCACCGCGCGCATCCTGCGGCAGTTGGCGCACGACCCGCGTTCCATCGCGATGATGGTCGCTCTGCCCGCGGTGTTGATGACGCTGCTGTACTTCATGTTCGACGGTGCGCAGCCGCTGGTCTCGAACCTGCTGCTGATCATGCTGGGGATGTTTCCGTTCATCGTCATGTTCCTGATCACCAGCGTTGCGATGCTGCGGGAGCGCACCTCGGGCACCCTGGAACGGCTGATGACCACCCCGTCCGGAAAGCTGGATCTGCTGTTCGGATACGGGATCTCGTTCGGCACCGCCGCCGCGGTCCAGGGTCTGGTGGCGGCCGGCTGCGCGTACTGGTTCTTCTCGGTGTCGACGGCGGGGGCGGCGTGGCTCACGGTGCTGGTGGCGATCTTGGGTGGGCTGCTGGGCATGTCGATGGGCCTGGTGAGTTCGGCCTTCGCGCGCACCGAATTCCAAGCGGTGCAGATGTTTCCGATCGTCGTGATCCCACAGTCCTTGCTGTGCGGCCTGTTCGTGCCGCGCGGCGACATGGCGACCTGGCTGCACGTGATCTCCGACGTGATGCCGCTGACCTACGTGGTCGAGGCGTTGCAGCAGATCGGCGCGCACGCCGAACCGAGCGCCATCCTCTGGCGCGACGCGGGAATCGTTGCGGGTTGCGTCCTGCTCGCCCTAGGCGTCGCCTCGGCGACGCTGCCGAGACGCACCGCATAGCCGACGCCGCTCGAACCGCGGACGCCGAAACATCCGTCACGGCTTCGGGTCTCGCCGTTCCAAGGTAGGTCGTGACAGCCGGGACGTGACCAGCGCGGACGCCGCGATCGTGATCAACGCGCCGAAGATCAGCGCGGCGCCCTCCCCCGCCCGCAGTACCTGGGCCTGCGCGCCGACCGCGAGCGCCCGGACGGTGCCAGCCCGGATCGCGGCGACCAGCCGGCTGTCCCGGACGGGAACATGGGATCCGGCGACGAACATCACCAGGGCGAAGCCCACCTCGGCCAGGAACGCGAACGTCGAGTTCCCCGGGTCGAGCAGGCCCGCCACGTCCGGCCCGAACAGCACCCCCGCGCCCAGTTCACCCACCACGACGGGCACGCGCCAGCGGCTCGGCGTCGCGAGTGCCGGCCCCGCCAGCGCGATCAGCGAGATCAGCGCGAGCGTTGCGACTGTCATACCTGGCCGCCCATCGAGTTACCCACATGCTTGTCGGCTGGAGGGGCGTCGGTCAGAGGCGAAGCTCCCCGCCGGGAACGTCGCGAATGAGCGTGCGCAGCACGTCACGAAGGGTGATGACGCCGACCACGCCGGTCCCCTCGGTGATGGGGATGCAGCGTATCTTCTCATCGATCATCATCGTCACCAGGGCGGACGCGTCGGCGCCGGGGGCGAGCGATTCCACAGGCGTCGTCATCACATCCGCCACGGTGCGCTCCCTCCGGCGGCCCGGCGCCGGCGAAGCCACACCCCATCCGCGCAGCAGGTCCGCCTCGGACACGATGCCGATGAGGCGGCCGTCATCGTCGTCGACGACAGGGATCGAGGTGAAACCCCGCTCCACCAGGATGCGAGCGACGTCGGGTATCGACGCCGCGGACGACACCGTCACCACGTTGCCGCTCATAATGTCTCGGGCCTTCATCGCCGTCCCTCCTGGATGTCGTGATACACGCCGTCGTGATCAACGGGGCCGTATCGGCGCGGCCGGATCAGTGCGGCCAGGTCCATTCGCTGATCGCCGGATCGTCGATGCCGTGTTCGCGCGTGTAGGCGCGAGCGGCCAGCCGCGCGTCGGCCATCTTCTGGCGGACGACCGCCGCGTCGGAACCGAGCGACGGCACGCGGTCGATGACGTCCATGACGAGGTGGAACCTGTCGAGGTCGTTGAGCATGACCATGTCGAACGGAGTCGTAGTGGTGCCCTCCTCCTTGTAGCCGCGCACGTGGATGTTGCTGTGCCCGGCGCGGCGGTAGGTCAGCCGGTGAATCAAGGTCGGATAGCCGTGGTAGGCGAAGATCACCGGGCGGTCGGTCGTGAACAGGGCGTCGAACTCGCGATCGGACATGCCGTGCGGATGCTCGGTATCCGGCTGCAGGCGCATCAGGTCGACGACGTTGATGACGCGGACGGCGAGGTCGGGGAACTCCCGTCGCAGCAGATCGGCCGCGGCGAGCGCTTCCAGGGTCGGGATGTCGCCGGCGCACGCCAGCACGACGTCCGGATGGCGCTCGGGGTGGTTACTGGCCCATTCCCAGATGCCGAGGCCGCGGGTGCAGTGTGCGATCGCCTCGTCGATCCCGAGGTAGGTGAGGGCCGGTTGCTTGCCGGCGACGATGACGTTCACGCAGTCCGTGCTGCGCAGGCATTGGTCCGCGACCCAGAGCAGGGTGTTCGCATCCGGCGGAAGGTATACCCGGACGATCTCGGCCTTCTTGTTCACCACGTGGTCGATGAAGCCGGGATCCTGGTGCGAGAAGCCGTTGTGGTCCTGCCGCCACACCAGCGAGCTGAGCAGATAGTTCATCGACGCGATCGGGCGTCGCCACGGGATCTCGCGGGTGGTCTTGAGCCACTTTGCGTGCTGGTTGAGCATCGAGTCGACGATGTGGATGAACGCCTCGTAGCAGGTGAACAGCCCATGACGGCCGGTGAGCAGGTATCCCTCGAGCCAGCCCTGGCAGACGTGCTCGGAGAGCACCTCCATCACGCGCCCCTGCGGCGCGAGATGGTCGTCACCGTCACGGATCTCGGCCTGCCACACGCGGTCGGAGGCGTCGAGCACTGCGTCGATCCGGTTCGAGGCGACCTCGTCCGGGCCGACGATCCGGAAGGACGTGGGGTTACCGGCGACGACGTCGCGCAGCCAGGAGCCGAGCACCCGGGTCGCCTCGCTGAGCGAGGTCGCCGGAAGCGTGACATCCACCGCGTAGGAACGGAAGTCGGGCAGATCCAGGGCGCGCAGCAGCAGGCCGCCGTTCGCGTGCGGGTTCGCGCTCATCCGCCGCTCGGCGGTCGGCGGGAGCGCGGCAAGATCAGCCCGCAGGCTCCCGTCCGGCCCGAAGAGCTCGTCCGGTCGATAGCTGCGCATCCAGTCCTCGAGCAACCGCAGGTGCACCGGGTTCTCCCGGACCCCGGCGAGCGGAACCTGATGGGAGCGCCATGTGCCCTCGACCGGAAGCCCGTCCACGGTGCGCGGCCCGGTCCACCCCTTCGGGGTGACGAGCACGATCGCCGGCCAGGCCGGGCGCTGATCGCCAGAACCGCTCCGGGCGAGCCGCTGGATCTCCGCGATATCGTCGAGCGCCCCGTCGAGCGCGGCGGCCATGGCGCGGTGCATCACCGCCGGATCATCGCCCTCGACGACGATCGGGCGGTGGCCGTACCCGCGGATCAGGTCGAGGAGTTGGTCGCGAGGAATGCGGGCCAGCACCGTGGGGTTCGCGATCTTCCAGCCGTTGAGGTGCAGGATCGGCAGCACGGCTCCGTCGGTGACGGGACTCAAGAACTTGTTGGAATGCCAGCTCGTCGCGAGCGGACCGGTCTCCGCTTCGCCGTCGCCGACCACACAGGCGACGACGAGATCGGGGTTGTCCAGCGCCGCGCCGTAGGCGTGGGCGAGCGCGTACCCGAGTTCACCGCCCTCGTGGATCGAACCGGGCGTTTCCGGCGCCACATGGCTCGGAATGCCGCCGGGGAAGGAAAACTGCCGAAACAGCCGCCGCAGGCCGTCGGTGTTGCGGCCGATGTGCGGGTAGACCTCGCTGTACGTGCCCTCCAGGTAGGCGTTCGCCACCGCCGCCGGTCCGCCGTGTCCGGGGCCGAACACGTAGATCATGTCCAGATCGCGCGCCCGGATCGCCCGGTTCAGGTGCGCGTAGATGAAGTTGAGCCCGGGGGTCGTGCCCCAATGCCCGAGCAGCCGCGGCTTGACGTCGTGCACGTCCAGCGGCTTGCTGAGCAGCGGATTGTCCTTCAGATAGATCTGGCCGACGGAGAGGTAGTTTGCGGCCCGCCAGTAGGCGTCGATGAGATCCAGTTCGCGATCGTTCATTTCTTCAGGCCTTTCGTCATGGCGTCCGGGCGGCGGGTTTCCGCTCCGCGCGGGGCTCGGTCTCGGCGCGTGTCATGCCGCGTGTCTTGGTGCGTGTCCTGGCGCGCCGCAGGAATCGGTGCAGTTCGTCCGCGCCCCACACGACCGCTGAGCACACCGGCAGCAGCGTGATCGCCCATCCCGGCGGCGGCGCGGTGCCGAAAATCGGCTGCAGGACCGGTAAATAGATCAGGATAGCGGCGAACGCGATCTCGCCGCCGATGGCGGCGAGCAGCAGCCGGTTGCTCAGGGGGCCGATCGATCGAAGCGACGCCCGCTCCGTACGAGCGGCGAACGCCGTGCCGATCTGGCAGGCGACGATCGTGGCGAAGGTGATCGTGGTGGCCTGCCGGTACACGTCGTGCAGCGCGCTTCCGGGGCCGACCGGAGCCCCGGGATGCCAGCCGGCGTGCAGTAGCACGGCCAGATACATCGTCATGGTCAGCGCGGCGGAGACCATGCCCATCAGCAGCCATGCCCGCCCGAGCAGACCTGGCGTGATCAGGCGCTCTTTGCGCGGACGCGGGCTGCGATCCATGAGGTCCGGCTCCGCGTGCTCACGCCCCAGGGCCTGCGCGGGCAGGGTGTCGGTGCCGAGGTCGATGGCGAGGATCTGCAGCACGCCGATCGGGATCGGCACCGCACCGGCGGTGAGCACGAACACCGCGAACGGGACGGCCTCGGGAATGGCGTGGGTGAAGATGTACAGCACGAACTTGCGCAGGTTGGCATACGCGCGGCGCCCTTCTCGGACGGCCGTCACGATGGTCGCGAAGTTGTCGTCGGTGAGCACCATCGTCGCGGCCTCCCGCGCCACGTCGGTGCCGGACAAGCCCATGGCCACACCGATATCGGCCTGATGGAGGGCCGGCGCGTCGTTAACCCCGTCGCCCGTCATCGCCACCACGTGCCCCTCGTGCTGCAACGCCTCGGCGATCCGCAGCTTGTTCTCCGGGGTGGCGCGAGCGAAGACGATCTCGTCGGGCCCGGCGAGCAGGCGGTCGAGGGCATCGTCGCTCATGGCGTCGAGTTCGGGCCCGGTGATCGCCCGAGTGGTGCCGATGCCGACCTGGCGCGCGATCTCGGTAGCCGTGCGGGCATGGTCTCCGGTCACCACGTGAATCCGGATACCAGCCCGGTGACAGTCGGCGACCGCGGCCGGGACCTCCGGTCGCGGCGGATCGAGCAGGGCAACCACGCCCAGCAGGCAGAGTTCGCGCTCGGCCGCGGCGGCGTCCGTCGGCATGCCGGTAGCAGGGCGCGATGCCAACGCGAGCACCCGCAGTCCGCGCGCCGCGAAATCGTTGACGGCACAGGTGATGTCATGCTCCGCGGCCGGAGTGAGCGGGCGCGGTTCGCCGCCACGGAGCCAGCTCGTGCACAGCGGCAGCACGGCCTCCGGCGCGCCCTTCACCTGGACGCGCGGCCCAGCGCCGCGATCGGTCACCACGCTCATCCGCCTGCGCCGCGGATCGAACGGGAACGCCACGAGCGGGGTTTCGGCGGTGACGCCGAGATCCTCGGCGCAGTCGCGCAGGGCGCGTTCCATGGGATCGGCCGTGAGCGGGTCGCCGCAATCGGCCATCACCTCAGCCAGGTCGTGCAGGGCCGGATCACGGCGTCGTGGCTCGCGCGTCTGTCCATCGGACCACAGCTCGACCACCTGCATTCGGTTCTGCGTCAACGTGCCGGTCTTGTCGGTGCAGATCACGGTCGTCGATCCGAGCGTCTCGACCGCCGAAAGCCGTTTGACCAGCGCGCCCGCCCGCGCGAGCTTCCGCACACCGACGGCCAGCGCGAGGGTGATGGTGGGCAGCAGGCCCTCGGGAACGTTCGCCACCAGCAGTCCGATCGCGAAGATGACGGCGTTCGCGAGGGTCAGCCCGGCGAGCAGGCCGAGCGGGAGAAACAGCACCCCCATGGCCACCGCGACGGCGGCAATCACCCACGCACCGCGCCGCACCTGGCGTTCCAACGGGCTCTCCCGGCCGTGCCGCCGTTGCGAGAGCGCAGCGATGCGGCCCAGCTCCGTGTGCGCGCCGGTCGCGAAAACGACGGCGGGTGCCCGGCCACTCGTGCAGCTCGTTCCCGAGAAGACGGCGTCCGGCGCGTCGATCAGCCGGTCCGCGGTGTCGCGCTCGCGCGCGGACCGGGTGACGGGTATGGACTCCCCGGTCAACGCGGACAGGTCCACCTCCAGCGACCCGTCGATGAGCCGCGCGTCCGCGCTGATGCGGTCCCCTTCGTCGATCAGCAGCACGTCGCCGGGCACCACCTGATCCGCCGCCACGAGAACCGCTGCGCCCGAACGGATAACGCGCGCCTGCGGCGGAAGGTACCTGGCCAGCGCCTGCACGGCCCGCGCGGCTTGCGTCTCCTGGGCGAACGCGACCACCGCGTTGATCGCGATGACGGCCAGGATCGCCCAGCACACGGTGGGCGTGCCGGCCACCAGGGCCAGAACCGCTGCAGCGAACAACAGCAGTGCCAGGGGGTGGGTGATCTGCCGGGCCAACGCCCGGGGCCAGGTGGCCCGATGCGCCTGCGGTAGGACGTTCGGGCCGTAGATCGCCAGTCGCCGCTCGGCCTCCCGCGACTCCAACCCCGCGGCCGACGTGCGCAGGTTTCGCAGCAGCATGTCGAGCGGTTCGCGGGTCGGCTTCTCGGCGTCCGCCACGAGTTGGTCCACGGGCTCGACCGGATCGTGAACAGGCCCGCGGCGGGGCTCCGAAGACATCGCCGTACCCACGCCGGACATCGCACCCTCCCCGCGTCAGCCAGGTGCCCCAGGTGCGGCCTCAGCCGGCCACCGGCAGGACGGTCAGCGATCGTCCCACCAGGGACCGGGCCCTCGCCTCGAGCTTGCGCGCGAGTGCCGTGAATGCCTGCCCGGCAAGGGATTCGGGCGCCGAGAGCACGATAGGCACCCCCGCATCGCCGGCTCGGCACAAGTCCGGGCTCAGCGGTACATCGCCCAGGAAGGGGACCGGACTATCCGTGAGGCGGCTCAGCGAGTGAGCCACGGCGACGCCACCCCCGCTACCGAACACGTCGATCCTGCTCCCGTCGGGCAGCGTCATCGCCGTCATGTTCTCGATTACTCCCGCCACCCGCTGGTGCGTTTGGTTCGCCATCGATCCGGCGCGCTCCGCCACCTCGGCGGCAGCGAGCTGGGGCGTCGTGACGACCAGCAGCTCGGCGGAGGGGATGAGTTGAGCGGTCGACAAGGCCATGTCGCCGGTACCCGGAGGCAGATCGAGCAGCAAGACGTCCAGGTCGCCCCAATACACATCCGAGACGAACTGCTGCAAGGCGCGGTGCAGCATCGGGCCGCGCCACACGATGGCCGCGTTCCCCACGACGAACATGCCCGCGCTGATCACCTTCACGCCGTGCGCCATCGGCGGTATCAGCATGCCGTCGATCTGGGTGGGCCGGGAGCCGACACCCATCATCCGCGGGATCGAGAACCCGTAGATGTCCGCGTCGATGATCCCGACGCGCATGCCACCGCCCGCCAGTGCCGCCGCCAGATTGACCGTGATGGTGGACTTCCCGACGCCGCCCTTTCCGGAGGCGACCGCGTACACCCGCGTCGTCAACCCGATCTGCGATGCCGCGGACCGCTGCGCCGTGCCGGACTGCAACTGCGACCGCAGCGAGGATCGTTCGGCATCCGTCATGACGTCCATGGTGAGGCGCACATCGGTCACCCCCGGCACGGTGCGAACCGCGTCGCGCACGTCGTCCGTGATCCGTTCGCGGAGGGGGCATCCCGCGATCGTCAGCAGCACGACGATGTCAACAATGCCGCCGCGCACCGACACCGACCGGACCATTCCGAGATCCGTGATCGGCCTGCCGATCTCGGGATCCCGGACGGTGCGGAGGGCGTCGCGAATCTGGTCAACTGTCGCGTCCATGGGTACTCCCTGCCTTCGACGGGCGCCCGTGCACCTGGGGGCGGCGAATCGGACAGCCGTGACGTCAGCGTGCGCCTTCCCACCGGCACGGGATACGGGTCGAAAGTCACCGGAGGCGGGGTCGTCTGGCCCTGTCATGGCCGGCAAAGGCGGGCGTGCAATTCACTCGGTAGCCCGGTGGTTCGAGACAAGGCGGCAACCATGGACGTTTCGCGGCGTTCCTTCCTCGGCGCCAGCGCCACACTGGTCGGGGGCCTGGTGCTCGCCGACCGGATGCGCTACCTGCAACCGCTGACGTCCCCGCCGAACGTTCCGAAAGTGGGCCGGCGCCCGGCGGCGGCCACCGGCGAGGCGGTCTTCCGCACCGGCCATTCGAACAACTGTGACGGCGCGTGCGGGCACCTCATCCACGTCGTCGACGGCCGGGTCACCATGATCGGGCCGGCGAACTGGGACCCGACCACAATCTCGGGGGCCCCGACCCCGACGTTTCATCCGCGCATCTGTGCACGTGGTACCGCGCAGATCTCCAACACCTACAGCCCGGATCGAATCAAGTACCCGTACAAGCGCGTCGGCGAGCGCGGCTCCGGGAAATGGCAACGCATCAGTTGGGACGAGGCCACCACCCTGATCGCGGAAAAGTTCACCGAGATCCAGAAAAAGTACGGGAAACCGTCCGTCTGGATCGCCCCGTACACGGGCTCGCTCTCCCTCATCGAGGGCGTCGTCGGCGCGGGATATCGGTTCGCGAGCGTGACCGGCGCGTCGGCCGGCGATTCCCAGGGGGACAACGAGGGCGATTCCGCGACCCCGGCCGGATGGAACTACGTCCTGGTCGATCCGGAGGACCCGGCCAACGGCGGAGGATTCTTCGCGGGCCACGAAGCGACGGACTTCCTGTCCGCAAAGGCGGTCGTCTTCTGGGCCAACAACATCGCCGAGACCTCGATCCCCGACTGGCGGATCATGTGCGACGCCCGCGACCGGAACGGCACACAGCTCATCTCGGTGGACCCGCGGTTCACGCCGACTTCCGCCGGTTGCGACACGTGGCTTCCGATCCGACCGGGCGCGGACACTGCCCTCATCGACGGCATCATCAATTACGTCATCGCCAACAAACTGTATGACGCCGACTACATATCGAAATACACGGTCGGACCGTATCTGATCGATCCGGCGACCAAGAAATGGCTGCGGGCCGACGCGGTGATTCCGGGCGCCAAGAAGGATTACGTGGTCTTCGACGAAGCCGCCGGCACGATCAAGGCCGCCAGCGACCCGACCCTACAGCGGCCGGCCCTGTTCGGCACCCACCCAGTGGCCGGCCTGCGGGCGTACACGGCGATGCAGGCCCTGGCGGATATGGCGGCGAAATACACGCCGGAGTACACGGAGAAGCTGACGGATGTTCCCGCGGCGAAGATCGTGGATCTCGCCAAGACCTGGGGCACCGTCAAACCGGTCGCCGTGCGCGTCGGCTTCGCCTTGTCGCATTGGTATCACGGCGATCTCAACATGCAAGCCCTCCTCACGCTGCAGGCCATCACCGGGAACATCGGCGTGCACGGCGGGGGCGTCACCACCTTCGCCGGCGGCCTGACGACGACCGCATTCGATCTCGGCCACTGGTGGAACCCCACCGGCAAGCCGTACACCGTGCTCGAACCGATGAACTTCTACAACGCAGCCATGAAGAACGATCCCTACCCGGTGCGCGCCGCCTGGTTCATGATCGACAACTTTGCCCAGCAGATGTCGGACCGCAATCGCGTGATCGAGGCCATGAAATCACTGGACTTCTGCGTGGTCTCCGATTACGTTCTCTCGGCTACCGCGGATCTCGCGGACGTCGTGCTGCCCGCCTGCACCTATCTCGAGAAGACCGACCTGCTCTCGTCGAACAACTTCTACCTGCAATACATGCCGAAGGTCATCGATCCGCTGTTCGAATCCAAGTCCGACCTGGATGCGATCCGCATGGTGGCCCAGAAGATGGGCGTCGGGCAGTACTTCGACAAAACGCCGGACGAGTATCTCCGGGAGCTCCTGCACATCGGAGACCCGGAGGCCGACCCCACCGTCCGCGGCCTGACCTGGGAGCGGTTGACCAAGGGCGCGGTGCACCTGAACACCGACCCCACTCCCTTCGTCCCGTTCTTCGATAAGAAGTTCCCGACGAAGAGCGGCAAGGTCGAGTTCTACGTCGAGATGCTGGTTCCGTTCCACCAGGAGTTGTGCGAGCACCAGGAGCCGATCGAAGCGTCACCGACGAATCCGCTGTTCGCGAAATATCCGCTCGTGTTCCTGTCCACGCACACGCGTTTCCGGACCCACTCACAATATGTGAACCTGCCGTGGCTCAAAGAGATCAACAACGGCGGGCAAGGCTTCCTCGAGATCAATCCGAAGGACGCGAAGGCCCGCGGCATCGCCGACGGGGACACCGTTCGCGTCTTCAACGACCGAGGCGAGATGAAGGTGTACGCGCGGCTCACCGAGGCCATCAAGCCCGGCGTCACGAACTGCTATCAGGGCGGTTGGGACACCATCAATGTGAAGCACTATCTCGCCGGGCATCCCAATAATCTGACGCACCAGATCGCTAATCCGGCGCAGGCGGTGATCCCGAACTTCCCGTCGAACGCCGCCTACTACGACTGCCTCGTCCAAGTCGAGCGAATACCGACCGGCGCCTAGGAGGACCTGAATCATGGACACAGCATCGGGTTCCACGTCGGCGGCCCCGGGCGCCCCCCACCACGTGATGGTGATCGACCCCAATCGGTGCGTCGGTTGCTGGACCTGCGCGGTCGCGTGCAAGGAGATCAACAACGAGCCGATCGGGTTCTGGTGGAATCGGATCCTCACCACGGGGCCGAATCAGTCGACCGCGTCTGCGGCCCCGGCCAGCGACAACATCGACGTGCCGCGGGGCGTCTTCCCCGATGTCGAGATGGCGTATCTGCCGGTGGCCTGCCAACACTGCAACGACGCGCCGTGCGTCAAGGTCTGCCCGGTGGGAGCGACGTTCCGGCGTGACGACGGGACGATCCTCGTCGACTACGAACGCTGCATCGGCTGCCGCTACTGCGTGGCCGCATGTCCCTACGGCGTCCGCATCTTCAACTGGGGCAACACCGAGTACGCGCCGGGTGGGGTCGTGGGGTACGGCCAGGACTACCGCAGCGACGGCCGCCTGGTGTTCACGCCGGAACGACCCGTCGGCGTCGTGGAGAAGTGCACGTTCTGCGTGGAGCGGATCGACGTCGGAGAGCAACCGTTCTGCTGCGAGGCATGCCCGGTAGGCGCTCGCGTCTTCGGGGACCTGAACGACCCCGAAAGCGATGTCAGCCAGTTGGTGAATGTCGGTGGCGCCGAACAATTGCACCCGGAGTTGGGCACGGATCCGAATGTGTATTACGTGCCGATCCGGAAGCGGCCCGTCGTCCAGAGCTGATAGGAGCACACAGTGACCAGCAACGTAGCTCAGCTGACGACACCGCCGACGGCCGGACACCATCCGCACGCCCGCACGGGTCTCTGGTACGCGGCGATCGCCGTCGTCGCCGCATTCGGCCTCACCGCGTGGATCTACGAACTCAGAACCGGCCTTGCCACCACCGGCATGCGGGACGTCGTCTCGTGGGGGATGTACATCTACACGTTCGCATTCCTCATCGGCCTGTCGGCCGGCGGCCTGATCGTCGCATCGAGCGCCGAAGTCTTCGGCGTGGCCGCGCTGAAACCGTTGTCCAGGCTCGGTGTGCTGTCGGCCGGCGCCTGTGTCGCGGTCGCCGGGCTCATGATCATCCCGGACCTCGGGCGACCGGCGCGCGTACTGAACCTGTTCCTCCATCCGAACTGGTCGTCCCCGCTGATCTGGGACATCTTGATCATTTCGGCCTACTTCGTGTTCGCGATCGTCGACCTCACCGTCCTGCAGCGCCGCGCGGCGGCACCGTCACGGTGGCATCGCACGGCCCGGGTGCTCGCGTATGTCGGCTTGCCCCTTGCCGTCCTGTTGCACTCGGTGACCGCGTGGATCTTCGGGCTGCAGATCGCACGCTCCTGGTGGAACACCGCGCTGATGGCCCCGCTGTTCGTGGTGTCCGCCATGTTGTCCGGAACCGCGCTGGTGACGCTGCTCGCGCTGGGCGCCCAGCGCTGGACCTCGTTCGCCCTCCCGGACGCGACGCGGCGCTGGCTGCGCGGGCTGATCGTCGTGACGCTGATCGTCGACCTGTTCTTCGTCGGCTGCGAATACATCACCGTGCTCTGGGGCAACGTGCCCGACGATCGCGCGGTGCTGCGGCTGGTGCTCCCGGGCGGTTCGTGGTCCTGGACATTCTGGATGGAATGGGTCGTCGGCGGCCTGCTCCCGCTGGTGCTGCTGCTGGTCCCGCGCCTCTGGCGCGCACCCGGCGTGTTGGGTATCGCCGCGGCGCTCGCACTCGTCGGCGTGTACGCGTTCCGCATCGAACTGATCGTCGTCGGGTTCGTCAATCCCCTGACGCAGTACCCGCCGGGCATCGCCCTCGGCACATCGACAACGCCCGCGGGCTCGTTCCAGCTCGTCGGCCACTACGCACCGACCTGGGTCGAATACGGGATCGTGCTGGGCTTGTTCGCCGTCTTCGCCGCCATCGTGACGGTCGGGTTTCGTGGCCTGCATGTCACGGAGGACTCCCCCGCGCATGTGCGGGACGAGTCCACGGGCGGTCCGGGCCGGCGCGAAGCGGAGGTGGCACCATGACCGCTCGATCGAACGGCGACGTCCGACCGGCACCGACACCGGTATCCCCCGCATCGTCCATCCCGGACTTCGTCGACAACGCATATGACGGCGTAGCCGGGGTTCGTCGCGATGCCGTCTCTGCCGCCGACACGGCCGTCGTGCTCTCGCGCCTGTGGAGCCGGCCCACGGCGGACGAGTTCCAGGTGTGGCTGCAGTGGCGCGACAGTGCCGACCACCTGTTCCGCCAGGTCTGCGAATCCGACGAATATGCGTGGGACGAGCTGGACGTGCCCGAGTTGCTCGCCGAATACGAGCGGCTGTTCATCGGCCCCGGACCGGTGCCATGCCCGCCGTACGAATCGTATTGGCGGCAGGATGTGTCGTTCGATATGCGCGGCAGCCTGATGGGTCCGTGCACGGCCGAACTCCGCGACCTCTACGGCGATCTCGGACTCGAAACCGCGCCCGCGACCGGCGAGATGCCCGATTTCCTGCCTATCGAGCTGGAGGCGTTCGCCTACGCACTCGCGAGCACCGAACGGTTCGAGACCGGGCGCGTCATCTTCGCCGGGCACCTGCGACACTGGCTGCCGCGGTTCGCCGATGCCGTGGAACGTGCGTCGCGCCACCACTTCTACGCGGATCTCGCGCGGGTGACAGCGGCGTGGGCGGCCGAAGTCGAATGGCAGATCCTCGAACCCGTGGGCGATGCCGCCGACGGATAAGCCGCACGGGTCAGTTGAGTCGATGTCAGACGATGTGGTCGTGAGCGAGATGCCGACCGGGACAGTGGAACCACCGACGGGGCGTCCGCTGACCGTCGTCTGCTGCCCGGATGTGGGGGACGCGGTCGCGAAAGCGGTTGCGGCGATGCAGATTCACAGCGGAGCCCCGCAGATCGACACCGTGCTGGGTTCCCGGATCTGTGCTGTGCCGTCCGGCCTGCGGCACCTAGACGGCCGGCTCACCGATCGCCGCGTGGTCGTCGCCTGCCGCAACGGGTATCAGCGTCGCGACGCGATCGTGCACGCCCTGCGCCGCGCCGGGGTGCAGCCGACCCGGATCGTCATCCCGGATCTGTCGGCCGCGCCGATGGACACGGTCCAGGGTCACGGCGCGGAAGCCGGCATTCGCATCCGCGCCGCCGTGGCGCGAGCGGCATCGATCGACACCTCGATCCCGGTCGACGAGCGCGCCGCTCGCGGCACGGCGAAACACGTATCGAGACGCGACCTGTTCCGCATCGACTTGGCGACGCCCAGGCCCGTCGCGCATTGGAATCCCGGTCGTTGCGATTCGCGGGCCTGCGCGGCATGTGTCGAGAGCTGCCCGGTCGGGGCATTGTCGCTTCGGGGCGGCGCGGTGCACGTCGACGCCGACGCGTGCACGGGCTGCGGCGCGTGCCTGAGCCGTTGTCCGGCCATGACGCTCGGCTCGCTCTCCCGGAGGTCGTTCGAGGCCGAAGCCCAAGTCCTGGTGGAACAGTCGCACCGCGCGGGCTCCCGCTTCGGGGTGGTGATCACGTGCTCCGGGGCCGCCCCGATCGCGCTCGGTCAGGGGTGGCTTCCGCTGGCGGTTCCGTCGCTGGAGACGGTGACCATCGGATGGCCACTCCAGATCGCCGCGGCCGGGCTGCCCGTCGCGCTGGTGGATTGCGGCGAGCCGAGCTGCGCGGACCGTCGCCGGGATCTCGCGGACCTGTTGACATCGTTGCGGGCGGCCGTCGGATCATGGCCGAACGGGACGGCCCTCCCCCAGGTGGCCGCTCCGCGCCGAGACGCCCTTGCTCGGCATTCCGTTGCCGGGCATGCGGTTGGCGGGGACGCCGTCGCGAAACCTCCCTGGCCGGACCGCTTGTCATTTGCCGAGCCCGGAGCAACGCTCGGCGCGTTGTCCGCCATGCGTCCGGGCTCCGGCGCGGGCAAGGACTTCGCGAGCGGCGATGGGACCGGCCCGGCCGCCCGACCCTGGCGGGTCGAGTCGGCCCTGGCGCCGACCGGAGCTGTCGACATCGACGCTGCGCGGTGTTCGGCCTGCGGGTTGTGCGTCTGCGAATGCCCGACCGGCGCTCTCGCCGGCGAGCACGAGCCGGGCCATCTCACGCTGAGCTTCGACGGATCGCTGTGCTTCGCCTGCGGCGCGTGCGCGTCGATCTGCCCGAACAGCGCGGTCGTCCTGCGACGTCGGATCGATTCATCGTTGTTGGATCCGCGGCGGCAGGCTGTGGCACGGGTGCCCACCGGGGCGCTCTGCCGAACCTGCGGCGGTCCGATCGGAGCGGGCCTGGCCGTCGACGTCGTCGCCGGCCGCCTCGCCGCATCGCATCCCGCGATCGCCGACCGGTTGCGGCGGGCGGACCAGTGCGCCGACTGCCTGCTGAGCGCGTGACACATGACGGTTTGAACACATGACAGCCATAGGTGACCGGAACACGGGACCAAGGACCCCGTGCCTGCGAGCGGCGCAGGCGTCACGCTGGCAATACCAACAGCACCCACATCAACCAGAAAGGAGACGATCATGGCTCTGGTGAGATGGGAACGGCCGCTGCTGCGCTGGCCGTGGCCGGAGGACCGGTTCGACCGGGCCTTCCGGGACATGGCACGCGACCTGTTCACCGGCGGGGCTCGGCTGGCCGAGACGTGGCCGATGCATGTCGAGGAGTACGTCGAGGAAGGCACGTGCGTGATCCGCCTGGAGATCCCCGGCATCGATCCCGAGAAGGACATCGACGTCGAGATCGCCGATGGCGCAGTGCATGTCGTAGCCCGCCGCGAAGAGCGATCCAAGGAGGAGCGCCCGGACGCGTATCGGAGCGAGTTCCGCTATGGCAGCTTCGAGCGGTACATCCCGCTGCCTGACGGGGCGACCGAACACGATGTGACGGCGACCTACAAGGACGGCATCCTGGAAGTGCGGCTTCCCGTGGCGGCTGCCGTCGAAAAGCCCGCGGCGAGGCGGGTCGTCGAGATCACCCACGGCTGATCTCGCACGACCCGAGGCGATGGACACCGCGGTGCCCATCGCCTCGGCGTCTCTCGGCCCGGCGTCACTCCCGGGGCCGGTCGCCTCCGGTCTATGAGCTCGTCGATCCGGCACACCCCGGAACGTCGTCATACTCGATGTGCATCCGGCGAACGGCGGTTCATCGGTCAGCCGCGGGCGCGCCACGGGTGCCGCGGGGTGAGCGCCGTCGGGCCGCCGCAATGGGCGCGATCCGACTTCGAGAGCAACAGCCGCCATTCGGCGTCGGCGATCGAATCGCGCACCGCGTCGACCGCGTCGGGGTTCACCGAGATCGACGTGATGCCCGACCGCACCAGGTGTTCCGCGAATTCGGGCCGGTTGGACGGGGCCTGGCCGCACAGCGAACTGGTGATGCCAGCGCGGCGGCAGGCCCGGATGATCCGGTCGATCGTATCCAGTACGGCCGGGTCGGCCTCGTCGAAAACGTCGGCGCAGACCTGCGAGTCGCGATCGACGCCGAGTACGAGTTGCGTCAGATCATTGCTGCCGATCGACACGCCCGAAACCCCCATGCGCGCGTAGGCGGGGATCCAGTAGGCGACGGACGGCACCTCCGCCATCGCCCACACATCGAGCCCCGACGCGGTCGGATGCTCGTGCACTATGTCCAGACACCGCTGCATCTCCCAGGCGGTGCGCACGAACGGGATCATGAGGCGAAGGTTGGGCGTCTCGGCGGCCACCGCGCCGAGCACGTCGAGTTCCAGCCGGAAGAGGTCCGGCTGGTCGACGTACCGGTAGCAGCCCCGATAGCCGATCATCGGGTTGTCCTCGGTCGGCTCGAACTTCTCGCCGCCCTCCAGGTGCCGGAATTCGTTGGAGCGGAAGTCGATGCTGCGATACACGACCGACCGCGGGGCGAAGGCGCGGGTGATCTGCAGCAACGACGCCGACATGGCGTCGACGAACTTCTGCTGCTCGCCGCGCTCGATGAGCAGCCGCGGGTGCACCCCGGCAAGCGCGTCGGCCACCATGAACTCGGCGCGCAGCAGCCCGACGCCGTCCACGGGCATCGCCGCCACTTCCTCGGCGTGTGCCGCGACCGCCAGGTTCACGTACAGCTTGGTCGCCATCGGCACCCGGGATCTGGCCGCGACGGGCGTGCTCACGGCCACCACCGGGGCCTCCGGTTCGGCGACGGCGCCGGCGTAGACCTCGCCGCGCTTGGCGTCGACCGTCACCGTCTCGCCGTCGCGGAGCACCGTGGTGGCGTTCCGCGTCCCCACCACACAGGGCACGCCGAGCTCCCGCGACACGATCGCGGCGTGGCACGTCATGCCGCCGCCGTCGGTCACCAGGGCCGCCGCGCGGCGGATCGCGGGTACCCAGTCCGGGCTCGTCATCGCGGCGACCAGGACGTCGCCGTCGCGAAGCCGAGTGGACTCCTCGGGCGTGCTGAGCACCCGCGCGGTTCCCGAGGCCCGCCCGATCGATGCGGCAAGTCCGCGCACCAGCACCCGGTGCTCTTCGACGCCAGGCGGCGGCGGCAGGGTGGTGATCGGCCGGGACTGCACGAGATAGACCGCGTCGCCGGCCCGGGCCCACTCCACATCCTGGGGCGTTCCGTAGTGCTTCTCGACATCCGTTGCGAGGCGGGCTAACTCGAGCACCTGCGCATCGGTGAGCACGCGGGCCAGGCCGGCATGGGCGTCGAGTTCGATCTCCTGGTCCCGCCCGTCCGGGCCGCGGACGATCTTCATCTTCTTGAGCCCGATCCGCACACTCAGCACCACCGGCTCGTCCTTGCGAACCAGGTAGGTGTCCGGTTCGACCCGGCCCGAGACGATCGCCTCGCCCTGCCCGAACACCGCTTCGATCACCATGTGGTCGGTGGCGCCGGTGGACGGGTCGACGGTGAAGATCACCCCGGAGGCCTCGGACGGCACCATCTCCTGGACGATGACGGCGATGCTCGGCTCCTCGTCGACGCGCTGCGCCGCCCGGTAGGAGATCGCTCGGGCGGCATACAACGAGGCCCAGCAGTCCACCACGCGCGCGAGCAGCTCCTGCTCGCCACGCACGTTGGTGAACGTGGCGTTCATGCCGGCGAAAGATGTGGCGCCGGCGTCCTCGCTGGTTCCGGACGAGCGGACAGCGACCATGACGTCGTTCCCGAGCGCGCGATAAGCGTCGGTGATGGCCGCCGCGAGCTCTTCCGGAATCGGGGTTTTGCGTATCACCGCCTGGCATTCGGTGGCCGTGGCGCGCAGGCTCTCGGCGGAATCGGTATCGCCGCTGCGCAGTAGTTCGCGGATCCGGGCGCGCGCGCCGGTGCGGTCGAGCGCATCGAGGTACGCGTCCGCCGAGATGACGAACCCGGGCGGCACGGGCAGGCCCGCGGACGTGAGCTCACCCAGATTGGCGCCCTTGCCTCCCGCCTGGGCGACGTCGCGGAGTCCGATCTCGTTGAACCAGAGGATCGCGTTCATGGTGATGCCTTCCTGCTCGATACGGGCGCAGGCCTGAGCGGTCCGGACCGGGCGCCGGGACCGTTAGCGCTCGACCTCGAAGACCGCGTCGAGCGGCAGCCGGGGCGTCGGCGGCAAAGATTCCTGACTCACGTGTGCCCACCCCACCCGGACGATGACCTGGGGGTAGGCACGACCGAAGAACACACCCGCACGCAGACTGTCCCGCGTGCCCGGCACTTCCACCGGCAGGCTGAGCGGGCACGTCGCCAATCCGATCGCGGTCGCCTCCAGAAGCACAGCGCTCGTCGCCTCTCCGGCCCGCAATCGCGACGGCACGTCGTCGTGCCATGTCCCGACGACGAACAACGCCGACGCATCATCCTCACCGGAGTCGACCACCTGCGTGCCGTGCTCCCGGGCGAACGGCGATCGGTTCAGCTCATGGGTCGCGGCCTGGAAGTTGCGGGCGGGCACTCCGACACCGGCCGCCGCGACGAAGCCGGTCCACGCCGCGGTCTCGGCCTGGTATCGGACGTCCGACGCCCGAAGCGATTCGGAGGCAGCCATCGCGTCGACGAGCCCACGGTGCGCCTGCGCGCCGTGCACATGCACGACCATCACGCCTTCTTCGGCGCCGACACCCGTCAAGAGGTCGATGATGCCGGCCGGAACCTCCCACGAGGTATAGGCCGCTCTGTTGCTGCGCCGCTCGGCGATTGCAGCGGCCCGGGCCGCCAGTTTCGGTTCCGGCGCATCCGCCGTGAAATGCAGCGCCGCAAGATGGTTCGGCTGCGCCGGGTCCGGCGAGCGGTCGACCGTCACCGCCCACCCCAGGCTGGCAAGGGCCACCCGGGCATGGTGCAGCACCACCCCGCAACTGACCATCAGGTCGGTCTGCTCGGGATCGGTTTCCCGCAGCCATCGGGCCTCGTCCGAATACAGGTGCAGGACGGGTTCCTGCCACCGCCACCGCCATGGCTGCGAGTTGTGGATCGACGGGGCGCGGATAGCGAGATCGAGTGCCCGCCGGATCGTCGTCATATCCGGAATGTTCGCCATCGGAACCCTCCCAGATGCAGATCCGCTGGTTCTAGGGCCCGCGGATGGGTTTACCGACGGATGGATCCCTGTCTGCGGGCGGCTGCCTGCGACACGGCGGCGCGCCGGTGGGGGGTCCTGCGCCCCATGACCGGGCCTTCGGTACACACCCGTCGTCATGATGTGAGCATGCCGCGGCGCGGGTCGCGCGCACAGGGCCGAAGGGCCCGATCCTGCCCCGACCAACGGCCGACCCTGAGCAGGCCGAGATCGGATCCGTCACGGTGGGTGACACGGGACGTTGGGCTCTATACCGACGGCGGCACCCGGGTCCACTATGGGCTGATCCGCGGGTTACGGCCGGATCCACCGGCCGGCTGCACGGCACGCCGACATGACGGCGGGCACTGTCAGCGGTGAGGTGCCGTCAGCGGCGGAGTGCCGTCAATGGCAGCGGAGCGCCGGGAAGGGCGGCGGAGAGCGATGGCTGGGTTCGTGCAAGCGGTGGCGGTCGATCTGGACGGCACCATTGCGCACGGCAACACGCTCGACGCGAACGCCATGGCGGCGCTCGACGAATGCAGATCGTCAGGTGCCACAACGGTTCTGGTCACCGGGCGCATCGAGGCCGAGCTGCTGGGCAGCTTTCCCGACCTGCTGCCGCATTTCGACGCGGCGGTGCTGGAGAACGGCGCGGTGCTCGCGATGGACGAGCACCGGATCACCCTGGCCGGCATCGACCCGCTACTGGCGTCGCACCTTCGCGAGCGGATTCCGTTCCTGAGACAGGGCGTCGCGATCCTTGCCTGCGGGCTGTCCGATGCGCCGGTGGTACTGGAGGGCATCGATGCGCTGGGCCTGGACGCGCAGTTGGTGCACAACCGATCGGAGCTGATGGTCCTCCCCTCGGGGGTCTCCAAGGGCACCGGCCTGCATGCCGCGCTTCAGGGACTCGAGGTCTCCGCGCACAATTCGGTCGCGATCGGTGACGCCGAGAACGACCTGTCCATGCTGATCGCCGCGGAGGTCGGTGTCGCGGCCCATGGGGCGGTGCCATCCGTGTTACGGATCGCCGATGTGACGCTCTCGGACCGTCCGGGAGATACTCTCGCCGATTTCCTGCGCGGCCCGGTCGTGTCCGGAGCCAAGCCGATCCATTCGCCGCGACGCGCCCTTCGGATCGGGCAAGCGTCCGACGGGTCCATCGTCACGGTCCCGGGCGCCCAAGCCGGTGTGCTGGTGTGCGGTTCCAGCGGCGCCGGCAAATCGCACCTCACCGGCCTGCTCGTCGAGCGATGGATCGACGCGGGGTACACCGCACTGATCATCGACCCGGAAGGAGACCACTCGTCGCTGGCGAGCCTGCACCAGACGGTCGTCATCGACGCGAGCGCAACCCAGTCGGTCGACGAGCTGCTGCACCTGCTGTGCCACCAGTCGCTGTCGGTTGTGTTGGATCTCTCGCGGATGAGCCGGTCCGCCACGGTCGCCTATCTCTCGATGATCGCGCCCGGCGTGGAATCGATCCGCAGCCAACACGGCTTGCCGCATTGGGTCGTCATCGACGAGGCGCACGGAGTTCTGGGCGAGGACGGCATGCTCGCGGATGTCTTCCGCCCCAACGCCGGAGGGTACTGCTACGTCACGTACCACCCCGAGATGCTCTGCGCCGCAGCGAAAACCACCGTCGACGTCACCGTGATCGCGCTGGGCCCGGATCTGGGCGACGGGGACGGCGCTCGAGCGGTGATCCGGGTCCCTGGTCGCGCGGATACCGAGTTCGTTCCGGACCCTCGCATCACCGCGCACGTCCGCCACCGCAACAAGTACCGGGACATCGCGCTGCCGGAGAAGTTGCGCTTCCGTTTCCGGGATTCTTCGGGACGGGAGGTGGCCTGCGCCGCGACGGTGAACGATTTCGTGGGTCAACTGGCATCCGTTCCGGACGATTCGATCGTGCACCACGCATTGCAGGGCGATTTCTCCCGCTGGGCGGTGGGCGCGGTGCAGGATCGGGTCCTCGGCTCGCTGCTCGCCGCGGTCGAGAACGAGTGCGTGAGCAGCATTACCACCGCCGCCAGGTCGCTGCGGCGGCGTGCCGCGTCCGAGGTGGAGCAACGGTACGGCCTGGGCGAGCCTGATCTGCGGCCCGGCGCACACCGTGCCGATGACGCGATCCACGGGCACGGGCATTCGGATGCCGCCCACCCTCCTGCCGCCCGGTCGGCGTGACCCGCGGTCCGTATGCCCCTGTCCGCGAGCGATCCGCGCATCCCGGTGCGGAGCCCGCGTGCGGGACCAATGGCACTGGCCTCGCCCCTGACCAGGCGCGATGGTCGAGTCGGGAGCTGTGATCAACGCTCCTGGGATGCTGCACACGTGCCGCGCCGGTGCCACGCACGTAACTCGCCGGTCGAGAGGAGTCGCCATGACGGACATGTCTGGCCCGGTCGTCGTGGGCTACGACGGGTCCGAGGGCGCAACGCTGGCCCTGGAATGGGCGGCCGTCGAAGCGGCCGCGCTGCACGCGCCCCTGCATCTTGTCTACGCGTACCGCGACGACGATTCCTACGCGTTGGTCGCACGGCAGGGAAGGCTCGCCACTCGCGAGGCAGATCTGGTGCAGTCCGCCGCGCGCCGGTTGGTCGCCGACGGCGCCGATGCGGTCGCCCGGCTCGGCATCGGCGTTGCAACCAGCACCACCGCCTATGACGACGACGCACTGACCGCACTGCTCGACATCGCCCGGGACGCATCGGTTCTCGTGGTGGGATCGCGCCGATTGGGCCCGATCGGCTCGGTGCTCCTCGGATCGACGAGCTCGGCGATCGCGGCGCACGCGCCGTGCCCGGTGGTCGTCGTTCGCGGGCGTGCCGGCGACCCGGCCGCGCGCGCAGGCGTCGTGATCGGCGTGGATCCGCACGATCGCAACGAGGACGTGGTGGAGTTCGGTTTCCAGTACGCCGACCGCCACGGCGCACCCGTGCGGCCGGTGCTGTGCTGGCACAGCGACCCGGTCGCCGAAACCTCCTGGGGCACAGAGCGTCCCGCGCCGCAGCATGCCGAGAATCTATTGGGCGAGGCGCTGGCCGATGCGCGCCGGCGTTACCCGGCTGTGGACGTGTCCCCCGCCGTGATCCGCGCGCGGCCCGTGCCGGGTCTGCTCGCCGAGTCCACGGCGGAGCGACTGCTGGTGGTCGGTGCGCGCGGGCGGCACGCGGTGGCCGGCACTCTGCTGGGCTCCGTCAGCCAGGGTGTGCTGCACCACGCCACCTGCCCGGTCGCCGTGATCCCGGTCGGCACGGCATCGCCATGAACGTCGTCATATTCGCTCTGAAAGATCCGAGATGGGCACGGCAGCAACGAATATGACGATGTTCGTGGCCGCGCCGGATCCGGCCCCTCCTAGATAGGTGACACCATGAACCGCATGAGGCCCTCGCTGACCTTCCTCGGCGGCGTGGGAACCGTCACCGGGAGCAAGTACCTGCTCGATACCGGTACCACGCGCGTGCTGCTGGAATGCGGCCTGTTCCAAGGCTTGTCGAATCTCCGGCGGCGTAACTGGGCGGAGCCGCCGGTTGATTGGCACAGCGTCGACGCTGTCGTCCTGACGCACGCGCACCTGGACCACAGCGGCTACCTGCCCGTCCTGGCCCGGCAGGGCTGGTCCGGCCCGGTGTACGCCACCCCGGGCACCGCGCGCCTGGCGCAGATCGTGCTCGCCGACAGCGCACACCTCCAGGAGGAGGACGCACGGTACGCGGCCGAGGGCGGCTGGAGCAAGCACGCGACCCCGCGCCCGCTGTACGACACAGCCGATGCGGCCCGCGCGTGCGAGTTGTTCGTGCCCGTCCCACACGGCGAGATCACGCGCATCACCAGGGATGTCGCCCTCACCTTCGGTCGCGCGGGGCACATACTCGGGTCGGCGTGGGCACAATTGGATGTCGCGGGCACCGACCGCCGGCTGGTGCACAGCGGCGACATGGGGCGCGCCGAACACCCGCTGCTCCGCCCGCCCGAGCCGCGTCCGGCCTGTGACGCACTGCTGCTGGAATCGACGTACGGCGACCGGCTGCGCCACGACGAGACCAGCGGGGACATGCTCGCGTCGGCCATCACGCGCACCGTCGAACGCGGCGGCAGCGTGCTCGTGCCCGCGTTCGCCGTCGACCGCACCGAGGTCCTGCTCACCGCCCTGCGGGATCTCACGCGCACCGCGCGCATCCCCGACGTTCCCATCGTCGTCGACAGCCCCATGGCACTGGCCTGCCTGCGCATCTACCGCGAAGCCATCGCGCAGAGATGGCCGGAGATCCGCCCGGGGCTCGCGGTCGACGCGCTGGACACCCGCGGGCTGGTCGAGGTGCAGACCGCCGAGGAGTCGAAGCACTGGAACAAACCGTCATCGCCGGCGATCATCGTCTCGGCATCGGGGATGGCGACCGGCGGGCGGGTGCTGCACCACCTGAAAGACCTGCTGCCCGATGCGCGGAACACCGTCGCGATCGTCGGATTCGCCGCGGAGGGCACCCGCGCCCGCCAGCTCGTGGAGGGAGCCCGCCAGGTCAAGATCCACGGGGACTACGTCCCGGTGCGCGCGGAAGTCGTTGCGCTGGACGCCTTCAGCGCCCACGCCGACAGCGACGAACTGACCGCGTGGGCCGCCGGCGCTGCCGGTGCCGTAGCCACCGGGGCCGCCGGCACCGCCGCGCCACATACGTGCTACGTGGTGCACGGCGAGGAACATTCGTCACAGGCGTTTGCCGAGCGGCTTCGCCGCGAGCTGAACTGGACCGCGGTCGTCCCGCGCGAAGGCGAGCGCGTCCTGGTGTGACGCGTCCCATGCTCCGCATGATGCGATCGGCGCCTAGCCGCTCTGGCCCGAAGCCCGGGTTTGTAGCTCAGTTCGCCGTCAGCTGGGGCGCCGGTTCGCGCTCATCGCGTCGGAGATGGTCGGCCAGGCGGGCGCCTTCGACGTCGAGCCTCGGCATGATGCGCCGCAACCAGGCCGGCATCCACCAGGCCTTCTCGCCGAGGAAGGACATCAGCGCGGGCACCACCGTCAGCCGGATGAGGAAGGCGTCGATGGTGATCCCGGCGGCCAGCGCGAAGCCGAACTGCTTGACCATCGGGTCCTCGCTGAAGATGAATCCCGCGAAGACCGACACCATGATGACGGCCGCGGCGACCACGACCCGGCTGGCCTGCGCATACCCGCGAGTGACGGCCGCGTTCCCGACCCTCCCGTGCACATGTTCCTCACGCATCGAGCTGACCAGGAACATCTCGTAGTCCATCGCAAGCCCGTACAAGATGCCCGTCACCATGATCGGCAGGAAGCTCAGGATCGGGCCGGTCGTGTCGAAGCCGAACAGATCCTTGAGCCAGCCCCACTGGAACACCGCTGTGACGGCACCGAACGTCGCCCCGATGCCGAGCAGGAAGCCGAGCGTAGCCTTGAGCGGCACCAGGATGGACCGGAACACCAGCGCGAGCACGATCAGCGACAGCACCACGATGATCGCGATGTAGTAGGGGAAGACGGCCGCGAGCTTCTCGGAGATGTCGATGTTGACCGCCGTCAGCCCCGCCACCCCGACGGAAGCGATGCCCGAGCCGAGGTGCTGCGCGCCGCTGTTTCGCAGCGTGTGCACGAGGTCGATGGTCGCCTGGGAGGTCGGCCCCTCGGTGGGGATGACGGTCAGCATCGCGACCGAGCCGTCCGGTGAAACACCCAGCGGCTGAGCGGTTTCCACGCCGTCGATGCCCTCCAGCCCCTTGACCAGACCTGGTAGCTGCGCGGCGGTCAGGCGCGCGCCGTCCCGCGCGGTGACGACGGTGATCAGCGGCGCGTTGTAGCCCTGGCCGAAGGCGTTCGTGACGGCGTCGTAGGCCTGCCGCTCGTCGGTGTGCAGGTTCGCGGTCGACCCGTCGGACATGCCGAACGTCATGGACGCCGCCGGGATCGCTATCACCAGCAAGCCGCCGACGACCACCGCGGTGATGATCCCCCGCGAGCGGACGACCCGCCCGGCCCACCGCGTGGCGACACCGCTGGTATGACGGTTGACGGCCGCGCGCTCCCGGGCCCGCGTGCTGACCAGGTGTTCGCCGACGAGCCGCAGCAACGCGGGCAGCAGCGTGAGTGCGATCAGCACCGCGAGCGCGACGGTGACGGCGGCTACCAGGGCCATCGTGGTGAGGAAGGAGATCCCGATCACGGTGAGGCCGGTGAGCGCGATGACGACGGTCAGCCCGGCGAAAGTGACTGCGCTGCCGGCGGTTCCGATGGATCGGGGTACGGCTTCGGCGGCGGACAGGTTTTCCAGCAGCATCAGCCGCCTCGTCCGGTTGACGATGAACAGCGCGTAGTCCATCCCGACGGCAAGGCCGACCATCAGCGCGAGAACCGGCGTGGCCGACGTCAGTTCCACCGAATGGGACAGGGCGAGCGCCCCCCCGAGGCCGATGCCCACGCCGATCAACGCAGTGGCCAGCGGGAGAACGGCGGCACGCAGGGAGCCGAGCGTGAGGATGAGCACCAGCGCGGCGAAGGCGATGCCCAATCCTTCGGAGCCGCCGAGCGGAGCGGAGTGCGGTTTGAGCGACTCGGACACCAGGGCCCGGGCGTGCACGCCCTCGGCATGCGAGGTCGCGATGGAGACGATCGTGTCGATCGTGCCGCTGGGCAGGTCCTCCACCGGCTCGGTGAGCTGCAGCTGCATGATCGCGACCGACCCGTCGCCCGAGACGACGATGCCCGGTACCTTGGTGCCGTCGACGATCAGCGGGTGCGGTTTCGTGGGACCGACGGTGGGCGATGCGGCGCCCGTGGGCGGGGTTACGCCGGCCGGTGGGGCCACGCCCTCGGGGATCGTCGCGCCCGCGATCGCTGCCATCGGATCGGGGCGCTGACGTACCGTCTCGAGGGCGTAGATCGCCGCGGCGGCACCCTGCAACGCCTGCGCGGACTCCCCTTCGTCCAGGCGCCCCTGGTCGCCCGCCACGAAGACCAGCGACCCCTGCCCGCCGGACATCGCCGGGAACTGGGTGCGCAACTCGTCGAGCACCCGCTGGCTGGGTGTGCCGTCGATCGTGACGTTCGAGGCGATCTTCCCGCCGCCGTTCGCCGCCACGAATCCCACGACGGTCGCCAGGATGAACGCCCAGGCCACGATGACGAGCCATGGGCGGCGATAGGAGAAGCGGCCGAGGCGGAACAGGGCGAGCGACATGGTGCGCCTTTCGACAGCGGTTGGTTCCGAACGGTTGGCTTGGGGGAACGGCCACGTCGTCCCCCATGGGCGTGGTGGCAGCGTGTATGAGTGCCGGCGCGAGGCTAGAAGCCGGACTCCAACTGGGTGAAGACGGTGTCCAAGAACTCGGGGGTCGCAGTGGCCGAGCCGATATCGGCATCGTTCGGGTCCGCGGCGTTGTCGAGCATGAGCGTGAGCGCCCCGTAGGCCGCGGCCACCAGGATCGACACCACGATTGGCCGCACGCCCTTGCCGACGCGCGACTGGATCAGCTGCGTCGCCTCGCGCCGGATCTGCAGAAAGACCTTGGCCAGGTAGGGCTCCAGCGCGGGGTACCGCCGGGCGAGCGCGGACAGCTGCACCAGCAGCTCGAACTGCCCGCCGGCCATCTGGTGCTTCGCGAGCGCGCGCATCCAGTCGAGCACGGACGTGCCGTCCGGCTGCGGTGGCATGGTCAGGGCGCCCTCCCGGAGGCGTTCGATGGCGAGTGCGGTGACGGCCTCTTCCTTGCAGGAGTAGTGGTTCGCGAACGTGCGCCGCGCATAGCCCGCGCGGGTCGTCACCTCGTCGATCGTGAACCCGTCCAGACCGTGCTCGAGGAGCAGATCGAACGCAGACTGCGCCAGGTCGTGTGCCACAGCAAGCCGCTTCTTCTCGCGAAGCCCGATGTCCGTCACCAGCACACGGTAACAGATCAATGCCCAATGAGCATCAATTCCCATACGGCACGTTTGCGACCTGGGCTGGGATCGGCCTCTGCGGGTCGGCTTGATCTACGTCAAGGCGCGGTGAGCCGGACTTTCGTACGTTTCCGGTAAGCGTCCGGCGAACCCGTGGGACGCACACACAGAAAGGTATGACGATGACGACAACCGCTAGCATCCTGACAACGACAATCCTTCGCGCGGAAGGCTTCTCGTGTCCCTCCTGCGTCGCCAAGATCGAGAAGAGCGTGGGTCACGTCCCGGGCGTCGCCGCGGTGAAGGTGTACTTCTCGTCGGCCCGCATCGAGGTCCGGCACGACCCCGCGGTGGCCGACGTGCCGCAACTCGTCGCGGCTGTTGCCAAGGCCGGCTATGCGGCGCGCCCGGCCGCGTTCTGACGAAGCCCCATCCCCACGGAGGAGACGATCATGACCCCATCGACGACATTCCTGCAGAAGGCCTCGGTACACGGAGCCGCGCTGCACAGCCGCCTGCATCACCGCCTGCACCGGACTGCCCTGCACCGGACCGTTCTCCGCGGTCCGCACGGGCGATGGGCCGTGCCTGCGCTCGCCGGTTCCGCCATCGCGGTCTCGCTCGCCGCCACCCATGTCTTCGGCGCCCCACAGTGGGGCGCCGTCGCCATGGTCCTCGCGGCGGCCGTCGCCGGCGCGCCGGTACTGGTCAAGGCCGTCCGGGCGCTACGAGCCCGGGTGATCGGGATCGATCTGCTGGTTGCCATCGCGACCATCGGGGCGATCGTTATCGGTAACTACTGGGAGGCGGCCGCGGTCACCTTCCTGTTCGCCATCGGCCACGCGCTGGAAGCGGCGACACTCACCAAGACCCGTTCAGCGTTGGCCGAGTTGATCGCCGTCGCACCGGATCTCGCGATAGTCCTGCGAGACGGCGAGCAGATCGAGATCGCCGCGGAGGCGGTGTCCGCCGGCGAGACCGTCCTGGTGAAGAACGGGGCGAAGGTGCCTGTCGACGGCGTCGTCATCGGCGGCACCGGCGCCATCGACGAGGCCTCGATCACCGGTGAATCCGTGCCGGTGGAAAAGCTCGTCAGCGACCGAGTGTTCGCCGGAACAATCTCGATGGGCGGCCTGCTGCAGGTCCGCGCCACGGCGGTCGGGTCTGACACGACCCTGGCGGGCATCATCCGCCGCGTGGAGGAGGCGCAGGATGCCAAGGCCAAGGCCCAGGCGTTCATGGATCGCTTCTCGAAGTGGTACACCCCGGGGATCGTCTTGCTCGCGGCCGTCGCCGGGATCGTCACCGGCAACATCGATCTCGCGCTCACGCTGCTCGTCATCGGCTGCCCCGGGGCGCTCGTCATCTCAATTCCAGTGTCGATCGTGGCGGGGATCGGTCGCGGGGCTCGCGACGGCATCCTGATCAAGGGCGGCGAGTTCCTGGAGACATCGGCCCGCATCGACGTCGTGGCTCTGGACAAGACCGGGACCATCACCGCGGGCAGGCCGCAAGTCGCCGACGTCGTCACGCTCGCGGACGGTGTCTCCGTCGACGAGGTGCTCGGCCTGGCCGCGCGCGCGGAAGCCGGCTCGGAGCACCCGCTCGCCCGGCCCGTCCTGGAGGCCGCCGCCGAGCGCGGGCTGCCAGTGCGCGGGCTGCCGGAACATGTCGAACCGATGCCCGGGAAGGGGATCGTCGCCATCGTCGACGGGGCGCGAATCGCGGTCGGGAACCTGGCGCTGTTGACGTCCGAAGTCGCCACCAACGACGACTTCGCCAGCGCGGCAAGGGTTGTCGATCGGTTTGCGGCGGGCGGCACAACGCCGATGCTGGTACTTCGGGACAGGATGCTGATCGGCGTCATTGCCGTCGCGGACAAGATCCGGCCGGATGCCGCCGAGATGGTCTCTCGCCTGCATCGCGCGGGCGTGCGGAAGGTCGTCATGCTGACCGGCGACGTGCAGCCCGTGGCGGAAGCCGTCGGCCGGCGCGTCGGCATCGACGAGGTGCGCTCCGGGCTGCTGCCCGAGGACAAACTCGCCGCCATTCAGGAGTGGCAGCGGCGCGGCCACACCGTCGCGATGGTCGGCGACGGCGTCAACGACGCACCCGCGCTCGCCGCCGCGGATATCGGGGTCGCAATGGGCGTCGCCGGGACCGGCGTGGCGATCGAGACCGCCGACATCGCGCTGATGACGGACATCGGCGTCGATGCGTACCGCTTCTCGCTCGCCTGGCCGCGGCTGCTGCCGCGCGGCCGGGGCGCGGTGAAAGAGGCGGGCCTCGCCTTCTACGACCGCCTCATCGACGCCCTGCTGGAGCGGGGGATCGAGCCCTGGGTCTGCCTCTACCACTGGGACCTGCCGCAGGCCCTGCACGACCTTGGCGGCTGGACCAGCCGCGACTGCGCCGGATGGTTCGCCGACTACGCCGCGCTCTGCGCCAGACGCTACGGCGACCGCGTGAAGCGCTGGATCACCTTCAACGAGTTCTCGGTGTTCACCCTGTTCGGCTACGCCATTCCCTGGGCGGCGCCGGGTATCACCGACCGGGCGGCCCGCCTCCAGGCGATCCACCATGTCAACCTCGCGCACGGCGCCGGGGTGGACGTGCTGCGCTCCCTGGTGCCCGGCGCCTCCATCGGCGGCATCCACAGCCATCAGCCCTGCCGGCCGGAGCGCGACGACCCGGCGTGCCTGGAGGCGACCGCCCTCTTCGACGAGCTGTGGAACCGCGCCTTCCCCGACCCGCAGATCCTCGGCGCCTATCCGCCGCGCCTCGCCGAGGCCATCGAACCCTATGTGCAGCCGGGCGACATGGCGCGGATTTGCCGGCCGGTGGACTGGTTCGGGGTGAACCACTACGCGCCCATGTACGCCGCGCCCAACCCGGAC